>VFQQ010002054.1_pt1 | contig 24667 bp, 28 predicted proteins | sample 3512341 | NCBI WGS metagenome assembly VFQQ01 (sample SAMN10412373, study PRJNA504923) | tailings metagenome | isolation source: Relicate 2 Philex TSF1 revegetated site | place: Philippines: Tuba, Benguet | collected 2017-08-29 | reverse complement strand
CTAGGTCGATGTAGCAGTGGAGTCCGAAAAACCGGACAGCAGAGGTCAACTCTTACTGTTGCTCACCAGACGCATGGAATCGAGAAGGTTGAGGGACCGAAACGATGCGGACAGCTTTTACTACGGAATCAGGCGCGTAAACCCAATGACAAAGGACGCAGTTGTCAGCGGGTTGAGCCCGGACGAATCACTACGACTCATCGAAGACTATGGGGTGGGAACCTGGACCTGGGACCTCGATACGGCAGAGGTCACCTGGTCTGCCGGCATGTCGCGTATCCTGGGGGTAGATCACGCGACCACCAAGCAGACGCTCGAACGCTATGAGCAGTTGCTGCATCCGGAAGACCGACCGGAATTTCGCAACCCGGCGCGCGTGGCGTCGAGCGGCGTCATGGCGGATCGCGAATATCGCGTGCTGCGACCGAGTGGCGAGCTGCGCTGGGTCCGCAGCTTCGGCACCCTCATCCATTCGCGAGACGGTCGGCCGGAGCGTCTGATCGGCGTCGGCTTCGACATTACCGAGGTACGCCTCGGACTGCAGGCTCTGCAGCAGCGCGACGGACTGGTCGATGCCATCCGCGAACTGTTCGACGTCATCATCTGGTCGACCAACGCGACCGGCGAGATCACCGACGAGGTGGAATGGTGGCGGACCACAGGCCAGCGCGGCCGGGTCGATGGCTGGCACCGGCTCGACGTGGTGCATGCCGACGACCGGCAGCGCGCCCGCGAAGCCTGGGACGAAGCTCTGCGCAACCGGCGGCACTACGTCGCCGCCTACCGCGTGCTGTGGGGCGAAAGCTATGTGCCGGTCGTGTCGCGGGCGGTGCCGTTCTTCGACCGCCATGGCGGCGTCGATGGCTGGATCGGCTTTACGGCCCGGCAGGACGGTAGCCGGACCTTCGACCTCGGACTGCCCGAAGGCGCGGTGCAGCCGCTGACGCCCGGGCAGGTCCGGGCGGCACGCGGCTATCTGGGCTGGTCGGCCGAGCAACTGGCGGAACATGCCGGCGTGTCGTTCTCGACGGTGCGGCGCGTGGAAACGCCGGGCGAGCGCGGTGTGCGCGAGCAATCGATTTCGGCCATCCGCAAGGCGCTCGAACGAGCCGGCATCGGCTTCACCACCGGGCCGGACGGTCGAACCGGCGTATCGATGAAATAGCCAAGGGGCGGGCGGTCTTGCGGACCGCCCGCCTTGTCATGCGGCGCTCAGCGCACCCTCGGCCCGGAACACCTCGCCGTTGGGAAGACGGGCCCGGTTGTGGACGCGACCGGCGGCGTGGTGCTGCACCTGGACCACGAAGACGCCGCTGCTTTCGGTCCATGAGACCATGAGGAGGCGCGGCGCCACCTCGACGACATCGACATCGACGAGCTCGTCGACCATCTGGGCGCCGAGATCGGCTTCCACCCGCATGCGGCCATCGCCCATGAAGGTGAGTCTGGGGACGATGGCGCCGAGATCGACAGTGAAGGCGCGACCGTTGAGTTGCTGGGTCATGATCGCCTCCATCACGCCGGAATCGCGCCGCGCCACTCGTCCTTGACGAACTGGCGGGTGGAGTTGAGGCGCGGGAACGACACGCTCGGCACCGGCACGCCGAGGAAGCGGCAGAGCGGCTCCCAGCCTTCGGCGACATCGAAGACCAGCAGGCGCTCGGCCGGGATGGTGGCTTTCACCTTGGCGATGTGGGCGTTGAATACCGAGATCGCATGCTTGCGGTCGTCGAGGCGGCCATCGAAGACGCCCTGCACGATCAGCCGGTGGGCCATTTCGGCGACGGCGTTGATGTGGTCGTTACCGTGCTGGCCGCGGCCCGCCATGAAGCGGAGGATGGTCTGCTCGACGCTGCGGTACCAGTCTTCGGCATCGCGGACGGTCAGCACGACCTTGGCGGCCGGATAGCGAGCGGCGAGTTCGGCCCAGACGCGGGCGCCGGGCCAGTCGACCTGGGCGCGATAGCCGGCAAAGACGTGGTCCCAGTTTACCGCGTCGCCGCGGGCGATGGCCTCCCAGTCGGGCAGGAGTTTCGGGTTGTCGCGCACCTCGAACATGTGGTGTGCGGGGCCGAAGCCGAGATGCTCGAGCGCAATCTTGAGCGAGTAGGAGCCGGTGCGGCCGAAGCCTGGGCCGATGACTTGCAGTGACATGCTGGTTCCCTCCCAGAATTGACGTGATCAGGCAGTCTGCGCGACGGCATTGGGTGCCGCCGTCGGGGCCGGCTGGACGCGCAACCTGCGCACCGCGGCGGCGAGCAGCACCAGCCAGCGCGGCAGGCTGATGGTGTGCGTGGCGTAGTAGGCGTCTTCCTGCGTCCGCGCGTTGGGGAGCGGTTCGTTGGGCAGGATGTTGGCGAGGCCGAGGGTGGCGTTGTCCATGTTGTCTCTCCGTGCTTGCGCCGCTCGTTCTGGCGCGGTGAGGAGACATTGCCTTGGGGACCGGTTTGGGGTCCTTCAGCGATTATGAAAAGTTCCTAATCGGCGGCAAAGTCAGGTTAAGCCGGCCATGCGCATGCCGTCGATGAGGCGATCCATGCGGTCATCGCCGCGCTGATGGATGACCTGCATGGTTGCCTGCGTGGTGTTGGGGGAGATTTCGAGCAGGCGGCGAAGGATACGCTGCGCATCGTCCATGCGGCCGAGATGGGCATAGGCGGCGGACAGCATCCAGAGCGTCGGCGGCCAGTCCACGAAGGCGCTGCGCGACTTTTCCATCCACTTGATCGCTTCTTCGTCCTCGCCCCTGAGAAACAGCGCGAACCCCGCCATGGCCAGACCCTCATAGGCTTCCGGCGCACCAGGACTGAGCTGGAAGGCCCGGCGGCCGCAAGCTTCGGCCGTTTCGAGATCACCCACCAGCATGTTGCAGATGGCCACCAGCAGCAGCACCGAGACGTTGTTGGAGTTGCTCTCGAGCGCGCGGCCGGCCAGGGCCAGCCCTTCGGCACGCGCACGGCCGATGGCGATCATCGAGTGCGCGCAGATGGCGAGCACAAGCGGATCGTCGGCGCCGAACTGCAAGGCACGGCGAGCGTAGTCGAGGCACCGGGCGGTTTCCTCATCGGTCAGCATCGTCAGCGCCATCGTGCCGCGGCGGGCATCTGCCCAGGAGGCATAGGCCAAGGCCGCCGCGTAGTCGGACTCGAGAGCGATCGCCTGTTCGAGATAGCCCAACGCCTCGCGATAGCCCTGCGGATCGCGCGAATAGAAATGCGGCAGCGCCCGCAGGAAATAATCATAAGCCTGCGGGTCGGCCGGCCATTGCCGGCGGGCGCGATCGATCTCGGCGCGGCGGATCTGCGGCTCGACGAGGCCCACCACCGCCTCGGTGATGCGATCCTGAAACTCGAAGATCTGGCCGAGCTCGCCGTCAAAACTCTGGGCCCAGTGATGGGTACCGGATGAGGCGTGCACCAGCTGCGTCGTCACCCGCACCCGCTCGCCGGCAAGCCGGACGCTGCCTTCGAGCAGGTAGCGGACGTCGAGATCGCGCGCCACCTGCCGCACGTCCATCGCCCGGCCCTTGTAGGCAAAGGTCGAGTTGCGCGAGGTGACCGCGAAGGACTTGAAGCGCGAAAAGGCGGTGATCAGGTCCTCGACCACGCCATCGGCGAAATAGTCACGGCTGGGGTCGCCGCTGAGGTTGGCGAAGGGGAGTACAGCCAGCCGAGGCTTGCCGCTCTCGCCGGCCAGCGCCGGCTGCGCCGCGGCAGGCCGTTCGCCCAGTCCGGCGAAGCGGTAGCCGACGCGGGGCACGGTGACGATCCAGTCCTGCCCGTCGGGCCGGGCGCCGAGCTCCTTGCGCAGGCCGGCGATCTGGACGGTGAGGTTGCCCTCCTCCACCACCAGCCCCGGCCAGGCCTTGGCCATCAGTTCGGATTTGGTGACCACGGCGCCCTCGGCTGCCACCAGCCCGTCCAGCACCATCAGGGCGCGCTGGCCGATGGCGACGGGCGCGCCATCGCGCCGCAGCTCGCGGCCATGCAGCAGCAGATAGGGTCCGAATGCGGTCTGCGCGTCCATACCCCGCATTATAACGGGGTCCGCCAAGGCGGGAAGAGGCCGGAATTTACGCTCAAATCCCTTGTAAGTTGACCTTTCCAGCCCGGACATGGCCTATAGGGCCAAAGAAACAGGACGCCTTTCATGAAGAGTTTTTCGTCGTCGAGCTTTGCCAGCGACCATTCGCTGGCGCTCGAAGCAGCCTACGAGGCGGTCCAGAAGGACCCGCGGGCGCTGTTCACCAACTTCCAGTGGTTCCTGTTCACCGGCAAGGATACCATCTTCTTCACCGCCTTCTCGAAAGAGAGCTTCGACCAGGAAAAGCTCAAGACCCTGGCCTCGCGCGTGGTCGCGCTGGCGCCGCAGCTGACGCATGGTTTCGAAGGCGCAAAGCCGGGTCATCCGCTGACCGAGAGCCAGCTCGACGCCATCTGTTCGGTGCAGGAAGTCGACGACCTCGAAGGCTATCCCGACAAGTGGCTGGGCCAGAGCGCCGATATCTTCGACGCCAAGAACGTGCCGCTGTTCCGCTTCATGGCCGCTACCCGCAAGGGCGGCCCGGACGGCAAGGGCCGCGCCTCGATCATCCAGGTGCGCGCTGCCCATGCTGTGCTGGAAGGTTCTGACGCCGCGCTGCTGACGCGCTCGCAGACCGCCGGCCATGGCGTGCAGTCCAACAAAGGCAACAAGGTTGGGCTGGGCGCGCGCTTCGGCGCCTTCCTGCAAGGCCTCCTCGGCGCGATGATCCACCTGTTCTTTGCGTGGATCCTGTCGCCGCCGGACGTCAAGATCCTCTACCGGACGATGGCGCTCGAACGCAGCCGTATCCGCACCATCGCCAACAAGATCGGCGTGCGCCAGCGCTCGCTGTATTTCGCGCTGGTGACGCATGCGCTGCATTCGGACACCGACAAGAAGCACAACGAGAAGGTGATCACCGCCGCCTACACCATGCTCGACACCAAGCGCACCGCGTCGGACGACGACTTCTTCCGCGTCCGGGCGCTGATGGCCAAATTCAAGTACAAGGCCGACTTCGTCGAATATGCGCGCGGCGTCGACAAGGTGGTCGACGAGATCGAGAGCAAGGACGTCACCAAGTTCCAGATGGGCGTGCTGGCGCTCTTCAACATGCACCGCCGCATCTACAACATCTTCCCGTTCCTCTACGGGCCGCGCTTCTGGCGCTTCTCGGGCACGGACGATGCCATCGTGCTGACGCTGGTGCCGCCGCACCGCACGTTCGGGCCGGTGACCGAATGGATGATGGAGCCGATCTATTGCGGCGCCTATCACCCGGCTTCCAACATCTGCACCTTCTGCCCCGGCCGCGAGTACATGACGCTGAACTTTACGATGGAACAGCGCCACCTCGACAAGGTCGACCGGATCGAAACGCTGATCCAGCAGATCGAGGCGTCGGCTTAGGTAACGGCAGGTGCGACGCCCTCGTGGTTCGACAGGCTCACCATGAGGGCTACTGAGATGCTTGTGAGAACCTCATGGTGAGCTTGTCGAACCACGAGGTTTGGGCTCACCTCCAGTCGATAGCTAAGCGACCGGTTCCGCAAGGTTGAGAAGCCGCAGTAGCTCCCGCTTCTGCGCGACGACGCCGAAGGCTGGCCCACCGGGGCCGAGCCGGGCGCCGTCGGCCAGCATCCCGGCATCGACCGGGTCGAACCCCAGGTCGTCGATCAGCGTCAGCACCCTGGCGACTGCAGCACGGTCATTGCCGGCCGCCGCCATGGCAATGCGGCCCGGCGTGCCGGCCGGCAGCTTTTCGTCGCGGAACTGGTGGTAGCCGAGCTGGTTCAGGCTTTTCACCACGCGCGCCGACGGGAAGTGCCGCTGCACCACCTCGCTGGTGTGAGCCGGATTGTCGACGAAATCCTCGATGATGCCGTCGGTTTGTTCCCAGTAGTTGATGGTGTCGATCAAAACCTTGCCGGCAAAGGTGTCCGGCGCCAGTTCGCGGAAGCGGTAGCTCGGGACAGCCAGCACGATGACGTCGCTATGCGCCACGGCATCGGCCACCGACATCGGCCTGGCGCCCGGCACCAGCACGTCGATGATCAATGCGATCTCGTCGGGATGGCGCGACGAGGCGATGGCGACATCGTAACCGGCCTCCACCGCCGCCTTGGCGATGACGGTGCCGAACTTACCGGCGCCGATGATCGAGAGCCGGCGATCAGACATGCGCGGGCTCCCTGGCCTCTGAGGCGACAGGCTCGGCGGCGAGCAGTTCGCGGACGCGCGGGATCACCTCGGCGCCGAAGAGGCGGATGGATTCGGCCCGGTCGGGGCGCGACAGCCGGCCAATATCGTGCTTCAGATCAAAGCGGCTCAGTTTCAGGTCCTTCACGGCGTTGACGATCTTGTGCGCCACGGTTTCGGGCGAACCGACCATCAGCGCGCCATAGGTCACCTCGCGCTCATACTGTGCCGGCGTCGGCATGGGGAAGCCCCGTTCCTCCACCATCTTGCTCATCACCGCCTGATATTGCGGCCAGTGCGCGGCGACCGCCTCGTCGTCGGTGGCGGCGATGTGGCCGATGCCGTGCATGCCGATGGGCAGCTGCGGCTGGCCGAGCTGTTCAAGCGCCTTTTCGTAAAGTTCGACGAAGGGCGCAAAGCGGCTCGGCTTGCCGCCGATGATCGCGAGCATCAGCGGCAACCCATGGCGAGCGGCACGCAGCACCGAGTGCGGCGAGCCACCGACGCCGACCCAGGTCGGGATGTTGCCGGGGGCGATAGTGGGCTTGACCAGCTGATTGTTCAGCGCCGAGCGGGTCGTGCCGCTCCAGGTCACCGGCTGGCTGCGGAGGAGTTTGACAAGCAGGTCGAGCTTTTCCTCGAACAGCGTCTCATAGTCCTCGATGTTGAAGCCGAACAGCGGAAAGCTGTCGGTGGCCGAGGCGCGACCGACGACCAGTTGCGCCCGACCGTTGGAGACGGCGTCGAGCGTGGCGAAGTTCTGGTAGACGCGCACCGGGTCCTGCGTCGACAGCACCGTCACGGCGGTGCCGAGTTTCAGCCTCGTCGTGCGGCTGGCGATGGCGGCAAGGATCACGTGGCCGGCCGAGTCGACATTGTCGGGCCGGTAGTGCTCGCCGATATTGTAGCTGTCGATGCCGACGGACTCGGCCAGCACGGCCTCGTCCATCATCACCCGGATAGTCTCGGCATCGCTGAGGTGCCGCCCATCACCATCGACCATGGTCTCGCCAAAGGTATCGAGACCGAAATCCAGAATTCTCTCACTCATCGTCAGCTCCTTGTCCCGGGTTCAAGGCCCGGGCAGAAAACGCTGCGGCTCATGTAGTGCGCATAGGCCTGTTACATCAACGGGATGTAAGGCACATCGGTGTGCCTCGCTCACCGACTGCCCGATCTTGCAGTCGGGATTCCTCTCCCGCCTGCGGGGGAGGGGGACCGCCGGAAGGCGGTGGAGGGGGGAGCACCTTGCGCTAACGTCAGACTTCTGAGGGTGAGGCCGGCACAAGTGGCACCCCCCTTCCGTCGGCTTCGCCGCCACCTTCCCCCGCAGGCGGGAGAAGGACGCCGACTGTGATACCGCGGCTAAGTCACCACCGTGATCTTCTCCGCCGCGCGGGTGATGCCGGTGTAGAGCCAGCGCTTGCGGTCTTCGCGGAAGACGAAGCTTTCGTCGAACAGGTAGACGTTGTCCCACTGGCTGCCCTGGGCTTTGTGGACGGTGAGGCAGTAGCCGAAGGTGAATTCGTCGTAGTGGCGGCGTTCGGGCCAGGTGAGGTTGTCTTCCTCGCCGGAGAAGAAGGCCAGGTGGGTGACGACCTTGGCCTGCGACTTGTTCTTGCCGGTCTGCGGTTCGTCGGGATCGAGCAGCATGGAGAAGCGGCCGTTGGAGCGCTTCTTGACCTCGGCGGCGGTCCAGATCTGGCCGTTGAGCAGCTTCTTCTGGGCGTTGTTCCTGAGACAAACGAGGCGATCGCCGACGACGGGCTCGTGGCGTGGCATGTTCTTGAGTTCCCGCAGGCGATCGTTATATGCGACGCGGGTCTTGTTGCGGCCGGCCAGCACCTGATCGGCTTCGAGCACGGCATCGCGATCGACCTCGGTGCGTGGGATCACCAGCGACTCGCCATAGCGGCCGTGTTCGAGATGCTCGCCCTCGCGGATGTCCATCGACATGCGGATGATGGGATTGTCGCGCGCCTGGCGGTGAATCTCGGTGAGCATGATGTCGGGCTCATGCGCGGTGAAGAAGCCGGCGCCCTGCACCGGCGGCAGCTGGAACGGATCGCCGATGACCAGCACCTTGGTGCCGAAACTCAGCAGGTCGCGGCCGAGCGCCTCGTCCACCATCGAGACTTCGTCGATGACGATCAGGTCGGCGCTGGCGGCCTCGCTGTCGCCGTCGAGCACGAAGCGTGGTTCGTCATCCTTGTCGGACACCAGCGAATAGATCATCGAGTGGATGGTCGAGGCGCCGCGGCAGCCGTTCTTGCGCATGACCAGCGCCGCCTTGCCGGTGAAGGCGGCGTATTTGACCGACTTCACGCCCTGCGCCAGGTGGCGGGCGAGCATGGACTTGCCGGTGCCGGCCCAGCCGAAGAGACGGAACACCTGCGGGCCGGACTTGTCCTTGAGCCAGGCGGAAACGGCGCGCAGGGCTTCATCCTGCTGGGGCGACCACTCAACCATCAGACGATGGTGGTCCGCACGGTGCCGATGCCGGCGATCTCGCCTTCCAGCGCATCGCCGCGCACCACCGCGCCGACGCCGGCCGGTGTGCCGGTGAAGATCAGGTCGCCGCGCTTCAGCTCCACCCATTTGGAGAGCGTCGCGATGCAATGGGCGAGGTCCCAGATCATTTCGGAAATGTCGCCACTCTGGCGGACGTCACCGTTCACCTTGAGGGTGATGGCGCCCTTGGTCGGGTGCTCGCCGAGATTCATCGCCGGGACCAGCGGGCCGATGGGGGCGGAGTGGTCGAAACCCTTGGCCATGTCCCACGGGCGGCCACCCTTCTTGGCGGTGGCCTGGACGTCGCGACGAGTCATGTCGATGCCGGCAGCATAGCCCCAGACATAGGTCAGCGCATCCTCGACGGCGATGTTGCTGGCGCCGCCGCCGAGGGCGGCGACCAGTTCGATCTCATGATGCAGATCGGCGGTTTCGGTCGGGTACGGCATGGCCGCGCCATCGGTGACCAGCGCGTCGGCCGGCTTGCCGAAGAAGAAGGGCGGCGCCTCGTTGGGGTCGTGCCCCATCTCGCGAGCATGCTCGGCATAGTTGCGGCCGACGCAGTAGACGCGGCGCACGGGAAACAGGCCACCGTCGGTGGTCGGGATTGCGGTGACGGCGGGCGGGAAAACGTAATCGGCCATGAATGGTCCCTCTGACGGGGCGCACCATAGCGAAGCCGCTGCAGAAACAGAAGGGGAACGCGCGAAGCGTCGCGCGCTCCCTCGATAGCGGCGCTAGAAGTGGAAGCTGACGCCGACGCGCGCAGTGTGCTCGTGCAGCGAATAGGTGGCGCCGACCCAGTTGGCCCAGGCGAAATCGGCGCGGCCCAGCGCGGTGTAGCGATACTCGCCGCGCACCGAGACCGAGTCGGTCAGCGCCAGTTCGATGCCGGCGCCGACGGTCGGGCCCGAATAGGAGCGGGTCAGGCTTTCCGCACTGAGCCCCGGGACCGCCGAGTCTTCGGTGTAGCCGGCGACATTGGCGAAGGCGATACCGGCGGTGGCGTAGATCAGCAGCTGGTCGATGGTGTAACCGGCGCGGGCACGGATCGAGCCCTGGCCGGTGATGTTCAGGCGCTCGAGGCTCTGGCCGTTGCCGGCGTCGTCGCCGATGATCGAGCCGACGTCGACGTCACCCTCGATGCCGAGGACGAAGGCATCGATGCTCATGTTGTAGCCCGCATGAGCGCCGAGCATGCCGCCCTGCATCGTCCATGAGTTCCGGTAGGCGCCGGTGGCGGTGAAGTACTTGTCGGCGGAAGCGCCGCCGCCGACGCCGTGAATACCGGCGTAGAAGCCGTCCCAGAAACTGGCGTCCTGCGCATGGGCAGCAGAGATGCCGGAGAGCGCCAGCAGGCCGGCGGCAATGGTCGTCACGAATCGCATGTGTGGAAATCCCCCAGTCAGATGAAGGGGATGCTCGCGGCCGGCGCGCCAAACGGCAACGTGACAGATCGGGACATCTTCGGCATTTGGCGGGGCAAAATGAGAGAAGCCAACCGCCTGTGTCCCGCCGGCGACACTCACGGCGCGGCGGGCAAGACCTCGTCGGTGACCACATCGAAGCCCGCCAGCGTGGCCGGCCCGAACTGGGTCGAGAGCGCCACGTCGGTGGCGTCGCGGCCGATGGCCATCAGGATGCGGCCGATGCGCGGCTCGTTGTGGCGGGCATCGGCGGTGTACCAGTGGCCGCCGAGATAAACCTCGAACCAGGCCGAGAAATCCATCGGCAGCGGCACGGCTGGAACACCGATATCGCCGAGATAGCCGGTACAGTAGCGGGCTGGGATGTTGAGGCAGCGGCAGAAGGTGACGGCGAGGTGGGTGAAGTCCCGGCAGACGCCGACCTTCTGCTGGTAGCCGCCCATGGCGGTGCGGGTCTTGTCGGCCTGCATGTAGTCGAAATGGATGTGATTATGAACGAAATCCAACACCGCCTGAACGCGCGGCCAACCGGGTTCCGTCTTGCCGAACAACTGCCAGGCGATGTCGCCGAGCAGATCGGTCTCGCAATAGCGGCTGCCCATCAGGAAGGTCAGCGTCTCGTCGGGCAGGTCGCGGATATGATGCTGGGCGGCGTCGACGGGGACGATATCGGGCTGGCCGGAATCGTAGATCTCGAAACTGGTCGAGACGGTGAGCGAGCCGGCCGGCGCAGTGATGCGAGTGGCGACATTGCCGAAGGCGTCGGTATAGTCCCAGGCCTCGACATCGGGTGAGAATTCCAGCACCTGCGGGGTGAGCAGGTCCACCCGCCGCGAGGGATGGATGTTGAGGTTGAGCAACATCGGTGTCGGCTGCGAGCATTCGTAGCGCAGGGTGTAGCCGGCCTTGATCTGCATGGTCAGGCTTTCTCGATTTCGGTGTAGCGGGACGCATCCGCGGTGGTGACGTTGACCTGCACGGTCATGCCCATGGGGTCGTCCTTGCGGCCCGCATAGGTGCCCGAGAGCGGAATGGCCTGGCGCGGATCGCGAGCGACACCGACGCGGATCAGGTCACGATTGCCGACAATGCCGTTGGTGGGATCGAACTCGACCCAGCCGGCGCCGGGCACGAAGACCTGGCACCAGGCGTGGGTGGCGCCACCGCCGCGATTGGTCGAACCATCGCGGCTGGGGACATAGATATAGCCGGTGACGAAGCGGGCAGCGAAGCCGAGCGAGCGGCAGGCCTCCATCATCAGCAGCGCAAAATCGCGGCAAGTGCCGGTCTTGGTGATCATCGTCACCTGCGGCGGCTGCGTGCCCGGATTGGTGCGGCGCGAATAGGTGAAGCTCTCGCGGATCGCCATCGTCATGGTGGCGAGGAGGTGGCCGGTATCGGTGGGGCCGGACGGTTTCACGAATTTCTGCGCCCATTTGGCGACCTCGTCGCCCTCGTCGGGATAGTGACGGCGCATCGAGGGTTCGAGATCGGGCAAATCTTCCGGGTCATATTGCAGCGGCCAGGTCCTGGCGCGGCGGCGGGTCTTGAAGCGTGGCGCCGTGTCGGGCGCGTGGTCGAGCATGATGTTTGTCTCGAACCGCAGTTCGTCGGCCTTTGCATCGAAATTGGCGATGGCGACGCAATTGCCGAAGACGTCGTGTATCCAGTGGAGTGTCGAGGGCGTCGGGCTGACCTCGATGTCGGCGCTGAGCAACCGCTGGTCGTAGCTGTCGCGCGGCCGGAACAGCACGCGGTGCTCGCCGAAGCCGACCGGGCGCTTGTAGGCATAGCTGGTGATGTGGCGGACGCGGAGGATCGTCATGGTGGCCTAACGCATCAAGTGGTCGAAAAGTGCCCGGGAACCGGACGCGCGGCTGGCCATTGAGGGGCATCGACCTTCCAGACCGGGGCACGAGATGCGGTTTTCGCTCGGGTGCGAGCTCACCTACGCCATCGTCCAGCCGACGACGCTGATCCTCAACATCGAGCCGATGCGCGGGCCGCAGCAGCGCGTGCTGAACGAGAGCCTCGTGGTCACCCCCGGCATGCAGTCCGAGCGGCACGAGGCGATGGAGACATCGAACCTCTATCGCCGGCTGGTCCTGCAGCCGGGCGAGATCACGGTGCGATACGAGGGTGAGGTGGAGACGCGGCCGATCGCCGAGGACCCGGTGGATGTCCCAGAAATCGCGGTGGCAGACCTGCCGCTCGAGGTGCTGCCGTTCCTCTACCCCAGCCGCTATTGCGAAAGCGACCGGCTGGGGCGCTTCGCCTGGCGCGAATTCGGCACCATTGCGGCGGGGCACGAGAAGGTCGCGGCCGTCTGCAACTGGATCCACGACCATGTCGACTACCAGTCAGGCTCCAGCCATTCGGCGACGTCGGCGCATGACACCTTCACCGAGCGGGCCGGCGTCTGCCGCGACTTCGCGCATCTGGGCATCAGCTACTGCCGGGCGCTCGGGATCCCGGCGCGGTTCGTCTCGGCCTATGGCTGGCAGCTCGAGCCGCAGGATTTTCACGCGGTGTTCGAGGCCTATCTGGGCGATCGCTGGTATCTGTTCGATGCGACCCGGCTCTGCCCGCTCGACGGCATCGTTCGCATCGGCATCGGCCGGGACGCGGCGGACACAGCCTTCGCGACCTTTTACGGGCAGGTGGAGAGCGCGCCCAAGCGGGTCTGGATCGAGCCGCTCGACGGCAGTGACGAGACGGCGGAATGGACGACCGAGGCAGTGAGCATCGCGGCGGTTTGACGACGACCGCCGGATCGCTAACCTGCCCCGGCAGGAGGGCAGGCAATGGCAGACGACCCGTTCAAGATCCGGGCCCTGGTACCGGAGTTCGAGGCGATCACCGCCGACTACGAGGTGGCGAGCGCGGCGACGCGCGACCGGCATCACCATACCCTCGACATCGCCTATGGCGACGCCCCACGGCAGAAGCTCGACGTGTTCGTGCCGGCGGGCCTCAGCGGACCGGCGCCGGTGCACATCTTCATCCATGGCGGCTACTGGCGGGCGATGGCCCGCGAGACCTACCATTTCGTCGCCGAGACCGTGCTCAAGGCCGGGGCTATCGCGGTGTTTCCCGAATACACGCTGATGCCGGGCGCGCGCATGGCGCAACTGGTCGCCGAAATACGGCAGGCAGCGCTTTGGGTGGGCGCGCATATCGGTGAATATGGCGGCGACCCGGCGCGGATTTCGGCCAGCGGGCATTCGGCCGGCGCGCATCTCGCCAGTTACCTCGCCGCCCTGGCGCCGCACGAGCACGGTTTTCCGGCGACGCCGATCCGGTCGCTGCTGCTGGTCAGCGGCCTCTATGACCTGCGACCGATTGCCACCAGCTTCCTGCAGGCCGAGATCGCGCTGACGCCTGAAGAGGTGGGTGAATGGTCGCCCTTCGAAGCCACGCAGGCGCCGGAAACGCGGATCGCGCTGGCGGTCGGCAAGGACGAGAGCGAGCCCTTCCACCTGCAGGCGCAGGATTTCGCCTTTGCGGCGGAGAAGCGCGGTGCTCAGGTCGAGCGGTTCACCGTTTCGGGCCACAACCACATGACCATCGTCCGCGACCTCGGGCGGCCGGAAACGCGGATGGGGCAGTTGCTGACAGAGGCGATCGAGCGCTCGCTAGCAGGTTGAGCGCAGCGGCAGGCTGAAAAGCCGCACGCCACATTGCTCGACCAGCCTGGACGTCGACGCCGGGAGACAGAGACCGGCATCACCCTCGCAGGTTTCCAGCACGCTGCCGGCCGCAACGTCGCCACCGGCCGCCGAAATACGGGCAGCTGAGGCGGAAACGGCAGCGAAGGGCAGCAACTGGCGGCATTCGGCGCGGTTCGGCTTGCTGCCGACGGCATTGCTGGCTGCCAGGAGTTCGACGGCCTCGGGGCCAGACGCGAAGGCGTTATAGTCGGGGAGCCAGTCGGCGGTGTTCTCGACGATGAGCTGGTTGACCTGCTCGGCATCGGCGCTTGCCGCCTCTGCACCGGCGATGATTTCGCGGACACGGTCGAGACCGCAGGCCGTCGCGTTGCCCATGTCGGCGAGCGACGCGTCGGCGAAAGCCGGAGCAGCGGAAAGCAGCAGCAGTGTGAACACAGCAGCCGGACGGACCAGTCGCATGACGTTCTCCCCGTTATTCGCGCGTGATGCGCCTGCCGCAGAGCGAGCCTAGCCTAGACGACGCTGCTTCGCTAGGTTGGCGGCAGAGACGGAGCGTCGTTGTGAGCGTAATCGAGTCAGGGCGGCGGCCCCTGCCCCGCGGATCGAGTCTGGCCGTGATCGGCGCAGGCATCATCGGCACCAGCGCGGCCTATGCGTTGAGCGAGCGGGGCTACAAGGTCACGCTGTACGACCGGGCACAGCCTGGAGCTACCGGCCCATCCTGGGGCAATGCCGGACATGTCGTCGGATCGGGCATTTTTCCGCTGGCCGAGCCGGGCGCCGGGTGGTCGGGGCTCAAGATGCTGCTCGACCCGAACGCGCCGCTGAAAATCCCCCCGGCCTATTATGCCAGTATCGCACCCTGGCTCTGGCGGTTCTGGCTCTCGAGCCAGGGCGAGGCCTATGAGCGCGGTCTTGCTGCGCTGGTCGAGCTCAATCGCGGTGCGGTGGAGGATGCCGAGGCGCTGTTCGGGCGGGCCGGTATCGGCCGCATGATCAAGCGCGACCCGGCCCTCTATCTCTATGAGAGCGAGCAGAGCTACGACGCCTCTACAGGGCACTGGGACAAGCGCGCCGAGGTCGGCCTCAAGAATACGCATCTGGATGCCCGCGATGTGCAGGACCTGGAGCCGAACCTGGCGCCGATCTTCCCGCGCGGTGTGCTGAGCCACGAATGGGCGATCGTCAGCGACCCGTTCGAGGTAGTGACCGGACTGTTCCAGGCCGGACAGGGGCTTGGCGTGGTGCACGAGCGCGCCAAGGTCGATGCGGTGCTGCCGCAGGGCGATCTCGTCACCGTCACGGCCAATGGCTCGCCGCGCACCTATGATGCGGCGCTGATCGCCGCGGGCGTCTGGAGCAAGGCGCTGGCCTCCGCACTGGGTGAGCATCTGCCGGTGGAAGCCGAGCGCGGCTATAACCTGACCTATCCGTCGCGGCAGGGCCTGATCAACCGGCCGCTGGTGATGGCCGACCGGGGCGTGGTGGCGACGCCGCTCACGTCCGGATTGCGACTGGGCGGCTGGACGGAGCTGGGCGGCACCGAACTGCCGGCCAATCCCGGCCGCTGGAAGAAGATGTACGAGATCAGCGACGCAATGCTGCCGGCGCTGGAAGGCGCGCCAGCCAATGAATGGATGGGCCACCGGCCGTCCGTGCCGGATTCGGTGCCGGTGATCTCACGTTCTGGCACGACACCCGCGGTGTTCTACGCGGTGGGGCACGGACACTACGGCCTCAGCCAGGCGGCCAAGACCGCCAGGATGCTCAGCGAGATCATCGGTGAAGCAGCCGATACGCGCTACGCTGCGCACTCGATCGCGCGGTTCAACTAGACGGCGATATCGAAGACGATGAGGCCGGCAACACCGCCGTCCAGCGCAGCGACGAGCTTCGCGCCGGCACGACCGTGCGCTTCATCGGCCAGGTAGGCGTCGCGGGCGGCGGCATCGGCGAAGTCGATGGAAAAGCCGTGCACGAAACCCCGCTCCAGGCCCTCCGGACTGACGCTGGCGCCGAACGACATGGCGAGGATGCCCGGCAGGTGACCGCGCAGGGCGGTCAGCTCGGCAAAGATCGTTTCGCGCTGCGCGTCGGTGACGTCAGCGCGAAACTTGCAGAGAACGATGTGGCGGATCATCTGGTGATTCTCAGTCAGTCCTTCTCCCCCTGAGGGAGAAGGTGCCCGAAGGGCGGATGAGGGGTTATCTCAGCTTGAGCGGATGTGGGGGGCAACCCCTCATCCGTCGCTACGCGCCACCTTCTCCCTCAAGGGGAGAAGGAGTCCCGGACTGATGGATCAGTACGTGGCGCGGCCGCCGGACAGATCGAACACCGAAGCGGTGGTGAAGGAGTTTTCCTTCGACACCAGCCACGACACCATGTTGGCGGCTTCTTCGACTTCGAGGAAGCGGCCACGAGGAATGCGGCTCAGCATGTAGTCGATGAATTCGGGCTTGAGTTCATCGAGGATGCGGGTCTTGGCGGTGGCAGGCGTGATGGCGTTGATGGCGATGTCGTACTTCGCGCATTCCTTGCCAACAGCCTTGGTCATGCCGATGACGCCGGCCTTGGCGGCGGCGTAGGCGGCGGCATTCGGGTTGCCTTCCTTGCCGGCGATCGAGGCGATGTTGACGATGCGGCCGTAATTGCGGGCCTTCATGCCCGGCAGCACGGCGCGATTGACGTAGAAGGCGCCGTTGAGATCGATGTCGATGACGCGGCGCCATTCGTCGAGCTCGTATTCATCGAGCGGGGCGTTCTTGCCGGCGATGCCGGCCGAGTGGACGAGGATGTCGATGCGGCCGAGCGACTTCTCGGTGTCGGCGACGGCAGCGGCGACCTGGTCATAGTTGGCGACGTTGACGGTGACCGACGATGCGGCGGCGCCGAGTTCGGCCTTGGCGCTGTCGAGCAGGTCGGCGTTCATGTCCCAGAGGACCACCTTGGCGCCCGATGCGACAAAGCGCTTGGCGATGGCAAAGCCGATGCCCTGCGCGCCGCCGGTGATTACCGCGACCTGGCCGTTGAGATCGATCTGGTTCATGTTTTCCGTCCTCACAAGGCTTTTTGCTGGGGTGAGGCTCTAGCGCGTCCCGGCGGGCGCTGCCAGCCGGATTCGATGGCGACCGTCTAGGCAATTGGCTGTAGCGCGCGCTAATGCTGCCTGAGGGCGGGAGATCAGATGGCTGCAACAGTCCGGGACGTAGCGCGCAAGGTGGGCGTTTCCGCCATGACGGTGTCGCGCGTGATCAACGGGCAGCCCGGCGTGTCGCAGGAAACGCGCGAGCGCATCCAGGCGGCAATCGCCGAACTGAACTACGCGCCCAGCAAGGTCGCGGCGAGCCTCACCTCATCGAAGACGGAACTAATCGGCATGATCGTGCCGGACGTGTCGAACCCGTTCTTTGCGCCGATCGTACGCGGGGCGGAGACGGCGGCGCGGAAGGCCGGCTACCGGCTGCTGCTCTGCCATTCGGAGAGCGATCTGCGGCTCGAACGCGACTATGTCGCCGATCTCGTCGGCCATCGCGTCGAGGGGCTGATCGTGGCGCCGGTGAGCGACAAGTCGGACCAGCACCTGCGGCCACTGGTGGAGCGGGGCTTTCCGGTAGTGCTGCTGGACCGGGCGATCCCGGGCCTCAACTGCGACAGCGTGGCGCTCGACAATGTCGAGGGCGCGCGGCGGCTGGTGGCGCACCTGATCGCCGTCGGCCATACGCGGATCGGCATCGTCACCGATGCCAAGGACGTGTCGACCGGGCGCGAGCGGCTGCAGGGCGCTCGCGAGGCACTGGAAGAGGCCGGGATCGGGTACGACGAGAGCCTCGTGTTCCACACCACGGCCGACCAGATCGGCGGCTATCGGGCGGCGCAGCAGGTGCTGGCGCTCGAGGAGCGGCCGACGGCGATCTTTGCGGTCAACAACATGACGGCAGTCGGCATCATGCAGGTGCTGCGGCAGGAGAAGCTGCTGGTGCCGGACGACATGGCGCTGGTCTGCTTCGACGATGTCGAGCATCTCGCCGTCGTGGCGCCGTTCCTCACGGTGCTGGACCAGCCGGGCGAGATGATGGCCCGGGTGGCGACGCAGTTGCTGCTCGAACGGATCGCCGGAACCGCCGGCAAGCAGGCGCGGACGGTGACCTTTCCCGGCGCGCTGATCGTGCGGGACTCCTGCGGGTCGAAGCTCGGCGCCGGCTGAGGTCGATCGTCGCATGCTACTTTAGTATTAGATTTTTCTACTACTTTAGTCGTACGAACCCGGGTTGACGGTTTGGCCGCCAGACCCGAGTGTGCGCTCACGGACAGCGGCGGGGAGCCGCCCGAGTGAGGGAGGTCCATTCGTGGCCAACGTACAAATCAACAAGGCCGGCAAGCATTACGGCTCGTTCGAAGCGCTCAAGGGCGTGTCGGTCGACATCGCCGACGGCGAATTCGTCATTCTGGTCGGCCCGTCGGGCTGCGGTAAGTCGACGCTGCTGCGCATGATCGCCGGCCTCGAGGACATCACCTCGGGCGAGATCTCGATCGGCGACCGCGTGGTCAATGACCTGCCGCCCAAGGAACGCGACATCGCCATGGTGTTCCAGAACTACGCGCTCTACCCGCACATGACGGTGGCGCAGAACATGGCGTTCTCGCTGAAACTCAAGGGCGTGCCGAAGGCCGAGATCAACGAGAAGGTGAACCGCGCCGCGGCGATCCTGGGTCTCGAAAACCTGCTGCAGCGCCAGCCGCGCCAGCTCTCGGGCGGTCAGCGTCAGCGCGTCGCCATGGGCCGCGCCATCGTGCGCGATCCGCAGGTCTTCCTGTTCGACGAACCGCTGTCGAACCTCGACGCCAAGCTGCGCGTGCAGATGCGCTCGGAAATCAAGGAACTGCATCAGCGGCTCAAGACCACCACCATCTACGTGACGCACGACCAGATCGAAGCCATGACCATGGCCGACAAGATCGTCGTGATGCGCGACGGCATCATCGAGCAGATGGGCTCGCCGCTGGACCTCTATGACCGCCCGGCGAACACCTTCGTGGCCGGCTTCATCGGCTCGCCGTCGATGAACTTCATCCAGGGTTCGGTCGAGGGCAACACCTTCAAGACCAAGGACGGCGTCAGCCTGCCGCTCACCTCGGGCAATGCGGAAGCCACCACCTACGGCATCCGTCCGGAACATCTCAAGCTCGACCCCAACGGCATCGGCGCCGAAGTGGTCGTGGTCGAACCGACCGGCTCGGAAACCCAGGTGCTGATGCGCCTCGGCAGCCAGCAGATCGTCGGCATCTTCCGCGAGCGCGTGTCGGCCAAGCCGGGCGAAACCATCAAGGTGACGCCGGACCTATCGGTGGTTCACCTGTTCAACAAGGACGGCAAGCGCATCAACTGAGCGCCAGCGCCGAGTTTATCCAAGGGCGGTCCATCGGGCCGCCCTTATCGTTTGGTACCTGTCATGGTTCAGCGCTAATACGGCTCAGACCACGACGAGGAGAGAGTGATGGATTACGTTCGCCTGGGCCGGACCGGCCTTGAAGTCAGCCGCATCTGCTTTGGCTGCATGAGCTTCGGCAAGCCGACCGAGAACCGCCCCTGGGTGCTGCCGCTGGATGACGCGCGGCCGCTCTACCGCAAGGCCTGGGAGTCCGGCATCAATTTCTTCGACACGGCGAATGTTTATGCCGAAGGCACCAGCGAGGAGATCACCGGAACCATCCTCAAGGAGCTGGCGCCGCGCGACGAGATCGTGCTCGCCACCAAGGTGAACGGCCGGATGCGGCCCGGGCCGAACGGCATGGGCCTCTCGCGCGTCGCCATCCTCACCGAGATCGACAAGAGCCTCAAGCGTCTCGGCGTCGACCATGTCGACCTCTACCAGATCCACCGCTTCGACCCGAACACGCCGGTCGAGGAGACGATGGAAGCGCTGCATGACGTCGTGCGCGCCGGCAAGGCCCGCTTCATCGGCGCCTCGTCGATGTGGGCTTGGCAGTTCGCCAAGTATCAGCATGCGGCCGAAATCAATGGCTGGACCAGGTTCGTCTCGATGCAGAACCAGGTGAGTTTGGTCTATCGCGAGGAAGAGCGCGAAATGCTGCCGCTCTGCCGCGACCAAGGCGTCGGCGTGATGCCGTGGAGCCCGCTGGGTGGCGGCAAGCTGACCCGGCCCTGGGGCCAGACCGGCAGCGCCCGCGCCCAGACCGACCGCTGGGGCAAGGAGATGTACAACAACGAGCAGGCCAAACCCGTGGTCGACGCGCTCGAAGCCGTCGCCAAGGCCAAGGGCGCCCCGATGGCGCAGGTCGCCATGGCGTGGCTGCTGAGCAAGCCGGGCATCCACTCGCCGATCGTCGGCGTCAGCAAGATGCAGCATCTCGACGACGCCATCGCGTCGGTGGGGCTCAAGCTCAGCACCGAGGAGATCGCGCAGCTCGAGGCGCCGTACAAGCCGCTGGTCGTGACCGGCTTCTGACACCAACAAGAGGAGCCAAACATGGCCAATCTCGTCATTCCCGACCTCAAGGACAAAGCCGTCCTCATCACCGGCGCATCCACCGGCATCGGCGCCGCACTGGCCCGGGCCTTCGCGGCGCAAGGCGCCAAGGTCGGACTGCACTACAATTCGAGCAAGGACGCCGCCGAAGCGCTGGCAGCCGAGATCAAGGCGGCCGGCGGCACTACAACGCTGATCAAGGCCGACGCCACCAAATCGGCCGAGATGCGCGCGGCAGTCGAGGCCACTGTCAAAGCCTTCGGCCGGCTCGATGGGCTCATCAACAATGCCGGCGGCATGGTCGCCCGGCAGCCCTACCAGGACTACACCGAAGAGCTCTACGACCAGGTGATGGACCTCAATGCCCGCTCGGTGCTGGCGGCGTCGCATGCGGCGATCCCGCACCTCAAGACGGCCGGCGGCGGCTTCATCATCAACACCACTTCGATCGCGGCGCGCAACGGCGCGGGCGGCGGCGCGGGGCTCTACGGTTCGTCCAAGGCGTTCGTCGGCAATGTGACGCGCGGCATGGCCAAGGAGCTGATCCCCTTCGGCATCCGCGTCAACGCGGTGGCGCCGGGCGTGATCGATACGCCGTTCCACGAGCGCTATTCGACCGAAGCGCAGCTCAAGGCGATGCTGGCGACGGTGCCGCAGGGCCGGCTGGGCGTGTCCGAAGACTGCGTCGGTGCGTTCCTGTTTTTGGCGTCGGCGGCGTTGTCGGGATACGTGATCGGGCAGACGCTCGAGGTGAATGGCGGGCAGTTGATGCCATAAGGGGGTATAGGCACCGCCTCTCCCAATCACCAGCCGTCATCCCGGCGAAGGCCGGAACCCAGTACTCATAGTTGCTGGGATCATGCAGTGATCGGACCGCAAGTCTGGCGTCTACTGGGCCCCGGCCTTCGCCGGGGTGACGACCGAGATTGTGGTTGGTCTGCTGACATTCGTCGTCAATCGCTGCTGAACCCATCCGGCCGGTTCATGAACCAGTCCCAGCGGGAGACGGTCAGGGAGGCGAACACCTTCTCGGTGACGAATGGGTCGGCGGCGGCGTAGGCCTCGGCGGCGGCTTGGGACTCGCGGCGGATGACGATCATCGAGCCGATGGGATCGCCCTTGGCGTCGAGATAGGGACCGGAGAGGATCAGGTCCTGGCCCAGCGCCTCGTAGTGGGCGCGGTGCAGCGGGCGCACCTCCAGCCGATGCGCGAGGCCGTCCTCGTGATCGCGGCCGCTGACGATGAACAGCATGGCGCCCTCCCCTAGAGTTTCGTGAGCCCGGCGGCGAAGCGGCGGGCATTGGCGACATAGTGTGCGGCGGAGCGGCCTAGCCCGACGATCTCGTCATCGCTCAGCGCCCGCGCCACCTTGCCGGGCGCACCGATGATGAGTGAACCATCGGGAAATTCCTTGCCCTCGGTGATCAGCGCGCCGGCGCCGATCAGGCAGTTCTTCCCGACCTTGCCGCCGTTGAGCACGGTGGCGCCCATGCCGACCAGCGTGCCATCGCCGATGGTGCAGCCATGGAGGATAGCGCGGTGGCCGACGGTGCAATTTTCGCCGATGGTCAGCGGCGAGCCGGGATCGGAATGGAGGGCGCAAAGGTCCTGGATATTGGTGCGGGCGCCGACGCGGATGCGCTCGTTGTCGCCACGGATGACAGCCCCGAACCAGATGCCGACATCTTCGCCCAGTTCGACATTGCCGATCACCTCGGCGCTGTCCGCGACGAAACAGAAGCCGGCCGGCAGAGTGGGCGTGACCCCATCGAGCGTGAAGACGCTCACGACTTGTCCCGCTGATCGTAGAGGCGCGATACCGACGCACTCTCCATCTCGCCATTGCCGGCTTCGACATAGGCGACATATTGCGAAATGGCGCGGGCAAGCACGGGCAGATCGAGACCCAGCCCATCGTTGAATTCGGCCACTGCCTGCAGGTCCTTGCCGAGCTGCTTGGCACGACCCTTGGGCGGATCGAACTCGCGGTTCAGCATCACCGGGAACATGCGCTGCAGCAGGAAGCTGTCGGCCGCGCCGCCCTTCAGTGCCTGCGGCAGTTTTGCGGCGTCGATGCCGGCGGCCTGCACCATGGCGAGCACCTCGCCCATCAGCACATAGCCGACGCCGACAATGGCCTGGTTCACCACCTTGGTGGTCTGGCCGGCGCCGAGCGGGCCCATCAGCGTGCAGTTGGCGGAGAGATCGGAAAGGATCGGCGTCAGGCGCTCGAACAGTGCTGGATCGCCACCCGCCATCAGTGTCAGTTGGCCGTCTTCCGCCGGGCCGGGACCGCCGGAAATCGGGCAATCGAGCCAGGCTGCGCCAAGGCGCGCTGCGATGTTGCGGGTGACGTCGACGCTGGTGGTCGAGAGGTCGATGACCGTGTCGGCGCCGGTGTCGGACGACAGGCCGTTGCGGCCGAAACAGACACTTTCGATGGCGTCATCGCCGAGCACGCAGATGAGGACGATGTCGCTGGCGGCGCGGACTGCGGCGGGCGTTTCCGCCCATTTCGCGCCCTGCCCGGCGACCTCGGAAAAACGCTCGGGCTCGAGGTTCCAGACGGTGACCTGCCAGCCACGCGACAGCAGGCGCCGCGTCATGGCGGCACCCATGATGCCGAGGCCGATGAGGCCGAGGCGCGGCCGCTCGCTCATCCGATCAGCGCGTCGGACGGGATGCGGTAGATGCGCATGGCATTGCCGCGGAACATCGCATCGCGTTCGGAGGGCGCAAAGCCGGCGGTGATGTCGGAGAAGCCGCCGAAGATGGTCGCGTAGGTCGCGACGAGACTATCGACGGGAAAGTTGCTGGCGAACATGCAGCGCTCGGGTCCGAAGAGATCGATCGTGTCGAGCACGATAGCGCGATTGGCATCCACCGACCATGGCTTGCCGGCCTGGCCGATGCCGGAAATTTTCACCGCGACATTGGGCGCGCCGGCGAGCAGCCGCATGGCGGTGCGCCAGCCGTCGAGGCCTTCGCGGCTCCGGTCGGCGGGCAGGCCGGTGTGATTGAGGATGATCTGCGTGCCGGGAAAATCGTCGGCCAGTTGGCGCGCTTCCGCCAGGTGCCACCAGGGCGTCTGCAGGTCAAAGGACAGGCCGTTCGGCGCCAGCATGGCATAGCCACGCCGCCAGACCGGATCGCCCATCGAACCGGGCGCGCCTTTGACCACCAGATCGGGCTTCGGCACGGCCCTGGGCTTGTGGCGGATACCGCGGACGATGGGGCTGCGACCGTGCGAGGCCAGCACGTCTTCGGCGTCGTCGCGATCGAGCCAGGCCTGCGCGACCATGACCGAGGGCAAGCCCTCGGCCTTGGCAAGTTTTTCGACCCAGGCGACCTCGCCCTTGGGGTCGGTGTGGTCCCATTCGGTTTCGACGAAGACGGTGCCCACCACGTCGAGGCCGGCGCTGTCCCCGCGATAGTCGGCGGGGAGATAATTGCGCTTGAGGCTCGAATAGTCGCCGTACCGGAACGCGATCGGCGGATCGTCCCTGAGCCAGGGGAGGTAGTTTTGGTCGAGGTTCCAGAAATGCTGGTGGGCGTCGATGATCTTCATGCTGGAACCTCGACCTCAGGGTCAGCCGAGGCTGGCGTAGTAAGCGTCGATGGCCGGCACGTCGACCGACTCGTCGGGGGGCATGCCAAGCTTTTCGTAGCGCTTGCCGCGGGCACGCATGTCGGCGATCAGCACCGCTTTTGCATGCAAGGCGACTTCCTTGGCGATTTCGATCGGGACGACGATGAGGCCGTCATCATCGCAGCCGACGATGTCGCCGGGGCGAACCTGGGCGCCGCCGATGCCGATGGTGGCGTTGAGTTCGACCACTTCGATACGGCCCGGAATGATGGTGCGGCCGCGGTCGCGGCAGGCCATCGGGGTCTTCTGCATGGTGACTTCGCCGGTGTCGCGGCAATAGCCGTTGGTGACGATGCCGACAGCGCCCGCCGCCTGGATTCCGAGAACGTTTTCAGAGCCGAAGAAGCCGACTTCACCGGTCGAGCCGACATCGTTGACCACCACCGCACCGGGCTTGATCAGGTCGTTGAGACCGCGGCCGTTGTGGCCCATCTTGTCGAACCAGATCTTGTGCGCGGCAACGATGTCCTCGGTGGTGTCGAGCTTCCACATCGGCTTGTTGGCGGGGACGCAGCGCTGGGTGACGGCGGGGCCCCAGAATTTCATGCCGAGCCAGAGCGGACGGATTTCCTGGGATACAAGACCGATGTTGAAATAGCCGAGGCCATCCATGGCGTCGGCGACGTCCACAACGCGCAAAGGCTTGAAATAGTCACGGATTTTATAGGGGTCGATTGCATCGGCCATAGCTGGTTCCT
>VFQQ010002052.1_pt1 | contig 24695 bp, 23 predicted proteins | sample 3512341 | NCBI WGS metagenome assembly VFQQ01 (sample SAMN10412373, study PRJNA504923) | tailings metagenome | isolation source: Relicate 2 Philex TSF1 revegetated site | place: Philippines: Tuba, Benguet | collected 2017-08-29 | reverse complement strand
TGGCGCGCGCGTCCGGCGGGCCGAGCAGGATCAGGCGATTGGTGCGGGCATCGGCCACCACCTGGGTGGCGCTGGTGCCCTTGGCCTGACCGCGGGCGATGGAGGTATTGAGCACTTCGGCGGCATCCATCACCCAGGCGTGCTGCAGGGTGACCACGCTGAAATCCTGCGCGCCGCTCTGGTCGAGCTGGCGCATCAGGTCCTCGATGCGGGCGATGTTGGCGCTGCGGTCGCTGATGATCAGCGCGTTGGACGAGGTGACAGCCGCCAGGTGGCCATACTGCGGCACCAGTGGGCGAATCAGCGGGATCAGTTCGGCCACTGGTGCATGCTGCACCTGGATCAGGCGGGTTTCCAGGCGATCCGGTGCCGGGCGCCCGGCGTCGGCTTCGGCCTTGGCTTCGGCATTGGGCACGATGCGCGCCTGGTCGCCCTGGGTCAGCACGCTGAAGCCGTGGGTGGCCATCACCGAGAGGAACAGTTGATAGACCTCGGACAGCCCCAGCGGCGTGCTCGATACCACGTTGACCTGGCCCTTCACGCGCGGGTCGACGACGAAGGTCTGCCCGGTGATGCTGGCGATCTGGTCGATGAATTCGCGGATATCGGCGCCTTTGAGGTTGATGGTCCAGCTTTCTTCCTGCTGGTTGGCGCTGGCCGGTGCCTGCTGGATCTGCGCGAGCAGGGGCAGGGGGGCGGTGGCCAGGCTGGCGGCGAGGAGGGCAAGGGTCAGTCGGCTTCGGAGAACATGCATCGGTTCAGTCGCTTTCCATGGGCTGATCGGCGGGCGTTTCCTCGGGCGGGGTGCCGGAGGCTTCCATCTGTTCGCGCAGCTCTTGCATGCGCTGGCGCAGTTGTTCCAGGTTGTCCTGTTCGAGTTGATCGAGCTGTTGCAGCGAATCGTCCGCGCCGACTTCGACCGGCGGCGTGTAGCTGTATTGCCCGCTTTGCTGACGCGGGAAGGTGAGGCTTTCACGGCGGCCGTTGCGCAGCAGCTCGACGCGGTCGGCGTAGACGGCGTCGAGGCGTACGCCGTTGTCCACGTCCATGCCGATGGCATAGCGCTGGGCGCTCTGACCCTGGCGCTGGATCAGCGCACTGGAGCGTTGCGGGTCGTTGTGCACGAAGCTGCCGAGCAGGGTCAGTTGCAGGTTGGTGGCCGGTGGCGGGCCGCTGTCGGCCTGGCTTGGGGTGCCGAACAGTTGGGCGATCGGCGCCTGGGCGCGTTGTTCCGGGAGGGAGGCGGTCTGACCGGGGGGCGACTGCAGGGGGCCGCGCACCAGGCGCAGCAATTCAGCGCTCTGCCATGCCAGGCTCACGCTTGAAAGGATCAGCACGAGCATGCCGATCAGGCTCGGGGCATTTTCCTTGAGCCGCAGGGAAAGGGCCGGATTGGGCAAAGGCTGTACTCCGCAAACGACGTTCTAGGCTCTGTACGAAAAGTCCTGGGTGATTCAGCGCTGAAACAGGCTCGGCGTGTTCGCTGATGGAGTGTGCAACGAGCACGACTCCATGCGTTCCTTGCCACCGCTATGGCCTGACCTTCGCTCGACGACTTTTCATACCGACCCTGTTCTTCTTATGGCCTGGGGCGTCGCGCGTCGATCATAACAGCCTGCGCGGCCTTGGCATCCCCCAAATAGGGTGAGTGTGCACTTCTAGTCAATGTGTTAAAGATAATTTGATAACCATTACAAAAAAGACCGTCCCATATGTAGTCATTGGGTCAAGCAGTCAGGTTAGGCTGTACTACCGGGATAAGGTTCTGTTCTAAGGTCACGCATGAACGCTTCGCTGCTCGATACTCCACTGCGCCGCCTGCCTTTCAGCTTCGCCAAGCGTCATGGCGTGGTCTTCGTCATGCATGACGGGCGCGCCAGCCTGGCTCACCGCGCCGATTGCGACCCCGTGGCGCTGGCCGAAGCGCAGCGCTTCGCCGGTCGTGCGCTGCCGTTGCAGGTGCTCGGCGCCCAGGAATTCGCCCAGGCGCTGGGCGCTGCCTATCAACACGACTCCGCTTCCATGCAGTTGGCCGAGGACATCGGCGGCAGCCTCGACCTGGCCTCGCTGGCCGATCAGGTGCCGGAAACCGAAGACCTGCTGGAGCAGGAGGACGATGCACCGATCATCCGCCTGATCAACGCCATCCTCGGCGAGGCGATCAAGGAGAATGCTTCCGATATCCACCTGGAAACCTTCGAGAAACGCCTGGTGGTACGCTTTCGCGTCGACGGTATCCTGCGTGAGGTGCTCGAGCCCAAGCGCGAGCTGGCCGCGCTGCTGGTTTCACGGGTCAAGGTGATGGCGCGACTGGACATCGCCGAGAAGCGCGTGCCGCAGGACGGACGCATCTCGCTCAAGGTCGGCGGGCGCGAGGTAGATATTCGCGTCTCCACATTGCCCTCGGCCAATGGCGAGCGGGTGGTGCTGCGTCTGCTCGACAAGCAGGCCGGGCGCCTGTCGCTGCAGCACCTGGGCATGCGCGCCGAGGACCGTGCGCTGATGGAGGAAACCGTGCGCAAGCCGCACGGCATCCTGCTGGTCACCGGCCCGACCGGCTCGGGCAAGACCACCACGCTGTACGCCAGCCTGGTCAGCCTCAACGACCACACGCGCAACATCCTCACCGTCGAGGACCCCATCGAATATCACCTCGAAGGCATCGGCCAGACCCAGGTCAACAGCAAGGTGGACATGACCTTCGCTCGCGGCCTGCGCGCCATTCTGCGTCAGGACCCGGACGTGGTGATGGTCGGCGAGATCCGCGACAAGGAAACCGCCGAGATCGCCGTGCAGGCCTCGCTGACCGGTCACCTGGTGCTGTCGACCCTGCACACCAACAGCGCCATCGGCGCCATCACCCGCCTGGTGGACATGGGCGTGGAGCCTTTTCTGCTTTCCTCCTCGCTGCTCGGCGTGCTGGCCCAGCGCCTGGTGCGCGTGCTCTGCCCGGCGTGCAAGGAACCTTATCCGGCCGATGCGGCCGAATGCGCATTGCTCGGCGTACCGGCCAGCTCGCCGCCGACCCTCTACCATGCGCGCGGTTGCGCCCACTGCCACCAGCAGGGCTATCGCGGACGGACCGGCATCTACGAACTGGTGGTGTTCGATGAAACCATGCGCACCCTGGTGCACAGCCGCGCTTCCGAGCAGGACATGACCCGTCACGCTCGTACCCTCGGGCCGAGCATCCGCGACGATGGCCGGCGCAAGGTGCTGGAAGGGGTGACCACGGTGGAAGAAGTGCTGCGCGTGACGCGGGAAGAATGATGCTGAGAGGGATACTGGCAATGGCTCTTGCAGGAGCGGCAGGGCGGCATTGCGCTTCAGCCGCGGGTCGTTGTGAATCGCGGCTGAAGCCGCTCCTACGGAAACAACTGGGGCGACCTTTCGATGGCAGCCTTTGAATACATCGCCCTGGACGGGCGCGGTCGCCAGCAGAAGGGTGTACTGGAGGCCGACAGCGCGCGTCAGGTGCGCCAACTGCTGCGCGAGCGTCAATTGGCGCCGCTGGAGGTCAAGGCCACGCGCAGCCGCGAGCAGGGCAGTGGCCAGGCGCGCCTGGGCTTTGCCCGTGGCCTGTCGGCGCGCGATCTGGCGCTGGTCACCCGACAGCTGGCGACACTGATCCAGGCGGCGCTGCCCATCGAGGAAGCGTTGCGCGCCGCGGCTGCGCAATCGACCAATTCGCGTATCCAGGGCATGTTGCTGGCGGTGCGCGCCCGCGTGCTGGAAGGTCACAGCCTGGCCGGCAGCCTCAAGGAATTCCCGGCCGCCTTTCCCGAGCTGTACCGCGCCACGGTGGCAGCCGGCGAGCATGCCGGGCATCTCGGCCCGGTGCTGGAGCAACTGGCCGACTACACCGAGCAGCGTCAGCAGTCGCGGCAGAAGGTGCAGCTGGCCTTGCTCTACCCGGTGATCCTGATGTGCGCCTCCCTGTTGATCGTCGGCTTCCTGCTCGGTTACGTGGTGCCGGACGTGGTCAAGGTCTTCGTCGATTCCGGGCAGACCCTGCCGGCCCTGACCCGCGGGCTGATCGCCCTGAGCGACTGGGTCAAGGCCTGGGGGCTGGTCGCCCTGGTGGCGCTGATACTGGTGATCGTCGCCTTGCGCGCGGCGCTGCGCGACGAGACGTTCAGGCTGCGCTGGCATCGATTTCTCTTGCGCCTGCCGTTGATCGGCCGGCTGGGCCGCGCCACCGATTGCGCGCGCTTCGCCTCGACCCTGGCAATCCTCACCCGCAGTGGCGTGCCGCTGGTGGAGGCGCTGGCGATCGCCGGCGAGGTGATCGGCAACCGGGTGATCCGCGGCGAGGTGCTGGTAGCCGCGCAGAAGGTGCGCGAGGGCGGCAGCCTGACCCGTTCGCTGGAGGCCACCGGACAGTTCCCGCCGATGATGCTGCACATGATCGCCAGCGGCGAGCGCTCCGGCGAGCTGGATCAGATGCTGGCGCGTACGGCGAAGAACCAGGAAAACGACCTCGGCGCACAGATCGCCTTGCTGGTGGGATTGTTCGAGCCGTTCATGCTGGTTTTCATGGGCGCAGTGGTGCTGGTGATCGTGCTGGCCATCCTGCTGCCGATTCTTTCGTTGAACCAAATGGTGGGGTAACAGGTGAGAAAACGTCAGACAGGCTTCACGCTTATCGAAATCATGGTGGTGGTGGTGATCCTCGGGATTCTCGCTGCGCTGGTGGTGCCGCAGGTGATGAGCCGGCCGGATCAGGCCAAGGTCACCGCGGCGCAGAACGACATTCGCGCCATCGGCGCGGCTCTGGACATGTACAAGCTCGACAACCACAACTACCCCAGCACCCAGCAGGGGCTGGAGGCGCTGGTGAGCAGGCCGAGCGGCAACCCGCCGGCGAAGAACTGGAACAAGGACGGCTACCTCAAGCGCCTGCCCGTCGACCCCTGGGGCAACCCTTATCAATACCTGGCGCCCGGCACCCGGGGCGCTTTCGATCTCTACTCGCTCGGCGCCGATGGCAAGCAGGGCGGCAGCGACCTGAACGCCGACATCGGCAACTGGGATCTCTGACCCGACCATGTCGCTCAGTCCTGCGCACCGCGGCCAGCGTGGCTTCACCCTGATCGAACTGCTGGTGGTGCTGGTGATTCTCGGCAGCCTGATCGGCCTGGCGGTGTTCAGCACCGGCATGGCCGGGCCGTCGCGCGAGCTGCGCAGCGAGGCCGAGCGGCTCAGCGGGCTGATCGGCGTGCTGGTCGACGAAGCGGTGCTGGACAACCGCGAATACGGGCTGAGCTTTACCCGTGAAGGCTATCGAGTGATGCGTTACGACCCGCTGCGCGCCGAGTGGCAGGCGCTGGACCGTCAGGCCCATCGCCTGCCGGACTGGGCCGAGCTGGCGTTCGAGGTCGAGGGCGAGGCCTTCGCCCTGCCGGCGACGGCCAGCACGGGCGCGCCGCAGCTGCTGATCCTCTCCAGTGGCGAGCTGACGCCCTTTCGTCTGCGCCTGGCCGAGCGCCGACGCGACGGCCTGCGCCTGCAACTGTCCAGCGACGGCTTTGGCCTGCCGCGTGTCGAGGACCTGGGTAGCGGGCGTGCGGGATGAGGGGCGCGCGCGGCTTCACCCTGCTCGAGGTGCTGGTGGCCCTGGCCATCTTCGCCCTGGTCGCCGCCAGCGTGCTGACTGCCAGTGGGCGCAGCGTGCGCACCGCCAGCCAGCTGGAGAACAAGACCCTGGCCATGTGGGTGGCCGACAACCGCCTGACCGAGCTGCAACTGGCCGATACGCCGCCTGCCGATGGCCGTGACCAGGGTCAGCTGGAGTTCGCCGGGCGGCGCTGGCTGTGGCAGAGCGAGATTCAGGCCACCAGCGAGCCGGCCATGCGTCGCGTGACACTGTGGGTCGCGGCCGACGAGCGTGGCGCCAGGGGTGATCTGCGAGAGCGCGCGCTGGTCACGCTCAGCGGTTTCCTGGGGGCGCCGCAGTGATTCGTCTGCCTTGTTGGAGTGAGCTCTGCTCGCGAAATGGCATCGATGCGGGTTCGCGAGCAGCCCGTAGGGTGACCCTCAGCCCATCAATAGCGGCCAGCCATGGTGGGCTGAAGCCCACCCTACGAACTGGTGACCCTCAGCGGTTTTCTGGGGGCGCCGCAGTGATTCGTCTGCCCTGTTGGAGTGAGCTCTGCTCGCGAAATGGCGTCGATGCGGGTTCGCGAGCAGCCTGTAGGGTGGGCCGGGTGGCGCTCCGCTTTGGCCCACCAATAGCGGCCAGCCATGGTGGGCTGAAGCCCACCCTACCTGGTGACCTTCAGCGGTTTTCTCGGGGCTCCATGATGTGTGGGAGCGCTCAGCGCGGCTTCACCCTGCTGGAGCTGCTGATCGCCATCGCCATCTTCGCCCTGCTGGGGCTGGCTACCTACCGCATGCTCGACAGCGTGCTCAGTGCCGACGCCGTGACCCGTGAGCACGAGCGCCAGTTGCGCGAGCTGACCCGTGCCCTGTCGGCCTTCGAGCGCGACCTGCGGCAGGTGACGGTGCGGCCGATTCGCGATGCTTTCGGCGACGCGCAGCCGGCGCTGCACAGTGATCTGGCCGACGCCACGGCGCTGGAGTTGAGCCGTGCCGGCTGGCGCAACCCGCTCGGCCAGCCGCGCGCCGAGATACAGCGGGTGCGCTGGCAGCTCAGTGGCGAGCAATGGCAGCGGCGTTACTGGTCTGTGCTGGATCGTGCCCAGGACAGTACGCCGCAGATTCAGCAGGCGCTCAACGGGGTCGAGTCGCTGAGCCTGCGCTACCTGGACAAGGACGGGCAGTGGCAGCCCGACTGGCCGCCAGTCGGTGCGACGGGGGACGGCGCCCTCACCGAACTGCCGCGTGCGGTGGAGCTGCGCCTGCAACATCGTCGCTATGGCGAACTGCGTCGTCTGCTGCGCCTGCCGGATCTGCCGGCGCAGAAGCGCAACGGCGCGCCGACGGAAGACGACGAAGAGGTGCCGCAAGCATGAGGCGGCAGAGCGGGGTGGCCTTGATCACCGTACTGCTGGTGGTCGCCGTGGTCACGGTGGTCTGCGCCGGGCTGATTGCCCGCCAGCAGCTGTCGATCCGCAGCAGCGCCAACCAGTTGCACGTGAACCAGGCCTGGCACTATGCCCTGGGTGGCGAAACCCTGGCCAAGGCGGTGCTGGAGCGTGATGTGCGCCGCGGCGATCCGCGTCAGCCGGTGGACCATCTGCTGGAGCCCTGGGCCAGGCCGCTGACCTTCCCGCTGGACGAGGGCGGCGAGCTGCGCGTGCGCATCGTCGATCCCAGCGCTCGCTTCAACCTCAACAGCCTGGTCCGCCAGGGGCGGCCCAACGAGCTGGCGGTACTGCGTCTGCGTCGCCTGCTGCTGCGCCTGGGCATCGACAAGCCCTATGCCGAGCGCCTGCTGGACTGGCTGGACACCGATAGCGAACCGCAGGGCGGCAACGGCGCCGAGGATGGCCAGTACCTGCTGGCAACGCCGCCGTATCGCGCGGCCAACCGCGAGATCACCGATGTGTCCGAGCTGCGCCTGTTGCTGGAGATGGACGAGGCCGACTATCGCCGGTTGCTGCCCTTCGTCAGCGCGCTGCCGGGTGAGGCGTTGCTCAACGTCAATACGGCCAGCGCCATGGTGCTCTCCAGCCTGTCCGATGGCTTGACGCCAGACACGGCCACGGCGCTGATCGCCGCGCGCGGCGCCGAGGGCTATCCCAGCCCGGCAGCCTTCGCCGCCCAGCCTGCACTCGCCGGCATGGGCGAGCAGGTGGTGCAGGGGCTCGCGGTCGGCAGCCAGTATTTCGAAGTGTTCAGCGAGGTCAGCCTGGGCGAGCGCCGGGTGGTCTTGCGCAGCCTGTTGCAGCGCAGCAATGATGGCCAGGTCAGTGTCCTGGCGCGTGATCTGGGGCAGGGCGGCATGCCGCCACCGTCCGTTGAGGAAGAACGAGAATGAACCCGTTATGGATTTTCCTGCCGCCTGCGGCGTGCCACGAGCTCGGCCCGGCGTTGCCGGTACAGCGGGTGACCGCCGAGCATAGCCATACGCTGAGCCTGAGCGAGGCGCTGGCGGACCTGCCGGCGCACTGGGAACTGGTGCTGCCGGTGGAGGCGGTCACCGCGTGTGCCGTGCAGTTGCCGACGCAGAAGGTGCGCTGGATGCGTCAGGCCCTGCCGTTCGCCGTGGAGGAACTGCTCGCCGAGGATGTCGAGCTGATGCACCTGGCACTGGGGGAACAGCTGGCCGACGGCCGTCACCGGGTCTATGCCGTGCGCGCCGCCTGGCTACGCGAATGCCTGGCGCTGTTCGCCGCGCAACCGCCGCAGGCGATTCGCATCGATGCCGATCTGCTGCCACGCCAGGGCAGCCAGTTGCTCTGGCTGCAGTCGCGCTGGCTGCTGGGCGGGGAGGCGCCCTGGCGTCTGGCCCTGCAAGCCGAGGATTGGCCGGCACTGGCCAGTCGTTGCCCGACACCGTGCATCGCCAGTGCGCCGGCGGGGCAGGTGCTGCCCGAGCCGGTCGATGAGGTGCATCTGCTGGAAGATGCGCCGCAATGGCTGGTAGGCCAGGGCAGCGGTGTCGATCTGGCGCAAGGGGCTTTCGCCCTGCGTCAGAGCGGCGAGGGCTGGCTGCGTTGGCGCCCGCTGGCCGCGGTGCTGGCGCTGTGTCTGGCGCTGCAGTGGGGGTTCAATCTGGCGCAGGGCTGGTACCTGCAGCGCGAAGCCGATGCCTACGCCGCCTCCAGCGAGGCGCTGTACCGCGAGTTGTTCCCGCAGGACAACAAGCTGATCAACCTGCGTGCACAGTTCGATCAGCACCTGGCGCAGTCCGCTGGCAGTGACAGCCCGCTACTGGGGCTGCTGGCCGAAGTGGCGGCGGCTCTGAACGGCGATGGGGGCGCGCAGGTGCAGGTCAATCAGCTCGATTTCAGCGCGACTCGCGGCGACCTGTCGCTGCAGTTGCAGGCGCCGGGGTTCGCCGAACTCGAGCGCTTGCGTGAGCGCCTGGAGCAGGCCGGTCTGGCGGTACAGATGGGGTCGGCCAGCCGCGAGGCAGAGGGTGTCAGCGCACGTGTGGTGATCGGAGGATGAGCGGCATGTCGAGAATGGGATGGAGCGAAAACCTGCAATTGCATTGGCAGCGCTCGCCACTGGCGCTGCGCTGGCAGGCGCTGCCGGCGCGTGATCGTCTGGCGCTGCTTGCCCTGAGCCTGTTCCTGCTGCTGGTGCTGTTCTACCTGGCGCTGTGGCAACCGGCGCAGCGCCACGCCCAGGCCGCACGCGCCGCGTTCGAGGAGCAGCGCGAGCTGTATGCCTACCTGCAGAGTCGGGCGCCGCTGGTACAGGGGCGTGAGCTGCAACCGCGTACCAGCCTCGAGCCGGCGCGCCTGCAAGGGGTGGTCACGGCAAGTGCGGCCGAGCAGGGGCTGGTGATCGAGCGCCTGGATACCGAGGGACTCGGCGCGGTGCAGGTCAACCTGCAACCGGTGGCCTTCGCCCAGTTGCTGGGCTGGATAGAAGCGCTGGAGGGGCAGGGCATACGCGTGGAGGAAGCCGGGCTGGATCGCGCCGAGGAAAACCGTGTGGTCGCACGCCTGAGTCTGCGCGCCGGCGAGTGAGCCACGATGCTCGCGCGCTCACTGCGCAAGGGCGGAAGTGTTCCCGCCTGAAGTGGCAATGACGGTTGTCCCTGGCGTAATGACGCTTGTTCGTGGAGTAACGACGGCTTTTGCATGGATGTTCCCGCGGTGCGCACGGCGCACCCCGCGGTTTGCATAACGCCGCGGTAACATCGCGCACCCAATTGGGCGTTTAGGAAACGCTGCTGCGCCGATACGGTGCCGTTTGTCGCCCCTCAAGGAAATCGTGAAGCGGCGCCAGAGCCCATGCTGCGGGTGTTTCGCGATTATTGGCCTGGGTATTGCTGTAGATATCCGTTTACCCTTTTCTGCTTGATCACTCCTTTTCCTGCCTGTCAATATCTGCGCCGCGCGCATCCTGTGCTTCTGTAATTAGTTGTCGCATTGAGGAAATATCGCCTCATTGCCTGCCGCTAGAATGCCGCTCACCCAGCCAAGGCCCCTTTGTCGCTCGTCCACCACGACAGCGCAGCGCCGCCTTCTACAATTCATAAAAGGTCGGGCCCCCTCACTGCCATCGATGCCATACCCAATTCGAAGGAGCAAAGAATGAAGAAGATCGCACTGCTCGGCGCCCTGGCGCTGTCCCTGATGTCGCCCCTGGCGCTGGCCGAGAAGCCGCTGCGCATCGGTATCGAGGCGGCCTACCCACCCTTCGCATTCAAGACTCCCGATGGCCAGATTTCCGGCTTCGACTACGACATCGGCAACGCCCTGTGCGAGGAGATGAAGGTCGAGTGCAAGTGGATCGAGCAGGAGTTCGACGGCCTGATCCCGGCGCTGAAGGTGCGCAAGTTCGACGCGGTGCTGTCGTCCATGTCGATCACCGAGGAACGCAAGAAGTCCGTGGACTTCACCGGCAAGTACTATCACACCCCTGCCAAGCTGGCGATGAAGGCCGGGACCGAGATCAAGGACCCGCTGGTCGATCTGAAAGGCAAGAAGGTCGGCGTGCAGCGCGCTTCCATCTATGACCGCTATGCCACCGATGTCTTCGCTCCGGCGGGTATCGAGGTGGTGCGTTACAGCTCGCAGAACGAAATCTTCCTCGACATGCAGTCCGGCCGTCTGGACGCCACCCTGGCCGACTCGGTGAACATCGACGACGGTTTCCTCAAGACCGATGCCGGCAAGGGCTTTGCCTTCGTCGGCCCGGACTACACCGACACCAAGTACTTCGGCGAGGGTGCCGGTATCGCCGTGCGCAAGGGTGACAAGGAGCTGGCCGACAAGATCAGCGCCGCCATCCTGGCCATCCGTGCCAACGGCAAGTACAAGGAAGTGCAGGACAAGTACTTCGACTTCGACGTTTACGGTAAGTAAGCGCTCCGAGGCAGATGAAGTGGCACTGACCTTCGCTGAGGTTGTGCCACTTTTTTCTTGGCTCTGCAGGGCCGGTGCTTCAGGGGGTGCCCTGAGCGCCAGGCCTTGCACTCAACCTGCGGTTCGTCGCGCAAGCGACTTGACTTCCCTTTGTGCTATGCGGCGCCGCTGTGGTGCCTGAGAGGTATTAGCGCATGCTTCAAGGCTACGGCTCGACCATTCTCGACGGTGCCTGGCTCACCCTGCTCCTGGCGCTGACGTCGATGGCAGTGGCGATCTTCCTGGGCCTGCTTGGCGCGGCCTTTCGCCTGTCGCCGCTCCGCTGGCTGGCGGCGCTGGGCGACACCTACGCCACGGTGATCCGCGGTATCCCCGATCTGGTGCTGATCCTGCTGATCTTCTACGGCGGCCAGGACCTGGTGAACCGCATCGCGCCGATGCTCGGTTATGACGAGTACATCGACATCAACCCCTTCGTTGCCGGCGTCTTCACCATGGGCTTCATCTTCGGTGCCTACCTGTCGGAAACCTTCCGTGGCGCCTTCATGGCGATCCCCAAGGGGCAGGCGGAAGCCGGTGCGGCCTATGGCATGAGCGGGGTGCAGGTGTTCTTCCGCATCCTCGTGCCGCAGATGATCCGTTTCGCCATTCCCGGTTTCACCAACAACTGGCTGGTGCTGACCAAGGCCACTGCGCTGATCTCCGTGGTCGGCCTGCAGGACATGATGTTCAAGGCCAAGAGCGCGGCCGACGCCACGCGCGAGCCGTTCACCTTCTATCTGGCGGTGGCGGGTCTGTATCTGGTGCTGACCAGCGTTTCCCTGCTGGCGCTGCGTTTCCTCGAGAAGCGTTACTCGGTGGGTACCAAGGCGGCTGAACTATGATCTTCGACTACCAAATGATCTGGGAAAACCTGCCGCTGTACTTCGGTGGCGTGCTGGTCACCTTGAAAATCCTGCTGATCTCCCTGGCCATTGGCCTCAGCCTGGCGGTGCCGCTGGCGCTGATGCGGGTGTCGAAGTCGCCCTGGGTCAACTTCCCGGCCTGGCTCTATACCTACGTGATTCGCGGTACGCCGATGCTGGTGCAGCTGTTTCTGATCTACTACGGCCTGGCCCAGTTCGAGTTCATCCGTGACAGCTTCATGTGGCCGTATTTCTCCAGCGCCACCTTCTGCGCCTGCCTGGCCTTTGCCATCAATACCAGCGCCTACACCGCGGAGATTCTGGCCGGCAGCCTCAAGGCCACGCCGCCGGGCGAGATCGAGGCGGCCAAGGCCATGGGCATGTCGCGGGGCAAGCTGTACCGCCGCATCCTGCTGCCGTCGGCACTGCGTCGCGCGCTGCCGCAGTACAGCAACGAAGTGATCATGATGCTGCACACCACCTCGCTGGCGTCGATCGTGACCCTGATCGATATCACCGGGGCCGCACGCACGGTCAGCTCGCAGTACTACATGCCGTTCGAGGCCTTCATCACCGCCGGCCTGTTCTACCTGGTGCTGACCTTCATCCTGGTGCGCCTGTTCAAGCTGGCCGAGCGTCGTTGGCTGGCCTACCTGGCGCCGCGCAAGGCCTGATGCCATGACGATTCAAGAGAACCCGAACATGTACAAACTCGAAGTTCAGGACCTGCACAAGCGCTACGGCAGCCATGAGGTGATCAAGGGCGTGTCGATGGCGGCCAAGGCTGGCGACGTGATCAGCATCATCGGCTCCAGCGGCTCGGGCAAGAGCACCTTCCTGCGCTGCCTCAACCTGCTGGAGCAGCCGCATGCCGGCCGCATCCAGCTCAATGGCGAAGAGCTCAGGCTGGTCGCCAATCGCGGCGGCGCGCTCAAGGCCGCCGACGCCAAACAGCTGCAACGCATGCGCTCGCGCCTGTCGATGGTGTTCCAGAACTTCAACCTGTGGTCGCACATGAGCGCTCTGGACAACGTCATGGAAGCGCCGGTGCACGTGCTCGGCCAGAGCAAGGCCGAGGCGCGCGACAGGGCCGAGCACTACCTGGCCAAGGTCGGCGTGGCGCACCGCAAGGACGCCTATCCGGCGCACATGTCCGGCGGCGAGCAGCAGCGCGTGGCCATCGCCCGTGCCCTGGCCATGGAGCCGGAGGTGATGCTGTTCGACGAGCCCACCTCGGCCCTCGATCCCGAGCTGGTCGGCGAGGTGCTCAAGGTCATGCAGGACCTGGCCACCGAAGGCCGTACCATGGTGGTGGTGACCCACGAGATGGGTTTTGCCCGTGAGGTATCGAACCAGCTGGTTTTCCTGCACAAGGGCCTGGTGGAAGAGCGCGGCTGCCCGAAGGAGGTTCTGGTCAATCCGCAGTCCGAACGTCTCAAGCAGTTCCTTTCCGGCAGTCTCAAATAATAAGAAGCTAGACTGCGTGTCAAAGCCTGTTCAAAGTCTTGCGAGCGAGAGGCATGCAAGGCAAAGGCAGGCGAGGAAGCGGAGTTTACTGGTGTAAATGAGCATTCCGAGCCTGTTGCTAACCCGGCAGGCCCGACGCGCAGCAAACTTTGAACAGGCTTTCATGACCCCCCATCGAATTGGCTTTTTATACTGGCCCGGCACCAAGGCCCTGACCCTGTCCCTGGCCGAGGAAGCCCTGCGTGTCGCCCAGCGCGTGCATCCGGAAGTGGTGTACGAGCTGGTGTTCCTTCAGGCCGAGCCGCTGGTGGCGGGCGACTGGCGCCTGCCGGGCGAGCCCTGGACCGGGCATCTGGAAGGGCTGGACAAGCTGTTCCTGCTTGCCGACGCGCCGCCGGCGCAGGTGTCCGCCGGCCTGGCTGCCGCGCTCAAGCAACAGGTGCGTAGTGGTTGCGTGATCGGCGGCCTGTCAGCCGGGGTCTATCCGCTGGCCCAGCTGGGCCTGCTCGATGGTTATCGCGCAGCGGTGCACTGGCGCTGGCAGGACGATTTCGCCGAACGCTTCCCCAAGGTCATCGCTACCAGTCATCTGTTCGACTGGGATCGTGATCGCCTGACCGCCTGTGGCGGCATGGCGGTACTCGACCTGCTGCTGGCGTTGCTGGCTCGTGATCATGGTGCGGAACTGGCCGGTGCGGTGAGCGAGGAGCTGGTGGTCGAGCGTATCCGAGAGGGCGGTGAGCGTCAGCGCATTCCGCTGCAGAACCGTCTGGGTTCCAGTCACCCGAAGCTGACCCAGGCCGTGCTGCTGATGGAGGCCAACATCGAGGAACCGCTGACCACCGACGAGATCGCCCAGCACGTGTGCGTGTCGCGCCGCCAGCTGGAGCGCATCTTCAAGCAGTACCTCAATCGCGTGCCCAGCCAGTACTACCTGGAGCTGCGCCTGAACAAGGCGCGCCAGCTGCTGATGCAGACCAGCAAGTCGATCATCCAGATCGGCCTGTCCTGCGGCTTCTCCTCGGGGCCGCACTTCTCCAGCGCCTATCGCAACTTCTTCGGCGCCACCCCGCGTGACGATCGCAACCAGCGCCGCAGCAACAGCCCCTTCGAACTGACCTCCACGCCGGTCGAGCGCGGCTGATCAAGGCTGCCGCGGCTAAAGTCTCTGCCGTGCGTAGCCCGGATGAAATTCGGGGCAGTCGTAGCGATCGCCCCCGGATTTCATCCGGGCTACATAGACGAGGGTTGCGATACCGACCAGTCAGCCTGCGGAGATTTTTTCCCTCGGCGTGCGCTCCGGTATCGAACTGCGTTTAAACTGCGCCTTTCCGACGGTTTCTGTCGCTTTGACGAAAACCCGCGGAAAACCTGGGGTGGCGCTGTAAGAAGTTGTCGCATGGCGGCAATGCCGGCCCTGATTCAGTCCCTACAATCCTTGCATTCCCTGCCGTAACGGGCCTTTCGTGTGGCCCGCTGCAGGCTGGTTTTCCTTCTTCAGGAGAGTTTAGATGTCCGTTCAGCACGATGCGGTGCAACGCGCCGATTTCGACCAGTTCATGGTCCCCAACTACGCCCCTGCTGCCTTCGTACCCGTGCGCGGCCTGGGCTCGCGAGTATGGGACCAGAGCGGTCGAGAGCTGATCGACTTCGCCGGCGGCATCGCCGTCAACGTGCTGGGTCACTGTCACCCGGCGCTGGTGGCTGCGCTGACCGAACAGGCCAATACCCTGTGGCACATCTCCAACGTCTTCACCAACGAGCCGACCCTGCGTCTGGGCAAAAAGCTGGTCGAGGCGACCTTCGCCGAGCGCGTGTTCTTCTGCAACTCCGGCGCCGAGGCCAACGAGGCGGCGTTCAAGCTGGCCCGTCGTGTCGCCCATGACCGTTTCGGCCCGGAAAAGCACGAGATCATCGCTGCCACCAACAGTTTCCACGGCCGCACCCTGTTCACCGTCAGCGTCGGCGGCCAGCCGAAGTACTCCGACGGCTTCGGGCCGAAGATCCAGGGCATCACCCATGTGCCGTACAACGATCTGGAGGCGCTGAAGGCTGCGATTTCCGACAAGACCTGCGCCGTGGTGCTCGAGCCGATCCAGGGCGAGGGCGGCGTGCTGCCGGCGGACAAGGCCTACCTGGAAGGCGCCCGCGAGCTGTGCAATGCGCACAACGCGCTGCTGGTGTTCGACGAAGTGCAGAGCGGCATGGGCCGCAGCGGCGAACTGTTCGCCTACATGCACTACGGTGTGGTGCCGGACATTCTCTCCAGCGCCAAGAGCCTGGGCGGCGGCTTCCCCATCGCGGCGATGCTCACCACCACCGACCTGGCCAAGCACTTCACTCCGGGCACCCACGGCACCACCTATGGCGGCAACCCGCTGGCCTGTGCGGTCGGTGAAGCGGTGCTGGATATCGTCAATACCCGCCAGACGCTGGATGGCGTCAAGGCCAAGAGCGAGCGCTTCAAGACCCGTCTGCAGGCGCTCGGCGAGCAGTACGGCCTGTTCGAACAGGTGCGCGGCATGGGCCTGCTGCTCGGTTGCGTACTCAACGAGGCGTGGAAGGGCAAGGCCAAGCAGGTGCTGGACGCGGCGTCCGCTGAAGGGCTGATGGTGCTGCAGGCCGGCCCGGACGTGGTGCGTTTCGCCCCGAGCCTGGTGGTGGAAGAGCGCGATATCGACGAAGGCCTGGCCCGTTTCGAGCGTGCGCTGAGCAAGCTGGCCAACGCCTGAGCGAACGCCCGGCGCAGGTAGCGCCGGGCTTCTCCCACGGATGATGTTCCTGTGTGTGCCGGGCCTCTGGCCTGGCGTTCTCCGGTTGCCCCTGCGCGGTCTCCGGAGCTTTTCTTGAAGAAGGAGTGACCCCATGCTGGTGATGCGCCCTGCGCAAATGGCGGACCTGGCGGATGTGCAGCGACTGGCTGCTGACAGCCCGGTGGGCGTCACTTCATTGCCGGACGACACCGATCGGCTGCGCGACAAGATCGCTGCCTCGGAGGCGTCCTTCGCCGCGGAAGTCAGCTTCAATGGCGAGGAAAGCTACTTCTTCGTCCTCGAGGACACCGACAGCGGGCGCCTGGTCGGCTGCTCGGCCATCGTCGCCTCGGCCGGCTATTCCGAACCCTTCTACAGCTTTCGCAACGAGACCTTCGTGCACAACTCGCGTGAGCTGAAGATCCACAACAAGATCCATGTGCTGTCGCTGTGTCACGACCTGACCGGCAACAGCCTGCTGACCAGCTTCTACGTCGAGCGGCCGCTGGTCAGCAGCGTGTTCGCCGAGCTCAACTCGCGTGGCCGTCTGCTGTTCATGGCCGGTCATCCCGAGCGCTTCGCCGACGCGGTGGTGGTGGAGATCGTCGGCCACAGCGACGAGCATGGCGATTCGCCGTTCTGGGACGCCGTGGGGCGCAACTTCTTCGACATGAACTACGCCGAAGCCGAGCGTCTGTGCGGACTGAAGAGTCGCACCTTCCTCGCCGAGCTGATGCCGCATTACCCCATCTACGTGCCACTGCTGCCGGACGAGGCGCAGGAGGCCATGGGCCAGGTCCACCCGCGGGCTCAGATCACCTTCGACATCCTGATGCGCGAAGGCTTCGAAACCGATCACTACATCGACATCTTCGACGGTGGCCCGACCCTGCATGCGCGCACCTCGGGCATTCGCAGTATCGCCCACAGCCGCCTGGTGCCGGTGAGGATCGGCGAGGCCGAGAGCGGTGGTCGCCAGTACCTGGTCAGCAACGGCCAGTTGCAGGACTTCCGCGCCATCGTCGCCGACCTCGACTGGGTACCGGGCAAGCCCGTGACCCTCAGTGCCGAGACCGCCGAAGTGCTCGGTGTGGGCGAGGGCGGCAGCGTTCGCCTGGTGGCGGTTTGAACAATAGGGCTGCAGGCTGCCAGCGGCAGGCTGCAGACAGAGTATCGAGGCTTTTGCCTGAGGCCTGGCGCCTGCAGCCTGAAGCCGAACCGGAGGTTCTATGATCGTTCGTCCCGTGCGCAGTGCCGATTTGCCGGCCCTGATCGACCTGGCGCGCAGCACCGGCGCTGGCCTGACCACGTTGCCGGCTAATGAAGAGCGCCTGGCGCATCGGGTCGGCTGGGCGGAGAAAACCTTTCGCGGCGAGGCCGAGCGTGCCGATGCCGACTACCTGTTCGTGCTCGAAGACGATGCCGGCAAGGTGGTGGGCATTTCCGCGGTGGCCGGCGCCGTCGGCCTGCGTGAGCCCTGGTACAATTACCGGGTCGGTCTGACCGTCAGTGCCTCGCAGGAGCTGAACATCCATCGCCAGGTGCCGACGCTGTTCATGGCCAACGACCTGACCGGCAACTCCGAACTCTGTTCGCTGTTCCTGCATGCCGATCACCGCAGCGGCCTCAATGGGCGTCTGTTGTCGAAGGCGCGCTTTCTGTTCATCGCCGAGTTTCGCGAGCTGTTCGGCGACAAGATCATCGCCGAAATGCGCGGCGTGTCCGACGAGCGCGGGCGCTCGCCGTTCTGGGAAAGCCTCGGTCGGCATTTCTTCAAGATGGAGTTCTCCCAGGCGGACTACCTGACCGGTGTCGGCAACAAGGCGTTCATCGCCGAGCTGATGCCCAAGTTTCCGCTCTACACCTGTTTCCTTTCCGAGGACGCGCGTGCCGTCATCGGTCGCGTGCACCCGGACACCGAGCCGGCGTTGGCCATGCTCAAGGCCGAGGGCTTCAGCTACCAGGGCTACGTCGACATCTTCGATGCAGGCCCGGCCATCGAGGCACAAACCTCGAAGATTCGCGCCGTGCAGAACAGCCAGAACCTGGTGCTGGCCATCGGCACGCCCGGCGATGACGCCGAGCCCTTCCTGGTGCACAACCGCAAGCGTCAGGACTGCCGCATTACCGCCGCGCCGGCACGCATGGCGGCCGGCACCCTGGTGGTCGATCCGCTGACTGCCAAGCGCCTGCGCCTTTCGGCCGGTGACCAGGTGCGCGCCGTGCCGCTGTCGGCGCACGGCTGAGCTATTCGTTTTGCGCGGCGGCTGCTGATGGCCGTCGCACGTGCTGGAGTGGTAGAACAAGATGAACACTCATTACATCGCAGGTCAGTGGCAGCCCGGGCAGGGCGAGTCGCTGCAATCGCTCGACCCGGTCAGTCAGGCCGTGCTCTGGCAGGGCCAGGGCGCCTCTGCCGCGCAGGTCGATACCGCCGTTGCCGCCGCGCGTGGCGCGTTCTCGCAGTGGGCGGCGCGCTCGCTGGATGAGCGTATCGGCGTGCTGGAGCGCTTTGCCGCCTGCCTGAAGTCGCGCACCGACGAACTGGCCCGGGCGATCGGCGAAGAAACCGGCAAGCCGCTCTGGGAAGCCGCCACCGAAGTGAACAGCATGGTGGGCAAGGTCGCCATCTCCATCCAGAGCTACCGTGAGCGCACCGGCGAGAAAAGCGGCCCGCTGGGCGACGCCACTGCCGTGTTGCGCCACAAGCCGCACGGTGTGGTGGCGGTGTTCGGCCCCTACAATTTCCCCGGCCACCTGCCCAACGGCCACATCGTGCCGGCATTGCTGGCCGGCAACTGCGTGCTGTTCAAGCCCAGCGAGCTGACCCCGAAGGTGGCTGAGCTGACCGTGCAATGCTGGATCGAGGCCGGCCTGCCCGCAGGCGTGCTCAACCTGCTGCAGGGTGGCCGCGAAACCGGTGTCGCCCTGGCCGGCCACTCCGGTATCGACGGGCTGTTCTTCACCGGTTCCAGCCGCACCGGCAATCTGCTGCACGCCCAGTTCGCCGGGCGCCCGGACAAGATCCTGGCGCTGGAGATGGGCGGCAACAACCCGCTGATCGTCGATCAGGTCGCCGATATCGATGCGGCCGTGTACACCATCGTCCAGTCTGCGTTCATCTCCGCCGGCCAGCGCTGCACCTGCGCCCGCCGTCTGCTGGTGCCGCAAGGGCAGTGGGGCGACGCGCTGCTGGCGCGCCTGGTGCAGGTCGCCGGGCAGCTCAAGGTTGGCCGCTTCGACGAGCAGCCGGCGCCGTTCATGGGCTCGGTGATTTCCCTGCAGGCCGCCGCACAGCTGATGCAGGCTCAGGCCGATCTGCTGGCCAAGGGCGCCACTGCGCTGCTGGCCATGACCCAGCCGCAGGCCGATGCCGCGCTGCTGACGCCGGGCATCCTCGACGTCACGACGGTTGGCGAACGTGCCGACGAGGAGCTGTTCGGTCCGCTGCTGCAGGTGATCCGTTACGACGGTTTCGAGAATGCCATCGCCGAAGCCAATGCCACGGCCTACGGCCTGGCCGCTGGCCTGTTGTCCGACTCGCGTGCGCGCTTCGAGCAGTTCTGGCTGCACAGCCGCGCCGGCATCGTCAACTGGAACAAGCAGCTTACCGGCGCCGCCAGCTCCGCGCCGTTCGGCGGTATCGGTGCCTCGGGCAACCATCGCGCCAGTGCCTACTACGCAGCCGATTACTGCGCCTATCCGGTGGCCGGGCTGGAAAGTGAAAGTCTGACCCTGCCCGCGACCCTGACCCCGGGAGTGACCCTCTGATGTCTGCCTATGAAATGAACTTTGACGGCCTGGTCGGGCCGACCCACAACTACGGTGGCCTGTCCTACGGCAACGTGGCCTCGCAGAGCAACAGCCAGGCCGTGTCGAACCCCAGGGAAGCCGCCAGGCAGGGCCTGGCCAAGATGAAGGCGCTGATGGACATGGGCTTCAAGCAGGGCGTGCTGGCCCCGCAGGAGCGCCCGGATGTTGCCGCGCTGCGTCGTCTGGGCTTTACCGGCAGTGACGCCGAGGTGATCCAGCGTGCAGCGCGCGAGGCCATGCCGCTGCTGGTGGCGAGTTGCTCGGCCTCGAGCATGTGGACGGCCAATGCCTGCACCGTCAGCCCCAGCGCCGACACGGCAGACGGGCGCGTGCACTTCACCGCCGCCAACCTCAACTGCAAGTTCCATCGCAGCATCGAGCACCCGACCACCAGCCGCGTGTTGCAGGCGATGTTCGCCAGCCAGGCGCACTTCGCCCATCACCCGGCATTGCCGGCGGTGGCGCAGTTCGGTGACGAGGGCGCAGCCAACCACACGCGTTTCTGCAAGGCCTATGGCGATGCCGGGGTGGAGTTCTTCGTCTACGGGCGCAGCGCCTTCGACAGCCGCTACCCGGCGCCGGCCCGCTACCCGGCGCGGCAGACCCTGGAGGCCAGCCAGGCGGTGGCGCGTCTGCACGGCCTGAGCGAGGCGGGCGTGGTCTATGCCCAGCAGAATCCGGCGGTGATCGACCAGGGCGTGTTCCACAACGACGTGATCGCCGTGGGCAACGGCGAGGTGCTGTTCTATCACCAGGACGCCTTCCTCGATACCGACCGGGTGCTGAGCGAACTGGGCGACAAGCTGGCCCGGCGTGGCGGCAACTTCCAGGCCGTGTGCGTGCCGGCTTCGGCCGTCAGCGTGCAGGATGCGGTACGTTCCTACCTGTTCAACAGTCAGCTGCTGAGCCGTGCCGACGGCAGCATGCTGCTGATCGTGCCGGAGGAGTGCAAGAGCAACGCCAGCGTCTGGCGCTACCTGGAACAGCTGACTGCCAGCGGTGGGCCAATCCGCGAGGTGCGTGTGTTCGACCTCAAGCAGAGCATGCAGAACGGTGGCGGTCCGGCTTGCCTGCGTCTGCGCGTGGCGCTCAACGAGCAGGAGCTGGCCGCGGTCAATCCGGGCGTGGTGATGACGGACGCGCTGCATGACAAGCTGGTAACCTGGGTCGACAGGCACTACCGTGACCGCCTGAGCGAAGCCGACCTGGCCGACCCGCAGTTGCTCACCGAATGCCGTGCGGCATTGGATGAACTGACGCAGATCCTTAAACTGGGCTCGGTCTATCCTTTCCAGATGACCTGAACCTGGCCCCACCTCGGAGATTTTATGAGCGACGCCCTGCAACTGATTCTCGAAGATAACGACGGCACCCAGCTGGAAACCTCCTGCAGCCGCTTTGCCGTGGTCTGGCAGGGCAAGGAGCTGTGGGTCCAGGCCGTTGGCGATCAGTTGCTGATCGGCGTCGACGTGGCCGAAGGTGACACCGAATACGCCAACCTGCTGCTGCGCCCCCAGGCCACCAACCTGGTCAGCCTGCAACTGGAAATGGAGCCGGCGCTCGCCGATGAAGACGATCATGTTCATGGCCCGGACTGCAATCACTGATCGAATCTTGTAGGGTGGGCTTCAGCCCACCAACAGCGGCCAGCCTTGGTGTGCTGAAGCGGAGCGCCGCCCGGCCCACCCTACGAAAATGCTGCGAACCAAGGAGACTCCATGCTTGCCCTCGGCAAACTGCTTGAACTGACCCTGGCCGGCCATGAGCCGTCGGCGAAGATTCAACTGACGCCCGATGGCACGCGTCTGCGCTGGCTCGACGAAGGCGCGCTGGAGGTGACCCCGCCTGCCGCCCGCGACAATGGTCTGGACCTGCTGCTGTCGGCCGGCATCCATGGCAACGAAACCGCGCCCATCGAACTGCTCGATCGCCTGCTGCGCGGCATCGCGCGCAACGAACTGCATCCGGCGGCGCGGATTCTCTTTCTGTTCGGCAACCCCGAGGCCATGCGCCGTGGCGAGCGTTATGTCGAACAGGACCTCAATCGCCTGTTCAGCGGTCGTCACGAGCAGTCCAGCGGCTTCGAGGCCATCAGGGCCTGCGATCTGGAGCACCTGGCTGCCAATTTCTTCGGCAAGGACACTGGCCGCACTCGCCTGCATTACGACCTGCACACCGCCATCCGTGGCTCGAAGATCGAGCAGTTCGCCCTCTACCCCTGGCAGGAGGGGCGCGCCCATTCCCGTCGCGAGCTGGAGCGGCTGCGCGCTGCCGGTATCGAAGCGGTGCTGCTGCAGAACAAGGCCTCGATCACCTTCAGTGCCTACACCTACGCGCAGCTCGGTGCCGAGGCCTTCACCCTGGAGCTGGGCAAGGCCCGTGCCTTCGGGCAGAACGAGCTGGTCAACCTCGACCTGCTGGAAAGCGCCCTGCATGCGCTGATCGAAGGGCGCGAGGTCGGCGAGGATTCGACGCTCGACGGCATGCAGCTGTTCTCGGTCTCGCGTGAAGTGATCAAGCACAGCGACAGCTTCCAGCTGCACGTACCGGCGGATATCGAGAATTTCACCGAACTGGAGCCTGGCTACCTGCTCGCCGAAGATATCGCCGATACCCGCTGGATAGTGGAGGAGCAGGGCGCGCGCATCATCTTCCCCAACCCCAAGGTCAAGAACGGCCTGCGCGCCGCCATCCTGATCGTCCCCGACGATGGTGCAGGCCTGGCGTAGCGACCTATGTGGGAGGGGCTTCAGCCGCGACGCTGAGACCTCTTGATCGCCGCTGAAGCGCCTCCCACGGTTTTTGCCCGCAACTGTATCTGTCACCCTTCGGGCGACCTCTTTAGCATGAGCCTTTCGCCAATTGCCGGGAAAGCCTGCCATGCCCCTGATCGACCTGCGTAGCGACACCGTCACCCAACCCACCGTCGCCATGCGCGAGGCCATGATGGCCGCCGAACTGGGCGATGACGTCTACGGCGAAGACCCGACCGTCAACCGCCTGGAAAATTGGCTGGCGGCGGAGCTGGGGTTCGAGGCGGCGTTGTTCGTGCCCACCGGCACCATGAGCAACCTGCTCGGCCTGATGGCCCATTGTGAGCGCGGCGACGAGTACATCGTCGGCCAGCAGGCGCACACCTACAAGTACGAAGGTGGCGGCGCCGCCGTGCTCGGCTCCATCCAGCCGCAGCCCATCGACGGCGAGGCCGATGGCTCGCTGGACCTGGCCAAGGTCGAGGCGGCGATCAAGCAGGACGACTTCCACTTCGCCCGCACCCGCCTGCTGGCGCTGGAAAACACCATGCAGGGCAAGGTGCTGCCGCTCGACTACCTGGCCGCTGCCCGCGAGCTGACGCTGCGCCGAGGTCTGGGCCTGCATCTGGACGGCGCGCGGTTGTACAACGCTGCGGTCAAGCTGGGCGTGCCGGCGCGGGAGATCGCCCGGCATTTCGATTCCGTCTCGGTGTGCCTGTCCAAGGGCCTCGGCGCGCCGGTCGGTTCGGTGCTGTGCGGTAGCGCGGCGCTGATCGGCAAGGCGCGGCGTCTGCGCAAGATGGTCGGCGGCGGCATGCGTCAGGCCGGGATATTGGCGGCAGCGGGGCTGTATGCGTTGCAGCATCAGGTCGAGCGCCTGGCCGAGGATCACGCCAACGCCGCACGTCTGGGCGAGGGCCTGGCCGCACTGGGCTACAGCGTCGAACCGGTGCAGACCAACATGGTTTATGTGCAGCTCGGCGAGCGTGCCGGGCAGATCAAGGCCTTCATGGCCGAACACGGCATCGCCGTCAGCGCGGCGCCAAGCCTGCGTCTGGTCACCCATCTGGACGTCAGTGCCGAGCAAATCGAGCAGGTGATCGAGGCCTTTGCCGCTTTTCGCTCGCTTTGAGTCGTAACCGCAGCGTCCGATAGGCGCCTGCTATCAACAAAGGCACTAGCCGCGCGCGGTGGGCCCGATATAATGCGGCCCTTTGCAGACTGCGTGAAAACTACTGCGCTCGGTCATGCTGCGTTAAAAACCGGCTCAGAATGCTCATTTACAGCCCGTAAACTGCGCTTCTTCGCCGGTTTTTGCCTTGCCTGACCTTCGCTCGCTACGTTTTCACTTTGTCTGCTTCGCCGGCTTTGCCGTGGCCGCCTGATTCCGTGGATACCCCTATGAAAAGCGCAGAAATCCGTGAAGCCTTCCTGAGCTTCTTCGAAGAAAAAGGGCACACCCGTGTCGCTTCCAGCTCGCTGATCCCGGCGAACGACCCGACCCTGCTGTTCACCAACGCGGGCATGAACCAGTTCAAGGACTGCTTCCTGGGCCTGGAAAAGCGCGCCTACACCCGCGCCACCACCAGCCAGAAGTGCGTGCGTGCCGGCGGCAAGCACAACGACCTGGAAAACGTCGGCTACACCGCGCGCCACCACACCTTCTTCGAAATGCTGGGCAACTTCAGCTTCGGCGACTACTTCAAGCGCGATGCCATCCATTACGCCTGGGAATTTTTGACCTCCGACAAGTGGCTGAACCTGCCCAAGGAGAAGCTCTGGGTCACCGTCTACGCCACCGATGACGAGGCCTACGACATCTGGACCAAGGAAGTCGGCATTCCCACCGAGCGCATGATCCGCATCGGCGACAACAAGGGCGCACCCTACGCCTCCGACAACTTCTGGGCCATGGGCGATACCGGCCCGTGCGGCCCCTGCACCGAGATCTTCTTCGACCACGGCGAGCACATCTGGGGCGGCCCACCCGGTTCACCGGAAGAAGACGGCGACCGCTACATCGAGATCTGGAACAACGTGTTCATGCAGTTCAAC
>VFQQ010002050.1_pt1 | contig 24715 bp, 27 predicted proteins | sample 3512341 | NCBI WGS metagenome assembly VFQQ01 (sample SAMN10412373, study PRJNA504923) | tailings metagenome | isolation source: Relicate 2 Philex TSF1 revegetated site | place: Philippines: Tuba, Benguet | collected 2017-08-29 | reverse complement strand
GCAGTTCCTGGCGCTGCCCAACGTGAAGGTCTGCGGCGGCTCCTGGCTGACGCCGGCCGACGCCGTGGCCGCCGGTGACTGGGCGCGCATCACGCAGTTGGCGCGCGAGGCAGCGGCCTTGAGACCCTAGCGGGGTTGGATGGTGCCGCAGTCGGCGCCCAGCCACTTGGCGTGGTGCTCGATCTCCATCGCCTGCTCACGCCCGCCGCGGTTCGAGGTGATCTTCATCTTGCCCTTGTGCTCCTTCGGGCTGATGAAGGTGACCTCGCCCTCGCCCTTGCCGGCACGTTCGCCGGTGCACTCCACGGTGAACTTGAGGGTGTTGCCGCTGCGGTTGATGCTCGTCTGCTTGCACCTGCCGTCCTGATCCATCGGGATCTCGTCGCGCGCGGCGCGTTCGGGTGAGAGGCAGTACTTGACGATCATGCCGCCGCCGGCACCCGCGCCGGGCATCGACACGCCCTGCCGGGCCATCATCTCTTCCATCTGCCTGCGCTGCTCGGGCGGCATCGAGGCCATCTGCTGCTGCATCTGCGCCATCGCCGCGGCCACCTTGGGGTCGGCCGACACCATCTTGGCGTTCTGCTCCCACAGGCCCGGCGTGGGGCGCGACTGGGCCGAGGCCACCAGCGGCAGCGCCAGCAGCAGGGTGGCCAGGATCGTGGTGTGCTTGTTCATCGTGAAGGCTCCTTGAGCGCGGAAACGTCGGGAACGGCCGAAAGAGGGTCGCGCACCAGCTGCGCCATCGGGTGCTCGTGCAGGCCGGTGACAACGCCGTCGCGGTCGGCCTGACCGCGGTTCTGGCTGACCTTCCATTTGCCCACCAGCTTCGTCACCGGGATGCGGATGCCGACGATCGCGCGCAGCATCTGCTGCACGTAGTCATCAGGCGCATCGCTCACGGCCCAGGGCGCGGGCTGCGGCGTTTCGTGCGCCTGCGTCAGGCGCGACACCAGCGCATGCAGCCAGGGTGCGTCGGGCTCGGCCTGCAGCAGGCCGTGGGCGTGCACGACGGCGTAGTTCCAGGTTGGCACCACCTTGTGCGTGGCCGCCTTGCTGGGGTACCAGTTCGGGCTCACGTAGGCCTGCGGGCCACTGAACACCGCCAGCACCGGCTGCCCGGCACGCTGCCACAGCGGGTTGGCGCGCGCCACGTGGCCGCGCAGTTCGCCGTGTTCGCCCGCGCTGGCGTCGTACTCCAGCGGCACGTGGTCGGCGGTGGGGCCCTCGGGCGTGAGGCTCACCAGCGTGGCCAGCGGAAACGTGCGCATCAGGCCCTGCAGCGCTGCCGGGTCGGTCTGGGCGAAGTGAGCGGGCAGGTACATGCGCTCAATTCTGGCGCTGGATGAGCTCGATCTTCCAGCCGTCGGGGTCGGTGATGAAGGCGATGACCGTGCTGCCGCCTTTCACCGGGCCGGGCTCGCGCGTGATGGCGCCGCCCAGCGCCGCGGCCTTCTCGCGCACCGCGGCGCAGGTGGCGGCCACGTCGGCCACGCCGATCGCGATGTGGCCGTAACCGGTGCCGTTGTCGTAGCGCTCGATGCCGTAGTTGTAGGTGAGCTCGATCTCGGCATGTTCGGGGTTGCCGCCGTAGCCCACGAAGGCCAGGTCGTACTGCTGCTCGGGCCGCTTCGTGGTGCGCAGCAGCGTCATGCCCAGCACCTGGGTGTAGAAGTCGATCGAACGCTGCAGGTTGCCCACGCGCAGCATGGTGTGGAGGAGTCGCATCGGGTTTGGGCGCTATTGGCGCGGTTATTCCAAGGTGGAAACCCTGCCCCCGAGCTTCGGGGGTGGGCGGCCTGCTGCATTGGCACGGGCCCTGCAAGCCGGCCTAGTATCCGCCCATGTCAGCCGGATGACCCAAACGGCGCGTGCGCTGGTGCGCTCGCGTGGTGCGTTCGGAACGCCAACCTTCACACGAGGATCACGATGAACCGTCCTGCTTTCGTACTCGGTGCCCTCGCGCTGGCCGCCGCCGCCACCGCCCAGGCCACGCCCGAGCGTGTGGTGACCGGCACGCACAACGGCATCTCCTGGCAGGCGCAGAGCCTGGTCGTGGGCCAGACCTCCACCGGCACGCTGGCCAGCGGCGGCAACCCGCTCTACACGGCGCCGATGCCGCAGTACAACGGCGTGGTTTCGCTGATCATGACCTATGCCGCCGGCAGCTTCATCTGCACCGGCACGCTGCTGCCCGACCGCCAGTCGATCCTCACCGCCGCGCACTGCGTGACCGACGGCCCCACGCTGGCCAACCCGATCAGCACCACCGCCTACTTCTACGGCGGCAACAACCCCGACACCACGGTGGCGTTCAACGTCAACTCGACGGCTGTCACCGCCTCGCAGTACTTCGTGAACCCCGGCTACACCGGCCAGGTGATCGACCAGAACGACATCGCCGTCATCCGCCTGTCCACCCAGGCGCCGGCCTGGGCCAACTCGTACCAGCTGTCCACCGCCACCGACCTCACCGGCGCCGGTTTCAACATCGCCGGCTATGGCCGCCGCTCCAACGCGGGTGGCTCGGTGGGCGCCAACCTGGGCACCAACATCCTGCGCCAGGGCGACAACCGGTACGACTTCCGCTTCGGCGATGCCGACTTCCCCACCGGCTACTGGGACGGCGTGTTCGACGACCCGACGCTGCCTTCGGCGCAGGTGGCCTACTCGTACGTGTCGGACTTCGACAACGGCACCGCCGCGCGCGACGCCACCGCGCTGCTGGCCGCCGACCCCGACTTCAACCTCAGCGGCCCCAAGTGGGAGAACTGGGGCGTCGGCCAGACCGAGGTGGGCGTGGCCGGTGGTGACTCCGGCGGCCCGCAGTTCATCGGCGGGCGCATCGCGTCGGTCACCTCGTACGGCCTGTCGTTCGGCACCGCCTACGGCGACATCGACGGCGCGCTGAACAGCTCCTTCGGTGAGTTCAGCGGCTATGTGCCGGTGTACATCCACACCGCCTGGATCAACGCTGCGCTGGTGCCGGAACCCGGCACCTACGCGATGATGGCGCTGGGCCTGGCGGCGATCGGGCTGGCCGCACGCCGCCGCCGCGCCGACTGATACCGCGGAGCCACGCTCCACCACGACGCCGGCCCCGGGCCGGCGTCGTTCATTGTGGCGGCCGCGGCTCGAACACGAGGCAGGTGGTGGTGCCGTGCGCGTACAGCTTGCCGTCGGCGCCCACCAGCCGCGCCTCGGCCGTGGCGGTCTGGTTGCCCACGTGCACGACCTGGCCGATGGCGCGCACACGCTGCACCTTGGGCGTGAGCGCGCGGATCAGGTTCACCTTCAGCTCCAGCGTGGTGTAGGCCTTGCCGGCCGGCAGCGCGGCATGCACGCAGCAGCCGAGCGCCGAGTCCAGCAGCGTGGCGTACCAGCCCCCGTGCACGCCGCCCATCGGGTTCAGGTGCGCGGGGCCGGGCGTGCCCTGGAACACGGCGCGGCCGTGGGACACCTCGATGAGCAGGAAGTCGAGCGTCTGCCCGATCGTGGGGAAGGGCAGTTCGGCGTTCAGCAGCCCCTGCATCAGCTCCAGCCCGCTGCGGCCCGCCACCTGGTCCGGTCGCGACACGCCGGGCCCGGGCCCGGCCGCCAGGCGGCGGCGCTGTGTTTCCTCGGCGGCCAGCCACTCTGCCAGCGTGTCGTTCATGCCCCGTTCTCCGTCGATGGATGTTGAAGTTGCATATGCAACTTTCCTTGTATCACATCGGCGGCGGCCTCGTCAGACCGGCACGGTGTAGTTGAGCGTCATGCGCCCGCCGTCGACAACGACGATCTCGCCCGTCATGTAGCTGGCGGCCTCGCTGAGCAGGAAGGCGACCACGCTGGCGATCTCCTCCGGCTCGCCCAGCCGCTTCATCGGCGTGCGGCTCATGATGCGCTGCTTGGCCTCCTCGCTCGTCAGCACCGCGCTGCGCGCGAGCTCGGTGGCGATGGTTCCCGGCGCCACGGCGTTCACGCGCACTCGCTGGTCGGCCAGCGCCAGCGCCATCACGCGCGTGAGCTGGTTGATGCCGCCCTTGCTGGCGTTGTAGCTGGCGATGGTCGGGATCGCCAGCGTGCCGTTGACCGAGCTCATGTTGACGATGGCGCCGCCGCCGCGCGCCACCAGTTCGCGCGCCACGGCCTGGCCGACGAGGAAGCTGCCCTTGAGGTTGACGTCGATCACCGCGTCCCAGTCGGCCTCGGTGATGTCCAGGAAGGGCGCTGCCTTGAAGATGCCGGCGTTGTTGACGAGGCCGTGCACGGCGCCGAAGTGCGCCAACGTGGCCGCCAGCGCTGTGTCGACCTCGGCCTTGATCGCGACATTGCAATGCCGGTACGTGGCCGCGCCGCCGAGCTCGGCTGCCAGCGCCTGGCCCGCTGCGTCGGCCATGTCCCACAGCGCCACCCGCGCACCATCGCGCACGAGGCGGTGCGCGCAGGCCGCGCCGATGCCCTGGGCGCCGCCGGTGATGATCACCACCTGGCCGTCGAGTCCGAAATCCACGTCGCGTGCCATGACTTGCTCGTTGCTGACAGACAGAGGGGCGCGAGTGTAGCGGCGGCCCGACGGGTGCACCCGGCCAGCACCTGCTGCGTTAGCATTTCCCTGGCGCCGGCAGAGGGAGCAGGGGGGAGGTCGGCGCGACAAGAGCGAGGATGAGCAGGACCGTATCGCCACGTGGATGGCACCGCTTGGTGCCGCTGTTGCCGCTGCTGACTTCGGCACTGTTGCTGGCCGGCGTCTGGCTCGCCGTCGAGCGCACGGTGGGCCGCGAGTTCGAGCGCCGCGCCCAGAACCGCGTCGGGCAGGCCGCCTGGCTGTATGCCGACCAGATTTCGCGCCAGTTCACCCGCCGCGTCGCCGAAGTGCAGTTGTTCGCGCACGACGTCGGCATGCAGCCCGGCGCCACGCTGGCCGAACGGCGGGCCGCGCTGGCGCGGCTGAAGGCGGCTTCGCCAACCTACTTCTGGATCGGCTACGTCACACCCGATGGCCGCGTCGAAGCCGGCACCGACGGCCTGCTCGAAGGCCAGTCGATCGCCACCCGGCCGGTGTTCGACCGCTCGCGCGAGCGGCTGTGGGTCGGGCCGCCGCATCCGGTGGTCGCGCTGCGCCAGCCCCTGGCCGAGCGGGGCATGGCCGATCCGGGCGAGGTGGCCGATCTCGGCATGCCGCTGTTCGATGCCCAAGGCCGGCTGCGCGCCGTGATCGCGGTGCACCTGGGCACGCAGGCCATGGGGCAGCTGCGCGATCTGGTGCTCGGCTCGGTGCCCAACCGCAACCGGCTCGACGTCGCGCTGCTCGACGATGCGGGGCAGCCGATGCTGGGCTCCTCGTTCAACCTGCCCGAGCGGGCCGTGCTGGACAGCCTGGCTGCCGACCAGGCCCACCGCGTGATGGTGGGGCAGGAGGCCCGGCTGATCGCTCGCAGTCCTGTGCGTGCACCGGCCCCCGGGGTCGACATCAGCTGGCAGGTCGTCGCGGAGCAGCCGCTCGCCGCGGCGTTGGCGGCCACACAGAGGCTGCTGACCCAGCTCGGGCTCATCAGCGCCGGCGTCGCGCTGCTCGTGGGTGGTGCCGGCCTGTGGTTGTCGCGGCGCTTCTCGCGGCCCTTGCTGGAGCAGTTCGACGCCATCGCAGCGCTGCGGGGCGAAACGGCGGCGCGCGGTCTGCAGGGCGTGGCCGAGCAGGCGCTCGGGCAGGCGCCAGCGCCGCCGGCGCTGTCCGGCGGCGAGCGGCTGGTGCGCGAGCTGCTGCTCGACGCACGCCGGCTGCAGCAGGTGATGGACGCGCTGCCGAACCCGGTGCTCCTGCTCGACCCCGACGAGAACCTCAGCTACCTCAACGCGGCCGCCGAGCGCACCTTTGGCTGGCCGGCGGCAGAAGCACGCGGCCAGTCGCTGGACGCTGTGATCCCGCCCGACAACGAGGCCGAGCGCGCCACCTTCCGTGAGCAGGTGCGGCGCGAGCCCGGGCCCTGGCGCTTCGTGGCCCGCTCGCGCAGCCGCCATGGCGGGCTGATCGTTGGCGAGTGGCACGTCAGCCGCGTCGCCGACAACGCGGGCCAGCTGCTGGGATGGCTGCTCGTGGTGCGCGACCTCACGGAGCACCATGAGGCCGAGCAGCGGCGGCGCGAACAGGCCGAGGTGCTGGCGGGCATCGTGGGCTCGGCGAGCGACGCCATCGTCAGTGTCGACACCGAAGGGCACGTCACGCTGTTCAACCCGGCGGCCGAGCGCATCTTCGGCCACGCGGCACCGTCGATGATCGGCCAGCCCCTGGACCGTTTGCTGCCGCCGGACGAGCGCCTGCGCCACGTCGAGCAGCTGCAGGGCTTTGCGAGCTCGCAGCACAGCCGCCGCGCCATGGGCAGCGGGCTGGTGCGGGGCCTGCGGGCCGACGGCAGCGAACGGCAGCTCGAGGCCTCGATCTCGCAGACCCGCGTCGCCGGCCGCCTGGTGCTGACGGCCATCCTGCGTGACGTGACCGAGCGCGTGAAGGCCGGCGAGGCACTGGCCCGCACACGCGCCGAGCTCGCGGCGCTGGCGCAGCGCCTGCTGGCGCAGGAGAAGGAGACGACGCGCCGGCTGGCCCAGGTGCTGCACGACGGCCTCGGCCAGACGCTGGTGGCGGCCCGGCTGACCTCCGACGCGCTGATGGGCGCCATGGCCCCGGCCTGGCCGCCCGGGCAGGCTGCACGCGCGCAGCGTCTGGCCAGCCTGGTCGAGGCGGCGCAGAAGGAAGTGCGCGGCGCGCTCGTCGAGCTGCGGCCGCCGCTGCTGGAGGACGACGGCCTGGCGGTGGCGCTGGACACCGAGCTGCGCGCGCGCGCGGCCGGCGCCGAGGGGCTGCGTGTCGAATGCAACGTCGGCGCGTCGGCGCGGCGGCAACGCTGGCCCGGCGACGTGGAGTACGCGGCCTTCATGGTCGCGCGCGAGGCGGTGATCAACGCGATCCTGCATTCGGCCGGCCGCAGCGTGACGGTGGAGCTGCTCGGCGACGCCGGCGAGCTGAGCCTGCACGTCGACGACGACGGCATCGGCTTCGAGGCGTCTGCGGCGCCGGGGCCGGGCCACCTCGGGCTGGTGGGCATGCGCGAGCGTGCCCTGGCGGTGGGCGCGCGCACCAGCGTGCAGCGGCGCGAGCAGGGCGGCACGCGGGTGAGCTTCGAGTGGCGGTCGGCGGATTGAGCTGCCGATGAGCCGCATCTTCCTCGTCGACGACCACACCCTCGTGCGCGAGGGCCTGCGCGGCGTGCTCGAGCTGGCGGGCCACCAGGTGGTCGGCGAGGCGGCCAGTCCCGCCCAGGCGCTGGACGGCCTGCGCAGCGCCGACGCGGAGATCGTGCTGCTCGACGTGCAGCTGGGCGGCCACTCCGGGATCGACCTGCTGCGCGAGCTGCGCCAACGTGGCCTGCGTGTGCGCTGCCTCATGCTGACGATGTCGGTGCAGCGGCGCCATGTCGTCGAATCGATGCGCGGTGGCGCCGCCGGCTACCTGCTCAAGGGGGCCGGCGTGTCGACCTTGCTGCAGGCGGTGGCGCAGGTGGCGACGGGGCGCACCTACCTCGATCCGGAGGTGGCGCAGCTGGCCGTGGAGGGGCTCTCGGCACCACCCGGCGACGACCCGGTCGACGCGCTGTCGCCGCGCGAGCGGCAGATCGTCGAGGGCGTGGTGCGGGGCCGATCGAGTGCTGCCATCGCCGAGCAGCTGCACCTGAGCCCGAAGACCGTCGAGACCTACCGCAGCCGCGTGATGGCCAAGCTGGGCATCGCCGACGTTCCGGCCCTGGTGCGCTGGGCGATCCGCAACCGGCTGCTCTCGCTGGACTACGACTGAGCCGCGGTCTTCCGGAAGTCCCTTCGCCATCTGTCCAGGTTTCCCGACAGGGCTGCCGGCGGGCGCTTGCCGATAGTCCTGACCATGAACACCGCCGTCACTCCCGCAGCCCTTGCCAAGGCCGGGCCGAGCCACGAAACAGAGCTGCTGCGGGCCGAGCTGGCGCTGGAGCGGGGGCGCCACGCGCTGCTGCAGCGGGTGACCGACAGCGCGCCGGCGGCGCTGCTGGTGCTCGACGGCCAAGGCCGGGCCCGGCTCGTGAACGCGCTGTGCCGGCAATGGTTCGGCATCGGTTGCGTGGAAAGCCGCGGCGCTGCCGACGCCCACCATGTGCGTGAGGCGCTGGCCGCGGCGGTGCACGACGGCGCCGCGCTGCTGCGCTGGGTGGATGAAGCCCGGGTGCGCCACGAAGGCGCCGGCGGCTGGGACGGCGCGGCCGCCAGCGGGGTGCGGCTGGAAGGCCACGCCCGCAGCATCGCGCTGCCCGAGGGTGGCCGGGGTTGCCTGCTGCGCTGGGTGGAGGCCGGCGCCCATGGCGAGATCGAGGCTCTGCGCCGCGAAGTCGGCGCCGCGCGCGGCGCCGACCGCGCCAAGACCGACTTCCTCTCGCACGCCAGCCACGAACTGCGCACGCCGCTGAACGCGGTGCTCGGGTTCGCGCAACTGCTGGGCCGCTCGCCGGCGCTGCAGGGCAGCCCCGAGCAGGGTTTTGCCGAGCACATCCTGCAGGCAGGCCGCCACCTGCAGGCGTTGATCGACGACCTGCTGCAGCTTTCCGGGGTCGACTCCGGCCACATCGCGATGCGGCGCGAACGCATCGAGCTCGGTTCGGTCGTGGACTCGGCGCTGACCATCGTGCAGCCGATGGCGGCCGAGCAGGGCGTGACGCTGGAGTGGGCGGGCGCCGAGCTGGCGTGGCTGCATGCCGACGCCACGCGCATGCGCCAGTTGCTCATCAACCTGCTGTCCAACGCCGTCAAGTACAACCGCCGCGGCGGCCGCGTCGAGGTCGCGCTGCGCGGTGGCGACGCCGCGCCGCACCTGTCGATTGCCGATACCGGCCTGGGCATGAGTGCACACCAGCTGGCGCACCTGTTCGAGCCCTTCAACCGCCTCGGCGCCGAACGCAGCCGCATCCAGGGCACCGGCCTGGGCATGGCGATCTCCCGCCAGCTGGCCGAGCGCATGGGCGCACGGCTCGAGGTCGAGAGCGAGCCCGGCGTCGGCACCACCGTCCACATCCGCTGGGGCGACCCGGCGCAGGATCAGAAAGGGAGCCCATGAGAACCACCCTGCCCGTCAGCCAGCGCGAGTACCTGTTCCCCGCCGACCAGACGCTGGTCTCGGTGACCGACCTCAAGGGGCGCATCACCTACTGCAACCCCGCCTTCATCGAGACCAGCGGCTACAGCAAGGACGAGTTGCTGGGCCAGCCGCACAACCTGGTGCGCCATCCCGACATGCCGGCAGAAGCGTTCCGCGACCTGTGGGCCACCATCGAGTCGGGCCTGCCCTGGACCGGCCTGGTGAAGAACCGCCGCAAGAACGGCGACCACTACTGGGTGCAGGCGAACGCCACGCCGATGAAGGACGGCAACCGCATCGTCGGCTACCTCTCGGTGCGCTCGCTGCCCACGCGCGAACAGGTGCAGGCCGCCGAGGTGCTGTACGCGACGATGCGCGAAGAGGCCGCCGTGGGCCACCCGGTCCATGTGCTCGCCCGCGGCGCGGTGCTGCGGCAGAACCTGGCCGGGCGCCTGCTGCGTGCGCTCAAGCCGGGCCAGCGTGGCCGCCTGTTCGGCGTGATGCTGCTCGCCGCGGGGGTGGCCGAGCTGGCTGCCCTGCTCGGTGGCGGCTGGGGCTGGGTGGCGGTGCCCGTGGCCGCCGCGCTGGCCACCTGGGCCGTGGGGCGCATCGTGCTGAAGCCGCTGGCCGGTGTGGTGGCCGACGCGCAGCGGCTGGCCGCGGGTGACCTGGCCAGCGCCATCGAACAAGGTGGCGGCGGCGCCATCGGCGAGCTGCAGCAGGCATTGCTGCAGCTGAGCGTGAACCTGCGCACGGTGGTCGCCGACACACGCCTGCAGATCGAGCAGCTGCGGCTGGCTGCGGCCGAGATCGCCAGCGGCAACCAGGATCTGTCGGCGCGCACCGAGTCGCAGGCCAGCAGCCTGCAGCAGACGGCGGCATCGATGGAGGAGATCAACACCACGGTGAAGAACTCGTCCGACGCCGCCGTGCAGGGCGTGAAGCTGGCCGCCGAAACCGCCGGCGCCACCGGCCGCGGCGACGAGGCCGTGCAGGCCGTGGTGACGACGATGGGTGGCATCAGCGACTCTTCCAAGCTCATCGAGGACATCACGCGCACCGTGGAAGGCGTGGCCTTCCAGACCAACATCCTGGCGCTCAACGCGGCGGTGGAAGCGGCACGCGCCGGCGAGCAGGGGCGTGGCTTCGCGGTGGTGGCCAGCGAGGTGCGCTCGCTGGCACAGCGCAGCTCGGAGGCGGCACGGGAGATCAAGGCGCTCATCGCGCAGAGCGCCGAGCGTGTGGCCGACGGCGGCGCGCGCGCAGGCCAGGCGCGCGACCGCATCCAGGACGTGCGCCAGCGCGTGGAGCAGGTGCACGCCACGCTGGAAGGCATCAGCCAGGCGGCGGTTCAGCAGCAGGCCGGCATCGCGCAGATCAACGAGGCCGTGACGCAGATGGACTCGATCACGCAGCAGAACGCGGCGATGGTCGAGGAGCTGGCCGCGGCGGCGGTGCAGCTGAACCAGCAGGTGGAGGAGGTCGACAACTCGATGCGCCTGTTCCGCCTGGCCAAGGGCGACCGCACGGTGGCCGAGGCCGATGCGGTGGCCCTGCGCCGCGCCGGGCGCGAGGCGGCGCTGGCGGAGGTCTGAGCCTGACCCGGTTCAGCGGTCGAGCCAGACCGCCAGGCCCTGCGCGTTGAGCTCGAGGTCGATCGCCAGCAGTTGTGCGATCTCGGCCTCGGGCTTCGTGCAGCCATGCTCGCGCAGGCTGCGCACGAAGAGGTCCAGTTGCGCCGCCTTCAGCGCCTCATGCCGATCGGGTGCGTGCTGCAGGTGGCGGCCGGCCGCCGCCAAGGCCTGCACCAGCGACAGCAGCAGCGCACCCAGCCGCGGCACGTCACCGCTCTCGTACCCGATGCGCCCGTAGTGCGTGAGGTACATGCAGGCCGGCTCGGCGGCCAGCATGCGCTGAATCGACGCCACCAGCGCCTCGGGTTCGAACTGCACCGGTGTGGAGGTGGGCACGATCCAGGCACCCTGGGCGGTGTCGAACTCGCGGTAGCTGAGGCCGAAGGTGTCGCCGGTGAACCAGCCGCGCGAGGCCGCGTCCCAGATGCAGTGGTGGTGCCTGGCGTGGCCCGGCGTGTCGGCGATCAGCAGCGGGCGGCCGGCGAGGTGCACGGTCTGGCCGTCGTGGCTCTGCTGCACACGCTCGGCCGGGACCGGCAGCACGGTGCCGTAGGAGCGCGCCATTTCCTCGGGGCCGTACACGGCGGTGGCACCTTGCCACAGCGCCGTCGGGTCGATCATGTGGCGCGCGCCGCGTGGGTGCACCAGCAGCGTCGCGGCCGGCAGGTGGCTCATCAGCAGGCCCACGCCGCCGGCGTGGTCGAGGTGCACGTGCGTGGGGATGACCCAGTCGACGGCATCACGGGCGATGTCCAGCGCATCGAGTGAGGCCAGCAGGCGCGGCACGCCGTGGTTGGTGCCGGTGTCGATGAAGGCGGCGCGGCCTTCGTGCACCAGCAGGTAGGCAGCGTCGAAGTGGTCGCGGTGGAAGCCGGTGTCGATGGCGAACACGCCATGCGACAGCGGCTGCAGGAAAGAAGGCAGGGCGGTCATGCCCTGCATTCTGGCTGCTGGCGGCTCGGGTTCAGCCGGGGTTGGCCAACACCCACAGGCGCGCGATCTCGGCCGCGCCCTCGGTGCCCTTCACGGTGCGCAGCGTGGCCACGCCGGCGGCGCGTGTCTTGGCCTGCTGCATCTGCGCCTGGCCCAGGCGCAGCTTGGCGTCTTCGGGGCGCTTGAGGTTGCCCTTGGCGATGCCCTGCTGGATCAGCTCGATGCCCTTGTCGACCTCGCCCATGGAAGCGTAGGAGAAGCCGACCTTCACGAGGCCGTCGCCCTCCTTGAACGAGGCGGCTTCGGTGGCCTGGTTGGCCAGGCTCGTCTTGGCGTCCGCTTCCTGCTTGACCGCAAGTTCGCGCAGGCGCTGGTGGCGGCCGGCCTCGGGCCCGGTGCCGAGCACGCCCGCCTTGATGCCGGCGTCGGCGATGCGGCGCGCCTCGGCCGGTGTGCCGGCCTGCAGCGCCAGCTGCGCCATCTCCATGTACTCCTCGGTCTTCGTGAGCGTGCCGGTGGCCAGGCGCAGGCGCAGCACGTCGAGCTCAAAACGCGGCGCGAAACCGGCCTTGCGCGGCAGGCGGCTCAGGAACGCGCTCCAGTAGTCCTTCTTCGGGTAGTTGACCAGCAGTTTCTCGAGCGTGACGATGTAGCCGGCCGTGTTGCCGGTGCGCTGCTGCGCATCGGCCAGGCGCAGCAGGTCGTCTTCAGCCGGGCGGCGGCCGGCCTGTTCGGCGGCGGCCACGGCGGCGCCGGCTTCCTTGGCGATGGCGCCGTAGTCACCGCTGGCGCCCTGCAGGTACTGCTGCATCTGGCGCACGCCGGCGCCGTTGTTGCCGGCGGCGATGGCCTTGTTCAGCCACTCGCTGGCCTTGGCGTTGTTGCGCTGCTGCGCGTAGGCACCGGCCAGCTGCTCGGCGTACTGGCCCAGCTGCGCGCCGCTGGCGCGGCCGGCCAGCGATTCGAGCGCCTGGATCGCGGTGGCCATGTCGCCCGCACGCTGCGCGGCGGCCGCCTTCATGCCGTCGATCACCTGGCGCTCGGCCGGCGTGATGCCGGCCACGGCCTCGGCCTCGCGCACCTTGGCCAGCGATTCCTTGGCCTTGCCCTGCTTGAGGTACTCGGAGGCCTGCTGCAGCGGCTTGCCCACTTCGGCGCGCACGCCCTGGGCCTGCGCCGTGGTGAGGCTGGCGGCAACGGCACCGGCCAGCAGGAGGGCACGCAATGTCTTCATGGACTTCAGGCTGAACTCAGAGGAACTGTTCGTTCCCGACGATACCGATCTTCGTCACACCCAGCCGCTGCGCGGTGGCCATGATCATCGCCACGTGCTTGTAGACCACGAGCTTGTTCGGCCGCAGGTGCACCTCGGGCTGGTCGGCCTGCGCGGCGATGGCCTGCAGGCGCGTCTCGATCGCGTTGCGGTCGCCGGCCTGGATGATCTCGCCGTTCCAGCCGATGGTGCCGTCGAAGTCGACGTCGATGCGCACGATCTCCGGCGGCTTGGGCGGCGGAGCGGCGTTGTTGGGCACCGGCATGTTCATCTTCACCGCGTGCGTCTGGATCGGGATGGTGGTGATGAACATGATCAGCAGCACCAGCATCACGTCGATCAGCGGCGTGGTGTTGACGTCGACCATCACGTCGCCGTCACCGTCTCCATCGCCGCCCGTTCCTACATTCATTCCCATGACAAGACTCTCTTGATCAGCTGCCCGCGCCGGCGGGGGGTTCGGTGATGAAGCCCACCTTGAAGATGCCCGCACGCTGGCAGGCCACCACCACGCGGCCCACCGATTCGTAGCGCACCTCGCTGTCGCCGCGGATGTGCACCTCGGGCTGCGGTTCCTTCACGGCCTCGATCTTCAGCTTGGCCACCAGCGCCTCGGTGTCGGCCATGCGCTCGCGGCCCCAGTAGACCTCGCCCTCGCGGTTGACCGCGATGGTGATGTTCTCGGGCTTGGTCAGCAGGACGACGTTCTTCTCTTTCGGCAGCTCGAGCTTGATGGTGTCGATCGCGACCGGGATCGTGATCAGGAAGATGATCAGCAGCACCAGCATCACGTCCACGAGGGGCGTGGTGTTGATGGTGTTGTTGAGTTGGTCCTCGCCGTCGTCGGACGGCGAGCCCACGTTCATCGCCATGGCGATTCCTTCAGCTGGCCGCTCAGCGCTTGCCGGCGATCAGCACGTTGTGCAGGTCGGCCGAGAAGGCACGCGTGGCGTCCATCACCTGCTTGTTGCGGCGGATCAGCCAGTTGTAGCCCATCACCGCCGGCACGGCCACCGCGAGGCCGATGGCCGTCATGATCAGCGCTTCACCCACCGGGCCGGCCACCTTGTCGATGGAGGCCTGGCCGCTGATGCCGATCTTCACGAGGGCGTTGTAGATGCCCCAGACGGTGCCGAACAGGCCCACGAACGGGGCGGTGGAGCCGACGGTGGCCAGGAAGGCCAGGCCGTCCTGCAGGCGGCCCTGGATGTTGCCCACGGCGCGGTCCACGCTCATGCTGATCCAGGTGTGCTTGTCGATGCTCTCGACCATCGTGCCTTCGTGGTGGTCGCTGGCGCGGATGCCCTGTTCGGCGATGAAGCGGAAGGCCGAGCCTTCTTCCAGCGAGCCGACACCGGCCTTCACCGAGCTGGCCTTCCAGAAGGCCTCGGCCGAGCTCTTGGCGCTCTTGAGCATGGCGCGCTGCTCGAACAGCTTGGTGAAGATGATGTACCAGCTGCCCATCGACATGATCACCATGATGATCAGCGTGCCCTTGGCGACGAAGTCACCCTGGCCCCACAGCGCCTTCAGGCCGTACGGGTTCTCGACGGCCTCTTCCGTGACCGCGGGCTTGGCCGGCGCTGCCACGTCGGCGGCGGTGGCGATGGCGGGCGGCTGCGAAGCGCCGCCGGCCGGTGCCGAAGCGCCTTGCGCGAAGGCCATCATCGGCAGGCTCAGGGCCAGCACGAAGCCGGCCAGCAGGGTGGCCAGCGTCTTGGCAGCCCAGGAGCGGGCGGTGATGAATTGGTGCATGAACATAAGGACTCCAGAGGGAACGATCGGGCGCAGTCCGCAAGGCCGCGCCAGTGACGGGAAAAGGGTCAGTCGAGCTTCCAGACGTACTCGACCGTGAACGTGCCGCCCGTCGGGCGCCCGTTCTCGTCGAGGCCTGCACGGAAGGTGCACTCGCCGAGCTTGGTCACGGCCACGCGGTCGAGCATCTTGTGCTCACGCGTGGGGCCCGCTGACTTCACGACCTCGGGCGGGCCCGCCAGCTTGCCGTCGGGGCCGACGTTGAAGCGGATCGTGCTCGTGCCGGTGGCCTCGCTGCGGCGCGCCGGGCCGGGGTAGTCGTCGGACGTGGGGGCGCACGAAGCGGCATTGGCGATCGCGGGCCGCGCGGCCACACGCGGCGGCGCCGGCGGTGCGGGCGGGGCAGCGGGTGCCGGCGGCGGTGCGATGAACACCGGCGCTGCCGGCGGCGGTGCCACCTGCGTGGTGGTGATCGTCGGCGCCGGTGTCGGCGGCGGGTTCACGTTCACCTCGGGCGGCGGCACGAACGAAGGCGGCGGCGGCGCGAACTTGGGCGGCGGCGGCAGGTTCTCCGGCGGTGGCGGTGGCGGCGGCTTCGCCTCTTCGATGATCTTCGTTTCGATCGGCCCCTTGATGACTTCGACCATGCGTTGCGCAAGGCCGGTCACCAGGGCCCAACCCAGCAACAGGTGCAGGGCCAGCACGATGCCGATGCCCACCACATGCCTGCCCGGGTTGCGTTGTTGTTGGGCAAAATCCACTCGATCCTCCAGCCATGCCCGCACCCCTTGTAGGCGGGCAGTGGCGTCAACTCACAGTTCACGGCCTCGTGGGCCGCCCCGGGCAGATGCATCCGGGGCGCGCGACTATAGCCCGAAGGTTCTACGCCCCGCCCCGGGGCATCACCCTAGGCAACCCCCAGGCTGAAGGGCTGTTTGGAGGTACCTCGCGCTTAACGAAAGTGCCCCCGAACGGCCCCTGCTGGCATGAGCAAGATCGAGGCCATCGCCGAGGCATCGGCGGGTGCACGGCCGCGGTGCATCACGGTGTGCGCAGGCGGCCGAGCCAGGTGCGCAATGCCGCGTCGACGGCGCCCGGTTCGTCACACGTGATCACATGCCTTTGTGAAATCGAGCGTAACCAGGTGAGCTGGCGTTTGGCGAGTTGGCGCGTGGCGGCCAGCGCACGTTCGCGCAAGGGCGCCAGGTCACCGGCTTGGAGCGCTTCCCAGGCCTGGCGGTAGCCGACGCAGCGCATCGACGGCAGGCCCGGGTGCAGGTCTGCGCGCGCGCGCAGGGCACGCACTTCATCGACGAAGCCTTCGCGCAGCATCTGGTCCAGCCGCTCGCCGATGCGCTGGTGCAGCCAGCCGCGCGAGGCGGGCTCCAGCGACAGCAGCGGCCAGGCCGCGCCGGGGCCGGGCGCGCCGGTGCCTTCGGCATGCCAGGCCGAGAGTGCGCGGCCGCTGAGCTGCCAGACCTCCAGCGCGCGCTGGATGCGTTGTGCGTCGTTGGGCGGCAACCGTGCCGCGGTGGCCGGGTCCACACGCGCCAGCTCGGCGTGCAGCGCAGGCCAGCCTTCGCGCGCGGCGCGGGCATCGAGCTCGGCACGCAGCCCGGCATCGGTGGCCGGCATGGTGTGCAGGCCCTCGCGCAGCGCATGGAAGTACATCATCGTGCCGCCCACCAGCAGCGGCACGCGCCCACGCGCCTGCACCTGCGCCACCAGCGCTTGCGCGTCGGCCACGAAGCGCGCGGCGGAATAGGTTTCGCTCGGGTCGATGATGTCTATGAGGTGGTGCGGCACGGCGGCGCGTTCGGCGGCGCTGGGCTTGGCGGTGCCGATGTCCATGCCGCGGTAGACGAGCGCCGAATCGACGCTGACGATCTCCACCGGCAGCTCCGCCGCCAGCCGCATCGCCAGCGCCGACTTGCCGCTGGCCGTGGGCCCGGCCAGGCACAGGACGCGCGTGGCCATCGTCAGCGTGAGGCGCGTGGCACCAGCAGCCAGGCCACGGCGCAGGTGAGCGCCGACCAGAACGCCAGGCCGAACATCATCGGCCCCGTGCTGCCATCAAGCACCGTGCCCAGCCAGCGCCCGATGCCGAAGGCCACCAGCGCCAGCACCAGCCCCGCCAGCGCCGATGCCGCGCCGGCGGCGCGCGGGAACGGCGCCACCACGCCGGCTTGGCCACAAGGCTGGTGCAGGCCATGGCCGAAGATGAAGATGCACTGCGGCAGCAGCACCGCCCACACGTCCTGCACGCCCATCAGTGCCAGCAGTGCGCCCAGCGCGCCGCCGGCGAGCGTGAAGAAGCCGCCCCGCGCCACCGCGCCGTGCATGCCGTGGCGGAAGATCCAGCGCCGGCACACGAAGGTGCCGGCGATGTAGGACAACGAGCCCACCGCCATCACCGCACCGTAGCCGGCAGGCGAGAGCTTCAGCACGTCGATGTAGACGAACGACGAGGCCGCGAGCACCGTGAAAAGCCCGCCGTAGGTGCAGGCCACGAGCAGGCACCAGGCCACGAACACGCGGTGGCGCGCGATGCCCCACCAGGTCTGCATGAGCGGCGCCAGGCGCAGCGCGTCGCGGTTGGGCGTGGCCAGGGTTTCGGGCAGACGCAATGCGATGAAGACCAGCGTGGCCGCACCCACCAGCGCCACGAGGCCCAGCGTGGCGCGCCAGCCGAAAGCGGCCGCCACCAAGCCGCCCAGCAGCGGCCCGAGCAGCGCGATCACGCCCAGCCCCGACAGCGCCAGCGCCATCACCTGCGCGCCGCGCACCGGCTCGTAGAGATCGCGGATCACCGCGCGGGCCACCACCACCGCCGAAGCCAATGCCGCACCCTGCAGCGTGCGCCACAGCACCAGCGCCTGGATGTCGCCGGCCAAGGTGCAGCCGGTGCTGGCCAGCGTGAACAGCGCCAGCCCCGCCAGCAGCACGGGCCGGCGGCCGAAGCGGTCGGCCACCGGCCCCCACACCATCTGCGCCAGGCCGAAGGCGAGGATCAACGCCGACATCGTGAGCTGTGCCGCGCCCATGTCGGCGCCCAGCTCGCGCCGCAGCAGCGGCAGCGCCGGCAGGTAGACGTCGGTGGACACCGGCTGCAGCCCGAGCAGCAGCGCCAGCGCCAACGCGGCCAGCGTGCTGGAGACGATCACCGGCGGCGCCGCGTGCGGGCGCGCCGCCTCAGAAGCGTTCATCGTCACGCAGGTAGCGCCACTGCCCCTGCGGCAGCTGCCCCAGCGGCACGCTGCCGATGCGCACGCGCTTGAGCGCCAGCACCTGCAGGCCCACGAGTTCGCACATGCGGCGGATCTGCCGCTTGCGGCCTTCGCGCAGCACGAAGCGCAGCTGGTCCTCGTTCTGCCAGCTCACCGCCGCCGGGCGCAGCGCCACGCCGTCGAGCACCAGGCCGTGGCGCAGCTTGTCCAGCGCGCTGTCGGGCAGCCGGCCTTCGCCGGTGCAGGCCACGCGCACGAGGTACTCCTTCTCCACGCGGGTCTCGTCGCCGATGAGCCGCTTGGCCACACGCCCGTCCTGCGTGAACACGAGCAGGCCGGTGGAATCGATGTCCAGCCGCCCCGCGGGCGCGAGGTGGCGCAGGTGCGCGGGGGTGAACGGGATGCCCGAGCGGTCCTCGGCCCAGCGGTTGGCCGGTGTCACCAGCGTCACCGCGGGTTCGTAGCCGTCCTCGGCCTGGCCGCTGACGAGGCCGATGGGCTTGTGCAGCAGGATCGTCACCCGGCGCAGCTGCTCCTGGCGCGCACGCGGGTCGATCTCGATCACCGCGTCGGGCGCCACACGCTGGCCCAGCACCGCGAGCTGGCCATCGGCACGCACCCAGCCGGCGGTGATCCACTCGTCGGCTTCGCGGCGCGAGGCAAGCCCCCGTTCGGTCATCAGCTTGGAGACGCGGATGCCTTCGGCTGCGGGCGCTGGGCCGGGTGCTGGCGGGCGCACCGCGGGCTGCGGCCCGGGGCGCAGCCGGGCGTGGGGTTCGGCGTGGCGCGGCGGCGGCGCCGGCTGCTGGCGCGGCGGCCTGGGCGCCGGCGCGGCGCCGCCACCGCGCACCCGCGGCCGCTGCGGATCGCGCTTCGGTGCCTGGGGTTTCAGGCTGATCTTGGGGCGTTCTGCCATGACCCGGATTGGATCATGGCGAGGTGCCGCGGCTCAGCCGGGCCGCAGATCCAGCTCGGCGTCGCCATGTGCGTACAGCAGCACGCCGGTGTCGGTGAACACGCCGGCGTGGCCGCTGCCGGCAGGCGCCAGCTGGTAGTCGAGCGGGCGCAGCAGCACGTCGTCGAGGAACAGGTCGCCTTCGAGCATCAGGCATTCCTCGTCGTGGCCGTGCACGTGGCGGGGCACGGCGGCGTCGGGCTCGGTGCGGTAGAGCATCGCGGCTTCGCCCTGCTGCTGCCACATCACGCGGCGGCGGATGCCGGGTGCGAAGTCGGCCCAGGGCGCCTGCGCGGCGCGCTGCAGCAGGGGTGCCGCCGGCGTGTCGGCCTCACGCAGCAGCAGCAGGGCACCGTCCGTGCCGGCCTGTGCCGCGCCGCCGGGGCCAAGCAGGAAGTCATGCTCGCCGAGTGTGTGGCCATCCACGTGGGCCTGGCCACGCAACACCAGCCACTCACAGCGCCCACCGTTGCCGGCCTGCGCCCACCGTGCACCCGGGGCGAGTTCGAGGATGCACACGCGGCGTGGCTCACCGGGGCGCGCCGGCCCCGGCGCTGCGGCGTACAGCTCGGCACAGCGCACGCCCACGCCGGCGGCCCGCAGCGGCGCTTCGGCGTGGCGGCGTGTGTGCATCACGCGTGCCGCCGCGGCGCTGGCGGCCACGCGGGCGAACAGGCGTTCGCGCAGCTCAGGCGTGGGCATGGCGGGCCTCCAGGTGTTGGCGCAACTGCAGCAGCGCGCGGCGGATGAGCGACTTCACGGTGCCCAGCGGCAGCGCCTGCTGTTCGGCGATCTCTTCGTGCGTCAGGCCGCGCAGGAAGGCCAGCGACACCAGCTGGCGGTCCCGCGCCGGCAGCAGCACCAGCGCTGCGTGCAGGCGCTGCCGGTCCTGCGCCACCGCGCCCAGGGCCTCGGCGCCGGCATGGCTGCCGGCCTGCTCGGCCAGCGTGTCGTCCCCGGGCAGTTCATCGTGCTGGAAGCGCTGCTCGCGCCGCAGCGCGTCGATGGCGCGCGAACGTGCGATGGCCAGCAGCCAGGTCAGCGGCCGGCCGCGTGTGGCGTCGAATCGTGGTGCCTGCCGCCAGGCCTGCCAGAAGGTGTCTTCCACCACCTCCTCGGCGAGGGCGTGGTTGTGCAGCACACGCTGCACGAGGCCGTAGACACGCGCCGCGGCATGGTCGTACAGCGCCTCCAGCGCGTGATGGTCCTGGTGCACGATGCGCTGCAGCAGCGCCGCGAGCAGGGCATCGTCGGCCGGACCCGCGCGCGGCGGTGTGGGCGGGCTGGCCGCGGCGGCCGGCAGCCCTTCGAAGGTTTCCACGAAGGCTTCTTCGCCGGCCTCGGCGGCCTCGGGATCTTCAAACGCATCGTCATCCAGCGGTGGCCGCAGAGGCAGCACCGTGGCCGTGGCAGCGCCGTTCATCGTTTCCGTCCCTCTCCCGCGGCGCCGCGGCAGCGGCACCACCGTGGGCTTACGGCGCAAAGGTGCTGGCGGTTGCAGCGCAGGGCGGGGATCGAGGGTTGATCCCAGGTCGGCGGGCAGGGCTTGCGGCATGGCGGCGGGCTCGGTGGGCGGGCTCCCCCGGCATACGCAGCACCCCGCGCTGCCGGATGCAGGCGCGGGGCTTTGTCAGAACGGGCTATCGTGGCCGACCGATGGCCATGCTCCGATCACTCGCACTCTGCGGCTGCCTGCTGCTGGCCCTGCCGGGCGTGCAGGCCGAACCGCTGCCGCCGCCGCTGCAGGCGCGGCTGGACGAAGCCGTTCTGCACTACGAAAGCGGCCGCCTGCCCGAAGCGCGCCGCCGCTTCGAGACGCTGGCGCGCGAAGGCGTGCCGGCGGCGCAGTTCAACCTGGCCGTGATGCACCAGCGGCGCGAACTGCCCGGCGCGAGCCCGGCGCAGGCGCGGGCGCTGCTGCAGCGCGCGGCGCGCGGGGGCTTCGTGACGGCGCAGCTGATGCTGGCGCAGACGCTCGAGACCGGCGAACTCGGCCGGCGTGACCTGGCGCTGGCGCACCGCTGGTACGAGGTGGCCGCCACCGCCGGCAGCGCCGAAGCGCAGGTGGCGATGGGCACCGCGCATTACCTGGGCCGCGGCCTGCCGCGCGACATGGCGCGCGCCGCGCACTGGTTCCGCGAAGCCGCCAAGGCCGGCGACGTGGGCGCGCAGTACCTGCTGGCCAGCCTTTACGAAAGCGGCGAGGGTGTGGAGCGCGACCTGCGCCTGGCACGCTACTGGTACGACATCGCGGCCAGGAACGGCGACGAGGCCGCGCCGGGCAAGGTCAGGGAACTCGACGCACGCGCGGCCAGCGCACCCGCAGGCGCTACAGCACCACCTTGACCATCGGGTGCGTGGACAGCGTGCGGTACAGCTCGTCGAGCTGCTCGCGGCTGGTGGCGGTGACGGTGATCGTCAGCCCCAGGTAGTTGCCGGCCTTGCTGGGCCGGCGCTCCACGGTGCTGGCGTCGAAGCCGGGGTCGAACTGCTTCGCCACCGCGATCACGGCGGATTCGAAGCCCTCGGCCTGCGCGCCCATCACCTTGATGGGGAAGGCGCTCGGGTACTCGATGAGGCTCTTGTCGTCTGGAACGGCGGGCATGGTCTCGGCTGCCGGATCAGATGCTCATGAGCGGCTTGGCACGCTGGTAGGCCTCGTACAGCCTCGCGTACACCGGCCCGGGCTTGCCGCGAAGCGCGCCATGGCCCACGGCCTCGCCGTCGATCTTCGTCACCGGCAGCACCTCCTTGGTGGCCGAGCTCAGCAGCACCTCGTCGGCGGCGCGCACGTCGGCCTCGGTGATGGGGCGCAGGTTGTAGGCGATGCCGCAGTCCTCGCAGAGCTCGCGCAGCAGATCGACGCGGATGCCTTCCAGCACATGTTCGCTCTTGGGCGGGCCCAGCAGCGCGCCCTCGTGCACGATCCAGACGTTGGAAGCCGCCGCCTCGGTGAGGTGGCCGTCGCGGAACATGATGGTCTCGAGAGCGCCGTGGTCGGCCGACATCTGCCGCGCCAGCACGTTGCCCAGCAGGCTGATGCTCTTGATGTCGCCGCGCTCCCAGCGGAAATCACGCGCGGTGGTGCAGGCCACGCCCTGGTGCCGCTGCTCGGGCGTGGCGGGTTTCATCGGGTTGCTCATCATGAACACCGTGGGCACGGGGTTCGCGGGCATCACATGGTCACGCGGGGCCACGCCGCGCGTGACCTGGATGTAGACGACCTGGTCCTGCTCGGGGCGCGCGGCCACCAGGTGGCGGCAGCGCTCCAGCCACTGCTCCCGCGTGGCGGGTTGCGGCAGGCGCAGCTTGGTGAGGCTGCGGTTCAGGCGCGCCAGGTGTTCGTCGAAGCGGAACAGCTTGCGCGCGTACACCGGCACGACCTCGTACACGCCGTCGCCGAAGATGAAGCCGCGGTCGAGCACGGGGATGCGGGCTTCGGCGAGCGGCAGGTACCCGCCGTTGAGGAAGCAGAGGTTGTCGGGCGTCATGGCGCTGTCGCTCCTGGCTGAAAGGGCATCATGGCACAGCGATTCACGTGATCCGTCATTTGATCCAGAGGCGGATCGAATCCCAGGCGCGGCCGAAGATGCCCGCCAGCGGCACCGGCTCCTGCGCCACCAGCGGCACCGTGGTGATGGTGCTGCCGCCCGCGGTGGTGATCTTGATCTGCCCCACCTTCTGCCCGGCGGTGAGCGGCGCCACCAGCGGGTCGGTGCGCTCCACGGCCATCTTGATCTTGTCGCCCTCGCCGCGGGGCACGGTGACCAGCAGCGCACCGCCGGGCACGCCCGGGCCGAGCCTGACCTCGGGCTTGTCGCCCTTCCACACCGGCACGGTGGCCACGGGCTTGCCCGCCTCGAACAGGCGCACCGCGTCCCAGGCCTGCCAGCCCCAGTTGAGCAGCTTCTGGCTTTCGGCGGCGCGTGCCTCGCGGCTGGCGGTGCCCAGCACCACGCTGAGCAGGCGGCGCTTGCCGGCGGGTGTGTCGCGCACGGCGCTGGCCACCAGGCAGTAGCCGGCGGCGTCGGTGGCGCCGGTCTTCATGCCGTCGACCGTGGCGTCGCGCCCGAGCAGCATGTTGCGGTTGTCCTGCTTGATGTTGTTGTAGGTGTACTGGCGCACCGAATACAGGGGATAGAAGTCGGGGTGCTCGTTGATGATCTTCGCGGCCACGAAGGCCACGTCGCGCGCGCTGCTGTGGTGGCCGGCCTCGGTGAGGCCCTCGGGGTTCTTGAACGCCGTGTTCTTCAGGCCCCAGGCCGAGGCCTGCTTGTTCATCAGCGACACGAAGTTCTCCACCGTGCCACCCACGGCCTCGGCCAGCGCCACCGCGGCGTCGTTGCCGCTTTGCACGATGAGGCCGTGCAGCAGTTCGTTGACGGTGGGCTTCATCGTGGTGTCGATGAACATCAGCGAGCCGCCGCCCTTGCGCTGCGCCCAGGCGCGCTGCGACACCGGCATGGGCTGGTCGAGCGCCAGCTTCTTGGCCTTGAGCGCATCGAACACCAGGTAGGCCGTCATCAGCTTGGTGAGGCTGGCCGGCTCGGCCTGCGCGTCGGCCTCGCGTTCGGCCAGCACCTGGTTGCTCGAGAGGTCGATGAGGATGTACTGGCGCGCGGCGATTTCCGGCGCCTGCGGGGTTTGTGCGGCGACGGCGAAGGCGAACAGCGCGCCGGTGAAGGCGAGGAGAAGACGTTTCATCAGGAGGACAGGGAAGGGTTCAGTGCGCTGCGTGGTTGAAGGCCGCGAGCACGATGTGCTTGAGCACGGGCAGTTGCCCGTGGAAGAAATGGCCGGCGCCGGGCAGCACCGTCACCGGGAGCGCCTGCGGGCGCGCCCAGTCGAACACCGCTGTGAGTGGCACCACGTCGTCGAGTTCCCCGTGCACCACCAGCGTGTCGGCCGGCACCGGCGCCACGCTGAAGTTGACGGCGGCCGGGCCCACCAGCACGAGGCGCGTGGCCGGCTCGGCCAAACGCGCCGCGGCCTGCGAGGCCACATAGCCGCCGAAGGAGAAGCCAGCCAGCAGCAGCGGCTGGCCCGCCACGCGCTGCGCGGCGATCACGGCGAGTGCATCGTCGACCTCGCCACGGCCTTCGTCCCAGGCGCCGACGGAACCTCCGACACCGCGGAAGTTGAAGCGCACGCTGGTGTAGCCCAGCTGCACGAAGGCCCGCGCCAGTGTCTGCACGACCTTGTTGTCCATCGTGCCGCCATGCTGCGGGTGCGGGTGGCAGACCACGGCCACGCCGCGCGGCACGGCGGCGGGCTGGTCGATGGCCAGCGCCAGGTCACCGGCCGGGCCGGGCAGCGTGAAGCGCTGCGTGCCGCTGTTCATCGGCCGATGTTCTCCGCGAGCAGCAGCCGCTCGACGGGCTTGCCCTGCTTCAGGTGGCTCTCGACGATCTCGTCGATGTCGTGTTGGTCCACGTAGGTGTACCAGGTGCCTTCCGGGTAGACCACGGCCACCGGGCCGCCTGCGCAGCGGTCCAGGCAACCGGCGCGGTTGACGCGCACGCCGCCGGGCCCGGCCAGGCCCGCGGCCTTGACGCGGCCCTTGCAGTGGTCGAACGCGGACTGAGCGTTGTGCTGCATGCAGTGCGCTTCGCCGTTCGTGCGTTCGTTCAGGCAGAAGAACACATGGTGCTTGTAGTAGCTCATGGCCGCGGATTGTAGGGAGGGGGTTGCGCAGCCCGCATGAGCAGCCTCGGTTTCCTTCGTTGGCCGCAGCGGCGGTCGTTTCTACGATGCCGGCGCATGAAACACCTCATCGCCGCCGCGTTCATCGCCTTCAGCGCC
>VFQQ010002049.1_pt1 | contig 24717 bp, 44 predicted proteins | sample 3512341 | NCBI WGS metagenome assembly VFQQ01 (sample SAMN10412373, study PRJNA504923) | tailings metagenome | isolation source: Relicate 2 Philex TSF1 revegetated site | place: Philippines: Tuba, Benguet | collected 2017-08-29 | reverse complement strand
CTGAGCCTCCCTGCCTGCCCCTTCTCCCGCAGCTGCCTACTCGCCGCGGCCAGGCACGCCGGCCGCCACGTGGGACAACCAGGTGCGCCCAGCGGTGCCGGGCTGGCACAGGTGTTTGTTATACAGCCTGGTGTCTGGTCGGCGGGAGGCAGCCCAGAAGCTTATGCATCACCCTTGCCCCCACGCATTACTGCGCCCCCACCTTACCCCACCCACCCACCCCCCGCAGGTGGCCGACCTCATCAAGTCCGACCGCCTCAACCGGCTAAACGCGGTGGTGAACCGCGTGGCCGAGGAGCGGGCGCAGCGGTTTGCGGGGCGCGACCTGGAGGTGCTGGTGGAGGGGCCCAACCCGCGGGACAGCAGCCAGGTGGGGCTGGAGCGGGGTGCCGGGCAACATGCGGGCGTGCTCCTTTGCAAGGGCCTGCTGCATCACATTGCAGCGATTGGACCTCATGGAAGGTCAGAAGCCACAAGCGCTTCCTGCAGGTGCCTCCTCTCTCAACTGTCTGGACTGGGCGGCTTGCTCACTGCGCCCCCACTCCCCTCCCCGCCATGCCGCGCGCAGGCGGTGGGCCGCACGCGGCACAACAAGCTGTGCTACTTCCCCGGCGATGGCGCAGCGCTCAAGGGCCAGCTGGTGCACGTGCACATCGACCGCGTGCACGCCTACACGCTCTACGGCCGCATGCTGGACTGAGCAGCGGCACAAAGATGCGCAGGCGTGACGCGCACACCCCCTCCCATGACTGCCACGTCTGCCACGCTGCCCCTCATTCATGCGCTGGATACCACGTGCTCCGCTTCTGACTACTTTCAGTTTTTTCCCGCATGGCTGCCATTGCAGCCCTCAGCTATGTACCATTTCATTCCTGCAACACGCCTGCCAGACTGCCCAGACATCGGCTCACTCCTTTACAGCGTGGCATGGTATCAAAGGCATGCTGGTAGATGGGTGGATGAAAGTGGCCGGCGTTGCACGGGGCGTGGGCGCCGGAAGTAATCCTAGCAACACAATCAAGGGAATTGCAATGGCACACACAGGTCCGCACGTATTGTAGGACGCGGCGGCGATGTGAAAAGGGGGGCCGGCCTGCTGCATCTAGCTCTGTGGGCAGCAGCGCCGGCAAGCAAAGCGTCAAGTGTTGGCACGGGGGTGAGTGCTGCAGGTACAGCGGGCACGACACAGGGTGACAGGGAGAGGGCGAAAGGACAATGCTGGGGGTGGTAGTGGGGTAGGCGGGAGGGAGAGGAGATTCGTTTCCAGCTTATGCGCAGGGGCGGTCAGGGCTGCAACTTGAGCCGGCAAGGCGGGCCAGCGGTGTGGGAAGGCGCGGCCGCCTGTGTGCCAGGCGCAGCTCACGCCTTGCGGGGCCGCAGCGACAGCAGGGCATCGCCGGGGTAGATGGTGGGCAGGTACTTGAGGTCGTCTGCGCAGGCGGGGTTGTAAAGGAGAGGCGTTGCAATTGGCCAGAGATAGGGAACAGGTCAAGCGACGTCGATGCGAGGGCCAGGGCAAAGCTACAATGCCAGCCACCGCATGGCGGCCGACAAGGCACGGGCAGCAGCAGGGGCACGGCGCAGGAGCACGCAGCACGAAATTGGCGAAGCTCACCCGACTGCGGCGTGCGCTTGCGCTCCCACTCGCACTCCAGGGAGACGATGGACAGGAAGAGCACCAGCTGGTTGATGGCGTACTCCTTGCCTGCGGGGAGCATGGCGGAGAGGGGAGGGAGGAGCAAGGTGAGCAGCAGGGCAGGCTGGCGTTTGAAGTTGGCTGCACGACCATTGGCTGTGCAGTTTTGGGCTCGGCCCGGCGTAAACTCTGACACTGCTGCACTGCACAGCATGGCACCCAGCTCTTTGCGCATTTCTGCCACGTTGCCACAGGCTGGCTGGCGCCGTGGCCGGTGGCCGGGTGATAGCGAGCACTCACCCACGCAGTAGTGCGGGCCGTAGCCAAAGGTGAGGAAGTTCTTGGCGTACACAATGTCCTCCTGCAGGCAGGCGGGGATGGGCAGGGCTGGATATCAGGGCACAGGCAAGCAGGCATGCATCAACATTGCCCCACCCTGTCCATCTGGCACATCAGCGCATGTTCCCAACCGCGGGCTTCTCAACAGCCATCAGACTGCGGCACTCTGGAGGCGCCCGCCCACCTTGCGCTCGGGGCCCATGCGGTCGGGGTCAAATTTGGTGGGCTCGGGGAAGCCCTGGCAGGGAGCAAAGGTGCAGAAGGTTGGGTGAGGCAATGAGCTCCAGGTGGCGGCAGGGCTTGCAACCAGGGGCTGAAATGAGGCAGGCGGCGACATGGTGGCAGAATGCGTGCCCGGGCAGCGCTCGCGCCCCACCCAGCCCAGCCCTACTGCAGCTATGCGCACCTGCATGTTGGCTGCGTTGATGGACGGGAAGACGAGGGTGCCCTTGGGAATGGCGTACTCCTCGCTCAGCGGGTAGTCGCAGTAGGCCAGCTGCGGCACCATGGGCGCGGGGGCGCGGTACCGCAGGATCTCCTTCACCACCTGCAGGACCGTGGGCATGGCGGAGAAACATGAGCGCTGCTGGTGTGTGGCTGATCATGTGGGAGCCGCCTGCACACTTTACTGACAATGCTGGATGCCTCAGGGCCCTTGGCATGCCTGCCATGCAACCACAGTGCAGCCCATCCCCTGCCCTGCCACACAGCGCCACACCTGCCGCGTGTAGGGCATCTCCGCCAGCACCTCGCCGTTGAGGCGCGCCTTGGGGTCGGGCCGCACCCGCAGCTGCTCCTCGCGCACCTGGCAGCAGGGTTGGGAGGAGAGCGGGGTGGATGAACATGCGAGTTTGAACGGGACATGTGGGCATGAGGCCACCTGAGGGGCTAAGTTGGGCGTGAGGTGCCTGACGACCTCGGCATGCCTGCCCAGCTGCATTCTTCCTCGCTAGCCCCACTTTCCACCCCGCCCACCTTGGCCAGCATGTCAGGGTTGTCAGCCATGAGGGTGAGGCACCACACCAGCGAGGCGGTGGACGCGTCCTGGGAGGCGAACAGGAAGTCGATCATCGCGTCCGCCTGCACGCCAGCCAGCACGCGAGGGCAGGGGAGAGTGAGTGGGGCTAGACGCGGCAGCTGGGCAGCCTATTAGCGGAGCAAGCAGGTTGCAAGCAGCGCAAGGGTGGCAAGCTGGCAGCCGTTCAAGCCAGTCATGCAGCAGCCCGTGCAGCAGCAGCACACGCCCTTCACATGCCACCCCATGCTGCCAGCTGCGCACCATGCGGTGGATGGTGGTGTGGCTGGGGGGCGGCAGCCCCTCCGCCTCCGCCTCCTCAATCTCCGCCAGGCACTTCTGCGCCCAAAAGTCCATGAGGCAGCGAGGCTCGCCGCCCGCCTTGATGAACTCGCGCGCACGCGCAGCCGCGGTCTGGGGGGAGGTGGGCAGGCCAATTGCAAGCAACATGAGGCGGAGGTGCGAGGCCTGACGCTCCTATCTACATGCAAACAAGCCCAGGCAGCAGTGCTGCACACTTTTCGAGTCACATCCAGCAGGTGCATCCAGGCAAGGAACAAGCAGTCCAGTTCCCTTGAGTTTGTCTGGCGGCCTCACCATGAGCACCTCGAAGATGTACATGCGGCCCTTGCGCGCCTTCCACACAGCGGTGCCAGGCAGGCAGATGGGGAAGGCCTGCTAGGAGTGTGGGTGGGGTGCAAGTCAGGCAAGGACAGAGCCTGGCTGATGGGGCCCGGTGCGTAATTTGCCCAGCCCCGCTGTGGTGCCCCCAACTTCACCAGTGCCTGCAACCCGACCGCCCGACGGTCCATCCCAGCTGCACCCCACAGCTTAGTGCCACGCACACGGCACCCAGCACCCACCCACCAGGAAGCCGTCGGTCATGGCGTAGTAGGACTTGGAGAACTTGGCGCGGACCTCGGGGTCGTCCAGGTAGGGGCCCACAAACACGTCCTGGCTGGTCGCCTGGTTCATGTCCCTGCACACCCGGCGGCGGCGCGGCAGGCAGTGGATGTGAGCCGCACTGCGAGAAGCAACAGCCTGGCTCACTGGCTGGCGAGCAGGCAGCCTGCAAGTAGGTGCAGCCAGCATCCCACTCAGCGCGGCCTGCCAGCTATATGCCCAGCCGGGCCGGTTCTTGCTGCACATCCGCACCTGACGTCGTCGCGCATCTCCCGGACCTCGGGCCGCTTCATCCACTCGTTCAGGTGCCGCCGGATGATGCCGTCCTGCAGCAGTGGCAGCAGCACGCGGGGAGTGTGCAGGTTTGAGCCAGGCCGGAAAGGCAGCAGCTGCTGGAGGGTCACCAGAAGCAGCCTACCTGCCGACCCAATCTCGTGTGCGCTCAACAACTCACTTTCATCACAGCTCTGCCTAGATCGCTGACTCCTGCACACCTCTTGGCACATGCCATGCCCCCAGCCCAGCCCGCCCACCTGCAGCTCCGTGTACGTGGACAGCGCCTTGCGCGTGAACAGCGACACAAACGACTTGCGCATCGCCTTGTGCTCGGGGCCGTGCAGGAAGGCCAGGTTGTTGGCGCCCAGGATCGTCTTGGCGGAGGGGTGCAGCACCATCAGCATGCGCTGCGGGTCGTTCACAGCCATCAGCTCGCGGCACTTGTCTGCAGCACAACAGCAGGCAGGGCACATCCAGCAGGTGATGGCGGCACACCGGCATCGGCATGCAATAGCAACTTGGCCCACATGCCAGCAGTTGCCTGGCGCATTGTTCATGCACCTGCTACCACCGCGTCCGCCTGCACAGCCCTTGCAGCAGGCCACTGTGAAATTCTAGGCCTGTCTATCGGTGCCGACCCCCACGCTGCGCGCACCGGCGTCAGTGACCGTCAGGATCATCTTGCCAAACAGCGAGTTGTACGAGTAACCGGGGTTGGTGATGTTGGCTGCATCCTTCTGGCGCTCCCAGAAGCGGTACGGGTCCATCACCTGCGCCAGGCCAATGGGCGGTACGGGCAAGGCTAGGATCCGCCACACGCCACACCGGCCTTTCGTCTCCTGGCAGCCAGGCAGTGCCGCACCGCAGGACTGCACATTCGTGCATCGCAATAAGGCTGCTGCCAGTGCTGCCATGTGCTACTGCACAAGGCGGCCCCAGCGGGCTGCACGCACCATCTCCACGAGGCCGCCCAGGAAGGGCGTCACGCGGTCCGGACCCGGCACCAGCTTGCCGTCCTTCCGCTTCCTGCGGCGGCGCAGCCAGCAGCAAACATGCATTGGACGGTAGCCCCCGCTGACCAGCAAGATGCATGCAGCAGTTTGACAAGCAGCTGGCAGCTGGTGCAGCGCGTAGCAGCCCGCGGCAGGGAAGCAACGGTGGGCAGTTGCCGGCACATGCGTCCCCGCCGAAAAATGGGCAAGTGCGGCCGCACCTGGCCATGCGGAAGCGCAGTTGCTCCCAGATGGCATACGCGCCCGTGGCAGCGCTGGCGTACAGCAGCAGGGAGCCGGCATTGATGCCGGCGCTGGCGCCCACGCCCAGCAGGCCATCCAGCAGCGGCAGGCCGGTGGGGCCCACGCCCTGCGGCGGCGGCGGGGGAGAGGAGGCGGGGCCCGTGCAGAGCGTTTGAGCAGGTTGAGAGCATGACGGAGAACTGGTGCGCACGCAGGGTTGAGGGCAGGGTTGCGTGTCGCTGCCAAGGGGTCTGCGAGCTGCGGCGCAAGCATGGATGGGCCAGGCGCTGCGCTTCTCGGACACAGCATCCCACTAGGAGGTGCGGCAGCGCCTGAACAACGCAAAATGGCGTGGTCGCGGGCAGTGGCAGAGGGCGCGCGGCCCGCCCTCCACCCACCTCTGCTTCCAGCCCAGTGGCGTTGACAGCCGCCATTGGGGCGCTGGGACCGGCTGCTGCTCCGCTGCTTGCAATGCCCGCGCCTCAAACGCGCAGCGACCTTTCAGCGGGCTGTGCAGCTGTGCCTGCCCTCCCCAGAGCTGCGATCGGGTGCGCGCGCGATTTGCAGCCCACGACGGGGCCAATTGCAGGGCCTGCAATCGCAGCACGCAGCATGCGCATGGTGGGCACCTGTGAGGGAGCCCAAGGACAAGCCGCCTCGGCTGCCCATCATCCCGATCACACCCAGCACCCGTCTGTGCAGGCTGCAAGCGCTGCCAAGCGACCCCAACCACCGGGGCGTACTTGCCGCACCAGCCGGCTTGCCACTTCCCTCCAGCACGCTGAGAGGTGGCTGCAAGCATGCAGCAGAAGGGCGAGCATGTAAGATGGGCATGCGGCACACCCGCCAGTGACGGCCACCAGTGACGCGCCGGGCGGCAGTTTGTCCCGGAACCTTTTGTGATTCTGCATGTCTCCCGCATGTGCTTCCAGGATGAGCACCCGAAGCGAATGGTGGTGGATGTGGCTGTGACGGCCGGGCCACTGCCCAACCCCATCCCACACCTGCACCTCGCGAAGATGAAGTCATCGCCGCTCCTGCAATCCCAGGTGCGGCCCTTTTTTCTCCCCAAGTACAGCGGGCTGGCTCTTAGGGGAAGGGCACAAGTGCGAAGTGAAGGTCCTTACCAACATGAACCAAATAAACTGATGCACTTCTAGGCTCGTGTCCCAACGGGTGCATGTGCCGTCTGTCTTGTGCACATCACCTCGTTGACCCACAGCCCATCCTGCTGGTTCCATGCACTCAGGACATACTGGCGGCTTTGCAGCATGCCGTGGACAGCGCAGGAGATGACATGCTGGTCACTGAGCGCGGCGGTAAGCAGCACAGGGGCAGAGGCTTGAGTCTGTGATCCTTTCAGCGGTGGGCAGCAGGTGCCTCCCACCCTCCTGCTGAACTCCGGCTTACCCATACCTCGCTTGCCCCACCACCCTGCAGGCATCCCCAGTGCACGGGCAGGCGGGCTGGGCATGCCCCCCAGCCCCTTGAGCCGCTATCTGGCGGAGACGGCATTCTCGGAGAAGAAGGACATGATCCGTGCGCTGGACCGCGCCGCCACAGAGCGCGCCACCACCCCCGCTGCCCAGCTGTCACGGCTGGCGGGGCGTGCCAGCGGCTGGGCAGGAGAGGCAGTGGTGACACAGCCACAGGCTGGCAGCAGCAGGCGAGGCTTCAAGGGCCTGTTTGCATGCTTTGGCCGGTGATACAGAGGAGACTGAATAACCTTCAGAGCAGTCCGTGACCTTCAGCACTTTCCAACATGCCTCCCTGTGTAGCCTCGCACCCTCTTCGACTCACAGTGCATCCTCTGCCGCATTGGCCACCCTCGTGCCGCTGCCCCAACCTGGCAGCCCAGCTTTCAAGCTAATTCATTCCCGCCGAATTTCCCGTCTCCATGCCCGCCTGCCAATGGCGTGCGGGCCAATCACTCCTCCGTGCACAATTGACCACCGTCTCTCAATCTTGATCGTTACTTGTACAGAACTACCTTCTTTCTAAGCACACGCATTTACGGGCTTTTTCCCATGCTTACACGAAGCTGTACACTGTTGCATACACAATTGCTGTAAGCATCAAGGGGTCGAGAGGCAGCGGGCACGCCTGGTTGGCGCGCGGTTCAAGCGCAGGGCCGCAGCTTTGAGTTGCCCCAGCCGCGCGGGTTGTCGTCCTTGAACTCGTCCCACTCGCGCGCCTGGCGGGGGGTGGGAGCATGGGAGCAGCTTCAGGGAAACAAGGACACTGGGGTTGCTTGTCTGGAGACATGGCAGCCCGCTGGCCTGCCGCCGGCATAGCCACATTCCTGATTCCAGGCAGACCTGCACCCCTCCAGACAGGTCACAGCTTTCCGACTCATGCACCGCACATCGCCCTGCAGGCCTGACATTGATCAGCCCCGCTCCTTCCCTTCACCCGCCCACCTTGCGCAGCTCCTCGTCCTCCTTCTGCTCGGCGCTCTTCTCAGCCTCCACCCGCTCCCGCCGCTCCTGGGCCGCCGCCTCGCGCCGCTGCTGCTCAACCATCCTGCAGGCGCAGCAGGGCAGGGCACAGGATGGTGCAACCCACTCCAACTATGCAGATGGTCTCTTCATTATCCACACATGGTGCATTGCAAACAGCTCCTGCCCCTGCACAAGCAGCCGGCCCCAGCTGGCCACCCCTCCCTGCTGCCATCAACACTCACAGCAGGGCGCACCTAGCGTACTCCAGCTCCCCAAACTGCTCCACACTCATGGTGGGCAGCACGTGGGAGGGCCTAAACACGCCGTCCGTCAAGCGCTGCCGCTGCACCGCCGCCGAAGACAAGCTGCCAGCAGCGGCGTGCAGCTGGCGCAGCAGGTCGGGGGGCGGGCCGGCGGCCTGCCGCGCCTCACCCTGCCGCTGCCGCTCCTCCTCGGGCATGGCCGCCGCATGCCGCAGGATGGCCACCTCTTGCTGCACGCTGCCCAGCCGCTCAGCCGCCTGCAGCAAAGGGCAAACAGGGCCGGGGCTGAGCCGGCAAGAAGGATGACGGCCAGCGGCCAGCAGTCCACAACCGACAGCATGTCTTGCTTCATAGGCTAAGCCCACTGGAATGGTCCATCCACTGCATTCCAACACACGGCCCACCTGCAGCGCCGCCAGGTCGACCTGCAGCAGCCACAGCTCGCGCTGCACCTCCTCGCCGTCCCTCTGCTCATCATCCTCCCGCTCGCTCGCTGCCGCGCCGCTGCCGCCGCCCTGCTGCTCCAGCGCCTCTATCCGCGCCTTGATGACCTTCTCCCTGCACCAAGCGGCAGTGCAATTTGGAACACTGAGCGTGGAGCTCCTGCTGCCTGGTCATGCACAAGCTGCCATGCAATTACACTTCCTGACACTTGCACACGCGGCGCCAGGATGCACACAGCACGTGAATGGCAACAAGGGGTCACATCGCATGCAGCCTCACCGCTTAAACTTTTCAATCTTGTTCTGCCGCAGCGTGGTGGCGTCCATCACCCGGCTGCCGCTGCCGCCGCTGCCGCCCTCCTCGGCCAGCGCCGCCTGCCGCAGCGCCACATCGGCCAGCGCCTCGGCCGGTGGGCTCAGCAAATCATACTGCCGGCAGCAGTGCAGGAAGGCGCGGTACTGCTGCACTGCGTTGCTCAGCGCCGCCAGCCGCACGCGTGGGTCAGCTGCAAAGTGAAGCGGTCGATGGGGAGCAGCAAGGCTCGGTGCATGATGGTGGAGGCACCAAGCAGGCCGCCATCCAGCTCGGGTGCGCTCCAGACCCGCCGCCCACCTGCATGCGTGTAGCCTGCCACCTCTGCCTGGTAGAAGGGGATGAGCAGGTACTTGATGTCTGCGGTGGCCAGGTCGTCGCGGTCCTCATTGGCCGAAAACAGCGCCAGCGCGTCGACGGCGGCGGCGGCGGCACGCAGGCACTCTGCGCCCCGCGCCACGAGCCGCTGGGTGGCGGGATCCGATGTGGGGGCAGCCTCCAGCTGCCTGATGATGGCGCGGCTGCGCTGGAAGAGCTCCTTGAGCGGCAGCTCCTGCAAAGGAGGGCCAAGGGCGCTGTTGGACGCTGGCTCGGACCCAGATCACCTCTCCACACGCTCAATTGGCTGTTGCAAAGCGCCCGAGGCCCCGCCAGCAGCGGGGGCTCGCTGGCCCACCTGCAGCTCCTCCCCGTCGGACATTGTGCTGCGTGTAGCTCAAGAGTTACACCGTGATGTGTGGCTTAGCTGCTTTCTGCACCGATCAAGTGCCAGTCTCACTGCATGACTGCTGCCGCCGCCGCCGCCCTTTTCCGCAGCAAGGCAAGCCATGCTCCGGATGCTGCCGGAGCTGCTGCCCCTTGCTGCTGCTGTGTCAAATGGGATGCGTTTCACGGCCGCTCTGGTCGACCATGCGCTGATGTCGGCCCACTGCATTCCCTGCGAGTGAGGCAGGCGGGCGCAATTTGCGGCGGCTGTGCTTCGGGCAAGTTGCGGCAATGCGATTGATGCATTTTGCCAGCCGCTTCACTCCACGCATCTTCTAAACGAAAGAGCAATTATGAACTAGCTGTCACAGACCCACATGCTGACTTACGCTGCCCTAAACAGCTGCCGCTGCGCAATACGGAGCCACGTGCACGCTGCCGCCAGGCCGTGCCCAGCGGCGCCACTTGGGGAAGACGCAAGGCGCTTGCTGACCGGTTGACGCATCTGCATCTTCCACCGCTCTGTCAGCGATTATAGGAGCTTGTCGCGCACCCCCAGCCCTTCGAGCTGTCGCGGCCTTGGCGCTCACCCCGTCGGGCTGCCTCAGATGGAGCATTCTGAACCTCTTGCGGGTAGGCCGGATAACACTCGGCGGCTCTGCGCATGCTCTCCTAGCCGCGACCGCCGCCGCCCCTGCCGCCACCGCCAGACCGCCCCTGGTTGCTCCGGCCTCCTTCGCAGAGCTGCTGGCACAGGCCCTGCCACAGGGACCCGGCGGGCTGAGGGGCAAGCAGGCCGGCGGCGCTGCTCTCGCATTGGCGCTACACTGTGAGCGACAGGGATGTCTATCGGCTGCCAGCGTGCTGCGGTCCCTTCTCCTGTTTGGTTTACTGCATTGCAGCCCGGCACACCAGCTCATACATTGCACTTCCTAGACCCTGTCCCTGTCCCCGGGCCGCCATACAAGCAGGCCTGATGGTGCAGGACGGCTTCCGCCCCCTGGACAATTCGGGCCGGCCGCTGCGCAGCGCCTCGCCGCCCGCAGCCTGGAATGCGGCAGACCTGGTGTGGAGCTTCTCATACGACCGGCCAGGGGCCCTGCGGCAGTTCAAGCTGCAGTGCGCGCTGCAGGCGGCCACGCGCCGCATGTTTGTGCACGCCTGCGAGGTGGACGGCAGCGGCGAGCCGCTGCAGGACAACATCCAGGTCGGTGTGCAGGGGGCAGTGGGGTCGGGCCGTTGGCTTAAGAGGGCCACACAATGGACCCGCACAGCTCGTAGTCCCAGGCTGTGTGAACAAGCACCCGCAGGATGCAGTTTGATGCTCCTTATTGGCCCTCCCGCCCTCCCTGCTGCAGATCATGGGCCTGCAGCTGGACAACTACGTGCCGGCAGGTGACGACCTGCACCAGCGGCACGGCGGCAGCTGGGAGGGCGTGGTGGCCGCGGAGCACACGCTGGTGCAGATGTTCAGGTGGGCGGCGCACAGCAGAGCGACAAGTAGCGGTGCATGGGGATGGCGACAGCGGTTGTGCTGCTGCTTTGCGCTGCTGCTTTGCACTGCTGCAGCAACCCTGACGGGCACCGTGGATGTGCCAGGTGACGGTCACGCCTTCCCCCACGTGCCTCTGCCATGCAGCGAGTTCATCGCGCGGCCGCTCTGGAGGAATGCGGAAAAGGCGCCTCAAGACGGAGCGGCAGGGGGTGGCAGCTGGTGGCTGCTGGGCTTGCGGCAGGAGCGGCGGCGCGCTGCGCTGGCTGTCGCGCTGGGTGCGACAGCAGTTGCAGCAGGCGTACTGCTCTGGCGGCACCGCAGGACGGCCGCTGCCGCCTTGCACTGACCACGTGCCGCTCAGTTGCAGCACGTGCTTCCATTTGTGTGTTGCATGTACTTCATATGACAATGGGGCCGCTGCTGGGTCCACACCAAGGCCGTAAACAATGAGCACAGGGTTAAGATGGGGGCAAAATGCACAAGGCAACTAGTTGAAAGCAGGACAGCATCGGCGTGCAGTGCGCATGCTGTGAGTGAGAAAGGCTGGTTGGCTGGGTGTGGTGTGATCCCTGGTGGCGGGGAGTGCATGCAATCAGACAGGTAGGGTGCTGGCCACAAGTGAAGGAGTCGAGGGTGAAAGTACAGAAGGGTGAGGGTCAGGAAGGAGCCTCTGAAGACTGCCCAAGGAAGTCGTTCATTTGTCAGCGAGGGGGGTGGGGCCCGGCTGGTGGCCAGCCTCAGTCGACAGGTCAGAGCGGGAAGCTGGCGGGTGTGCAGCTCAGCACAGCCGCTCAGCACAGGTGTGTGATTAGAGTTCTGAGGGAGGAGCACAGACCACGGACAGGGGGTAGAAAAAGGACAAGGAGCCGGGACCAGGTCGGCTGGTGTGTCTGTGGTGGCATGGGACCATCGGCCTGTGCCCGGGCCGCTACCTGCGGCCCCGCTGCCGCAGCACACCCGCCAGCAGTGGGCGGAGGGTGAGCACCAAGGTGCGGGCCGCCAGCAGGATGCGGGTGACCATGAATGTGAGGAAGCCGGCGGCCTGCAGCGCCAGCATGGCCATGCCCATGGAGCGCCGCTCCCCGGCCGTCCAGGTGGGCCGCGCGATGAGCACGATGCCGCAGATGAACACGCCCAGGTCGCACAGGCTGGCCACCATTTCTGGGCAGGGGAGGGGACAGGGGGCGGGGGCAGGGGTCAGGGGGTGATGAGGGGGGGGGCTCCTACCAAGCAGGGTGCGTGGGGCCTGGAAACGGGACGGGGTGGAGCTTGCGTGAGCCTCATCCTTGCATTGAAACGACCAAAACAAGCTGGCTTGACTGAGGCACAAGGTGCATGCAGATGAGCAACAATGACAAACATGTTCAAGCAAAAACCTGCACCCACCTGCGGCCAGTTCTATCCTCATGCGGAAGGGCAGGCACAGGCGCAGGTAGACCAGGTGTAGCAGCGACACCATGACCAGAGCCAGGATCTGCACGGGAGATACAAACCAGAGGGAAGCACAAGACAAAGGTGGGTGATGGCTGCAAGAGCAGTGGGGCGAGCACACGTCCAGCGTAGAGGCGGTGGGCAGGAGGAAATGCCGCACTGCATGCGCCCAGGATGCACTCCCTCCTTTCTCCCCCTTACCTGGGGCACGCTGTTCACGGCACCAACTGCGTTGATGATGAGCGCAAACAGCACCTGCAGGCAACGAGATGGCAAGGTTGGGCTTCCATGAGAGGCTGGGCGGCAGAGCAACGTGGTTGCTAGCCTTGATACTTGTGTAATCTCCCATGAGTAGGCGTGATGCATCTTCCCCAGGCGCACCATTTTGAGGACGCTGAGCAGGATGCCAAAGGTCTGCAGCGTCTGCACAGTGCTTTCGCCCCAGGCGTAGGTTGCCGGCACCAACACGCCGCTGCCCACATGCCGCTCGCCATCTGCAGGAGGGCAAGGGGCGGCAGGGGGTTGGTTTTCCACAAGCTGTAAGCCTTCATCTGCCAGGCTGCAACTGCAGCACACAGGTTGAATCACAGGAGCAGCCCATCCGCACACCGCAGGCTCTCCCCTGGTGCCCACCTGCTGCGTCTGCGGCCGCGTCGTAGGCCGAGGTGATGTGGTAGACCTGCGGCCCCCTGGCATCCTCAAACAAGCTGCCGTAGCGCTTGACAAAGGCGGTGTCCCACTTGCCCTTGCACAGCCACGCGCCCTGGCCGGCCAGCGCGCCGACATCAGCGGTGGTGCCAACAGGGATGGCTGCGCTGCTCTGCTGCTGCGCCTGCTGCGCCTGCTGCTGCGCGCACGCAGCTGCTGGGCTGCCTGCAGGCAGGGGGCCGCCAAACGTGAAGCCAAACACGGGCCGCATGAAGTAGGCCTGGAAGCCGCGCCAGGTGCGGACCAGCATGCCACCGCTGCTGCCAGTGCAAGAGGCGGGTGGCGTGTCGTCGGCAGGCTCCCCTGGTGAAGCTGGCTCGCTGGCCGGGGTGTGGAAGCCGCTGCTGCCTGGAGAGGCGACGGTGCTGCCTGGGCGCCGCGGTGTGGCGGTCCGCCCTGCCGCTGCTGGCTGGTCAGCGGGGCTGCTGACAAACTGTGCTGCGCTGGGAGGGCTGGAGGGGGACAGCTCCGTGGAGCGCAGGCTCTCCCCTGGGCTCAGCAGCCCCTCTGTGGTGCGAGCCGTGCTGGCGGAGCTGAGCAGGAACTGCTGCGTCAGGCTGCCGCTGTCCCGGCCCAGGGCCGCCGCCGCAGCAGCCCGCTGGGCGCGCGTGCGCACAGGCGAGTCGGGAGTGGCGGGCTCAGCGGCGGTGGCTGGTGCCGCCCTGGGCGGCAGCGCCAGCACATACACTGCGCGCCGCTGCTCCACCGAGGGGCGCAGCAGGTAGCGGACGATGAAGACGAGGGCGGTGGCCAGGAAGGCAGCGGGCAGCAGCACCGCAACGATGACGCCCGCTGCCACGTAGCCAGCCGATGGGGCGCGCAGCAGGGCCGCCCCCGCCGCCACAATCATGGGCAGCACCATCATGAACAGCAGCAGCTCCAGGCGCGGCAGGTGCAGCATCTTGGGGGTGGTGCGCTGCAGAAAAAGGGCAGGCAAGTGCTCTGCCTCCTGTGAGGTGCCGAGCTCGGGCGATATGCTCATGCCATGCTGCTGCTGTGGCATGTTGTATGGTGTGCAACATGCAGCGGGCCGCCAAGCTGTGCACTGATGGGCATGAGCAGCACTCATGTTGTCCCCTGCTCACCTTCCAGAAGCGCAGCAGCAGCAGGAAGATGATGTGGGCCACCGCAAAGCCGCCAATGAGCAGCGCAGACCAGAAGCACACATTCCAGAGCACCTGGGGGAGCAGGGAGGGGAGGGCAAAGTGCAAGGAGGTGGGCCATCGCCACACACCACACGTCTAAGTGCACAAAGCCGACCCTTGAGCAACCCCAAGGCGCTGTATTCCCAGTCACGTGGCAGGCATGACATTGACCCACCTGCAGGCTCTGCTCTGCTGCATCTTCCCCAACCGCCGCGGTCTGGATGGCACGGATGCGGCTCAGCGCGCTGGCGCCGACAGCCGCATCACTGACCGTCTCTGTGCCGCCCTGCGCCGTCCCATTCTGAACGTCCGCCACTGCAGCGGGGAGGCAGCCGTAAGAGGTTGAGATATGCCGCCCATCTCTTGTGGGCAAGTGCAGGCGAACGTGCCAATGGCGCAACGTCCAGTTCACAGCTGCTGCGCTTGCACTGCACACAAGCCAGAGCTGCCAGCCAGCCAGCCACTTGTACCCACCTGTAACTGTCGTCACGATGTAGAAACCAGAGCTGGCCAGCGAGGACAGCGGGTCATCAACCAGCAGCCGCCGCCCTGCTGGCCCCGCATCCCCGCCGCCAGGCTGCTGCACCGGCTTATCGATGAGCACAGCTGCAGTAGCTGCCCGGGGCCCTGTCCCTGCTGCAGCTGCCGCAACTGGATCGGAGAGGGAGCCGCCCGAAGACTTGGGGGGCGGCGGCGGGGGCGGCCGGGGGGATGGCGGAGGTGGATGGGGCTTGGGGCTGGGGGGAGGTGGGTGCGGTTTTGGGCTTGGGGGAGGAGGGTGGGGCTTAGGGCTGGGGGGAGGAGGTTTCGGTGGAGGCGGCTTGGGCCGGGGCGGCGGGGGCGAAGGAGGGGGCGGCTTGGGGCTGGGCGGTGGCGGCGAGGGAGGCTTTGGATGCGGTGGCGGCGGTGAGGGAGGCTTGGGGCTGGGGCTGGGTGGGCGAGGGCTTGGCGGGGGAGGCGATTCCAGTGCTGGTTCTGGCGAGGGAGGCGGCTCCGGCGCGTTGAATGGCTCGGGCGCGGGCGCCAGCGGTGGCGGCGCCGGAGGCCCTGCGGAAACAACGAGGAAGGAGGGTGGGCCAATCTGTATAGTGCCAGAGCCTGCCAGTCTTTCTCAAGTGCGACGTCAGCTGCCTCTGTTCCCTGCTGCCCAGTTGCCGGCAAGCCAGCGTGCCTCACCGGGCCGAGGCGGCGGCGGCTTGGCCCGGGTGTAGATGGGCAGCTGGTCTGGCGGGCTGGGCGGCCAGTGTTGTGCCGATGGCGGAGATGGGGGCTCCACATAGTCCTGGCCGTCATCTGCACACAAGTTGCACGGTATCCGGGATGTTAACTGTACATGCAAGGTTGCTGGCAGGCACAGGTGCGTCAAACTTGCCACACAGCGAGGATGCACCAGCTGCGAGAAGAGTGGTCACTCACCTCCCTCCTGGCCACTGATGCTGCCAGGTGATGGTGAAGGCACCACAATGTGGGGTGGCGGCGGGGGTGGAGAAAGCAGGGTGATGACCGGAGGGGGAGGCGGGTGCGGCACAACGCCAGGCGAGGGGGTGGTGGGTGGCGGAGGTGAGGGTGGGGGCGCTGGCTGAGGGGGTGGGGATTTCTTGCGCGTGAAAATGGGCAGCTCGGGGGTTGGAGGCGCCTCAGCAAAAGGCGGCGCTGGGGGTGTTGTCACGTTGGTGCTGTTGCCACCGCCCTGGCCTGAGATGCCCCCTGGAGGAGGGGAGCCTGGCAGCACAATGCCTCCGGGTGGCGGCGGGCTGGCAGGTGTGCTTGCGGGTGGGCTGGGGCTGGGCGTGGGGCTGGGGGTGGGCACAACAGGGCTAGGGGTGGCGGGAGAGGGGCTGGGGGAGAGGGTTGGATTTGGCGAGGGGCTGAGGCCTGGGGAAGGGGTGGGAGTGGGGGATGGCGAGGGGCCGGGCACAGGGGTGCTGCCAGCCGGTGGTGAGGGGCTAGGGGTGGTGGCACCGGGCGGAGGTGGTGGGCTTGATACGTCACCGCCAGGGGTTAGGCTTGGCAGCGGGCTGCTGCCAGGCGCTGGGCTGCTGCCACCCCCGCTGCTGGGTGAAGGTGCTGGGCTGGCACCGCCTTGGGTGGGTGAGGGTGCTGGGCTGCTGCCGTCGCTGGCTGGACGCACCGGCACGGGGGCTGGCGACTGCTGTGCCGGTGGAAGGTCCGGCTCGGGTGGCGGGTTTTGAAAGGCGGGGTCGTTCACCTGATTTGGGTCGAACACATTGTCACTGGCTGCTGGCTGCTCGGCTTGCTGGCCACCAGTGGCGGGCGGGGATGGCTGCACCGGCACCGGCGTCTGCTCAGCTGCGCCTGGCTGTGGGACTGGTGCTGCGGTGGGTGCATCCGCAGGTGCGGAGCCACCTGTGCTGCCAGGCGCTGCCGGTGAGCTGCCCTGCTGCCTGCTGCCTCCGCCTCCATCACCACCCGGTTGGCTGTCACCCTGCTGCTGCTGTTGCGGCGGCGGCGGTGGTGGACTGCCCTCTTGCGCCCCGCTGCCCTGTTCAACGGGTGTGTCGCTACCGCCCACGACCTGGGCGCCGCTACTGCCAGGCTCCATGGCCGGGCTGCCACCTGCGGTTGAGCCGCCGCCGCTGTCGGCCCCACCTGCTTCAGCCGCCACCACCACAGGTGGGTAAGGGAAGCGCTGCTTGCTGTACAGCGTGTCCTCTGCCAGGCTGGTGCTGTCTGGGCTGGGTGCTGAGGCGGCGCCAGACACAGCGGGCAAGGTGGCCAGGCTGGTCCACCCAAACCCACTGGACACAGCCTTGTAGTTCTGCAGTCAGGCAAGGAGTGGAATGACAGCACAGTAGGTGATGAAACCGTCAACGAAAAGCCAATTAAGCAGCAAGCGCCCTTACAGCCCGCTGCCCAGCAGCCGGAATGCCACGCCCGCAAAACCTACCTCCGGCATGTTGCTCAACGGCAGGTTGCCGCTGTAGTAGAACGTCTGCACAAAGTTGGCAAACCCGAGCACTCCCACGCCCACGCCGCCTGCAGCATGGAGCAGCGCAGCAGCAGGTTCAGTCTGTTGTGACGTGCGTCGGCACGGCGGCACGCAACAGGCATCGCAGGATCTTCAGCCCTTGCTCCAGCTCACCTCCGCCCAGTATGCCTGTGGCAAAGCTCAGGACCAAGGTGCCACCAAACGCGGCGCTGCCTGCGGTGCCCAGCCAGTTCAGGGAGCTGGCGGCGGGCTGGTAGGCCAACGTGGCCGAGGCCTCCGCATTCGTGGCACCTGCCGCATCTGTGGCCACCCCTGCCGGCACGCTGATGCTCAGCTCTACGGGCTGGTCGCGGGTGGCCACAAACCCCAGCACATACAGCAGGCCCGCTTGCTGCTGGTACACGACGTCCACCCTGCAGGCAGGCAGGGCAAAAGGCGGGGGTGCCGACTGAGGAGAGGCGTTTGGTACCAATCACTACTGCAGGCTGCACGCCGCGCTGTGCAATCTCCTTTGGCACCTGCAGCAGACCCCTTCCCTCCCCATCAACCCTTTGCCCATGCCGTCCGAGTAAGAACCAGCAGGGGCCACCTACCTGTACACGCCCGCCACGCGGAACAGCGCCAGCGGGTTGGCCTGCTGCAGTGGGCGCCCAAAGTCCAGGGTCCACAGCGGCAGCGGCGAGGAGGTGGTGGGCCCCGGCTGATCGCAAGTGACCGACACCTGCAGGTTTGGTGCCCAGTCGGCCAGTCGCACAATGCAAGGCTACAAGGGTGTGCCCACGGGTGCGCCCAGCAAGCGCCACGCGAGGCTCAGGTGCTTTGCCGCCGCCGCCGCCAGCCGCCGCTGGCCCCAAGCATCACAAGCCGCAGGCGCTCGGCGTGTGCAAGATCGCACCTGGAAGGCCTCCTGGGAGTCGCTGGCGAGCAGGGTTCGCCGTGGCCCCTGCTCACGCTGCCAAGGCCACTGCAGCCAAGCGGGAAGTGCCGGAGGCGCGCGAGGCTGGCACCTGGCATGCGCCACAAGCGCCAGGAGGGCGGCCAGGGCGCCCACGAGCGCCAGACGCCTCATAGGGCTGTGGACATAACTTGGGCTCCTCCTGGCGCGGTTTGCAGCGGCTGCCGCACGCTGTAAAGCGCTGTGGAAGCTTTGGAAACGCTCAATTCGCGTTCTGCTCCGCCTGCCAGCCCTGGTGCTTGCGAGGGCGCGGGGGAGGACGGGTCGCTTGCTCGCAAAGCCTTGAGTGCTGGTGGATGTGCATGGGATGCTGGGAAGGTTGCAGCGGCCCGGCATGCCAATGGTCACAGGAGAGCTGCCGCGGCAGCTGGCGGGCCCCAGCGTGGCGGCAGCGCGGCCCGACTCAAGGGATCCGCAAGCGCACCTGCTACGCCGTTGCTGGTGCCGAGTGGCACGCCACGGCTGCTCAATTGCAGCCAATGTATACCACCAGCAGCTGGTGATTTTGCTTGTTGGGGGTGGCAAGGGATCTCCGGCATCCCACCTGCTGCAGTCCCGTGGCGCCGCTTCCGCAGGTCAGCCTGTTTGGGGAGAAGCCACGCCCAGCATTCCCACTCAGCACTCAAACAGCTGCCAATTGAGCTGTGCTGGTCTCATTGCATATCCTTGATATGTGTGCTCCACCTCCGCCACAGCAAGGCCTTGCCGAGGCGGCTCCAAGGCACCTGGCCACAGCGCAGAGCGAAGGCGGTGGCGGCGGTGCTCACATCGCTCTGCGCAGTGGATGGCGTGCACCTCTGCAACGATCCCCCACGCACCACCAAAGCCGTTTCGCAGCAATGCAGGGCTCCAGGCCTCCCGAGCTGCGGGAGCTGCTGATGGGCCACGGCCAGGGGCAGCTGCACCTTGCGGCGGTGAGGGAGAATGAGCCGGTGTGATCAGGCGCCCGCTGCGATGCCCGCGACGCTCAAGCACGCAAGCCCACTTCGCCCGCTGCAGGTCAGGGCGCGGGCCGAGGAGCTGAAGCGGTCACTGGATCAGATCGTCCAGAGCCTGCAGTATGCGGCGGACAGGGTGCAGTGGTGAGCACGCTGCCCCTCCCGCCGCCGCCACCCTGCTGCCGCCGCCGCTGCTTACTCTGTGCCTCGGTTCTGCTGATTGCACCTGGTGCGCTTGCAACCTGCGCAGGTCGGAGGCGCTGGACCGCTTTGCGGTGATCAATGTGCAGTACCAGCACCTGGTGGATGCGCTGCGCCCGCTGCTGCGCCAGTTTGCCGCCTACCCTCGCTCCGTGAACCAGGCGCGCTGGCTGCTGGGTGGTACGATGCATGGCAGGACGATGCATGCTTGCTTGGCGGCATGCGCAGCACACGGGTACAACAACAGGCTCAGTCAGCCATCTGCATCGCAGCCGTCAGCCGGGACGGACGGCACCATGACAGCAGGGCAGGGGTTGTTTGAACGCCCTCCCAACAGGCTGCCCCCCATTCCCCACCGGCCGCAGACCAACGCCCCCATCCTGCCCATCATGCTGGCCACCAAGCTGCTGCCAGAGATGGAGGCGGAGGAGGCGAGCCTGCTGGCACAGCTGACGGCGGCACAGCAGCCAGGCGGCGGCGCAGGCGCCGACCCCGGCCAGCCGCGCGCCCTGCCGGTGGCGGAGCAGTTTGCTTGGGTTCAGGACCAGGAGCGGCAGCTGAATCACCTGGTAGACCAACTGCTGCGAGAGCAGGGTGGCCCGCTGGGCGCCAAGAGCGAGCGGCGGCGCCAGCTGGCAGCCGCAGTGACACAGGCAGCAGCGGCGGGCGCCGCAGCGTCCCCGCCGTCGCAGCCACCAAAGCAGGGCTTGCCTCAGGCCGCCCAGCCCCCTGATCCGCTGCTGGCTGCTGTGACCTCTGGTGTGGGGCTGTGATAGTGTGACACTTGTATGTAGTGAAATGGAAGCAAATGCAACACAGCGTAGAACAGGGCGCACAACGGCAGGTGTTACTTACTTGGCGGCGGGCTGGTCCGCGGCTGCCCCTGCCGCCATGGTTGCCGCTGCTGCCCTGTCCACCTTCTGCATTGTCCAGAAGGCGCAGTTGTAGGTGGACGACTGCATCATGGACCTGCGTGCAGGGGCAGGGCTGGGCAGTTGGCTCGGTGCACAGAGCATGCAACTCAAAGAGCCGCTCTCTTGTGGCAGGGCAGCAAGCCTATACTGGCAGCACCAGCAGGCCACGCCCCTGCACTGACCGCTCGTTGCACAGGAAGGCGGCGGGCACCATTTCGTCTCGCACCAGCTTGAAGCCAACCTGCAGGGCACAGTTGCAGGGCGACAGATGGCGACAAACAGCAGGGCCGTGGCAGCATTGCCCAGCTGCACCATTTGCACAGCTGACACGGACCACAGCTGACATGGGCACAAAGCACTTCCAAGCAGCAACTTGACATTGGGGCGCAGCTGGCCCTGTCCTGCCCCCAGCCCAGCCCCCACCTGTGCCGCCGCCGCCTTGACCTCCTCCAAGCTGAGCTCCACCGACAGCTCCTCCCCCTCCAGGTACGTGTGCGCATCCGCCCAGTGGTACAGCAGCGGGCCCAGGTTCACAAAGTAGCCGCCCGGCTGCGAGGAGGGGCGGGGGCTGAGATGTTGGCTGGGCATGCATTGGATATTCAGAACGCGCCTGCCGCTCCGCTTGCTGGGGCACACTGGGCATACGCTTTTGCAACTGTGGCAGGAGGGTGGCGTGCACTCACACGCAGCGCATGCCAGATGACCTCCAGGTACTCGAGCACGTTGTGGGCGGTGTCCAGGAAGAAGCAGCAGGCCACGGCGTCAAATGCCTCTGCAGGGGGCACAGCCGGGCCGGCAGGTCTCCACAACAGACAAAGGAGGCTGCCCCACTGAAGCTCCCCTCCGCCACCTTGTCACAATTTGCTCCTCAAAACACGAGGCAGGCAAACAGGCAGGCCGGGCTTGCACACACCTGCATACTCTGGACTAGCGTACACCTCGGCAAAGTCGCCCTGCAAAATGTGCAACCAGCAATGGAGGAAATGAGCTGGTCTGGTTGCTGCATCATGCACAACGCTTGCCCGCCCTGCCATGCCCTGCACCCCACCCGCCCACCCACCGCCGACATGCTGAGCAAGCCAGGGGCAGGCACCAGCTCCGCGGGGTACACGTCCGGGATCGGCACGCCCCGCAGCTGATCTGCCACCGTCGGCTGGTTGCAGCTTGCAGTACACCAGGGGTGAATGGTCCACTGCAGCATGGGTTGGCCAGCGTATGCGACACGTTGTGGGGACAGGAGGCAGCACCAATGCAAAGCAATGCAAGGCACATGCAGGGCTGCGTGAAGCCTTGTGCTTTGTGCCCCTCACTACGCTCCTCTCCCCTGCCTCCCGCCTGCCCACCTGCTCCGCCCGCTCAACACCGTTGAGCAGGTACGCACTGGCCAGCAGCATGAAGTAGCTGAACTCGTTGCCCTGCGCCTGGAAGCCCTGCATGCGCCGGGAGCAGCCAGCATGCGAGGTACAGCAGCAGCTGGGGACTCCATGTGTCGGACATGAACGCCAGCTGTTGCTGTGGAAGACAAAGCGATGCTGTCCACAGCCCCACCCCGCCCATCCAGGCCCACCGGCATCCTCACCATGTTCACTATTTCCAGGCACAGCCGCGCCAGGCCCGCCCCCGGCACCAGGACTGAGGGCGGCTGTGGCGCATCAGCTGGCCAGCCGGCAAACAGGCGGCGCAGCTCCGCGGTGATGCGCCCGTACGACTGTGCGCGCTCCGCAGCGCCCTCTGCGGACCAGTCGCGTGCGCAGTTCTTCAGCACATACCTGCAGCAGGGAGGTAAAGTGCACTCGCATCGTCGCGACAGCGCTGCCGCGGTGCAGCAACTCTGCAATGGCTGCCCTGCTGCTGCATTAACTTGGGCCCCTGGTTGGACGCCTCTCGCACCTGACTTTGTCGTGGTCCTGTGGGGCCACAGCTGCCCCCACCTTGTCCTCATACTCGTCGGCTGCTGCATTGGCGGGCGCCAGGTGGGGCGGCGCCCAGCCGCTGTCCTCCTCAAACATGGCCAGCATCGCCGATAGAAACAGGTGGTTGCGGTAGATGCACTGCCGTGCTGCTGCGATCTGCAGGCATGTGGCCAGACCAGCACAGTGAGCGTGTGAGGGCATGCTGCTGGCAGGCATGCTGTGCCGCCTGCTCACCTTCTCCGCCAGCTGCGGCACCATTGCACGGTGCCGCTCGCTCAGCTGGTTCAGGTTGTGCTGCCAGCGCGCAACCTCCAGGCCAGCGCCGCTGCGGTAGTGCCGCACGGCATGAGCCACCCTGGGGAGGGAATGCCAGCAAAATCGTTTGGAGAGAAGCATGATCCAATTGCAAGCCTAACCAAACCCTGACCTCAGCCAAACCTTGCTTGTGTCGCAGGGCGGCAGCAGCGGCGGCGGCGGCGGCAGCGGTGGGGGAAGACCAATAGTGCCAGAGACGATTGATCCGACATCCTGGAAACACGCTCAGTAGGGAAAGACAGGAACGAAGGGGAGGGCGCACCTGCCCAGCGCTTCACGCTCAAGTGCGGCCTGGTCCAGGCTGTGGCGTTGCCCCCGCTTCTGCCGATCCATTGCCGGGCTGTCCTTGCATGCTCAATTGATGGTGTGCCAGACTCGAGCTGTCTGCCCTGCAGCGGCAGCCTACCGTTCAAGGCGTGGCGGGCACTGTGGGTTACCACACCCAGCACGATCGATATGCAGGTTGTTGGTGGAAGAATAGCGTGCCGCAGTGTGGCTGCGTCGCCTGCCAGATCGCCACCTGCCGCTGCCGCTGTCGGTTGCTGGTTGACTGCGCTCGCTTCGGCGCTGGGCACCTAGACAATTGCAGTACTTGCAGTACTTGCACTACCTCAAGCTGATATACAAGCCGATATATGCTGTAGCTGTCAACTGCGCTGCTAGCATACTGTGCAGCTGTGTGTGTTGCCAAAGTTTCAGACGGGCACACAGAGACAGCCCAACTTTCACTGGAGCTGGGGGGCATTGCTGGGAGGAAGGGCAAGATTGTGGAGCCTCGTGCACTCAGCAGCATTGGAGATGGACGCCAGTGAAGTGAATTGATGACCCGCTGAATCTTCAGTCCCCCACACTGCTCCCTCTGCTGTCCATGCACGGCTAGCAGCTGTTGGGCCCCTCCCCACAAAGGCTGGCCTGCGTGCACTATCGCAGCCCGCTCGTGCAAGTCTAAGGCAACGCGCCGCTCAACTCAAGCAGTGTGTATGCTACGCCATGCCACAATGGCTGCAACGCCCTCCACCTGATACCGCCTGCGCCCCTGCGCCCCTGCGCCCCTGCGCCCCTGCATTTACCTTGCACTTTGTTTGCAATTGCCAACTGCTGTAACCCGCTGCCACCGCTGTTCATGCCAACCAAGCAGAAACACACCCTGCTGGTAGTATTGCAAACGTCATTGATGGCACTCTGTAAAAAACGATATCAACCACGAGGGAGGAGATTGAAACCAGATGAGCGACTTGCCCACGGCGCTGGGGCCGTGCTGGAGGCTGCAGCGGCGCTGGCCCAAACCCGCGTTCCTTCTTCGAATTCACCAAGACGTGATTGAGTACCCGTGAAGCTCCACAAGATCGCCTTGCTCCTGCTGTGGCCGTGGCTGCGGGCCCTCTTGAGAAACCTGTCCCGCCGATACACCTGCCCGAGACCTACTGGTTGCACAGCCGCAGCAGCCTTGGAATTCTTTGTTGTTGCTCCAATGCTAGGCGACCGTGCCCACAAGCCTGCCCGCCGCCACGCTGCACTTGCCGCTTTGGCGTCCGCCAGTCACATCAACCTCCGTTTGTGCAATTCAGCAGTGGTGCCGCAACGCCAGCTTGTTACCAAACGCTTTATTTGTGGAGCCGAGCATCTCTGCCTGCAGCCCTCTTTGTGCTTGTTCGTGCCTGAGGTGAGGCAAGGAATGGCCTGGCCTGCCCCTCTTCCCTTATTTTGCTGAATAGGGCAACTGCATTTGCAGTCCCCACGCCTGCCCCAGCATACCCCTGCCCTCTTGCAGGCAAGTGGTGTGGCAAGGCAGAGGGCAGCCATTGTTGCACGCCGCCATAAGCACGGGCCGCCGGCCCCTCCTGCCCGCTTTGCTGAATCAACATGCGAGCGCGACTAGATGAATACTGCCTCATCTCCTTTCAGCGCCCCCTAGGGCAAGGGTACGTGGACGTGTAGTTCTCTGGATACGTTTATGTGTAGCTCCGGGTGTGACGGTTGAATCGCCAGCACGGTACCAGAGCAGTGCATTGCCCCACCTCGCAGGCGGCGCGCCGCTTGCTGGGGCGAGGGCTTGCCCAGGGCGTGCTCAGGAGTACTACGACATGGGAGGGAGGAAGGGCGCACAGGGTGTACTGATCAGCACATGAGGCGCAGATTCAGTCCATGGCTGCTGTTTGGTCCGAGGCGCAGATTCAGTCCAT
>VFQQ010002048.1_pt1 | contig 24745 bp, 36 predicted proteins | sample 3512341 | NCBI WGS metagenome assembly VFQQ01 (sample SAMN10412373, study PRJNA504923) | tailings metagenome | isolation source: Relicate 2 Philex TSF1 revegetated site | place: Philippines: Tuba, Benguet | collected 2017-08-29 | reverse complement strand
GTTCCCGACTTACCTGATCACTTGCACAACTGTGCCAGTGTAAACAGACATCCCCAACTTGACTATCAGAGACCGGCCAGCGTGCTACACTTGATATAGCATTTCCGTCATCGCGTTGTGCCTCAATATCTGCGTTAATTCGGCCGCATTCAGATCAGGAAAGCTAGGAAAGGAAAGGGGGTCTGGTGCCCGAGCGGTGGCGCTCCCGGCAGCGGGGCTGACTGCACCTGTCGCTGCCTGCTGCCTGCTGCTGCTGCGGCCGCCCTGCTGCTGCCTGCCCTGCTGCGTAGCCCAACTGTGGTGCCACACGTAGGCAGTTCTTGGCCAGGTCCGAGGTCCGCCTCAGAGCGGTAACGAGTGCCTGGAGCAGGGCGGAGTGGGGGCATGGCAGCGCATGGCTGTGGGTTGTCAGCGGCTATGCATGATGAGCCTGCCAGCAGAATCGCTCTCAAAGGCCTGCGAAAGCACGAGCCAAGCACTAGGGCAGCATGCAAGCACAACTCAGCGGCATCTGTCACGCCCCCAACCAGCCCAGCAGCGCATCTCTCCTCCCCCTGCACCATCTGGCCACCACCCCTGCCAGCTGCTGCACCGCACCTGCCGACCGCCCTGCATGGCCCCCCATCAGATTCATCCGAGGCCGTGCGTGAACATCTGGTGGTCCTTCACTAGGTCCACGGGTGCATAGCAGGCAGCCAGCCGGGCCTGCAGCTCCTTCAATGCTGCGCGCTCCTGCGGGCCCCTCTTGCAATCCTGCCTGAGCGCTTGCCGCAACATGTAGATGGCCTGAGGTAGGTGCAGAAAGACGCAATGAAGATTGCAGCAGGAGTAAAACACTGATTAGTGGCAGCAGGCTGCGTGGGCTGCTCTACTAATCAGTGGCATTTGTCTCTCTCTGCCAGGCCCATCCAGTGAGCGAGGCTGAGGGGTCCAGTACTTCGCTGCTGGCGGCCCCTTTCCTCTCCCCCTCCGGCTGCCCTGAGCACCCACCTCTGCAGCCCCCACAGCAAAGCTTTCGTGGGCCTGCTGAACTTGCGTGCCAGCGACGCGCCTGCAGCATGCCGAGCAGAGTGAGCGTGAGCCAGTGACATGCGCACGTGCGCGCTGAGCAGCACTGCCGCCTGGTGCTGCCGCCTGCCTGGCGCTGCTGCCCTCAGCCGCATCGGCCCGCTTGCTCGCCCCTGCCCCTTCCCTCCGCCTCCCACTGTGCACCTGCCCCTTCCCTCCAACCCCAGCAGCCCACCAGTACGAAGTCCACCCGTAGTTCAGCAGAAGCTCCTGCAGCGGCTGCGAGCGCTTCTGCAGGCAGTACTGCAGCACGATGTGCGGGCGGCGCGCGCTGGGGTCCCAGATCACCTGCAGTGGCAGCGGCAGGGGAAGGGCAGCATGCCGGCATCAGATGGCCAGGCCAGGTGGGTCTCAGCCTCTGCAGCCTCTTGTTTGCGCCATGCAGCCGGCAAGCCACAACACAGCACACCCACCCGCTCTTACCTGCGCTAGAACCCAGCTGTGCCCGGCTGCCGCCCATGCGCCCGCTAAGCACACCCCACCATGCACGCCGCACCTGTGGTGTCAAGCCCGCCCCCCGCAGCTTCCCTCACATGCACCCTGGCTCACCTCGGCTTGCAGGCTTGCCGATTTCTGCCCACTGCCAAACACGCAGTTGGCCAGCGCGGCCTCGTTGCGCCAGTGCAGCGCATCCACCACCAGGTTGGGACCACTGTACTGCCCACCGCTGCGCTGGGAGATCTCGCTTGCCAGGATGTCAAACGCGTACCGCTGTGAAAATGAAGGGGAGAAGTGCGGTTGTTGGGTGGGGAGGCAGGTGTGGGGTGACCCCAAGGGTGGGCCAGGGTGAGGGCAGGATTGCGATCAAGTGCAAGAGCAGGAATGGCTGCCCTCGAGCACCAGGCACTTGGTTCCAGGCTCTCTGCCCTCAACTCAAGCGCCAGGCACTTGGGTGCCAGGCTCTTGGGCGACGGCCCTCAGCGAGACAGACGATAGCCGCCACACCATCGTTCCCAGCAAGGCTCACCGAATCTGGCGGTTGGCACCCGTGTTTGTACATCCGCCCCACGTATGCAACCACGCTCTGGCCTGGCTTCAACTGATTGCCATGCCGCGGCGCGTTCAGGCCAAAGGCCCGGCAGTTGGGTGGCGTGAGCAGCCTGTGCAACATAAAGAGTGTCGCCACACTCGGACTAGGCCAAACCAGATTGTTTGGAGTGTGAGCAGGCACTGGCAACTTCTCCCCTCCCGATCACAACTGCTGCAACATGCACATGCCGTGCCAAACGCCGCACCTGACGCGGTGCAGGCGCGCCACAATCTCGTTCACTTCTGCGCCGTGCAGCTTGCCGCTGCGCAGCAGCTCTTGCTCCGCCTGCAGGCAACGCAGAGTGTCCAGTCTAGTTTAGGATGGCACTAGCGGCATGGCCGGCAGGAGGGCGGGGCGACACGAGCGGCATGCAGGCGGACAGGGCGGGGCGGCATTTGCGGCATGGCCAGCAGGAACTGCACCGCAACTTGCAATGATGCAAAACAGCACCATGACCTCTGCGCTGTGATTGGGGTCCACTCCAAAACACAGACGACACTTGGATCGCAACCCTTCACCTGCGGCAGCTCTGGTCCAGCAGTCAGGCGGTCCAGCTGGCGCTCCACATCACGAGGCAGCTCGCTGAAGTCGCAGGCGCGGCGGGGCGTGGGGTGCTGGCTCCCATCCAAGGACTGCTCTAAGGAAGCTGGGCGGTACTGCTCCTCCAGAGGCAGGCTCACCAAGCTGCGCAGCTGCTCGCAGCTGCGAGGGGGCGGATGCGCCTGCAGGCTGGCTCCAAAGCATCCTGGAGGCGGCGCCGAAAGGCAGGGGTGCTCGTGCTGCGGCCGCCGCTGCCACTGTAGCGCAGGGCGGCGCAGCGCATTGCCCTGTCGAGCAGGTCTGCACGGAGGGAGTACCATTCCGCCACCAGGCTTCTTGTGTCTGCTGCTGCGCTTTCCCCAGCTGCTGCAGCTGCCTCTGATGCCGCCTTTGCTGCGGCTGCAGCCTTTCTGAGCTCCTTCAACTGCTGGGCCGCCAGTGCGTAATGCCGCCGCGCTATCACGTCCAGATGATGCTGGCGCCAGCCGGACTGCACCAGCAGCTGCAGCATGCTGAGCTTGAGCAGGTCTGATTGGTGCTCTGCTGCCTGCAGGGCTCGCGCGATGCGGCGCTTCGCGCGGTTGGCCGCCCGCCTGCGCTCCACCTTAAGCAGCGCCGCCTGCTCCTGCTCGCGCAGCCCCACCGAGACGAGCTCTTCGCCTGGCTTGATGGGCCGGGTGGCGTACGCCTGCATCATTGTTGAATGGTGAAGCGCAGCAATGGTGGTCGCATGGTTGGCAACACAGGGCTCGCGTCCACGATGCCGCCAGCAGCTGCTCTGTCCCCGCCTTGTGCTTGTCCGATTGCAAACCACATCCCATCTACCTGTCCCAAATGACAGCCTGCGAAGGCTCACCACAGGCAGCGGCAGCACCAGCCCGCGCTGCTCGTCCCGCAGTAGTAGCGTCCACGCCTCCACGTTGCCCTCCGTGAGCCGCAGCACTGCAACATTGGATAAAAGCGATGCAGTGCAGCAGCGGGAGGGCGTCGGTACCAGGGCCTGCCGTGTGGCATCGGCCCGAGCATTTGGCATCAGGACGCCCACCCGGCCAGCCAACTAGCCGGCTGCCCACTCACCTGTGCTCTGCAAAAAGCGGAACTCGTTTGCCACCTTCGTCATTTCCAGCATCAGATCGGGTCCCCTACAAGCAGGCAGGCAGCGGGCTTGGTCAATGCCCGGCTGGCGATGGCCTTTTGAGGGGCAGCGAGCCTTGCAGGCAGCCAGGGCAGCTGAAGCAGCAGCGGGCCATGCAGGCAGCCAGGGCAGCAGCCCCAGCGCCAGGGTGCGGCTCACTCATAGTGCAGCCCGTATTTCTGCGCCAGCGAGTCGATGTCCCAGCTGGAGATGAAGAACTCCAGGCCGTTGAAACTCTGCATGTGGGGCATGTGCGTGTGCCCCCCCATCAGCACGTGCCGGCAGGGACAACGACGTGCACGCCACGCAGCTACCCACCTTGGAACAAATATTCACTCGCTTGCCCCCAGACTCCAGACTTGTGCAGCAGCCTGAGCAGCCACCCCAAGCACAGGCGATAGCAGCGGCACCCACAGAGGTGCTGCGTGTCCCCGCCTCAGTTAGCCGCCCCGCCATCCAGCCCACAGCATCATCCTTGACCAGAGACTCCGTGGCTAGCAGCGTGAGGCTCGGCAAACCCACAGCCTGCAGGCAGGCGGGCAGGTACGGTTGGGGGCCAGGTGGCAACTAGCAGCGGTTGGCGTTGGCAGCACAGTGCAAGCAGGCCCAATAGTTCCCCATCACCAGGATGCAATGCACACACATGCAGCGTGCAGGCAAGCAGGCCCACGGGCAGGTACTGCGCAGAAGGCAGGCAGGCGTCTCGGCAGCAGGGAGGCCCGTCCCACTTGCCGGCTGGTGGGACAGCTGCGCCGGGCTGTAGCCGCCTGTGAACAGCTTTCGCAGGCCCCAATCCTCCTGCACGTTGCTGGCGCAGGGAATCAAGGGGTCGCCTCGCTCGTCCGCAGCGCGCGCCAGAGCCTCCAGGTGCTGCAACGTTGCCGGCTGCAAGTCTGCAAAAGATGGTCAGGTGGGGCAGAGGTGGATTCGCGTGAGCAATTGTGTGGAGCAGGATTAATGCAGGCGCCGCATGCACCAGCAGGCAACATGCGGGTTGCCCAGCAAGCGGATTGCAACCAACAGGCCACACCCGAACCAGGCAGCGAATGAACCGGCGGCAGGTCAGACCGTATTGCGCACCGATGGTGATGCTGGCACAAGGGTCCTGGCCGCCTGCGTACTGCAGCCCCAGCTTCTCCATTGCAGCCTGTGGGCTCGCCACCCGCTCCTCCGCAAGCCTACGCTGCAGCTCCCCGCGCCTCGTGCGCTGCATCTCCCGCTGTAGCTGCGCAGCACGAGCCATGGTGGCCTGCGTGAGCGCAAGCCGCTCTCGTGCCAGCCAGGCGGGCGTTTCGAGGTCCTCCTCGTCATCGGCGTCAGCCTCAGAGGGGCATAGTCTGAGCCCGTGTCGCTGCTGCTGGCCGCCTCGCTGCTGGACGAGCTGTCAGCTTCCAAGCACATGCCCGTGTCGCTATCGTCCTCGCTGCTGCTGCTGCCGCCGTCGCTGCCGCTGCTGGGCCCAGGGCTTGTCGGCCTGGGCAGGATGAGGTCGCTATCACTGTCGCTGCCGCTGGCGGGGCTGGTGCTGCCATCAGAGGCGCTGTCGTCCGACGGGGTCTGCCAGTCTTCGCTGCCGTCATCGCTGTCGCTGCTGCTGGCGGCTGCTTGCCGCTTTTGCTTGCTCTTCTTGCCCCAGTACTGCCGTGGCTCAGGTGGGGTCCGCCACAGCCGCTTGCTGGCTGCTCGTGCGCCGCTTCACGCGGCCGCTTTGGTGGCACGGCTGGCACAGCGGCACCTGCGCCTGGGCCCCGCTTGCTAGGCGCCGCTGTTGCTGCTGCCGGCGCAGTGACGCTGCGCGGCAGCTGCACAGGAGACATTGCGCTGCGCTGCTCTGACTGCTGCTGCTCATGCTGCTCCCGCTGCTGGCGCTGTTGCCGCCTCTGCTGCTGGCGGAGCAGGCGTGAGGCCAACTCCTTGAGGTTGCTTACCCCGGAAAATGCGAGGCGGGCGTCACCAACACGCATCAAATCGCCAGCTGCGGGATTATGGACATGTTGGGGCGTGTGGCGATGTTATGGAGTGCGGAGATATTGGGACGCCTTGCTGCTCAGCTGTGACAAGCTGTCAGCCTGAGAATGAAAGAAACAGGATCTCAGCCAGGCTGGCTCGCGCATCGCAATGTTCCGTCACACTTACTGTTGAGCGTGTACCACTTTGCGTCCTTCAGCCAAACAGAGCCGCCACCGCTGCCACGAATGATGGCTGTGCCGCACGCACTGTTGGTGTCCTTGACCTGCAGCTTGCACCACAGCTCTGGCGAGCTGCCAGTGCCGCCTGTTGTGCCAATCTTCAGCCGCAGCCGGGCATGCTGCCTGGAGACATCATGGCTATCCAGCTGGACAGCGCACGCCTGCCCACGACCCACAGCGACGCTTCTGCTGTACCACACTGCGCTGCTGCTGCTACTTGCACTGCTGCTGCACGTGAGCGTTGCTGACCCAAACAGCTCCACAACGTCAAACGCCATGCCGCGCCCGCGCTCGTCGCCCCTTGGCGGGAGCAGGCGCAGTATTGCGCTGCGGGTTCTGCCAAATGCTGCTGCTCACTCCCTGCAACGTGGTGGGAGAATGGAAACTGCCATCGACGTTAATATTGCTGAGGTTGAGGCGGGCAAGCAGCTGGCAGGGATGAGCGGCAGCGGCTGCGGCAGGGCGGCCGGCTGGAGAGCGGCTGGTGCCCAACTCTCCCGCCGCTTGCACCACATGTGCGTTGCGCGTATGGATCCTCTCATGCTAGCATCCCCGGGGCTGCGCGCTCGCAAACAGTGGAGCGCACCTGCCCGCTGACAACACGTGCGGCCTTTTGCAAAGCAAACTTTGGAGTTTGGCGACGCGGAAGTGTTGCGGTTAACGCCCGCCCGGACGCTGGCTTCAAACTCCACTTAGGGATTGCCGCCCGCTAGGCGCCTGCTGCGCTCAAGTGCTAGTGCTGGCACCAATGTGCCGTTGCAGGTGCTTGGCGGTTCAAGATGTTTCTTTGAGGGGCACACTTATCGCAGAAAATATTTCAACTGATATCAGATTGTCTTTGCTTGGGTTTCACACATTGCCAGGCCCAGTCAAGTTTTTGGCTGTGAATGCAACGCCGCCGCCAGCCCCACCGCTCCCTTTGCAAGGCCACCAAGGGCCCAGCGGGCTGCTTCAGAAATTGGCGTGGCAGCTGGCTGCACCAGGTCAACTAAAAGCTGCACCAGGTCAACTAAAAGTTGTCACCGCCGGTCCCCAGCCAGCTGCGCCGCCCTGCTGCCACTGCCGGCGCCTCGACAACCAGCACATCCGCTGCACCAGCAGAGCCGCCGCTTCCGCTCCCCCCTGCAGCCTTCTTCAGCAGCGCGTTGCCGCTGCCGGTGGTGCGGCGAGCGCTCGAGGGGCGCGGCGGCCCGCCGCCCTCTGGCCGGTGCGCGGGGATAGTGGTGGCACCAGCAAAGCGCACCGCCCTGCCGCCGCCGTCCAAATCGTCCTCGCCCGCCCCGCTCACGCCACCCAGGCGGCTACGTGCTGCGGGGCTGGGGCTGCCTGCCGGTGAGGCGCCGCCGCTGCCACCGCTGTCCTCGGACAAGAGCTGCAGGCCCAGCGCCGCCGCCGCCGCCGCGGGGCCGCCGCCTGCCAGGCCGCCGCCCAGGCTGGGCAGGGCCTTGTGCCCTCCCCAGCTGCCCAGGCCACCCAGTGCCAGCTCCTCGCTGTCCTCGCTGTCCATCGGTTCCTGCGGGCTGCCATGGTCCCCCTGCACAGCACGGCACAGCATGGGCAGGTTTGGGCGGGTGTGTTGGCTGCTGCACGGCTGAGCAGCAATGTAAGTGCCGCACTTCAACACCCAGGGGCTGCTCCCCTGTGGCGTGTACCAGATGCAGGGTCAACAACAGGCGAGGGGGCGAGACGCGGTCAACGCAGTACATTGCTGCTTTCCACCGCAGGCGCACCTGCAGCATGCGCAGCTCATCTGCAGCCACCTGCCGCTGGATGCGCCGCAGCTCCCTGCAAAGGTTGAAGATACGGCGGCCGGGTGATGATGAGGCAGGTGACATGCAGGCACTGATGTGCAACTTGCATGGGGCACCAAGGCAGCCAATCCGGCATTGGAAACCGCCAGCTGTGCCACTTGGGTGACGGCAGGAAGCTGTTTGACTACTTCACAGGCCAAGCAGGCATCCCCCATGCAGCTGTGCAGGCACCGGTCCGGCTCCATCCATCCCCACCTCTCTGCCTCCTCCGCCTCCGCCTGCCTGGCCGTCCGCCGCCGGTCGGCCTGCGCCTCCAGATACTCCAAGTTGCGGAACCTGCAGCCAAGAGGTTGCTGGACGGAAGGTGCCAGGGGTGAGTGTGGTGATGCACTGCTGCATCGCTTTCATCGTGGCAACAAGTTTCCCACAGCAGGCGCGGACCACAGACCCTCAGCCTCAGCCCAGCAGGCGGGCGGCAGGCAAAGCAGCAGTGCGGCGCCAGCAGTAGCAGTGCGGCGCCAGCGGCAGCAGCAGTGCGACGCAGCACCAAGTGTTGGCAGCAGCCTCCTCATCAACAACCCCATCAGCAGCAGCAGCAAAAATCAGGGTCACACATGTGCAGGTAGGCCTGGTACAGCTCCGCCAGCTGGCCCTCCAGCTCCTCCGCCTCGCCAGAGTGGGCGGGGCGCACCTGCGCTTGGGGCGGCGGCAAGGCGGCAGCAGTGCCAGGCTCAGCTGCAAGGACTCGCTGCCACCCAGCGAACATGTCCTGGCTTGAAAACCAACGCCAGTTTGGATCACTCCTCTTACTGCACTCCCCGGCCGGAACGCCACTTCCTCCACTGGCACACAGCAAGTGCAGGAGAGCAGCGCACCCAGCTGCCCTGACCGGAGCAGCACACAGCAAGCGCACCGCGTGCAGCGCGTCCAGGCGTCGCTCCACTCGGTCCAGCTCGGCATGCCGCCGCTCCACCCGCCCTGCTTGGGTGCAGCGGGGGTAGCAGCATGCTTGGATGCCGTGGGGAAGCAGCAGGGGTGGGCATGGAGCAGTGCAGATTCTTTGTGTTGCCAGGATCAAAGGAGATGCCAGTATGCTTGTCAACTGCTGACCATGCCGCACATGGCGATTGCCCATCCCAGCACATGCCAGCCCCGCACCTTCCAGCACGCCCGCCTCCTGCCCCAGCGCCGCTACAGCCGCCTCCAGCTGCGCCGCCTGCGCTAGTGCCGCGTGCAGCGCCGCCTGCAGCGCTGAATCAGCAGCGGCCACGTCTGCACTGGCTGCCGTGGCCTCCGCCGCAGATGCCTCGGCGGCCGGGCCGGCAGCCAGAGCACCCACCAGCTTGGTGGCGGAGGCGCCCACCCGCTGTGCCAGCGCCCGCAGCTCGCCGCCCGTGCACTGCAGCTGGGGCGCAGCCGGCGGCGCTGCTGCAGACTCTGTAGCATCTGCCGCCTGGCGCAGGGCTGTCGCCAGGCGGAACAGCTCGCGCACAGCGCCGCCGCCGGCGCGGTGCAGGCGGCGCAGGTTGAGCCGCATGCGCGTAGCGGCGAAGAATTGGGTGCCCAGGGCTGTGAGGAAGGCCACGCGCTTGGCCTCGCTGCTGCAGTCGCGCTGGACGGCCAGCTTGGGCGCCGCCCTGGTGGCAGGAGGTGGGTGTGTCAACATTGGGAGTCGGGAGCACGAGTGGCGGCAGGCAGCGGGCCAGCGGGCACGCGCCGGTGGCGGCAGCAGTGGAGCGGCGGAGTGACAGGGCTGGGCTCCAAGGCGCCCCTCACCTCTGGCACAGCCACAGCAGGGCCTCGGACACCCATTCAAAAGCCGCCCTGGTGCCCAGGCTGGGCGGTGGGGTGCGCAGGGGGCAGCCCAGGGCCGCCAGCTCCTCCATCAGAGCTGCAGACAAGGCAGGACGGGTCGGTCAGCATCGCGGGGCGGCAAGGAGCACACACCGGCTTGGTCAGCGGGTCGGTTGCGGCCCTCACTCGCCTTGCAGGTCGCCATCGCGATCCATGGCTGCCGAGCGGTCGGTGGAGTGTCGGGCAGCCGACAGCAGCAAGAATTGGGCCGCAGAGGAGGCACATGCGGGAATGCAAAACAGCATGGGTGCCTAGCTGAGCCCGGCGCCTCCCCGCCGCCCTGTCCAGCCTCCGTGATTGGTGCACAGTCGACAGCGGTAGCCGCAGACAGCCCCAGCCCCCGCAGCAGGCAGCGCCCGAACTATGTCCGCCGAGGAGCAGAAGCCCGAGGTGCCGGCTGCCGAGGAGGCCAAGGCAAGGATCGAGGGTGCCGTCTATCGGGGCGATCGCGTGCCCGGAGCCGTAGCCAGGGAGCATGCCCCCATCACTCAAGTTTTGCAGCCTCCCCAGCGCCAGCCCCGCTGCTGCTCCGCTCCCGGATGCACACCGGGGCTTTAAGGAGCGGCGCAGCCCTGCGGCAAGCACGCCTGGCATTGCCGCCGCCTCCTGCCGCCGCTGCCGCCCACGCCGCCGTCGCCGGTCCCTCGCTCCACCCCCGTGCAGCCGGCATCTCCCACCCCCATCTTCGGCGCCTCTGCCACCTTTGGCGGCACCGGGTTTGGCGGCTTCTCGGGCGTGGCGGCCAAGGCAGAGAGCGGCGAGGCGGCGGAGGGCGGCGAGGGCGGCGATGACGAGGTGTGTGCTGATGCCGCCTTGATGCAGGCATGTGGAGGTGTGCAGATGGCTTGCGCGCACATGCGTGCTTTCAGACACCCATGTGTGGGGCCGGTTGGCGTCAGTTTGAGCAGCGTGCCGAAACAGCATGTTGCCGCACAGCGCCCGGCCAGCACATGCCGCAGCTGAGGCCTTGGATCAGCGACCAGCTGCTCTGCCTTTGCTGAATGAGCGGGGGTGTCGTGGCAGACGTGCAGTTGATGCTGTTGCAGTACACTGCCCAGTTGGTGCCACCCCCCAAGTGCACCGATCGCGCCATACACTACATCGCACCTGCATTTGCCGGCTGGGCCCAGAGGAGGAGTGCAAGGCTGAGTTCCAGCCGCTGCTGCTGCTGCACTACCGCCACGCGCTGCCCAACATGCTACAACCCACTTGCGATTCGCTCTATCACTTGCAGGCCGCCCCCGAGGAGGAGTGCAAGGCTGAGTTCCAGCCGGTGGTGCTGCACCTCACACCGTGCAGTTCCGTACCCTCACGCCTGGATCGCTACTCGTTACTCTTATGCAGGCCGCCCCCGAGGAGGAGTGCAAGGCTGAGTTCCAGCCGGTTGTGCAGCTGGAGGAGGTGGAGGTGGCCACGGGCGAGGAGGACGAGGCAGCGTTGTTTGACGCGTGAGTATTGATTGATTCACATTATTCCTCAAGTTAGCCAGGCTGCCGCCCTGGCTTTGTGCTGGGTTGGTTGTGGCCATGGGCGAGGGGGACGAGCAGGCGCTGTTGGACGCGTGAGTGATCAGTAGAAGTTCACTTGGTGTAAATGCCTCTGGGTGGCTCACTTCAGCCGCTGCTGTGGAAGACAATCTGAGGAGCATAGACCCTGAACAGGCTGCTTGCATGCTGCTGCTGCCTGCGACGGCATGCGGTGGTCCAACCGCCTCAGCCTGCCTCTTACCTTCCCTTCGCGTGCAAGTCGTTGCAGTTGCTTGACGCATCCCCGCTGCCCATATGCACCTGTTCGCAGCAAGTGCAAGCTGTACCGGTTTGACAACGACAACGGGGAGTGGAAGGAGCGGGGCGTGGGCCAGGGCCGCATCCTGCAGCACAAGGTGAGGCGCTGGTTGTGGGCCACTGCTGTTTGCTGCTGTGCATGATGGATTGGGGGAAGCCAGAAGATGCGTCGTTGGCTGATGTCCCAGCAAGGTGCAGCTCCTCGAGTTAGGGATGTGGGGCTGCATCCCGCGGCAGCTGGCATGGCAGCAGCTGTCCCAGGCAGCGTGCATGTGCTGCGGCCGCTGTGCCACACGGATTGCTAGGGCTCTCTGCGCCGCAAGATGCACGGCAGGAATCCCATTCTTTGTTTGGCTCCTGCATCTTGCAGGAGAACAAGAAGACCGCATCAGCTTCCTTCAGCTGCCCATTTTCTCCCAAACTTCACCCCACAACTGTTTGCCATGCCTGCCCGCAGGAGAACAAGAAGATTCACATTTACTTCTTTGGGCTGCACTCACAATTTCCCCTTTACAATGGTGCCCGCAGGAGAACAAGAAGATCCGCTTCCTGATGCGCCAGGACAAGACGCTCAAGATCCGCAGCAACCACATCAGTGAGCCCTGCTGGGGTGTTTGACTGTACTGCACACATGTGCAGTGGGACAAGAAACCGCGCTGCGCACTGCCTGCTGCAGACGGCACTGGGACAAGACTGCGCGGTGCGCTGCCTGCTGTCTTGCTGCTGGGATTGGCAATGGCTGCAGGCATGTGGCTGCAGCGGCTATACTGAGGTCGCTGCTGGCTGGTTGCTTGATTGCTCTCATGTTCCTGATCCTTTGACACGCCCCATTCCTGCCGCAGTCATGCCCGGCACCAAGGTGCAGGAGCACGGCGGCAGCGACAAGGCCATGGTGAGGCGCTGGCTGGGCTTGGGCGGGGTACAAGGGGCGCAAGCATTCAACGTGCAATTTGCCCTGTCTCCCCACCCCCGATTAATGCCTCATCACCCACCCTGTCTGCCCATCTAGCTTGCCCTCCGGCCCCGTATTAACCCACCCTGCCTGCCTCTTGCCCAGGTGTGGAGCTGCGTGGACTTTGCGGACGAGTCGCAGAAGATGGAGCTGTTCTGCATACGCTTTGCTAGCGCGGGTGGGTGCCTGCGACTATTGGTTGTTTGGGCCTCACTCGCTCGGTTTGGGCTGGCGCCGCCTCTCCTGCACGAGCGTCGCAAGCGCAGGTGGGTGCCAGCACAGAGCGCTTGGCTGTACTAGCTAGCTCCAGTAGGGGCGGCGGAGTTCCAGAAGGCACATCACAGGGCGGCCGCAAACAGCATTCAAGCTGCTCGTCAAGTGATGGAATTCAGTCCCCAATTGTGTTGCAGAACGGGCGGTTCAGAAGGCGCACCTCAGGACGGCTGCTTGCACAGGGCTGCTTGTCAAATGAGAGGATCCATTCCTGCCCCTCCTACGCCCTGCAGAGCGGGCGGCGGAGTTCCGCAAGGCGCATCTCAGGACGCCCCGCAAACATGCATTGCTTTGAACGTTGTTGAAACAAGGTTGATCCTCATCTTGCCCTGCAGAGCGGGCGGCGGAGTTCCAGAAGGCGTACCACGAGGCGGGGGAGAAGATGAAGGAGCTGATTGGGGAGCCCGGCTTCGCGCCAGAGGTGGGCTGGGGTGTGTGGTAGCGCAAAGGGAAGGGTTGGACCGCTGTGGCAGTCTTTCAGCGGTCGGTGGTGGCATATGTGTCCCGTCAAATCACCCACTCCACTGCTTCCCTGCTTCATAGAGCGAGGACAAGAAGGCGGCGGATGAGCTGGCGGCAGAGGTTGAGGCCAAGGCTGCGGTCGAGGACAAGGCGGAGTGAAGCCGAGGCGGGCAGCACCCACCCCACCGTAGCAGCACCCGTCAAACGCAGCACCCGAACCTGCAGCACCCCTCCGCAGCCCTCAGCGCACGCACTCATGTTGGACGTCTGTAACACTCGCAATTGAGTGGCTACGGAACTGGCGTTCACAGGGAATGTCACCCGGCATGAACTGGCTGCATGGTGCCATGTCAGTGGCAGTGCGGGGGCACCAACACATGTGGCCCAGCCCTGGCCACAAGCTGCAAGGCAGGCGCAGGAGAGCGTGCCGCACTGCCGTGGCACCGCTGTGCCGCCGCTGTGCTGGCGGCATCTTAAAGGCCCGGGCGCAGCGTTGGACGCACTCACAAGGCACTTGATCACATTAATGGCGCCATCAGGACCTCGCGAGCGGCACAGCGCCCAGCAGGAGGGCCCTGGCCCAGCAGGCGGCCGGGGCGCCGCAGCTGAGGGGGCGGTGCACGCCTCGTTGCGTGCCACAGACGATGCCGCAGGCGTACCAGGGCATGGAGGCTCGCCGAGGTGCGCGCCCGAGCGTAGGGTTTCTCCGCCTCGCTGCTCAGGGCCTGCCCGCCTCTCAATTCAGGGCCTGCCCGTTGGATTAGTGTGCACGATGCACCAATGCAGCTGATGTACGCTTGCGCTCCTCACTGTCCCTGCCTGCAGCGCCGCCATGGCGGCGGTGGCAGACCTGACGGCGGCGTATGTGAGCGCAGCAGAGGCGTGGAATGGCCGCCCCGGCGACGCGCAGGCGGAGCGTGTGCAGCAGGTGCTAGATGCCTGCTTCGGCCCTCTGTCCGCACTCGAGGTGGCCCCGCTAGCCGCCCAGGACACTGCGCAAATTGCACGCTTCAGCCGCGCCGTCCCCACCATGCTCGAGGCTGCATTGCGCGCTTTGCGCTGCCTGGCGGCGGCAGCCGATGGACAGAGGCAGGCGGGCAGCAGGACAGAACCAGGACTCCTGTTGGACCTGGCAGCCAGTCTGTCTGGCCTTCAGTCTCTTGCCCTCTGCTCCGCCCTGACAATTGTGGCGAATGGGGGCGGGCGGCTGGCCGAGGCTGTTCCACCCAGCCTGTTCCATGCCTGGCTGCTGGAGATCGCCGCTCTGCTGGGCGGTGCAGAGGTCCGCGACGTACCAGGTGCGGGTGAATGTTGTGTTTGCCGCCTGCCTAGGTTTGCAGGGGCTCACAGCAGCACACAATGGTCAGGATGCTGCTGCCTGCTTTTGCACGTGCACTGCTCCTTTGCATGGCTGGAGCTAACGTGTTCCTGGGCAGTTGCACCTGATGGCTGGCACAAGTATAGCCCTCAGACCAACCCCTCCGGCCTCTGTCCATGCGGGTGCAGGCATGTTTACTCCTGCTCTGGCGAAGCTGCTGTGCCGGCTGGGAGATGCTTGCACAAGCGGAGCCAGCGAACACTGCACAGCCCTGGAGCAAGACCCGTCCCTGTGCAGCCAGCTCGTCAGTGCACTGCTGCGCGCTCTCCACCGCCAAGCGGCTATTTCCACAGCTAGTGACCTGCCGCCATCCAAATTCTGGACGGGCACGCTGTGGCTGGTCCGCGCGCTGTGCGGCCCACTGCTGCAGCAAGCGTACACCCAGCAGCTGGGCGGGGAGGACGGCGCCGCAGTCCTGGAGAGCGCAGCAAAGCTGGCATTGTGCGCTCCTCCTGATTTTGGCGGCCTTGAGTGCACTCCTGAGCAGCATGCAGAGCTGCACGGCCTGCTGAGCACCCTCCTCTGCTCGGCATGCCAAGCGCAGCTGCAGCCGCCGCAGGGCAGCCGCAGCGCGGCACGCAGCATGCTGCAGCTGCTGCCAGAGCTGCTTTCACGGCTGGGCCCGCTGCTGCAGCTGTGCTTGCAAACTGCAGCCGCTGACCCCTCGCCCCTCATACACATGTGCGCAAGCTGGACATGCATTTTGAGAAGCTGTGTGGTCGCTGTCCAGCTGGCCTGCCCGCTGCCCGGCAGCGAAACAGCGGCAGCCAGCAGGCGGCAGAGTGCAGCGCAGCGCGACGCAGCGGCCGATGTGGACACGGCCATGTGCGCCATGGCGTTTGCTGCGGCGGCGGCGGCGCTGCGCCTGATCCCACAGCTGCTGGAGGCTGGCGAAGCATTCGCGGCTGCTGCTGCTGGCATTGAGGTTGAGTTAGACAGTTCTATGTCAGGCATTGCAAGGATAGCGGGTATGGCTGCACATGCCTGCGTCCGCCTAGCAGATGCTGTCTGCTCGCACTTGCTAGCCACTGTGGGGCTGGAGGAAGTTCAATGGTGGCCAGCGGTGCAGGCGTCAGTGTGGCAGCTGCACTCCGCCTCCTGTCGGCTGCTGCACTGGGCGTTGAGTGGCAGCGAGCCGGAGCAGCAGCAGCGCGCTCAGCTGCTGCCCATGCTGGGACAAGCCGGCTTTTGGCGGGCGGTTACCAGTCTGCTCGGCAGCCTCATGAGCGCCACAGCTGGCGCACTGAACGAGGCGCTGATTTTTGAGCACCACATCGCCGCTCACCCTTCCATTGTTGAGCAGCTTGCCAGGTGAGGATGGCGAGGTGTAATTATGGCTGAGTGGAACGCAGCACGTGCAGATTTTACGCCCCCAGTGCATGGCGCGATTGCAGTGTATGCATGGCTCAGCTTTCAATGCGCTCGTGGATGGCTTGCTTACAGGCAGCTGACCTGCAGGCGGCTTCTGCTTCAAGTCCGGATCCGCGAGCCTCCAGCTGGTTTTATTTTTATCAACCCCTGCTGCGCATCCTCGACGCAGGCCCTGCAAAGCCATGGCAGTGACGCATCTGGCTGCCATGCATGCATGGAGCAACACCCCGCAGAGCTCGGCTATCTTGGAGGATGGCGCGCCGCCCCCAGCAGTTGGGGGAGGCTACCTGTGTGCCGCTGCCGCTGCCGGCCTTGCATTTCCCGCCCTGGAGCCAAACTTCCGTGCCCAGATCGACAGCTGCTGGAGGGCAATGCCGCTGCTGCAGGTGGGTGCGTCAGCCCTTGGACGCGACGCATGCAGTTCCCATGCCACTGCATGGTGCAGCAGTAAACACGGCGGGTTTCTGTGCCCCCAGCTGTCTGCTCATCGTGCTGACTGCACTCCTCTGCCTTGCCTCCAATCGGGCTGATAAGCAGGCAGATACGGCATCCCAGGATGAAGTGCAGGACGACCAACGGGCCTATGGCGCCTTCCTTGCCCGCCTGGTGGACTTTCAGGCCGCCCCTGTGGCAGCAGTGCTGCTGCTTGAAGGCCATCTGGCTTCCCTGTTGCGGGAGGCAGCAAGCATTGTGCCGCAGCTCAGCCGCCGGCCAGGCGGGGGGCAACCAGATGTACGCCGGCAGTGGGAGGTCTGGGTGAGCTGGCGTGCGCAGCAGTGTGGTTGCTGCCCTCTTACGTATGCCGCCTTCCATGTGCCTGCAATGACTGCGTCCCCGGAGTGAAATTCAGCAGTGCTCTCTACCAACTGCCAAGTATCCCCGCAGGCGCCTAAGCTGGCGTTCCATGTGCTGTGTGTGGTTGGGACGGTCTACCAAGCAGGCGCAGGTGTCGCAGCTGCAGCTGCCGGTGCAGGCAGCGGCGGCAGTGGCAGTGGCGTGCCTGGCAGCGCTGGCGACAACACATGTTCTGATGCTGCTGCTGAGGCTTCAGCTGCAGCCATCAAAAAGCACGCAACAGCGCTGCGAGCAGCTTTTGAGGGTGCAGGACTGGGTGCGCTGCTGCAGGCAAACAGCCCCTATCAGTCCACGCAAGCGTGCTCCATCCGCCCAGCGCCTGTGCGCTGCCTCCCTGCGCCTAGCCGCCGCCCTGCTGGAGTATTGGCAGCAACCTGAGCAAGCGGGCCAGGCGCAACTTGAAGTCGCACAAGCAGCTGCAGCCCGCAGCTGCACCTACCTGCGCTGCGCCAACCTGGGCGGTCAGGGCGGCCCGGCGGCGGGGCAGGGCGAGGGCAGCGCCCGCTGCAGGTGGGCTGTGTGGGGTGGTTGGCTGTACAAGTTTGCCTGCTGTGCATCGTGTGGGCTGCATGTGGTTGCTGGCTGGTTGTACCCCGCATGTGCGGTTGCAAGTTGCATGCTTGTGAGGTGGGGCCGTTCTGATTGCAGACGCTCCCCACCTGCCATTTCCCCCAACCCTGCTGCTGTCCTTCTGTGCAGCGCCTGCCGCGCTGTGTGGTACTGCGGCACCGCCTGCTCGCACGCCGACTGGTGGGCGGGGCACCGCCGCGTGTGCAAGGCGCTGGGCGCTGCTCGAGCGGCAGAGAAGGAGCGGCGGCGGCAGGAGGCGGCGGCGGCAGACTGAGCCGCTCGTCATGGGTGCACAGCAACTAGCTTTGCTTCTGTACAGCTTATTTGTGTAGCGTGGCTGTGGTGCTCAATGCACCGGACTTGTGTAGCGCTTTTACAAACCAGGATGTGCCAAGCATACAGGCGGCAGCAGGAGTGGGAGCGGAAGAATGGAGCGGCACGGGGAATCGTGTACAGGTGCAGAGCTGGGTGGGTGACCAAACGGAAAATCCCAGAGGCAAGAACAAGTGGACATTAGCATTACCAGCGGGTGAACAGGGTGTCAGGGGTTGATCAGCAGAGGTGATCAGCAGGGTGGTGGCCGCGGCAGGCATTGGCGGTGCAGCAGCCTCTCACAGGGGGGGTGAGTTTGGAATGATTGCAGGAAGGCTTTGTTGGGAAGTTTGGGGAATTTGGGCTCACATGGTTGCAGTAAAAGGAAGGGCGGTCATGCAGCTGCAAATGCCGCTGAGGTGGCAGCGCAGGGTGCGTGCAGCCTCCTCGGCTAGAATTTTCGAACTGTTGCTACTGATGTTGCAGGCTGGACGCTCAGCTAATGTCGCGGCGGAGCATGCGCCGCTTGAAAGCGGTGTCTGCACAGTTGCAGGCGGGGGTTGGCAACCAGGAGTATGATTGCGTGGCAAAGCACCCAGGATGCTGCTAGCGTGCAGACTTGCAACCCTTATCAAATGCTCCCGGCAAGTAGACTCAGCTGGGAGCTGCACAGGACTGCCCACAATCACTTCTGTCTGCCTGCCCCAGCCCCACTCACCCGGCCCGCCTGATGGGTGCTCCCCTGCCGCTGCATCGTGGCCGCGCTTGCGTGAGGCGCCTCCCGCCGCCGCCTCCCACTGCATGCCGCCGCTGAGCTGCCAGCCGTTGACGGCTGCCAGCGGTGCACGCGGGGAGGCCGCCGCCTGCCATCCGCAGTCCATGCCCGTTGGGGCGCCCTGCTGCTGTGCATGCTGCAGCTGTTGCGCGGCGCACTGCTGCAGGTGGGGCGGCGTGTGCATGTAGGGCCCATACAGCACCTGTGGATGCGGGGAGAGGGGCAGGGCGGTTGGCATGGGCGTTTGTGCTGGTGAAAGCAGCAGCCCGGCTGCCGAATCTCTACCGACTGTGGTGCTTGCCCAGCCGCAATGCCCTCTCCCCAGGCCTGCAGCTGCCTCACTGGCTCCGCATACTGACCGCCGTGTCTAGTCGCTCAGCCCGTCCTGGTCAGTTTGATGGCGTGTGCACCAACTCACACATGCCCACTGCCGTCCCCAGTGCAGCAAACGGCTTCACCCAGTCGCACCTGGTTCAGGCGCTGCTGCTCGGCCTGGTGGCGAGCGCGGGCGGCGTAGTACTCGTGCAGCGAGGCGTTGAACTCCGCCTCCTGCTCCCGGTAGTAGTGGCTCTCCAGCCTGAAGGGTGGCACAGGGGCACACAATGCAGGGCGCTTGTGTGTGCTGGCAGCCAGGCCTCCCACCAGCGTATCCCTGCCCACCGCCTCGCAAGCCAGCACCCACCAACTCGGTCAACATCCCCAGCCACCCAAGCTCACTGCTGCAGGTATGCCGCTTCTTGCTGCCGCCACGCCGCATGCTCCTCGCAGTGCTCCTGCTGGTCGTGCATGGCCTGCAAGGGAGTCAGTTCAAACGCGGTCAAAGGCTCGTGAGGCGCGCAGGCAGGCGTGCAAGGCGGCAGGCAGGAGCGGCGGGAAAGCCGGCTGCGGCCCGCTGGCCTCGGCCGCTCACCACGTCGTGCCAGCCCGCCTGCTGCCGCGCCATGGCCATCTGCAGGTCGAACGAACCCAGCAGCATGGGCTGCAAAGAGAGGACAGCAGCGAGCAGCAGGGTGGGAGGGGCGCGAGGGGAACGGCAACGCAACGCAGGCGGCGGCAGGGCGGGTGCGCCTACCGAGGCGGCGGCGGGGCTCAGATGTTTCAGCAGCCGTAGCACGGGCGCAGGCAAGGGGCGCAAGCGCGCGCAGCTGCGGCAAAGAGCAGGGACTCCCCCGCAAGGCGGCTGCAGCAGGGCGGACGCGCTGCAGCGCCCTGCACGGACGCAGCATCACCTGGTGAGCAGGTTGCAGTGGTGCACGGCCGTCTGCAGAGCCAAGGCGCTCCGGCCAACCGCCGCCGCCCTCTGAGCACCGGTGCGCTGCTTGTGAGCAGTTGGAATCGCGCAGCAGAGTGTGGCGGTCGACGGGAAGGCAGCGATGGACTCGATCGCCGCCATTTGGCAGGCGGCCCGGCGCGGCAGGGACGGCACGGCACAGCGGCGGGAGCTGCGGGTGCAGACGACAATCGGCAGCACCTGGGTTCCAGGACAGCTCTCAACAAGCAGCTGTATGTGAGGCTGCAGCGAGAACATTGCCATTGCTGCCTTGCCGGGGCACTTCTGCAGCGCCCCCACCGACACGGGCCCCCCTGACCGCCCCTCTTCCGTGCTTCTGATGCGCCTGCTGCGATGGCCGCGCGCTCAGCAAGGCCGGCAAGCACCCTCTACCTGCCAGTTGCTTGTGACGAGGATGATGTGCGTACATCCGGTGCCCTGCTCCCATTACCCCCGCCTTGTGATCATGCACCGACAGCTCCCGCATTCCCGTCTCTACTCCTCCGCTGCCTCCCGCTCCTGCTGCCGCCTGAATGCCTGGCATATCCTGGTCTGTAATAGCGCTACACAGATCCTGAGCATTGAGCACCGCAGTCGTGCTATGCATGCAAGCTGTACAGAAGCCAAGCTAGTTGCTGTGCACCATGACAAGCTGCTCAGTCTGCCGCCGCTGCCTCCTGCCGCCGCCGCTCCTTCTCCGCAGCCCGAGCAGCGCCCAGCGCCTTGCACACGCGGCGGTGCCCCGCCCGCCAGTCGGCGTGCGAGCAGGCGGTGCCGCAGTACCAAACAGAGCGGCAGGCGCTGCAGCAAAGGACAGCAGCAGGTTGGGGGAAATGGCAGGTGGGGAGCGTCTGCAATCAGAACGGCCCCACCTCACAAGCATGCAACTTGCAGACAGACGGAGGCTCAACCAACCATCCAGCAATCATATGCAGCCCACGAGATGCAGAGCAGACAAACTAGCAAAGCCAACAACCATAAACCGCCCACCTGCAGCGGGCGCTGCCCTTGCCCTCCCCAGCCGCCGGGCCGCCCTGCCCGCCCAGGTTGGCGCAGCACAGATAGGCACAGCTGCGGGCTGATGCTGCCTGCGCTGCCTCTAGCTGCGCCTGCGCCGTCTGCTCCGGCTGCTGCCAATACTCAAGCAGGGCGGCGGCCAGGCGGAGGGAAGCGGCGCACAGGCGCTGGGCCGTTGGAACGGAGCATGCTTGCAGAGGCTGGAGGCGGTCTGCCTGCAGCAGGGCAGTCAGCCCCGCAGCCTCGAAAGCTGCTTGCAGCGCTGCTGCATGCCGCTCCAAGGCTCCATGTGCAGGCTCGGCAGCAGCGTCAGAGCACGCGCTGTTGCCAGCGCTGCTAGGCATATCACTCTCGCTGCCGCCTGCACCAGCAGCTGCGGCTGCAATGGATGATCGGTAAATCAGTGCAACCACCCGCAGCACAGTCGCTGGCAACCTGGAAACCTGTGGGTAAAGTGAGAGGGGTCGGATACCTAACAAGGCTGTGCCAAAAGCATGCTCAGGAACGTAGCAGGCTACAAGCAGTCACGAACACTAGCCTGCATGTTCCCTGACATGCCTATGGACCGACTCACCCATATGAGCAGCTGCTGTCTGTCGTGCTCCGCCGCACCCACGGCCTGTGGAGAGCGAAGCACCTGCTGCTGAACGTCTGCCGCCTGTCGCAGCAGGGCAGCCAAGTGGCCATCGAGCACCAGCACTTCCGCCACAGGGGCGGCGTGGAAGTCCGCTACTCTCAGAAGGAATGCGATATACCGTTGGACGTCATGCACTTGATCCTGAGATGGCTCAGCAGCCTGCTCAGCAAAAGAGGGGGTGAGGAGTGCTGTCAGCACACTACACTGGCTGCTGAGGGCGCGGCAAGCTGCCATGTTTGGTGGTGCGCGGTCAATGGCAGGGTGCAGACGGAGGAGTAAGCGGTTCGTGCAAGGGCGATACACCCACCTGCAGCGGGGGCATCGCCCTCCAGCAGCTGCCAATCTGGGCACGAAAATCCGGATCCAGGACACAGAGTGCGAGGCCAGCGGCGGCGGCGGCATACAGGTAGCTTCCCGCCATGGAAGGGCGCAGCGCGCTAATCCCTAGCGCTGCGACTCCATGCGGAGCACTGTTGCATGAGCACATGGCAGCCAGATGCGCCATGGCCATGGCTTTGCAGGGCCTGCAACGAGACCAGGCAGCACACGGGTTTGTTGGCAAACCCCGCTAGTTGCTCACAGGCGTGGGCCACCTGCAAGTCTAAGCCAGCCATCTGCACACACACGGGGGATGGGGGCACACATGCACTGCAAACCCCGCTTGCACAAGGGCGCACGAGCTGCAAGCATTGCAATGCAGTCGGCCCATCCATCCCCAGGGCTCACCCGTCGAGCTGCTCCACCACTGAGGAGTTGGAGTCGAAATGGCACAGGTAAATCATGGCTTCACCCACACCAGCAGCTGCTGCGCTCATGAGGCCGCCGAGCAGACCAGCCACAGTGAGCCAAAGGTGTTCTTGCCCCAGCAAGGGCAGCAGCCGCACGCGCCGCTGCTGCTCCGCCTCGCCGCCACTCTGGGCCCAGTGCAGCAGCCGGCAGGCGGTGGAGTGCAGCTGCCACATTGGCAACTGCACCTCTGGCCATGTGTGAGCTTGTGTCAGCTCAACAGTGGCCGCCAAGTGGGCGCGCACAGCATCTGCCAGGCAGAGGCAGGCTAATCCAACCGTCTCCGCTGCTTCGCTCATGATCTCCCTGTGACACTCTTCTTCAAAGGCCATCCCTGCAGCAGCTGCTGTAAGCGCTTGGCTCGCGTCCAGCAGCTGTGGAAGCAGACGCAGAGCCGCCGCCGCCGCGGCATATGCCGCCCAGCACTGTTGTGCATCCGCCAAAGGCGCTGTGCCGCGCTGTGCCCCGCTGGGCTGCTCGCCAGCTGCCGCTGGACCGCTGGCAGGCAGCGGGCACGTGCGCTTGAGTGCCAACCCGCAGCTGCCCAGAATTACTGCCCAGCTGGAGCATAGCTGTACCAGGAGCATTGGGCTGGTGGCCGCCGCCCGCGACCCCAGCTGCAGCAGCGACCCCAGCCGTCGCAGCAGCTGTGGCAGCAGCTGCAGCATGCGGCCTGTCGCTTTGCGGCTGCCCTGCACCGGCCCCAACTGTGCTTTACAAACTGCGCAGAGGAGGGCGGCCAGTTGGCAATGCGCCTCTAGATCCTGCTCCGGAGTATTCTCCAAACCGCCAAAGTTGGGCGGGATGCACAGCACCAGCTGCGCCGCACTCTCCAGAGCTGCGGCGCCGCCCTCGCCGCGCAGGTGCTGGGTGCACGTTTGTCGCAGCAGTGGGCTGCATAACGCGCAGACCAGCCACAGCGTGCCCACACAAGAGTCGGCAGTCGGGGGGTCTGTGGTTGCAACATCAGCCGCCCTGCGCTGCACCGCCAACAGCAGAGCGCTGACCAACTGGCTGCACAGGGCCGCATCCTGCTGCAGGGCTGCGCAGTGCTCGCTGCCTCGGTGTGGGCGGGCGTCGTTCATGAGGCACAGCAGCTGCGCCAGGCCTGGGGCAACCGTGTCTGCATTATACGGAAATGGAAGTCTTATGGCTTGGAGAAAGAATCGCACCGCCGGCAGCAAGCAACCCGGCACCAAAGAGATGGCGTGGGTGCAGGCACTGCAAACCCAGGCAGGCGGCAGACCCTGATCACCCTGCGCTCGACCCTCACCTGCATAAAAGTGGTGCTCTGGACCACGAAACAGAGCGGCGCTCTCCAGCAGCCACGCATGGAACGGCCCGGGTGGCACAGCATCGGCCAGCTGGCCGCCCGCGTCTGCAGTCATTGCCAGGGCGGAACAAAGCGCCCTGGACTGGTAGGCAGTCAGGCTGGTTGCCAGGTCCAGCAGATTCCTTCGCTCCACACTGCTGTCTGACTGCCTCTTTCCGTCGGCTGCAGCCACTAGGAAGCGCAGTGCACCCGTTGCAGCCTCCAGCATGGCTGCCACGTTGTGGCTGAAGCGCTCGCCTAGCTCTGGCTGCAAGCCGACTGACCGGGCCTCCTCAAGCGCGGACATAGCATTGGTGCAAGCAGCGAGCAGCCGCTGCACACGCTCGATGTACGCATCGACGGGGCGTGCATGCCACTCGGCAGCTGCGCTCTGAAACGCCGCCGTCAGGTCCGCCGCCGCCGCCGAGGCGTCGCTGCAGGGACAGTGAGGAGTGCAAGCAGACATCAGCCGCACCATAGCATCGTGCCCATGCGCCAATCCAACGGGCAGGCCCGGAGTAGAGAGGCAGGGAAACCCTACGCTCGGGCGCGCACCTCGGCGAGCCTCCAGACCCTGCTGCGCGTGCGGCATCGTCTGTAGCACGCAATGAGGGGTGCTCCGCCCCCTCCGCTGCGGTCCCCCGGCCGCCCGCTGGGCCAGCGCCCTCCTGCTGGGCGCTGCGCCGCTCGCGAGATCCTGATGGCGCCATGGATGTGATCCAGTGCCTCTCTGGGTCGTCCAGCGCTGCGTCCAGGCCTTTGAGATGACGGCGGACAGCGGCAGCACAGCGGCGCCGCTCAGCGACTGAAATGCACCTGTGGCACATGCTCGTGTGCACGACTGCTGCTGGGCGGTAGTGCAGCACCGAATTTACAGTTGAACTTGAAGGGTAGTGTAACAGGTCAACAAGCGGGGGGCTGGCCCAGCGCAACTGTTCATCGCTGCTGCCCCTGCGGCTGCGGATGCGCCTCCCCCATTTCCAGCTGAATTGGCTCTAGGGCAATGTAGGGTATCTGCTTGCTGCCGCCGGTCCCGCCGCTGCCGCCGCCGCGGGGCCGCCGCTGCAGCAGGTGATCTACCAACACACATCCATAGGCATCGCCCAGGATCTGCAGGGAGAGCAGTGTGGTTGCAAGGCAGCTTGAGCAGTGGGCTAGCAGCTCTCTGCTGCAGGTTGATGCAGCCTCACTGCAGCCAACCCGCATGCGAAGCGACACTTGCAGCAGGCGACAGCTCACATTCACTGCGGTGCGGCACCGGGCCAGCGCCCAATCAATGGCCAAAATGACCGCCAGGTCTGCGGCGGGGAAGCGAGGCAGTGGCAGGCATGGGCAATGAGCAGCAGCTGGGTGGCAAGGCCTGGGCAGCGGCAGACGACTTTAAGCTTTACGACTGAGCCGGCCTGCAAACAGCGCACACCCCC
>VFQQ010002047.1_pt1 | contig 24763 bp, 25 predicted proteins | sample 3512341 | NCBI WGS metagenome assembly VFQQ01 (sample SAMN10412373, study PRJNA504923) | tailings metagenome | isolation source: Relicate 2 Philex TSF1 revegetated site | place: Philippines: Tuba, Benguet | collected 2017-08-29 | reverse complement strand
GCACTGAACGGCCGCTTTCCGAGGGGCGAACCTGATGCCGGCACCTACAGCCACATGGATTTCATCCCCTGGGGCCGCATGGATGATTTCTACACCGCGGTGGTGCAGGCCGCCGAGGAAGCAGTGGTCAATGCACTGGTCGCCAATGCAGAGATGGTAGGTCGCGATGGCCATCGCAGTCCCGCCCTGCCGCACGACCGGGTCGTAAAGGCGCTCAAGGCGCGCGGCGCAATCGCAAGCTGACGGCCGATCCGTCCCCACGACGGCGCGCCGGTCTTCGCCGGCGCGCCAGCCAGCGGCAAGCCCAAGCCGAAGGTCGAGCTTTCGCGACAAGCTTCCGGCATTCTGTTAGCATGCCCACAGCAACACCCGCTTGATGATTTGAACTTAAAAGTTCCGGGAAGGGAATATTAGCTCTCCCGTGATAGGGTGAAGCCAGCTTGGGGACCATTCCATGAACAAGAGCGATCCGGGCAGCCGCTTTTCAGCAGATGCGGTGCGCAAGTTCGAAGATCCGGACGCAGACAAGACGTCTTCCGCCGGCTTGAGCGAGCTTGCCCGTCAGGTGGCTGCGCAGTACCGCAGCGACACGATGTCGCCTGTCATGGTCATCGGTACGTTGCGGCTGATCGAATTTTCGTTGCTGTTCGTCTCCGGTATAGCCCTCTACGTCTTTTATGAAGGCTTTTTCCAGAACCTTGCCTGGCAATACACGCTGACTTTTGCCTCTGCCTCGTTGCTTGCAATCGTCCTCCTCGAGGTTGCCGACTGCTATCAGGTTCCCCGGCTGCTCAGGCCCGTCGCCAATTTGGGCCGCCTCCTGTCGGTCTGGGCCGGTACTTTCGCCGCACTCGCCGTCGCCGCCTTCTTCCTCAAGATCTCCGAGGACTATTCGCGACTTCTGTTCGCGACGTGGTTCATCGTCGGCTTCGTGCTCACCTTCCTGATGCGACTGGTCACGGCACGCCTGTTGCGCCGCTGGGCGAGAGATGGACGCATGGAGCGCCGCGCTGTCATCGTCGGTGGCGGCAAAGCGGCAGAGACGCTTATCCGCTCGATCGAGAAGCAGCCGGACAACGATATCCGCATCTGCGGCATCTTCGACGATCGTGACGATAGCCGTTCGCCGCCGGTGGTTGCGGGTTACCCCAAGCTTGGCACCATCGCCGAACTGCTCGAATTCGCCCGCGTCGCCCGCATCGACATGCTGATCGTGTCATTGCCGATCTCGGCAGAGGCGCGCGTACTGCAGCTTTTGAAGAAGCTCTGGGTGCTGCCGGTGGACATCCGCCTTTCCGCGCACAGCAACCAGTTGCAGTTCAGACCACGCTCCTACTCCTACATCGGCTCCGTGCCGATGCTCGATATTTTCGACAAGCCGATCAACGACTGGGATTCCGTCGCCAAGCGGGCCTTCGACATCATCTTCTCGATCCTCTTCATCGTCGCATTCTCACCAGTCATGCTGGTGACAGCGATTGCCATCAAGCTCGACAGCAAGGGACCCGTGCTTTTCAAGCAGAAGCGCCACGGTTTCAACAACGAGGAGATCGTGGTCTACAAGTTTCGTTCCATGTACACGGACAAGTCCGATCCCAGCGCCAAGAAAACCGTCACCAAGAACGATCCGCGCGTAACCCGCGTCGGACGCTTCATCCGCAAGACCTCGCTCGACGAGCTGCCGCAGTTCTTCAATTCGCTGTTCGGCACGCTTTCGCTGGTCGGCCCACGGCCCCATGCTGTCGCGGCACAATCCCACAACCTTCTCTACAACGAAGTGGTCGACGGCTATTTCGCGCGCCACCGCGTCAAGCCGGGAGTGACCGGCTGGGCGCAGATCAATGGCTGGCGTGGAGAGATGGACACCAACGACAAGATCCGCATGCGTACCGAGTATGATCTTTATTACATCGAAAACTGGTCGATGCTGTTCGACCTGAAGATCCTGCTGTTGACGCCGGTACGCCTGCTCAACACGGAAAACGCCTATTGAACACGCTGCCCCATGAGTTGCCTTCGAGAGCAGTCAATACCAAGCTGATCGCCCTGCTGTCGTCAGGGGCCATCATCCTCGGCATTCTGCTTTCTGGCTTTGTCATCGAGGAACCCGCTCCGTACGAGCTTTACATGGCCGCGCTGATCGGCGTGTGGGCGCTGTTCGGCCTGCACATCTCGCGACCGGTCGTGCCACTGCTCGTCCTGCTGGTGTCGATGAACATCGGCGGCATGATCGCCATGACGCAGATGGCGGACCTGTCATGGACGCCGCTTTATTTGGCCGTTTCGCTGTTTCTCGCCTTCACCGCCGTCTTCTTCGCTTCCGTGCTCGAACGAAAGCCCGACCTCTACAGGCTCATTTTCCTGGCCTATGTGACCACTGCAGTCTTCACCTCGGTCCTCGGTATCGCCGGTTATTTCAAACTGTTTCCGGGAGCCGAAATCTTCACCAAATACGAGCGCGCGGCCGGCGCCTTCCAGGATCCGAACGTCTTTGGCCCGTTCCTTGTCCTGCCCGGCATCTACCTGTTCTACAGATTGCTGACCGGACCGGTACAGCGCATGCCCCTCATAGCGATACCATTGCTGATCGTCGTCGGCGGAATTTTTCTGTCCTTCTCGCGCGGCGCCTGGGGTCTTTTCGGCGTGGCCGTCATCCTGCTGACCGGACTGGTGTTTCTGGAGAACACCAGCGGTCGCTTCCGCCTGCGCGTTGTGATCATGACCATTGCGGCGCTGGCACTGCTGATGGTTGCGATGCTGGTGGTGCTGCAGATTCCGGGCGTGTCGGAGATGCTGACCACGCGCGCAAGGTTGGCGCAGGACTATGATTCGGCACGCCTCGGTCGGTTTGCCCGCTATGGGATCGGCTTCATGCTGGCCCTCGAGAAACCGTTCGGCATCGGCGCGCTGGTGTTCGGCAAGATCTATGGCGAAGACACCCAGAACATCTGGCTGAAGACGCTGATGGATTATGGCTGGCTGGGTTTTGTGTCCTACCTGACGCTGACGATCTGGACGATCGCGGCCGGCTTCCGCCTGCTGCTGCGCAACAGGCCCTGGCAGCCTTATGTGCTGTGCGCCTATGTCGTCTATGTCGGCCATATCGGACTGGGCAGCGTGATCGACATCGATCACTGGCGCCATTTCTATCTGCTGCTAGGCATGGTCTGGGGTGGCATCGCGCTGGAATACCGTTATCAGCGCGGATTGATTGCCTTGGCCGATGCTGGTCCCACATTGCCAAACCGCCAGCGGGGCGCCGAACAAATGGCCCTCCCCGCCGTTCGCTCGGTGTCGCTGCTGTCCCTGGCACCCGCGAAGTAGAAAGCCGGAGATCCAGCCCTTGCGGACACCGGTGATCGCCGATGCGAAAACCGGAAATGGGGTCAAGTCAATCTGTTGGAAAAATGGTCGGAGTGGCCGGATTCGAACCGACGACCCCTTGACCCCCAGTCAAGTGCGCTACCGGGCTGCGCTACACTCCGAGCCGGTCGCGATGTACGTGATACCCCTGCGCCGGTCAACCTGTTTCGCAAGCGATTTTGCGAAGGGACAGCCAAGGCTCTTCACAGGAACACCACCTGCCGACATCGCTGTCGATCCGGCAGACTGTCACCGCACCTGATCGAGCAGGCGCTTGCACTCCAGCAGGTCGAACAGCGCCTCCTGCAACAATGCGCGATTGTCGCGGGAGAGCTTGCCGGAGCCGGCCTGCACGGGCCCCTCGTCGTCGGCCTTGCCGAGACCAAAGAAACGGCGATTTGGCTTGGCTGTCGGCTGGCCGACCAGCATCTCATCGTCGGTGCGCGGCTGCGCTGCCGGCGTCAGCGGCACTTCCTCGGCCTGCCGGCGCTGCGCGATCGCCTCGACGGCCGCGACGTCACCATGACCAACGGCGATCAGGAACTGGTTGCCGTTCTCGCGCAGCAGCTTCTGCACACCCTTGATGGTGTAGCCCTGGTCGTAGAGCATATGGCGGATGCCTTTGATCAGCTCGACATCCTGCGGCCGGTAATAACGACGGCCACCGCCGCGCTTCATAGGCTTGATCTGGTTGAAACGCGTTTCCCAGAACCGCAACACATGCTGCGGCAGATCAAGGTCTTCGGCCACCTCGGAAATGGTGCGGAAGGCGTCGGGGCTCTTGTCCATGGGCGGATCCTCGCGCTGGGCATCGGATCGGACGCGTCGTCACGTGCGTTGGTCAATCCAATGCGCAAAGAACAGACGAACCGAAGATTCGACACTATCCCGTCGAATCGCGGTCCATTTCAGCGATTTATCACCCGACATTCAAGCCCGGCATAAAGCCAGGGCCGGTTTTCAACCGCAGAGTCGGACTTTCGCCTATTTGCCTGATTTCGTCTTGCCGGCCTGATGAGAGCGCAGGATGCGGCTCTTCAGCACATTCGAGGCCTTGAAAGTCATCACCCTGCGAGGCAGGATCGGCACTTCCTCGCCCGTCTTGGGATTGCGCCCGATACGCTCGTTCTTGGAACGGACATGGAAGGTGGCGAAGGATGACAGCTTGACTGTCTCGCCACGAACGATGGCCTCGCATATTTCGTCGAGCACCGCTTCGACCAGTTCGGCCGACTCTGTACGCGACAAACCGACCTTGCGATAAACGGCCTCAGCAAGGTCAGCACGTGTCAGTGTCTTTCCCCCCATCAGAGACCGTCCTATCAGCTTGTGCTCAAATGTATCGACTAAACGAGGCGGAGCCTAAGTAATTGACTCGACAAGGTCAAGAACCGAACCGTGCGGTTCGCTTCACCATCTGACGAGAACGGCACCCCAGGTGAATCCACCCCCCATCGCCTCCAGAAGCACGAGGTCGCCACGCTTGATGCGACCATCAGCGGCAGCGATCGAAAGCGCCAGCGGCACCGAGGCGGCGGATGTGTTGCCGTGTTTGTCGACGGTGATCACAACCTTCTCCTCGGCGATGCCGAGTTTCTTGGCGGAAGCGTCGATGATGCGTTTGTTGGCCTGATGCGGCACGAACCAGTCTAGGTCGTCCGCCGTGATCCCAGCCTGCGAGAACGTCGCCTCGATCACGTCCGTGATCATGCCAACGGCATGCTTGAACACCTCGCGCCCTTCCATCCTGAGATGACCGACCGTTCCGGTGGTTGACGGACCGCCGTCGACATAGAGCTTTTCCTTGTGCGAGCCGTCGGAGCGCAGGCTGGCTGCCAGCACACCACGGTCGGCGATGGTACCCGCTGCCTCCGCTGCCTCCAGCACCAGCGCGCCAGCGCCGTCGCCGAACAGGACGCAAGTCGAGCGGTCGGTCCAGTCGAGAATGCGCGAGAAGGTCTCCGAGCCTATCACCAGAACACGCCTGGCCAGTCCGCCGCGAATGTAGGCATCAGCCGTGGTAACCGCATAGACGAAACCTGAGCAGACTGCCTGCATGTCAAAGGCATAGCCATGGCGCATGCCCAGCCGCTGCTGGATCTCGACAGCCGTGGCAGGAAACGTGTTGTTGGGCGTTGAAGTCGCCAAGACGATGAGGTCGATATCGTCCGGCGTAAGACCGGCATCGGCCAGGGCCGCGCGCGCAGCCCCCTCGCCGAGCGAAGCCGTCGTTTCGTCGTCGGACGCGATATGGCGCTGGCGGATGCCGGTGCGCTGGGCGATCCATTCGTCCGACGTTTCGACCATGCCCTCGAAATCGGCATTCTTCATGATACGGCGGGGCAACGCCTGGCCCGTGCCGCGCACGACTGATCTGATCAAGCTGCTTTATCCTTCTTCGTCGACCGCGACGTCAGACTTTCTGGGTGCCGGAGACTGCGGGTTGCGGGCATGAAACAGATCGAGATCCGCTTCGATGCGATCCAGCAAACGATTGCGCACCATGTCGTAGGCCAGTTCCACCGCCGCGGCAAACCCTGCCGAATCGGCGCCACCATGGCTTTTTACCACGACGCCGTCCAATCCGAGGAAGACACCGCCGTTGGAACGGCTGACATCCATCTTTTCGCGCAGCAGGTCGAAAGCACCTTTTGCGAACAAATAGCCGATGCGCGCCATCAGCGTCCGCCCCATGGCGGCCCGCAGGTAGCCGCCGATCTGGCGGGCAGTGCCTTCGGCGGTCTTCAGCGCGATATTTCCGGCGAAACCTTCCGTCACCACGACATCGACCGTACCCTTGCCGATGTCGTCACCCTCGACGAAGCCGTGATAGACAAGCGAGTTCATATTGGCCTCGCGCAGCATGCGCCCAGCCTCCTTGACCACTTCCTGCCCCTTGATCTCCTCGACGCCGACATTGAGAAGGCCGACAGTCGGCCGCTCCACGCCGAAGACCGCTCGTGCCATGCCTGTGCCCAGAATGGCGAAATCGACCAGCTGATGGGCGTCGGCACCGATGGTGGCACCGACATCCAGCACCACGCTCTCGCCACGCATGGTCGGCCAGATGGCGGCGATCGCTGGCCGGTCGATGGTCGCCATCGTGCGCAGGCAGAATTTCGACATCGCCATCAGCGCGCCGGTATTGCCCGCGGACACGCAGGCATCCGCTGAAGCAGCCTTGACCGCTTCGATCGCCTTCCACATCGACGATTTCCAGCGACCATGGCGCAGCGCCTGGCTCGGCTTGTCGTCCATGCGGACGGCAACCTCGCAATGAAAGAATTCGCTCTTCTCGGCCAGACCTGGAAATTTCGCCAGTTCGGGCCGCACTACATCTTCGCGGCCAAAGATAACGAAACGGATGTCCGGGCGGCGGGTGGCGACAATCTGGAGCGCCGGAATGACCACGCCGGGACCGTGGTCGCCGCCCATGGCATCAATGGAGATTTTTATCACGCGTTGTTCATCTCGTGGGTTGGCTTGGGACCATCGTGACTTTCCGGCGAAAATAGCGGTTTTGAGTCACCGCACAACCGGCTTTTGTCGTCGATCCATGGCTTTCAAGATTTTCCGAGCAGGGATTTCAGCTTTTTCTGGAATTCGCTTTCGGGTTCGGCCCCATCCGGCGCAGTCTCCAGAGATACGCCGGCCTTGCGCGGATAGGGATCGATCGCCAGGCCGAAGAACTGCTCGGCCAGAGCGCCGACATCGATCGTGTCGCCGATGAAGGTTTCCGGGCTGTCGGGGCCGTCGGCATCGAGCAGAATCTCGCCGCCACCCTCGAAACCCTGACGGCCCAGTTTCGAATCTTCGGGCAAAAACAGGCCCTCGACCTCCTCGTCGATATGGGCCGTCAACGGTTCCAGCGTCACCACGCAGGCCTGGGTGATGTCACCCTCGACCCGGCCTTTGACCTTCACGCCGTGGCGTTTCCAAGGCGTGACCACGAGATCGGCGACATAGCGCTCGACGGAAACCAGTCCATGGTCCTTGGCAAGAGCCTCGCGCTGGGCGGCATCGGCTTCGATACGCACCGGCATACCCTTTTGCGGCAGGCGCGAGACATGCGCCTCGAACGAAACCGAACTCCGTGGTTCCTCTTGATGATTCATCGCAGTCATCCTTCAACCTGCAGCGGCTGGAAAGGCAAGCTCGCCAAGGCAGATCGCTTCCGATGATTGCAAAGCAAGCGCCTCCTTGGCCCGCAGCACATAAGCCGCCATATCCGGCGCCTCCGTCCAGTCCTCGACATCCGGGCGGACGTTGCGGGACAAAGCAGTGGCGAGATCACCTTTGTCGTCGCGATTCAGCGCATCCGCGTAGGCAGCGGTGCGGCCATAGTACATCTTCGCCAGCTTTTTCATGCGTTTCGGGACACCCACGTCGCTGATGCCGAGTTCACGCAGCGAATGATCGACCTCGGTGAAGAACTCGTCGATCAATGTCTGTGCCAATTCCGCCGGCACGCCACTCTCGCCATGCAACCGGTGCTGGAACAGGAACATATGCAGCGACAGCATCTCGAAACGGCCGAGCGGCGTATCGGGCACATTCCAGTGCGAATAAAAGAAAGTTTGCCGCGCCGCCGCCACGATTTGTGCGTACAGCGCCTCGACAATAGCGCGGTTGGCATGGCGTTCACGGCCGAACAGGCGCTGAAACATTGGGGACGGTCTCCCGGGGACCTGTTTGTTAAGGCAGAATTGTTGCATCGGCGGCTAAGCTGGTTTACCGGTTTTGCCGCCTCGCGCAAGCCGGTGCCCGAGAGCGGACTATGGAGTTGTCGTTGCGCGCATTGAAATTCAAGTCGACCGCCTTGGCAGGTCCTGCATCCGTCGCATCGATGCTTGTCGTCGCAGCGGCGCTGACCGGCTGCAACTCATCAAAGATGTTCGGGGACCTGACGCCCGGCGAGACACTCACCCAGGGCTACATCGTCGACCAGCAGACGCTGGATTCGGTTCCTGTCGGCTCCAGCCGCGAGCAGGTGCTTTTGGCGCTCGGTACACCGTCCACTACGGCGACCTTCGACAACGAGGTCTTCTATTACATCTCGCAGACGCGGCGCCGTTCGGTCGCCTTCGCCAATCCGAGCGTCGTCGACCAGAAGGTACTGGCCGTCTATTTCGGCCAGGACGGCCGTGTCGCACGCCTGGCAAACTACGGAATGAAGGACGGCAGGGTGTTCGACTTCATCTCGCGCACGACACCGACCGGCGGCAAGGACCAGAACTTCCTCGGCCAGATCATCTCCGGCGCCGGCAAGCTCAAGCCCAATCCGGCTGCCGGGCTCTAGTAGCGCCGCAGGCGCGGCTGCCTGCCATACAATCCTACAAAAAGAAAACCCGCAGGATCGCTCCCGCGGGTTTTCTTTTTAGCAGATACCGCCGTCAGCCGTGCGCGAGCACCGCAAGCAGCAGCAGAGCCACGATGTTGGTGATCTTGATGGCCGGGTTCACAGCTGGACCAGCGGTGTCCTTGTAGGGATCGCCAACCGTGTCGCCGGTGACGGAAGCCTTGTGTGCCTCCGAACCCTTCAGGTGCTTGACGCCATCCTTGTCTGTGAAGCCATCCTCGAACGACTTCTTGGCATTGTCCCAGGCGCCACCACCGGAAGTCATCGAAATGGCCACGAACAGACCATTGACGATGACGCCGAGCAACGATGCGCCCAGCGCCGCGAAAGCCGAGGCCTTGGAACCCGAGATCAGGAGCACGCCGTAGTAGACGACCAGCGGCGCCAGCACCGGCAGCAGCGACGGAATGATCATTTCCTTGATCGCAGCCTTGGTCAGAAGATCGACCGCCCGTGCATAGTTGGGCTTGGAGGTGCCCTTCATGATACCCGGATCCTCGCGGAACTGGCGGCGTACCTCCTCAACGATCGAGCCGGCTGCGCGTCCCACCGCGGTCATCGCGATGCCGCCGAACAGATACGGGATCAGACCGCCGAAGATCAGACCGGCGACCACATAAGGATTCGACAGGTCGAAGGAGACCGTGCCGAGATCGGAGAAGTAGGGATATTGCGCGGCATTGGCGGCGAAATATTGCAGGTCGTTCGAATACGCCGCGAACAGCACCAGCGCACCGAGGCCAGCCGAACCGATGGCGTAACCCTTGGTGACGGCCTTGGTGGTGTTGCCAACAGCGTCAAGCGCATCGGTGGAATGACGCACTTCCTTGGGCAAGCCGGACATTTCGGCAATGCCGCCGGCATTGTCGGTGACCGGGCCAAAGGCGTCTAGCGCCACGATCATGCCGGCAAGACCAAGCATGGTGGTGACGGCGATCGCGGTGCCGAACAGGCCCGCCAGCTGGAATGTGGCGATGATGCCGCCGACGATGACGATCGCCGGCAGCGCGGTCGATTCCAGCGAAACCGCGAGGCCCTGGATGACATTTGTGCCGTGGCCGGTGACCGAAGCCTGGGCGATCGAATTGACCGGACGCTTGTTCGTGCCGGTGTAGTATTCGGTGATCACCACGATCAGCGCCGTCACCAGCAGGCCGATCAGGCCGCAGATGAACAGATTCGTTCCGGTCACGACATGCGCACCGGCACCGACCTGGCCCCAACCAATGGTCATGGACGTGGCGGCACCCAAGCCGACGATCGACAGTATGCCCGTGACGATCAGCCCCTTGTAGAGGGCTCCCATGATCGAACCATTGGCGCCGAGCTTCACGAAGAAGGTGCCGATGATCGAAGTCACGATACAGGCGCCGCAGATGACCAGCGGATAGAGCATCATGCTGGAAAGCACGTCCGTGCCGGCAAAGAAGATTGCAGCCAGGACCATGGTTGCGACCACGGTCACGGCGTAGGTCTCGAACAGGTCGGCAGCCATGCCGGCGCAGTCACCAACATTGTCACCGACGTTGTCGGCGATGGTGGCGGGGTTGCGCGGATCATCCTCCGGGATGCCGGCTTCGACCTTGCCGACGAGATCGCCACCAACGTCAGCACCCTTGGTGAAGATGCCGCCGCCCAGACGAGCGAAGATCGAGATCAGCGAGGCGCCGAAGCCAAGGGCTACCAGCGAGTCGATCACGGTGCGATCGCCAGGCGCCAGGCCGAGCGGACCGGTCAGCACCCAGTAATAAACGGAGACGCCGAGCAGCGCGAGGCCGGCAACCAGCATGCCGGTAATGGCCCCCGACTTGAAGGCGATGTCGAGGCCGGCTGAAAGGCTGTTCGACGCGGCCTGCGCCGTGCGCACATTGGCGCGCACCGAAACGTGCATGCCTATGAAGCCTGCCGCGCCCGAAAGCACGGCACCGATCAGGAAGCCGATGGCGGCGGTACCCGACAGCAGCCACCATGCCAGCAGGAACACGACGACCCCGACGATGGCGATGGTGGTGTATTGGCGCGCCAGATAGGCTTGTGCGCCCTCGCGGATTGCCGCGGCGATTTCCTGCATGCGTGCGTTGCCCTGGTCGGACGCCAGCACGGACTGTGTAGCCCAGATGGCGTAGACGATTGAGAGCACGCCGCAGAGGATGACGACATAAAGCATGGTCATTTGCGGATTATTCCTCGATCTGTGGCCCGGCAGACCTCCTCCCCAGGCCGTGGAACCGAACCGGGATTCCCGAGCGGAATCCCGACCCCTCGATCGATTTATGCAAAGCCGTGGTCTCGACCGTCAAGCCGGCATGCGACATTTGCCCGCATTTCGCTGCGACAGTTTACCGCGCCCGACGCATCGCCCAGCCCGAATGCCTGCGCGCACTTCACCTTGAAGCAGGTGGTGCGGTCCAACGCTACCGCTGCAGGTCGCGGTCCGGTTGCATGATGAAGATCAGCACCGCGAGCATGGTCATATAGAACTTGAAGGCGGCTTCCTGGCCGTTCCAGGTTTTCGACTGCCACATGGCAAACCACTCTCCACCGATGACCATGAAGCCGAAATACCAGACCAGAAAGCCCATGGTTGTGGCGATAATCGCGAATTTCTTGGCGTTGTTGAACGTTTCGCCACTTCCCTTGCGGGCGCTCCACAAATTCCAGGCGGCGATCAGGAAGAGCACACAGGTCAGTGCCTCACCGAAGATGATCAGCCAGTAGCCCATGGTCCAGAGCGTTGGGTTGGTGATCGAACGATACATCAGGGCATTGCCCGGAAAGGTTGTGTCCATGGACAGCACATGCTGGACAAAGGCGAAGTTCGAGCCATAGTCGGTGATGTTGCCAAAGGCGACGAGGAAGGCGAAGGCCGCCAGACACAGGCACATGGTGATCTTGGAAAGACGTGACGTCATGGCAAAAGCTCCTTCTGCTTTCGATGATTCTGGTCACGGCAAAGCAAGATCACCGAGTCCCGGCGAACACGCAATGAGCGTTGTTTCGATTGTCCTGACCGCAAGCGCGGAGCGCCACGCCGGAAGGCATCAGCTGACGACGACGCTGCTGTCGCTGCGACTGCCGGTGAGTTGCGCGACCGGAGATCTTGTATCGCTGGAGACTGGCAATGCTGGGCGCCATGATTTTTCGATCATCCGGCGCCGATGGATCGTCGCAGCAAACACCACGGAACTGGAAATAACCCTCGACCATCCGGCAGGGCGTTAAACGACGAACCCCAGTCTGCTGCAGACTATCGGGCAGCCTGCCCCATCCGGCGTGCCGCAACACGTTCGAGAGCCATCAGCCCGTCGTAGATGAAGACTGCAAGCCCGGCAACGATGAGCCCTCCCTGGACGACGAAGGCGAGGTTGTTGGAGATCAATCCGGCAATGATGACCTCGCCCAGTGTCTTGGCCGCGACCGTGGACCCGATGGTGGCGGTGGCCAGGCTGATCACCACCGACAGCCGGATGCCTGCAAGGATCACCGGCAGGCTGAGCGGAAGTTCCACCCGGAGCAGTTTCTGGCGATCGGTCATGCCGGCACCACGAGCCGCCTCCACGACATTGGCCGGCAGCGTGGTAAGTCCGGTCAAAGCGTTCTCGAAGATCGGCAGCAGGCCGTACAGGAAGAGCGCGATCAAGGTCGGCTTCTCGCCGAAACCGACAGCAGGCACGGCCAGCGCCAGCACAGCGACCGGTGGAAAGGTCTGGCCGATATTGACCAGCGAACGCGACAGCGGCAGGAATTCGGCGCCGAAGGGCCGTGTCACCAGGATGGCAAGGCCGATCGCGACAATGATCGCGGCGATCGTTGCCACGGCGACGGTGCCCAGATGCTGCAAGGTCAACGACAGCAGGCTTCCCTGGTTGTAGATCGCCGGCGCATTGTTTTCCGTGAGCGGCTTGAACAGCGGTTCGAACCAGCCCGGATAAACGATGAACGCCACCAGGAGCACCAGCAGAACGACACGCAACGCTGCCGGCAGGAAAACCTTCATGCCGGCCTCGCCGCGAGCTTCACCAGGCTGTCGACGGTGACCCGGCCAAGCGCCTTGCCATCGCCCCCCTTGACCGGTAGCGCCGGCTTGCCGGTCCAGAGCAGTTCAGCCAGTGCATCGCGCTGGCTGGCGTCGGCGGGTATTGCTTCGCCTTCCGCACTGCCCTTCTCAACCGCATCGCCGACACGGCCAAGCGACAGCAGCCGGAACGGCCGCTCCGACGAACCGACCAGCGTCTCGACGAAGGAACTGGCGGGCTTCGCCAGTATCTCGGCTGGTCGGGCGTACTGCACCAGCTTGCCGCCGTCCATGACCGCGATCTTGTGGCCCAGATGCACCGCTTCTTCCATGTCGTGGGTGACCAGGATGATGGTGGTGCCGAAATGTTTCTGGATGGCGAGCAGGTCTTCCTGTGCCTTGGTGCGGATGATCGGGTCGAGCGCGCCGAACGGCTCGTCCATCAACAGCACATTGGGTTTGGCGGCGAGCGCGCGCGCCACGCCAACGCGCTGCTGCTGACCGCCAGACAGTTCGTGCGGATAGCGCGGGCCGAAGGCGGCGGGATCGAGCTGGAAGAGCTTCAGCAGTTCATCGACGCGTTCATCGATGCGTTCCTTGTCCCAGCCGAGCAGCAGCGGCACCGTTGCGATGTTCTGTGCAACGGTGCGATGCGGAAAGAGGCCGTGGCCCTGGATGGCGTAACCGATCGAGCGGCGCAATTCGTAGTCAGGCAACGAATGGTTGTCGACGCCATCCAGCTTGATCGTGCCGGAGGTCGGTTCGACCAGCCGGTTGATCATGCGCAGCAGCGTGGTCTTGCCGGAACCGGAAGTGCCGACTATCGCCGCGATGGTGCGTGGCTCGATTATCATCGACACGTCATCGACCACGGTCTGCTTGTCGTAGCGCTTGGTGATATTCTCGATTTCGATCATGCGACCGCTTCCTTGCGCTTGGCTGTTGCGGTGAGTTCGATGACGGCATCAAGCACGATGCCTGCCGCGAAGGCCAGCGCCACCGTCGGCACGGCACCGAGCAAAACCAGATCCATCGCAGTCTGTCCGACGCCCTGAAAGACAAAGACGCCGAAGCCGCCGCCGCCGATCAGGGCGGCGATGGTGGCAAGGCCGATGTTCTGCACCAGAACGATGCGGATCCCGGTCAGGATCACCGGGAAGGCAAGCGGAAACTCCACGCCGAACAGTCTCTGGCGGTCCGTCATGCCCATGCCGCGCGCAGCCTCATTGGCCGCCTTCGGCACTCCGGCCAGCCCCACCACCGTGTTCGCCACAACCGGCAGCAGCGAGTAGAGGAACAGTGCCACGAAAGCCGGCGCTGTGCCGATACCGCGAATGCCGAGCGCGGCGGCTCCTGGCACGTGCAGTGCCACCCAGCCGAGCGGGCCGATCAACATGCCAAACAGCGCGATCGACGGGATGGTCTGGATGATGTTGAGCACGTTGAGGACCCCGGCCCGCAGCACGTCGACCCTGTGGCAGAGAATGCCGAGCGGCAGGCCGACCACGACGGCGGCAGCCAGCGAACCCAGCGCCAGGGTGACATGCTTGCGTGCCTCGGCCCAGAAACTGTCGGCCCTGTTGGCGTATTCCTTGAGGATGGAAAGGCTGTCCCAGCTGCCGGATGCCAGAAGAGCGCCAATCGCCACTGCGGCGACCAGGAGAATGCCAATGCGCACAAACGGCGACAGATCGAGCCGCGTCAGCACGTCGGCCAGCAACAGGGCAAAGGCAAAAAGCAGCAACCAGAGACCGGAAGCCGGTGACACGCGCGCGAAGGTGTTGCCGGGTGGTGTCAGAAAACTACCGGCCATGCCGATGGCCAGAGCAAGCGCCACCAACAGAACCACACTCGCGACAAGCCGCCAGGCCAATGCCGTCTTCAACAGCGCCACGATTATGGCGGCGATGATCAGCGCCAGCAGCAAGGGCCCACTGACGGAGGGAAGCGCGTCGAGGATGGAGCGCCCTTCCCCCGGCACGATGCGGTTGGCACGAAAGGTAGCGAAGGGTGCAAGGAAAGCCGCATAGGCGGCAATCGCGGCAATCACCACGCCCAGCTTGTCAAAGCGAATGCCCACGATCCCCAGTCCTTCAGATCCGGCGCGCCCAGTGGATTCGATCCAGCCGGCGCGCCGGAACGCTCCCTACTTGAGGAAGCCGTTCTTCTTCAGGAAGTCCTCAGCAACTGCCTTGGCCGGCTCACCGCCGACCTGGACGCGACCGTTCAACTCCTGCAGCGTGACCAGGTCGAGCTTCTCGAACACCGGCTTCAGCACTTCCTCGATCTTCGGGTTTTCCTTCAGCACCGCCTCGCGGATGATCGGGGTCGGCTGGTAGACCGGCTGGACGTTCTTGTCGTCGGCGAGAACCACGAGGCCCGACGGTGCGATACCGCCATCGGTGCCGTAGACCATGGCAGCATTGGCCCCATTGGTCTGATTGGCGGCAGCACCGATGGTTGCAGCCGTGTCTCCGCCCGATAGGGTGATCAGCTGATCCGGCTTCAGGGTGAAGCCGTAAGTTGTCTGGAAAGCCGGCAAGGCAGCGGCCGAATTGACGAATTCGGCTGAGGCGGCCAGCACCACCTTGCCGCCGCCCGCCACGTATTTGCCAAAGTCGGAGAGCGTGGCCAGCTTGTTGGCGTCGGTGACATCCTTGCGCAACGCGATCGCCCAAGTGTTGTTAGCCGGCGACGGTGTCAGCCAGACAAGCTTGTTGGCGTCGTAGTCGAGCTTCTTGGCTTCGGCATAACCCTTGGCGGCATCCTTCCAGACCGGATCGTCGGCCTTCTCGAAGAAGAAGGCGGCGTTGCCGGTGTATTCGGGATAGATGTCGATCTCGCCTGCAATGATCGCCTTGCGCACCACAGGCGTGGCACCAAGCTGAATGCGATCAACGGTCTTGATGCCGTTGGCATTCAGAACCGACTGGATGATGTTGCCAAGAACCCCGCCCTCGGTGTCAATCTTGGAAGAGACGACGACGTCGGCAGCGTTGGCGGAGGCGACGGAGAAGCCGAGCGCCACAAGCGCACCGGCTAAAAATCTGGTTGAAGACATGGCGGCAAATCCCTCTGATAAAACCGATGACGATGCTTGCTATCGCACGCCCCAGACGGGCAGTCGGGGCATACGGTTTCATAAGATGGAGGGTAAGCGCAATATTTTTATCCGCAATGGGCGTTCGACCCGCGCCTATCCCGACAGCGTTCTGTCAGTTGGCCTGGCGCAGCTTTGTCCGCTGATTGCCGGCCGGATCCTCCTGGCTCCGAAATTGTGATCCCGCTATCCGGCTTCATAGGAAGCCGCACCTTGGGTGCGCGAACCGGCAAACAGCAAACCTGTCAATCCGAGGATGACAACACCCAGAACCATGATCTGGAGTCCGGTGACGGTTTCGTTGAAAAGCAACGCCGACAGGACCATCGTCACCGCAGGCGCGGGTACGGTGATGGAACTGGCCACTGAAACGTCGATATGGCGAACGGCGTAGAACCACACGATCAGTTCAACATAATAGGCAAGTCCCATCGCCACCGCGAATATCTGGAACTGAAAATCCAAACCTAACAATGGGATGCTGTCAAAACCCTCGAGTGAAACTGCAAGCACCGACAGAAAGATGGTCGAAACAACCAGGCGCGACGTTGTGACCTGGCTTGGCGTGATCGGGGTCGATAGCAAGGCCTGCCTGACGATGATGTGAGCAACACTCCAGACCAGCGGAACCGCGAGCGCCAGCAGGAACCAGAATGACAGCCCAGCCAGCTGCCAGGTGCCCTGCGTGGCAAGATAATAGAGTGCGACAACCACCAAAAGCATGAAGCCTAGCTCGAGAGCACTCTTGCGGCGGCGCAGGAACACCGCTTCGAGCGCGGCAGCAAAGAGCGGATAGGCCTGCAGGGCAATCGCCGCATTGACCGCTCCCGCCTTTTCGAAGGCCAGAACATACATCCAGGTGGACAGGCTGAAGAGCCCGCCGGTGAACAGCGTAACGCCAAGCACACGCCATCGCTCCGCTCGGGGCATACGTTCACCGAACAGGCCATGCTCACCCGATTGCCACTCGAGTGCGAGCAGTGGAAGCGAAAACAGGAGCTGCCAGACCGATAGCCAAAGCGCGAATGACAGCGCGCTGGAGCCAGCGGGGCGGCCGATTGCGATAATCGGCATCAGGCCGAGCACGACGAGGCAAATGAAAGCGAGCGTGATGCCGGTGCCGCGCCGCGGACTGAAGGGCTGGTCCATGCAGAGCTCCGGATGCCGGCATTGCCGAGAGGTTGGCACCAGAGGTCAATACAGAGATACCGGCAGCCAGCCATAGAGGCAGCTCGTGATGGATTCTGCTCCAGCCAACACGTCATCAGCCCGGTGTTGGGACGTGACTATCGGCTCGGCTAAAATCGCATGAAGACAGTCCCGTCAGGACCGAATGTCACGACATCGTAGGCTTCGGGTTCAACGCCCGGCATCTCCATGCCCGGCGAGCCAACGGGCATGCCTGCAACAGCAAGGCCCTTGACAGCCGGCCGCTCGGCAAGCAGCTTCCCGACCGCCTTGGCCGGCACATGCCCTTCAAGCACATAGCCAGATACCAAGGCGGTGTGGCATGACTGCAGGGCCTGAGGTATCCCCTGCTCCGCCTTGAATTTCTCAAGCGTCGAGCTCTCCACGACCTTCACTGTGAAACCCGCCTTTGCCATGTGATCGGCCCATGCGCCACAGCAACCGCATGATGGGTCCTTGTATACCGTCACCAGAGCCTGCTCCTCAGCGAAGGCCGACGGGCCTGCCAGCAAAGCCGCGGTCGCGATGAAAAACGTCCGGCGTCTCATTACCATCTCCTTTGGTACAATCAGCATGGAGCCAGACATCGGCTCCATGCTGATCGGTTGGTCTAGCGATAGCGCTTACTTGGCCTTTTCGATCTTGGTTACCGTCAGGCGGCCGTTGACGCGGTCGGCCTCGAATTTGACCTTGTCACCGACCTTGACGGTTTTCAAAGCTGCCGGATCGGCTGCCACGAAGACCATGGTCATCGCATCCATCTCGAGGTTGGTGATCGGGCCGTGCTTCAGCGTGATCTTGCCTTGAGCCTGGTCGATCTTGGTGACCTGACCGTGGACCGGTGCTGCCTGGGCGGACGTGACCAGCGCGATCAAGATCGCTGTGGCTGCTGCTAGTTTACGCATCGTGTTTCTCCTTCGTTGCGATGGTTATTTGACGACAATGGTGCCGGCCATGCCGGCTTCGCGGTGCCCGGGGATGAGGCAGGAAAAGTCGAACTCCCCCGCCTTGGTGAATTTCCAGACGATCTCGCCGGTTTTCTTTGGAGCCAGACGCTTGGCGTTCGGATCGTCGTGTTCCATGTCGGGATTCTTGGCCATCTGCTCGCCGTGCTTAAGGTTCTCGGCCAGTGTGCCGAGCACCAGTTCATGGTCGAGCTCGCCATTGTTGCGCAGCATGAATTTGACCTGCTCACCAGTCTTGATCTCGACACGGTTGGGCAGGAACTCCATGCGGCCGTCGGCCTCACGCATGACGACCTGGACAACGCGCGCCGGCTTTTTCGGATTGCCCGGTTCACCGTAGGCGCGCTCACCATCGTGGCCCGCATCGGCAAAGGCCGCAGCCGGCGAGGCCAACATGGCCAGGATGGTAACAAGGACTCGGATATTCATGAACAGACTGTCCTTCAGTGGTTGTTGTGCTGGTTCTTGGAGGATGGATGACCGCCGGGTTTCACCACGGTGACTTCGGCAGTCTGCGACTTGTCGAAAACGGGAGCCTCACGGCGTTCCGCCTTCTGGCTTTGACCGGTCCATTCGTAAGCGACCGTACCCGACGGATGCTGATACCAGCCGGGGTCCTTGTAATCCCCGGTGGCTTGACCCTCACGGACCTTGACCACCGAGAACATGCCGCCCATCTCGATCGGCCCGAATGGACCGAAGCCTGTCATCATCGGCAGGGTGTTGTCGGGCAGCGGCATTTCCATTTCGCCCATATCGGCCATGCCGGCGGTGCCCATCGGCATGTAGTCCGGCACGAGACGCTTGATCTTCTTGGCCACCTCCTTCTTGTCAGCGCCGATGAAGGTGGCGAGTTCGTGCCCCATGGCGTTCATGGTGTGGTGCGATTTGTGGCAGTGAATGGCCCAGTCGCCGGCAAAGTCGGCCACGAAATCAAAGGCGCGCATCTGGCCGACGGCGCAGTCGATGGTGACTTCGGGCCACGCCGCGGCTTCCGGCACCCAGCCACCATCCGTGCACGAAACCTTGAAGTCGTATCCGTGCATATGGATGGGATGGTTGGTCATGGTGAGGTTGCCGAAGCGCACCCGCACCTTGTCGCCCCTGGCCACCACCAGCGGGTCGATCCCCGGGAAAACACGGCTGTTCCAGGTCCACATGTTGAAGTCGGTCATCTCCGCCACCCGCGGCACATAGGCGCCGGGTTCGATGTCGTAGGAGGACATCAGGAAGACGAAGTCGCGGTCGACGCGGCGGTAGGCGGGATTCTTCGGATGAACGACGAAGAACCCCATCATGCCCATCGCCATCTGCACCATCTCGTCGGCGTGCGGGTGGTACATGAAGGTGCCGCTCTTCCGCAGCTGGAACTCGTAGACGAAGGTCTTGCCGACGGGGATATGCGGCTGGGTGAGCCCGCCGACACCGTCCATGCCACTGGGCAGAAGCTGGCCATGCCAGTGGATGGTCGTGTGTTCTGGCAGTCGATTGGTGACGAAGATGCGCACCCTGTCGCCTTCCACCGCCTCGATGGTCGGCCCCGGCGACTGGCCGTTGTAGCCCCACAGGTGCCCGACCATTCCCGGAGAGAATTCGCGCACCACTGGCTCGGCGACGAGATGGAATTCCTTCCACTCGCCGTTCATGCGCCAGGGAAGCGTCCAGCCGTTCAGCGTGACGACAGGATTGTAGTCGGGTCCGCTTGTCGGCACGAGCGGCGGCTGCATCACGGCCTCTGTCATCGTCGGCGCCTCCGGTACCGAGGCAAAGGCCGTACGACCCGACACCACACCGGCGCCGAGCAGTGTCATGGCGCCGGTCGCGCCGAGGAAGTTGCGGCGGGAGACCGTCATGGCCTGTTTCTCCTTTGGATTATTCATCGCCACCTCCCGCGCCACCACCAATGATGGCGCTCTGGAAATCGACGCCGGCGACGAAGACGTCGCGTTGCGCCTCGATCGCCGCGACATTGGTCTCGATGCCTTCGCGCGTGGTCGTCAGAAGCTCGAACACGTCGATCAGCATGCCGTTGTATTGAAGCTGCGCTTCCTCGGAGATGACCTTGCGCAACGGTATGATGCTGGCGCGGTACTGCCGGGCGATATCGTTGGACGCACGATAGGCAAGCAAAGCCGAGCGAGCCTCGGAGCGGATAGCGACCGCCTTGGCCGCGAAGCGGTTGACGGCCTGCATATAGGTCTCGACATTTCGCCGTCTGGTCGTCTCGCCGAAATCGAAGATCGGGATCTCCAGTTCGAGATCGAGCGTGCCGCCTTTCGGATAGTCCTTCTCGACCTCGCCGTGATCATTCTTGCTGCGTTCGAAATTGGCGAAGCCGGCCAGCTGAAAGGCCGAGACATACCGGGTCGCGTTGTCGAGCTTGAGCGAACGGGCCAGAGCGTCGAGTTCGAGCCGTGCCACGATCAGATCGACACGTTTGCGAATGGCTTCCGTTTCGGCCTGATCCGATGTCTGCAGTTTCTTTGGCAGGGACGGCAGCCTGTTCGGGATCTTGTAGCCGGCATCCGCGCCCCACAAGCCGAGCTCACGCGTGAGCGCCTCGCGTGTAACGCCTGCTTCAAGCCTGGCGGCGGCGAGTTGGCTGGAGGTTTCGGCATTGAAGGCACCCGCGCGTGCCTGATCCAGTTTGGTTGCCGCACCGGTCTCGCCAAGCTTGCGCGTGAGGTCGGCCGCTGCGTCCGTCGAGGCTCTCGCCTGCTCGAGATAGGTCACCCGATGCCGGGCGGCTACGGCTCGATAGTACGCCTTGCGTGCACTGGCCGCCTGACGAAACGTTGCCTCGATGGCACGATATCGCGCCGCCTCGAATTCCTTCTCGGCAATCGCCTTGCGTGCGGGCAAGGTGAGCAGCGCCAGCAGCGAACCGACCAGCCGGCGTTCGATGTCCAGCGATGCTTGCTGCAAGGTGCCGCCAAGCGAAATGCTCGGATTGGGCGGCAGGCTGGCTTCCACGAAGGCCGCTTCGGAAACGCCGAGCGCATTGTACTCGGCCTGAAGGTTCCTGTTGCTGAGCAATGCCACCTGGACGGCACTGTCGGCGTTCAATGGCTGGGTCAAAAGTACCTTCACACGCGAAGCCGCCGCCTTGGCATCGGCCTTCGAGGCGATCTTCAAGGTTTGCGCGCCGATTGCGGACGATACCTGCGCACCCACCGGCTCCATGCCGGCGTCCTTGCTGAAGGTTGCGCAGCCTGCCAGCGTCAGCGCGAGCAGGCTGACACCTCCGATTTTGACGAACTTGCCTTTCTGGACAGCCGGCAAGACGGAAGAAGCAAAGGAGACGATCGGCATCATTTGCCTTTCTCCTTCGGCGCCACTTGGCGGTTGCTGTCGACCCAGGATTTGGGCGCAACAGGACGGTAGTCGACCGTGCCGGCGAGCACCGGCGTATACCGCGCAGGCGGCACGGCAATGGCAGGGTCGGCTGCCGACGGCCCTGTGCCGATCTCAGGCAAGGCCGTGCAGGCGGAAAGGATGATGGCGGGTGCCATCACGAACGGAGACCTCATGAATGATCCTCAACGACGGAGATGAATGGAGAACGCGGGCCTGACGGAGCACGGGCTCCAGGCCAGGCCATACGACGAGTGGCGAGAGCCGCCATGCCGGTTCTCCGCGAGGATTCCGGGCACTGACGCTCAGTCGGCGCGCACGATCTCGCCGGCGCATGGGCCGGACCGATCGTCAAGGTCGATCAGAAACAGGAACTGGGTGCGTCAATCGAGCGGAGACTTCCGCCCGGGACGCAACAATCCAACCTACGCCGACGTTTCAGGCGTGGGCCGGACGGGGAGGACGTTCAAGCCGGAGGGTTGCAGAGCCTTCCAGCACGTCGGCCAGCTGGCGGTGCTTGATCTGCCAGGTCAGGAAGCTGACCGGCGCGACACAATCGACGGAAAGAATGGCGGTGTGGCAGGCCATGGCGCAGCAGGTTTGCGCCAGATCCTGCGGTTGATGGTGCGAGCCGCTGCAGCTGCTGCCCTCGCAGGCGGCCGAACTGTCTTCTTGTTTGCCGCCGCCATGGTCGTGGTTTCCGGCGCTCGGATGGTCCATAGCCGAGGCTTCGCCGACCACGACGTCACCAGTCGCGGGCAAGACCGCGCCTGCGGCCCAGCCCGTGCTGCTTATCGCCACCGCCACCATGACAAGCGCAACCGATAGCATCCTGCCCATGCGAAAAAACACAGACAAAAGGCTGGCTGCAACATTTGCTATGGCTTGGCGAACAGTCATCAGGCGCAATTCCAACGGCCTTGGTTTCTCACCTTGACGCCGGAGTTCCGACGCGGATCAGACAACGGCTACCGGATGAAGGTATTGCCGGGATATCGAAGGGCCAACAAGTTTTTTTATACATATTTGTATTCGTCTCTCGTCGACCGGCACGATGCGTGGTCAGCCAACCCGACACCGTGAGAATCATCAACCCGACAGCGGGTTGCAAGCGCGACTTTTGTGACGGCGGTCCAGTGGCGCGTCAAGCAGCAGATGATTGCTAGTACAGAACCGTCACGACGTTCGACGTCCATGGTGACAAGAATCACAAAATTGTAAATCGGGCGGAAAGTGACGGTGAAGTCACGCGCCTAGCCTCTGATCGTCGGGCCCCCAAGACGCCCGCGTTCGACAAGAGGAACAATCATGCACAAGACCATCGGATATGCTTTGATCATCGTGGCCGCCACGGCGACCGGCGCTTTTGCCAACAGCGGTTCCAATCCAACAAATTCCGAGCTCGACAGGATCTTGCAAGGCCATGGATCGGCTGGCGAGGCGGCCGGATCGGTGTCGAATCCGGACATCTCCTACAGGGTTCTTGCCAACGGAGACCTTGAAAAGACCAACACACGTTACAACCGCGTCGAGATCGTGAAGCCCTCCTGGTCGCAGGGCCAGCGTGCCAGCTGGGCGGGACGGAGGTAGCCGTCGACACCGTCCCTCCCGCGGAACGATTTGACGCAAGGAGCGATCCGACCGACGGATCGCTCCTGAAGCTGCTTCACCTCTTGCCCGGCTTATGGAGCCAAGCTCACGACTGCGTTGGGCGGCGTTGCAACTTCCTCGGCCGTCACCAATCCGTGATCGCAGTTCCACAATCTGCCTGGCTGAAGACCCAGATTGAACACAGTTGTTGCAGATGCCGATAACCACCATCGGAATCGAACCAACTTCAACGGCTTAGAGTGACCACCATGAGACGAATTCGGCGGAGGGGCGAGAATTTGCAGGACCAAACGAAACTTATCTCAACAGCCAATCTCCGCTGCGCCGCCGAGCAATCTAAGACGGCGATGCGACCATAACAGACGTCGAGCGGGAATACCCGCCGTTCCACAATTCATTGAGACATGGTTCGTGCAGGAAATGGACGAACCGAACCAACCTTTGAGGTCATCAACGCTTGGACAACCAAGCCAGATGAGAGCCATTCGTCATGAGAATTCTTCTGGTCGAAGATGATGAACAGATCAGCCAGTACATCCAGAACGGACTGAAATCGTCCGGCCATGTCGTCGACATCCTGAGCGACGGGCGCGACGCCCTGTCGGTAGGACTGCGTGAGCCCTTCGATGTGGCAATCGTCGACCGCATGATCCCGGGGCTTGATGGTCTTTCGCTCGTGCGCGGTCTGCGCGGCGCGGGTGGCAAGGTTCCGATCATCTTCCTGACCTCGATGGGCGGGGTCAACGATCGCGTTGAAGGTCTGGAGGCCGGTGCCGACGACTATCTGGTCAAGCCGTTTGCGTTTTCGGAACTGCTGGCAAGGGTGAATGCCCTGTCGCGCCGTCCGCCGATCACCGCCGGCAAAGCCAAGCTGCGCGTGGCGGATCTGGAACTGGATCTGTTCAGCCGGCTGGCCAGCAGAGGCGGCACGAGCATCGAATTGCTGCCGCGCGAATTCGCCCTGCTTGAACTCCTGATGCGCAACGAAGGTCGTATCCTGACAAAGACGATGCTGCTGGAACGCATCTGGAACTTCAATTTCGATCCGCAGAGCACGGTCGTGGAAACCCATATCAGCCGCTTGCGCGCCAAGATCGACAAGCCCTTCGACGTGCCGCTGCTGCACAATACGCGCAACACCGGCTACAGCATTCATGGCCAACGCTAGCATAACGCGCAGTACGTCAATCCGACTCGCCGCCTTCTACATCTTGCTTTTCCTGCTGTCGTTTCTGGGCGCCAATGCGGTGGGTTACAACATGGTTGCCTCCTATCTCTACGAGCGCCTGGACTCGAACGTGATGGAGCGATTCAGGGAGATCGAGACCGCCTACGACAAGAACGGGATTGATGGCGCGGCCGCGATGATCCGAAGCCATGGTCCGGCGATACGTGGTCAGGAAACACTCTATACCCTCAAGGATCCTGGCGACACCGTCCTGGTCGGGAACATCGACATGGTTGACGTGCCGCCCGGTTTCTCGACACGGGCGCCCACGAGCCACGACAAGCCCCCGACCAATTATCGGCTCTATCGCAGGAACCTCGACCAGTACGACCTGACCGTCGGCGTCAGCTACGACGATACCAACCGCCTGCGCTGGATCGCACTTGTGAGTTTCGGATGGGCGACGGCCATTGTCCTGGCAGCCGGCCTGGGTGGCGGCGCAATACTCGCCTTCCGCACGCGTCGCCGGATAGCCAGATTCTCGGAGGCCATGAAGGCCGTCGGCGCTGGTGCACTTGCCACCCGACTGCCGATTTCGAAGCGCCATGACGACATCGACGCGCTGGCAATCGAGGTCAAC
>VFQQ010002046.1_pt1 | contig 24792 bp, 24 predicted proteins | sample 3512341 | NCBI WGS metagenome assembly VFQQ01 (sample SAMN10412373, study PRJNA504923) | tailings metagenome | isolation source: Relicate 2 Philex TSF1 revegetated site | place: Philippines: Tuba, Benguet | collected 2017-08-29 | reverse complement strand
GCCGTCGCCGGCATCAAGGTCTCACCTGATGGCCTCAATGCCGATCTGCATGCCCCGGCCGAATACCGCGCGCATCTCGTGACCGTGATGGCGAAGCGCGCCGTCGCGCGAGCGCTCGCCTAACGCGGCTCGCGGCACACCTCGGCGTCGATCAGCACCATCGCGCTGGCCGGCTCCAGCGCGCAGGTGACCTCGCACATCCGGTCGACGACCCATACCACCGACGGCTGCTGCTCCATCCGGCACTCAAACTCGGTATTGTCCTGCGGCGGCAGCGGCGTCGCAGCTTCCCAGCGCTCGCCTATCCAGACGTCCTGCGCGGCGGCGTGACTGGCGACATAGGCTGCCGCCTCCCGGCTGCTCCCGATGCTGACGAGCATCTGATTGCCCGCTGGTGTCGCATAGGCTGTCACGACAACGTCCGTGTCCGGAATACTGTCACCGCTCAGCGTCACCCGCTGCTGCAGGACATCGCCGGGCAGCCGCTCCAGCGGGCCGGGCGACGCCGTCACGCCTTCGCCAGCCAACACATCGACCCGGGGCGCAAACCACTCCTCCAGCGGGGCCGCATAGGCATGCACCCCCGACACAAGGACATAGGCGTCCTCCGCTTCCGGCGCCGTCAGGATACGTCCCAGATCGACATCACGCCCCGGCCAGGTAACGTCTGCGGCCGTGGCCGATCCTGCCAGCGCAGCGAGCGCAAGGATCCACCGCTTCAAATGCCCCTCCCTTGGCGCTGCAGCTGCGCCTCGCGAATGGTGATGTAGGCGCCCGCCGCGAAGATGATCGTCGCACCCAGCAGGGTCAGTGCATCGGGTATGTAGGAGAAAGCGAAGTAGCCAATCAGCGAAGACCAGATCAGCTTGGTGAAATCGAGCGGTAGCACCGCCGACATCTCGGCGTATCGAAACGCCTGCGCGAAGAGATATTGGCCGACCGTCGCCGTCCCGCCCACCATGCACAGGAACAGAAACTGCTCCAGATTGGGCGTCACCCACACAAACACTGCAAGAACACCCGCCAGCGGCGTCAGGATCAGACCGATATAGAGCGACTGCGTCAGCGCGGATTCCGTCTGCGACAGCTTTCGGATGTAGAGCAGCACCACGGCCCACAGCAGCGAGGCCAGCGCGATGAGCCCGTGACCCTCATTCAGCACCTGAAAGCCAGGCCTCAGGGCGATCATCGCGCCGACAAAGGCGCAGCCCATGGCGACAAGCCGCCGCGACCGCACCGGCTCGCCGAAGAACAGCATGGCGATCGCCGTCGCCAGGATCGGCGAGGTAAATTCCAGCGCGTTGGCCTCGACCAGCGTGATGTGAACGATGCCGTAGAAGAATGCGATCATCGACGCGGCCTGAATGAGGCCGCGCATCGCGTGGGTTCCAAGGTGCATCGTCTTCAGCACACCCGGCGCCCTCAGCGCGAACGGCGCCAGGATGACCAGCGATACCGCACTGCGGAAAAAGACTGTCTCGACAGGCGGAATGCCGCTCTCGGCGAGGTGCTTGATGACGGCATTGCCGGCCATGAACAGCAGGGCCGAACCTGCCATGCAGGCCATCCCCAAAAGCGTGGCGCGCCGCACCGGCGGTTCGGCTTCCGCCTCCGCGCAGGCTGCACTAACGTCGGTATCCATGACCAATTCCTTGCCACAATCCATCGACCAGACTTCGGCGTTGCTGTCCAGCACGGGCTACGTCGCCGACCGCGCGCTCGCCGTGTCGGTTTTCCTCAGCCTTTCCATGGGCAAGCCGCTGTTCCTGGAAGGCGAACCCGGCACCGGCAAGACAGAGATCGCCAAAACGCTCGCCTCGGCGCTGGGGCGCCGCCTGCTCCGCCTGCAGTGCTACGAAGGCCTCGACACGGCCTCGGCCGTCTATGAATGGAACTACGCCGCTCAGATGATCGAAATCCGGCTGGCTGAAGCCGGCGCGACACGCCCCGATGCAGCCGACCTCTTCGACGCCCGCTTCCTTATCAAGCGACCGCTGCTTGAGGCGCTGGAGCCGCAACCCGGCGGTCCGCCGGTGCTGCTTATCGACGAACTCGACCGCGCCGACGAACCCTTCGAGGCGTTCTTGCTGGAAATCCTCTCCGACTATCAGGTGACAGTCCCCGAGACCGGCACGATCAAGGCGGAGCATCCGCCCATCGTCATCATCACCTCGAACCGCACGCGCGAGATCCACGACGCCGTGAAGCGCCGCTGCCTCTATCACTGGGTCGACTACCCCTCGATGGACCGCGAGCTCGCGATCCTGAAGGCGCGCGCGCCCGCCCTGCCGGCCGATCTCAGCCGCCAGATCGCCGCCTTCGTGCAGACCTTGCGCGGCGAAGATCTCTTCAAGAAGCCGGGCGTCGCCGAAACCATCGACTGGGCGTCGGCGCTCGCCGCGCTCGACGTTGTCGAGCTGACACCGGATGCCATCCGCGACTCCCTCGGCGTCCTGCTCAAGTACCAGGATGACATCGCGCGCCTGTCCCCCGGCGAAACCGCCCGCCTGCTTGACGAGGCGCGCACAAAGGCAACCGCGTGACATCGCTCGCGCCGAACATCCTGCATTTCGCGCGGCTATTGCGTGCTGCCGGTATGCCGCTCGGCCCTGGTCAGGCGCTCGCCGCAGCAGAAGCCGTTGCGCTCGCCGGCGTCGGCGACAAAGCGGCGGTGCGACAAGCTCTGTTCGCCACGCTCGTGACCCGCCGCGACCAGATCGCCTTGTTCGATCAAGCCTTCGATCTCTTTTGGCGCGATCCCCGCCTCGGCGACCGCGCCATGGCGATGCTGATGCCGCTGCTGACACCGGAGACCAAGCCGTCAAAGACGTCCGGCGCGCGCCGCCTCGCGGAATCGCTCGCGCAGGGCCGCCCCGCGCCGGAGCGTCCCGATACCGGTCTCGACATCGACATGACGCTCACGGCCTCCACCGACGAAGTCCTCCGCACCAAGGATTTCGAGCAGATGAGCGTCGACGAAATCGCCCGCGCCCGCACCCTTGTCGCCCGCCTGCCGCTCGACCTTGAAACGCAGCGCATCCGACGCCTCGCCCCTGTGCCGCACGGCCCGCGCATCGACATGCGCCGTACGCTGCGCGCGAGCCTGCGCGAAGGCGGCGACGTCATCGACCTCAAGCGCGCCAAACGCCGCGAGCACCCGCCGCCGGTCGTCGCGCTCTGCGACATTTCCGGCTCGATGAGCCGCTATGCCCGCGTCTTCCTGCACTTCCTCCATGCGCTGACCGAACAGCGCCGCCGCAAGGGCCAGCGGATCGAAACCTTCGTCTTCGGTACCCGCCTCACCAACGCGACCCGCGCACTCCGCCACCGCGATGTCGACGAGGCGCTCGACATCATCGGACGTGACGCGGGCGACTGGGGCGGCGGCACGCGCATCGGCGCGGCGCTCAGGGAGTTCACCTATCGCTGGTCACGCCGCGTGCTCGGCCAGGGCGCGATCGTCCTGCTCATCACCGACGGCCTCGATCGCGACGACGCCGGAGGGCTGGAGATCGAGGCCGCGCGCCTGTCGCGCTCCTGCCGCGAACTGATCTGGCTGAACCCCCTGCTCCGCTATGCCGCGTTCCAGCCCAAGGCGGCCGGCATCCGCGCTTTGCTGCCACATGCGGATCGTTTCCTTCCTCTCTACAATATCGCCACGCTGACCGATCTCGCCGCCGAGCTTGCCGGGACCACCCGCAAGCCTCATTTCGACCTGCGACGGACTGCCTGAGGACATATCGATGAACGACGATCGCGTGCTGGAACAAGCCGAGGCCTGGATCGCCGCAGGGCACAAGGTCGCGCTCGCCACCGTCGTGAAGACCTGGGGCTCCGCGCCCCGCCCCGCCGGCAGCCAGCTCGCCATCAACGATGCCGGCGCCTTTGTAGGCTCGGTCTCGGGCGGCTGCATCGAGGGCGCGGTCGCAGCCGAAGCACAGGCGATCATGAAATCCGGCGATGTCGTCACCCTCCATTTCGGCGTCAGCAATGAACAGGCATGGGAGGTCGGCCTCGCTTGCGGTGGTGAAATCGACGTGTTCGTGGAGCCGGTCGTTTGAAGCTCGCCAATCTCAAGATCGTCACGGCCGCGCGCGCCGAAGGGCACGAGATCGCCATCGCCACACATCTGGCCACAGGCGAAGAGCGCGTGATCGACCTGACCCAGCCGCCGCATGACGATCTCGACGCGCTCGCCGTGCGCGCCGCCAGCCGTGATGAAAGCGGCCCTGTCGAGTTTCAGGGTGAGGCCTGGTTCATCAACGTCTTCAACCCGCCGATCACGCTCGTCATCGTGGGCGCGGTCCATATCGCCCAGCCGCTCAGCCGCATGGCCGCCGCGCTCGGCTGGCGCGTCGCGGTCATCGACCCCCGAACCGCCTTCGCAAGTGAAGCCCGCTTTCCCGGCGTGACGCTCTCTCATGACTGGCCGGACGCCGCTCTTGCAGCCATCAGCGTCACCAGCCGCACCGCCGTCGTGACGCTCACCCACGACCCCAAACTCGACGATCCGGCCCTGCAGGAAGCGCTGCGCAGCCGCGCCTTCTATGTCGGCGCGCTTGGCTCGCGAAAGACGCACGCCGCCCGCCTCGCGCGCCTCGAAGCCGCCGGGTTCAGCGAGGAAGCGGCCAGCCGCATCCACGGCCCGGTCGGCCTCAGCATCAATGCGCGCACGCCATCCGAGATCGCCGTCTCGATCCTCGGCCAGATCGTCGAAACCCTGCGGGCGGGCGCGCGGTGAAGTTCGGCCCCGTTCCGATACGCGAGGCTGAAAGCGCCATTCTCGCCCATGGCCTCCGCCATGGCGGCCGGACGTTCAAGAAGGGTCATCGGCTGACGGCGGACGACATCGCGGCGCTCGCTGCTGCAGGAATCGACAGCGTCATCGCTGCGCGCCTCGATCCCGACGACGTGCCGGAGAACGAAGCCGCCGCCCTCCTTGCAGAAGCGCTGGCCGGCGATGGCGTCAAAGTTGCGAGCGCCTTCACCGGCCGCAGCAATCTCTACGCCAGCGTCTCCGGCGTTTTCACGGTGAAAGCCGGCGCCATCGACGCGATCAACGCCATCGACGAGGCGATCACCGTCGCCACCCTTCCCGCCTTCGACGCCGTCGAAACGCGCGCCATGCTCGCGACGATCAAGATCATTCCCTACGCCGTGAAACGCGCCTCGCTGGACGCGGCGCTCGCGCTCGCCCGCGCGCTCGGCCCGGTCGCCGAAGTCGCGCCGTATCGCGCGCTCAAGATCGGCCTCATCTCCACCGACCTGCCCGGCACCAAGCGGTCCATCCACGAAAAGAACCGCGTCACGCTGGAAGCCCGCCTCAAACCTGCGCGTGCCGAAATCATCAGCGACGCTGTCGTTCCACACGATGCTGACGCCGTCGCGAGCGCTATCTCCGGCGCACTGACCGCTGGCTCAGAAGCTGTCCTGATCTACTCCGGGTCCGCCATCGCCGACCGCGCCGATGTCGTTCCGGCGGCGCTCAACGCCGCCGGCGGCGAAGTCATCCGCTTCGGTATGCCGGTGGACCCCGGCAATCTGCTGATGCTTGGCCGTCGTGGTACCGTGCCGGTGGTCGGACTCCCCGGCTGCGCCCGCTCGCCCAAGCTCAACGGCTTCGACTGGGTGCTCCAGCGTTTGCTCGCGGGCCTGCCCGTCACAGGTGACGGTATCGCGGCGATGGGCGTCGGCGGCCTCCTGAAAGAGATCGCCTCCCGCCCGCAGCCCCGCGACGGCGTAGCGACAATGGCCCGCGCTGCACCACGGGTCGCCGCGATCGTGCTCGCCGCCGGCCAAGGTCAGCGCATGGGCGCCACCAAGCAGCTTGCGCGCATCGGTCAGCAGCCGATGGTCCGCCGCGCCGTCGAGGCCGTCCGCGCTGCGCAGGTCGATGAGGTGGTGGTCGTCACCGGCCACGAAGCTGAAAGCGTCGGCGCGGCGCTGCGCGGTCTCGACATCACGCTCGTCCGCAATCCGGACTTTGCCGATGGCCTCAGCACCTCGCTGCGCGCCGGGCTTGAGGCCGTGTCCGAAGACTGCGACGCCGCCCTCATCGCCCTTGGCGACATGCCCGGCGTGTCGTCTGCCGATATCGACCGCCTGATCGCGGCGTTCGACCCGGCCGAGGGCCGCTCGATCGTCGTGCCCGTGCATAACGGAAAGCGCGGCAATCCCGTTCTGTGGGCCGCCGCCTACTTTCCCGAGATGGCTGCGCTCAGCGGCGATAGCGGTGCTCGCCGCCTGCTCACAGACTACGCCGAGGCCGTCGTCGAGATCGAACTCGGCCCATCGGTTCTCACCGATATCGACACACCGGCCGATCTCGCGGCGTTCCAAACGCCATGAGTGACGATCTCTACCAAAAGGCGCTTCTGCGCCTCGCTGCCTCCGCACACGGCGCCGGCAGGCTTGGCCAGCCGTGCTGTTCGTCCCGTGCGGCAAATGCGATGTGCGGCGACAGCGTAATCTTCGACGCGCGGGTCGACGATGCCCGGCGGATCAGCGCCGCCGCCAACGACCTGAAGGGCTGCGTACTGGTGCAGGCTTCGGCTTCACTGCTCTCGGAAAACGCGATCGGCCGGACCGAGGGCGAGATCGCCGCGCTCCATGCCGATGTCACGGCGATGCTGAACGGCGGGGACGTGCCTGCAGGCGTCTGGAGCGGCTACGAAGTCTTCAAGCCGGCCTCGGCCTATCGCAGCCGGCATACCTGCGTGCTGCTGCCCATCGAGGCGCTGCTCGGCGCACTCAAGGATTGTCAGCCGACCTGACCGAAGAACGCGGCAAAGGGTTTCAGCGTCAGCCCCGGCCCGCCAAAGCCCCAGCCGCCAGGACCGAACTCGAACGGCGACACGGTCGACTGGCGCGGCAGCGCATAGGTCGCAGGCTCCCGCGACAGATTGAAGACGCACAGCACGGTCTGTTCCGGCAGGATTCGGTGGAAGGCGAGCACCTGCTCGTTGGCTTCGACAATTTCGATGTCGCCGGTGATCAGCGCCGGGATCTCGCGCCGCGCCTTGATGATATCGCGTGTGAAGTTCAGCACCGAATCCGGATCGAGACCCTGAACGTCGGCCGCATGTTCGGCGTGGATTCTGTCGACCGGCAGCCAGGGCTTGGCGGTCGAAAAGCCCGCGTTGGGCGCCGCCGCCGTCCACGGCATCGGCGTGCGGGCCGGGTCGCGGCCCTTGCTGTAAGGGAAATAGAGCTCGCCCACCGGATCGCGCACCTCGTCCTGCGCGATCGCGCCATTGCCGAGGCCCAGCTCCTCGCCCTGATACATCAGGACGGTGCCCTTCAGCGACATCAGCAGCGTGATGGCCGACTTCGCCAGTGCGTCATCGCGCTTGCCGCCGCCGAAGCGCGACACCGTGCGCGCGACATCATGGTTGGAGAAGGTCACGCACGGCCACACATGCGGCCGGTCCTTCAGGAAGCGATAATAGGCCGCGAAGATCGCGGGGCTGTAGGTGCGGTCATCGAGAAAGGTGAAGGTGTAACCGGAATGAAGGCCGTGGGTCTGGCCCACATACTCGCCGATCAGGCCCGGCTCTTCCGAGAACTCGCCGAAGACGAACCTGTCCTCGAAGCCTTCGACGGCCGCGCGCACCTCATCCAGCACCTTCCGGTTCTCCGGCAGGTTTGAATCATGGATGCGCTTCTGCATGTTGGGCGCGTGGCCCCAGTGATGCGGCCCGCGCAGGTTCGGCGGGATCGCCGGATTGTCGCGTAGCTTGTCGTCGTGCAGGAACGAGTTGGCGACATCCAGCCGGAACCCATCGACGCCTTTGCGCAGCCAGTGCCGCAGAACCTCAAGCGCGGCGGCCCTCGCATTGGGCTCGCGCCAGTTCAGCTTCGGCTGCGACTTCAGAAACTTGTGGAAGTAATATTTTCGTCGCGCCGGGTGATACGACCAGGCCGGCCCGCCGAAGACGCTGAGCCAGTTGTTCGGCGGCCCGCCATCGTCCTTGGCATCGGCCCACACGAACCAGTCGGTCTTGCGGCCCTCCTCGCCTTTCAGGCTCTCGGCGAACCATTCGTGGCGTTCGGAGGTGTGGGCCAGCACCTCATCGAGGATCAGTTTGATGCCGCGCTCGCGCATGCCGGCGCTCAGGGTTTCAAAGGCGGCCATGCCGCCCATCTCGGCGGCGACGTCGTTGTAGTCGCTGACGTCGTAGCCGAAATCCTTGTTCGGCGTCGGGTGGATCGGCGAGAGCCAAATCGCGTCCGGCCCCAGATCCTTGAGATAATCCAGCTTCGAGGCGATGCCGGGCAGATCGCCCACACCGTCCCCGTCGCTGTCACAGAAGCTCCGCGGGTAGATTTGGTAGACGACGGCCCCTTTCCACCACGGGGCAGTCATGCGTCAGCCAACCTCGGCCAGGCTGCCGACGATCTTGCCGACGATGCCGTAGGCTTTCGCCTCTTCCGGGCCCATCCAGTAATTGCGCTCGGTGTCGATATCGACCTTCTCGAGCGGCTGGCCCGTTTCGCGAGCGATGATGCGGTTGATGCGCTGGCGCATCTTGATGATCTCTTCCGCCTCGATCTGGATGTCCGACGCCTGGCCGCGCACGCCGCCCAGCGGCTGATGCAGCATGAAGCGCGTGTTCGGCAGGCAGAAGCGGTTTTCCTTCTTCGCGCCGAGGAAGATGTGCGCGCCGGCGCTGGCGACCCAGCCCGTGCCGATGATCTTCACCTGCGGCTTCACGAACGAAATCATGTCGTGGATCGTATCGCCGCTCTCCACATGGCCGCCGGGCGAATTGATGAGGATCTTGATGTCGCCTTCACCATCCGCCGAAAACGCCAGAAGCTGCGCCGAGACGCGCTCGGCCAGCTTGTCGTTGATTTCGCCGAAAATCAGGATCGTGCGCGCCTTGTAGAGCGCCTGGGCTACGGGCGGGATCGCCGGAGCGGCCTCGGCCTTCTCGTCCTTCTTGTCGCCTTCGTCGAGCATCCAGGTCACGCGCATCTCCAAAACTGGCGGGAACAGCGCCCGCATAGCCCATCTAGATAGGGCGTCAGGCCGACTCGGGAAAGAGTCAGAGCGCCCTGATACAACATATAGTTTCCGCAGCATCCCATCGCCAGTTTTCCGGCATTTTCGGGGGCGGAGTTGAATCGAAGTTTTCCCGTCCCCCTCCCTCCTCCTCCTTCCCCATACGGACAGAAACGTCCGAACCCAGCCAATATAGGACTTTCGTCCTGCCTTGCAACGGCTATCCGGCAAAGCCGGGGAATTGCGGCAGATCGTCCGTAATTTCGAACCAGGGCGCCTTGGAGCCGACCATAATGTGCACGGACGGCCGGATCGATGGCGGGTCGATCAGCGTCCCCATGGCGACATGCGCCCAGGCATTCTCGCGCACCACCGAATAGAGCAGCGAGCCGCACGTTCGGCAGTGAACGTCATGGGCCGCTGCCGGATCGCCGACGATCAGCAGCGCCTCCTGCCCCTGCGTCACACGCAGCCTGCCCACCTCGATGCCCGCGAACGGCTTGAAGGCGGCTCCGGTCGTGCGGCGGCACTGCGAACAATGGCAGTTCATGGCATAGCTGAAGGCGTCGTCCACCTCGTAGGCCGACGCGCCACAATAGCATCCGCCCCGCAGCGTCATCAGTTCACCTTGGTGACGGCGCTCAGCACCGGGCCGATCTCGGCGTTGATAACGAGATCGGCGATGTGATCCAGCTCGGTCTCCTCGCGGTTGAGGATCACCAGTCGCGCCCCGTTCCGCTTGGCGGTGATGGGAATGCCCGCCGCCGGATAGACCAGGAGCGACGAGCCGATCGCCAGCATCAGATCGCATTCCAGCGCGGCCGCCGTGGCGCGCTCCATTTCAAGCTCCGGCATGGGCTGGCCGAACGAGATCGTCGCCGCCTTGATGATGCCGCCGCAGACGAGGCAGTCCGGCGCGTCCCCGCCCGTCGCCTCCCACATCTGGCGCACCTCTTCATTCTCGTAGCGCGCGCCGCAGGTCACGCACTTGCAGTAGCGCACTGTGCCATGCACCTCGATCAGCTTCTCTTCCGGCACACCCGCGCGCTGATGCAGCCCGTCGACATTCTGGGTGATGACCTCACCCGCGATCCCCTGGGCCACCAGCTTCGCCACGGCACGGTGCCCGGCATTGGGTTCGGACCTGGCGATCGTGTCCTCGCCTTCGAAGCGCCGCTTCCAGGCCTCACGGCGAACCTCGCGCGAGCGCACGAAATCCTGGAACGGGATCGGCTTCATCCGCGTCCACAACCCGCTGGGCGAACGGAAATCCGGAATGCCGCTCTCGGTCGAGATGCCCGCGCCGGTGAAGATGCTGGCCCGGTCGCAGTCTGCGATCAGCTCGGCCAGGCGGTCGATCCCTTCCGCCTGCTCGACACGGATCACGTCCGCGCCCCGGTGATCAGCCCCCTCAGCCGCTTGGAGACGAAGTCGATCGCGTACACCAGGATCAGGAACAGGATCAGGATAAACGCGACCATGTCCCAGTGATTGTTGCGGCTGAGATCGGAGAGGTAATAGCCGATGCCGCCGGCGCCCACGATGCCGAGCACCGCTGCCGAACGCACATTGGATTCAAAGAAGTAGAGCGCCTGGCTCAACTGGATCGGCAGGATCAGCGGCACCAGCGCAAAGCGCAGGATCTGCAGCTTCGACGCGCCCGACGAGGTGACGCCTTCCACCGGCTTACGGTCGGCATTCTCGATCGCCTCCGCGCCCATTTTCGCGAGCGGCGCAAAGTCAGCCATCATCAGCGCCAGCACGCCGGCCATCGGGCCGAGCCCGAAGCCGGCCACGAACACGAGCGCCCAGATCAGCGAGGGGATGCCGCGGAATATGTCGAAGATGCGCCGGATGATGAAGTGCACCGTGCGGTTCGGCACGACGTTCGACGCGCCGAGATAGGCGAGCGGAAACGCGATTATCGCCCCGAACAGCGTGCCGAGAAACGCCATGCCCAGCGTTTCGCCCGTCGCCGACAGGAACTCGCCCGCATATGGCCCCGGATCGGGCGGCAGCATTTTCACGACGAACTCGCCGAGCTTCGCCGCGCCCTTGCCGAACAGCTCGAACGTCAATCCGAACTTGATCCACAGCCATATGAGATAGCCGAACACCACAGCCGTCAGCGCCCAAGGCATAACGCGCTTGAAGAAGCTCGGTTCGATCACATCGCCATAGGCATTCCGCGCGGCGGCGATCTCTTCCGGCGTAACGGTGAGCGAGCTTTTCATGCGCGCACTCCGATGAATTTGTGCCGGATCCATTCCGAAGTCAGGTCGATAACGAAGATCAGCACGATCACCATTGAGATGATCGCCAGCGCATCGTCGAAGCGCAGGTTCTCGATGGCGATCACCAGTTCCTGTCCGATGCCGCCTGCGCCCACGTAACCGATGGCGGCGGCGGCGGCGATGTTGATCTCAAGCCGCAGCAAGGCATACGAGAAGAAGTTCGGCAGGATCTGCGGCATCGCGCCGAAGCGGATGGCATGGAACCAATTGCCGCCCGAGGCGCGCACGCCCTCCAGCGGTTTCATGTCGATATTCTCGTGAACTTCGCTCATCAGCTTGCCGAGCGCGCCCGTCGTGTGGAGCGCGATGGCGAGCACGCCGGCCGCCGCACCGGGACCGAAGGCCTGCACCAGCACAAGCGCGACGATGAGATCGGGCAGCGTGCGGAAGAACTCCAGCAGGCGGCGCACGAAGGCCGAAACCCAGCGGTTCGGCCCGATATTGCGCGCCGCCACGAACGAGAGAAGGAACGCCGCGCCGCCGCCGAGCGCGGTCGCGAGGATCGCCATCTCGATGGATTCCCACAGCAGACCCACCCATTTCGGGAAGGCGTAGAACCAGTAGGCGAGCGAGCCTTCGGTCGTCGCGCCATCGCCCAGCTTGCTCATCTGCAGATCGGGCAGCGCGCGATCGAGGAACGCCAGCATCTGCGGGAAGCCGCTGAAAAGACGCCCCAGGCTGAAATCGGCGATGAAGACCGCGCCGATGAAGCACACGGCGAAGAGGCCAAGGCCAATGCCGAAGAAGAGACGCCAGCGGCGCTTATAGGCCGTGTGTTCCTTCTCGAAGGCGGAGATGGCGGCACCGGCCTTTTCCGGCCCCGCCGCCGTGACGAGATCGTTCAGCGCGCTCATGCCTTCGCCCGCCGTGCGGCTTCTTCTTCCGCCTTGATCTCGAAGATCACGTCATAGAAGCCCGGCGGCGCAGGCACGAAACCCTGCCCCTGCCCGCCCGTCAGCGCCTCGAAGGCAGCCTTGTCGGCCTGCCGCAGCTTGATATGCGCATCGATGATCCGCTGGCGCAGCTCCGCAGGCAGACCCTGGCGCATCACGAACGGCCCGTTTGGAATGGGGCCGCTGGTCCAGACGATGCGGATATCGTCCATATTCAGCGTACCGGCCTGCACCATGCGCTGCAGGATGCCACGCGTGTAGCCCTTGGCGCGGTCGCCCACACCGGACGACCATGTGACACCGGCGTCCGTCGTGCCGTTCAGCACCGACGACACCGACTGCTCGTGCCCGCCGGCGAAGATGTAGCGGCGGAAGAAATTCTCCGGGTCCTTGCCTTCCTTGCGCAGATAATAGCGCGGCACGAGATAGCCGGAGGCCGAGTTCACGTCGGCAAAGGCGATCGTGCGGCCTTTCAGATCGTCGAGCGTCTGGATGTCGGACGATGCCTTCACGAAGATGACCGCGACGTAGCTCGTCTTGCCGTCGCTCTCCATCATGGTCAGCGGCGCGTCGACCGCGTCGCCCATCTCCTTCTTGATGGTCGCGTAATTGGCCGGCCCCATGATGCCGAAATCGATCTGGTTGTTCATCATGGCGAGCGAGACGCCGGAATACCCGGCCGCGCGGAACGAACGCAGCGGGATACCGATTTCGCGGCCGATGAAATTCTCATAGTCCGTCAACGCGCCAATGCGCGCCGGGTTGGTTTCCAGCACTGAGAAGCCGCTGACCAGCCATTTGGGATAACCGTTGGCATCGAAGCGGCCTTCGGAACAGGCGCCGAGCGCCATCGCCGCGCCGCCCGCCATCAGGCCGCCGAACGCACGCCGCGTGATCAGCGTCGAACTCATGCCGCGCGCAGGTCCTGTCCGTAGATGCGCAGCTTCATCTCACGATCCAACTGCGCCGGCGGGCCATCGAACACGACCTTGCCCTTCTCCATGCCGATGATGCGGCGGCAATACTGCTCCGCGACGTCGAGGTCATGCAGGTTGCAAAGCACGGTGATGCCGCTGCGGCTGTTGGCATCGGCCAGCGCATCCATCACGGCTTCGGAGTTCTTGGGGTCCAGAGAGGCGATCGGCTCGTCCGCGAGGATCAGCTTCGGCTCCTGCATCAGGGCGCGCGCGATGGCGACGCGCTGCTGCTGACCGCCGGACAGCGTCTCGGCGCGCTGGAGCGCCGCGTCGGCAAGATCCAGCCGGGCCAGCGTCGCGACGGCGGCGGCGCGTTCCTCGTTCGTGAAGAATTTGAAAAGGCTGGGCAGCGTCGCGTGCTTCTGCAACCGGCCGATCAGCACATTGGTCAGCACGTCCATGCGGCCCGACAGGTTGAACTGCTGGAAGATCATGGCGCAATCCGCGCGCCACTGGCGCAGCGCCTTGCCCTTCAGTGCCGTCACGTCGGTGTCGTTGAAGAGGATCTTGCCCGCAGTCGGCTCGTGCAGCCGATTTATCGAGCGGATCAGGGTCGATTTACCCGCGCCGGACCGGCCGATAATCCCGATGAACTCGCCGTCCGCGACGTCCAGCGTCACGTTATCGAGCGCGCGCCGCGTCCCGAATTCCTTGGTCAACCCGACAAGCTTCAGCATGCAGCCCCGCGCCTTCGTCGGGATCGATCTTAGACATGAGTGCGCGCCCGCCGCCAAGCCAGAAAACCCGTATGACTGGCCAGCGACGGCAAGCGGTTGAAACCTGTCGCCTGAGCCTCGATATGGCTAAGCTTGGCCCGCAACGGGGGATTCATGGCGAGCGATACGGGCAGCGATCTCATTCAGGTAGTGGCGCTTCTGGGCGCCGGGGTCGTGGCCGTGCCGCTGTTCAAGCGTCTGGGGCTGGGGTCGGTGCTCGGCTATCTGACCGCGGGCGTGGTGATCGGCCCGTTCGGGATCGGCCTCTTCCATGAGCCGGAGGCCATCCTGCACGTCGCCGAGCTGGGCGTCGTGATGTTCCTTTTCATCATCGGGCTTGAGATGCAGCCCTCGCGGCTCTGGGGCCTCAGGCGCGATATTTTCGGACTTGGGGTCGCGCAGGTCTTCGGCTGCGGGGCCTTGCTGACGGGCGTCGGCGTCTTGGGTGGACTGCCATGGCAGGTGGCCTTCATCGCCGCGATGGGCTTCGTCCTCTCCTCCACCGCCGTCATCATGCAGATGATGGACGAGCGCGGCGAAACGCAGACCCCATCGGGTCAGCGAAACGTCGCGATCCTCCTGCTGGAAGACCTTGCCATCGTGCCGCTTCTGGCCGTGGTCGCCCTGCTCGCCCCCGCTCCCGCGACCGACAGCAATCCTTGGATCGATGCCGGCATCGCGGTCGGCGCGGTGGCCGCCGTCGTAGCCGTCGGGATCTTCCTGCTGAACCCGATGTTCCGTCTCCTCGCCGCCGCCAAGGCGCGCGAGGTGATGACCGCAGCCGCCCTGCTCGTCGTGCTCGGCACCGCGCTGGTGATGGATCTCAGCGGGCTGTCGATGGCGATGGGCGCGTTCCTCGCGGGCGTCCTGCTGTCGGAATCGACCTTCCGGCACCAGCTCGAAGCTGACATCGAACCCTTCCGCGGCATCCTGCTCGGATTGTTCTTCCTCAGCGTCGGCATGTCGCTGGACCTCTCGGTCCTGCAGGCCGAATGGCAGATCATCGCGATCGCGGTGCTCGCCTACATGACCGTCAAGTCGGCGGCGATCTATCTGATTGCGCGGTTGCTGAAGGCGAAGCATCCGGACGCGCTCACCCGCGCCTTCCTGTTCGCGCAAGGCGGCGAGTTCGCCTTCGTCCTTTACGGTGCCGCGACCTCCGCCGGCATCATCAGCGGCGAGCAGAACGCGATCTTCACTGCCACCGTCATCATCTCGATGGCGCTGACGCCGCTGCTGGCGCTGTCGCTGAAATATCTCATCTCCAAGCCGAAGCCCGTGATGGACGGCGTCGACAAGGCCGACGATCTGCACGGCTCGGTATTGATCATCGGCTATGGCCGCTTCGGCCAGATCGTCAGCCAGCCTTTGCTGGCGCGCGGCATCGACCTCTCGATCATCGACAACGATACCGAGCTGATCCGGTCGGCCTATGATTTCGGCTTCAAGGTCTATTACGGCGACGGTACCCGGCTCGACATCCTCCATGCGGCGGGTGCACATCACGCCAAGGCGATCATCGTCTGTACCGACAAGCCGGGCACGACGCTCAGGATCGTCGAGATCATCAAGGCGGAATTCCCGCTGGCCGAAGTCTTCGCCCGCGCCTTCGACCGCGAGCATGCGCTGGAACTGGTGCAGAAAGGCGTCGACGGCCAGATGCGCGAGACGTTCCACTCGGCCCTCGAATTCGGACGCGAGGTTCTCGAACATCTCGGCGTCGAGCCGGAAGTCGCTGCCGCCGTGGCCGAAGACGTCAAACAACGCGACGCCGAACGCTTCGAAATGCAGATCGGCGGCGGCATCTATGCCGGGCGCGATCTCATCCGCCGCAATCTCGACGAGACGAAGCCGGTCATCGCCGCCGACCGCGACAAGTCGATCCTGCCCAAGGCCCCGCCCACCATCGACGAGCAGGAGCTCGAAGACATGGTGGACGAAACCTCAGGCTGACCTTTACGCCGCTGCGGCCAGCGCCTCGGCGTCCGGCCCGGCGGGGAAGCGCAGGCGGCCGCTCGCGTCGGTCGCCGCGCGGAAAACGGCTTCGGCGACATCCGTCTCGCGGGTCACGAGAGCCGGCTTGGCGAAGCCCTCGAAGATCGGCGCGGCGAAGGCGGCATAGGCCTCCGGGATCAGGTCGCTCACTTTGACCTCGGTGTTCTCCGCGAAGCGCGTCGTCGGGGCATAGCCCGGCTCCACCAGCTTCGCGGCGACGCCAAAATGCGCCAGCTCATGCGCCAGCGAGCCGGTGAAGCCCTCGATGGCCTGCTTGCTGGCGGTGTAGGCGGCGGCCAGCGGCATCGGGGCCAGCGTCACGCTGGAGGTCACGTTGACGATCACGCCTGAACGCTGCGCCCGGAAAGCCGGAATGGCGGCCTGGCACATCGCCATCACGCCGAACGTGTTGGTCTCAAACACCTTGCGGATATGCGCCATCGGCGTCGCCTCGAACGCGCCGACGACGCCGATCCCGGCATTATTGACCAGCACGTCGATCGGTCCAGCGGCCTTCAGCGCCGCCGCGATGCTGACCTCATCGGTCACGTCGAGCGCGAGCAGCCGCAGCCGTTCCGAGCGGGGCAGCAAACCCTCTCGCGGCGTCCGCATCGTCGCGATGACGCGCCAGCCTTGTTTCAGGAAATGGCGGGCGATCTCCAGCCCGTAGCCTGAGGAGGTGCCGGTGATGAGCGCGGTTTTCATGGGATCTCTCGTTTCGTCGGAATTGACACCGCAGAGATACGCGCTCATATCAGGACTATCATCGATCTATCGTCCATTTATTATTTGCATTAGTCCTGATGCCCGATCCCCTCGCCCAGATCATCGACATGCTGCGGCCGCAAACCGTGTTCGCCAAGGGGATCAGCGGCGCCCGCCGCTGGGGCGTCCGTTATGCCGAATTCGGCCATCCGGGCTTTTGCGCGGTGTTCGAGGGCCAATGCCGCCTCACCGTCGCGGGCGAAGAGCCGGTGATCCTTAAGGCGGGTGACTTCGTGCTGCTGCCGGCAACGCCCGCTTTCGTCATGTCCAGCCTGGAGTCGACGCAGCCTGTGTTCGTCGAGCCGGTCGTCGATCCCTCTCCTGAAGAGGAAATCCGCCACGGTCGTCAGGACGGCCCGCCCGACGTCCGCCTGCGCGGCGGCTATTTCCTGTTCGGCTCACCGGACGCCGCGCTGCTCGTCTCACTGCTGCCGGCCATGATCCATATCCGCGGCGATGCGCGCTTTGCCGCCCTGGTGCAGTTGTTCGGCGAAGAGGCGTCCGCCCACCGCGCCGGGCGCGAGCTGGTGCTCACACGGCTCGTCGAAATCCTGCTTATCGAGGCGCTGCGCGCCGCGCCGTCGAAGGATGCGCCCGCCGGGCTGCTGCGCGGTCTTGCCGACGCCCGCATCACTGTCGCCCTCCGCGCCATGCACGGCGCGACGGATCGCGATTGGACCATTGAAGAGCTGGCGCGCGAGGCCGGCCTGTCGCGCTCCGCCTTCTTCGACCGCTTCACGCGGACGGTGGGCCTCAGGCCCATGGAATATCTGCACGCCTGGCGCATGGCCGTCGCGAAGGACCTGCTGCGCGGCCGCGACCTCGCGATGGACGAGGTCGCCCGCCGTGTCGGCTACAGCTCGGCCAGCACCTTCAGCACGGCCTTCAGCCGCCATGTCGGCCAGCCGCCGGGACGCTTCGCCCGCGGCCTTGAGGCCGCAGCGTAAGCTGCTGAATGATAAGAGAAGTGGCGCGCCCTGCGGGAATCGAACCCGCCTTTGCAACGTGAAAGGCTGCCGTCCTAACCGATAGACGAAGGGCGCGGGAGGCGGGTGGATACAGGCCGCCGCCCCACATTGCAAGCCATCAGGCGATGGCCGCGTCCTCGATCGAAAGTTCGATGGTCCGCCGGCCGTTCCAGTCATTCGCCAGCAGTTTTCCGGCCAAATGTGTGGGCCGGCCCTTCTTCGCCAGGGCCTCGCCCAGCGGCCCGTCGGCGGCCCGGAAGGCGATGGCCTTCAGGCGGTCCGGCCCGCACATCGCGACGACCGACACATGGTTCTCGCCCACCACCCGCGATTCGACGATTCGGGCATCCGGCACCACCACGACAGGCTCGGGATTGCCCGCTCCGAACGGCCCGGCCCGCTCCACCAGATCGTGGAACTCCGGCGTCATGGCCGCCGGTCCCATCAGCGCATCGATGGCGAAGAGACCCCGGTCGGGCCGCGCCGCCACTTCCGGCGCCAACCGCGCCTCCAGGAAGGCCAGCAGATCGGGCAGCTTCGCGCGCTCAGCGCTCAGCGCCGCCGCCATCTTGTGCCCGCCCCCCGAGGTCAGCAGGCCCTCCGCCTTCGCCGCACTCACCGCACCGCCGATATCGACCCCGCTAAGCGAGCGCAGCGAGGCGCGCGCCATCGTCTCATCCAGCGCGAACACCGCGCTCGGCAGATCGAAGCGGTCTTTCAGCCGACCGGCGACAATGCCGACGACACCCGGATGCCAGCCCTCACCCGCCGCCGCCACCAGACCCTTGCCGCGTTCGCCCGCCGACACCTGCTCGATGGCCTCGGCCAGCACATGCGCCTCGATGGCCTGCCGCTCGCGGTTGTAGCGGTCCAGTTCAGCCGCCGCGTTGGCCGCGAATGTGGGATCGTCGCTCGAGAGCATCAGCGCGCCGAGATCGGCCCGCCCCACCCGGCCGCCCGCATTCACGCGCGGCCCCAACGCGAAGCCGAAATGGCTGGCGCGCATCGGGCCCTTCAGCGCGGCAAGATCGACCAGCGCCTTCAGTCCCGCATTGCCGGTCTGCGCGATCACCTTCAGCCCCTGCCGCACGAAGGCGCGGTTGAGGCCCGTCAGCGGCACGACATCGCAGACCGTCGCCATCGCGACGAGATCGAGGAAACGGCGAAGGTCCGGCTCCGCCGTGCCGCTCGCGGTGAACCAGTCCCGCCGCCGCAGCTCGCGATTGATCGCGGTCAGCAGCATGAACGTCACGCCGGCCGCGCACAGATGCCCAAGGCCGGACGTGTCGCCGGGCCGGTTGGCGTTCACAATGGCATAAGCGTGCGGAGACCGGGCATCCATCATGTGATGATCCGCGACGACCACCGTCAGTCCCGCCTCGCGCGCCGCCTCGAACGCGTCGAATGCCTGCGCGCCGCAATCCACCGTGACGACGAGGCTCATCCCCTCGCCCGCCAGCGTCCGCATGGCGTTAGCACTGGGGCCATAGCCCTCGGTCATGCGGTCGGGGATGTAAATGCGCAGCGCGCGCCCTAGCGCGCGGAAGTAGCGCGCCAACAGCGCCGACGACGCGCCGCCGTCGACATCGTAGTCCCCGAACACCGCCGTCTTCTCGCCCGACACGATGGCATCGGCGATGCGCGATGCCGCCTTGTCCATGTCGGTGAAGCACGACGGATCGGGCATCCAGCTTTTCAGCGACGCATCGAAATGCCGCCCGGCATCGGCTTCCTCGAAGCCGCGCGCCGCGAGAATACGGGCCAGCGCATCGGGCATCTGCTGCGATCTGGCGATGGCGTTCGCGCGGGCCTCATCGCCAAGCCGGAAGCGCCAGGTCTTACCGGCCAGCGACTGCGTGACGCCGAGGCAGACCGGCCCCGAAATCATGCCCGCTTGGGGTGGCGCGTCTTGATCCAACGCACCGTGCCGGTCGAGGCGCGCATCACGATCGTCTCGGTGGTGAGGTGGTGGCCGTTGTCCAGCACGCCGGTCAGCATCGATCCGGTGGTGACGCCGGTCGAGGCGAAGATCACGTCGCCCGAGGCGAGTTCGATCGTGCGATACTTCTTGTCGAGGTCCTTCACGCCGATGCGTTCGGCGCGCATGCGCTCGTCATCGTTGCGGAAAACGAGACGGCCTTGAATCTGGCCGCCGATGCAGCGGAGCGCCGCCGCCGCCAGAACGCCCTCCGGCGCGCCACCCTGGCCCATATAGATGTCGACGCCGGTATGCGCTTCCGAGCAATCGATGACGCCCGCGACGTCGCCGTCGGTGATCAGGCGCACGGCCGCGCCCGTCTTGCGCACGGCGCTGATGATCTTCTCGTGGCGCGGGCGGTCGAGCACGCAGCAGGTGATCTGGTCCGGGCGCACACCCTTGGCCTTCGCCAGCGACAGGATGTTGTCGCCCGGATCGGCATCGAGATCGACGACGCCTTCCGGATAGCCGCCGCCGATGGCGATCTTGTCCATATAGGTGTCGGGCGCGTGCAGCATGGTGCCGCCGACAGCCAGCGCCACCACGGCCATCGCGCCGGGCATCGACTTCGCGGTCAGCGTGGTGCCTTCCAGCGGGTCGAGCGCGATATCGACCTTGGGGCCGCGCCCCGTGCCGACCTTCTCGCCGATGAACAGCATCGGGGCTTCGTCGCGTTCGCCTTCGCCGATCACGACTGTGCCGTCGATCTCCAGCTTGTCGAAGGCGCGGCGCATGGCGTCGACCGCCGCCTGGTCCGCCGCCTTTTCATCGCCCCGCCCGGCCAGCTTGTAGGCGGCGAGCGCCGCCGCCTCGGTCACGCGCGCCACTTCGATGGCGAGGGTGCGGTCCAGAAAGGCGGCGTCGGTCATGCGGGTTCCGGCAGGATTCGAGAGTGTGCGAGGGCCGGGTGTAGCCCCCGCCCAAGGCGGGGGCAATCGGCAAGATTTACGTCCATTTTTGCCCTCTCCATCGCCCTTCGCGATGGGGAGGGCAGGTTTGCGAAGCAAACCGGGAGGGGCAACCGGCGGCAGATCAGAACTCTAAGCCGGCGCCCCGCCACCTCTCCTGACCGCAGCCTTGCTGCGGTCTGTCCTCTCCCCGCTCACGCGCGGAGAGGATTGATCTTACAATCGCTCCATCCGGATCATGCAGGGCGGTTCGACCACCGCGCCCGCCGCTTCCACGGCCTTGATCGCCCCGATCACGTCCGATTCGCGGGCATCATGCGTGATGATGACGATGCCGACTTTCTCATCCGGTGCGCGGCCGCGCTGGATCATGCTCTCGATGGAGACATGCTTGTCCGCCAGGCACTGGGCGATGGTCGCCAGCACGCCGGGCTTATCCAGCACGTCGAAGCGCAGGTAGAACGTCCCCTGCCGCTCGCCCAGATTGGCCCGCGCCGGGGTCTTCAGCGCACCCGACGGCACGCCAAACGGCGCGACCTTCGAGCCGCGCGCGATATCGATGAGGTCCGAGACGACCGCCGAAGCGGTCGGGCCGCCACCGGCACCGCGGCCCTCGAACACCGACTGACCGGCAGCGCTCGATTCCGTCAGCACGCCATTCAGCACGCCCATCACGTCGGCCAGCGGCGTCCCCAGCGGGATCATCGCCGGATGCACGCGCGCCTCCAGACCGTTCGGCGTCATAGAGGCGATGCCGAGCAGCTTGATGCGGTGACCGAACTCACGCGCGAAGGCGATGTCGATCGGCGAGATGCGCTCGATGCCCTGGGTATAGACACCGTCCATATCCGGCACCGTGCCGAAGGCGAGGCTCGCGAGGATGGCGAGCTTATGCGCCGTGTCGCCGCCGCCGACATCCAGCGTCGGATCGGCCTCGGCATAGCCGAGCGCCTGAGCTTCGCTCAGCACCTCGGCGAAGCTGCGGCCCGTCTCTTCCATCTGCGTCAGGATGTAGTTGCAGGTGCCGTTGAGGATGCCGATGACGCGGCTGATCTCGTTCCCCGCGAGGCCTTCGCGCAGCGCCTTCACGATGGGAATGCCGCCCGCCGCAGCCGCTTCGAAATTGAGGCTGAGGCCCCACTTCTCCGCCGTCTTCGCGAGGTCTGCGCCCTTCGCGGCGATCAGCGCCTTGTTGGCGGTAACGACATGCTTGCCCGCGTTCAGCGCCGCCTCGACGGCCGCAGCGGCCACATCCGTTCCGCCGATCAGTTCGACGAAGACGTCGATGTCCGGCGACGCGGCCAGTTCGACCGGGTCCTTGAACCAGACGAAACGTGATTTCGAGAAGCCGCGATCCTTCGCATGATCGCGCGCGGCCACAGCCGTCACCTCGATCCGGCGGCCACAGCGGGCGGCGATCAGGTCGTCATTCGCCGACAGCAGCTTCACCAACCCGGCGCCGACCGTGCCGAGTCCGGCGACGCCAATTCTCAATACGCTATTCATTTCCGGGCCACGCGGTCGAATTCGGGCGCGGGGCCGTTGCCGAGCAATTCGCTCGCGCGACCGAGAAACGCCTTCACATTGCGCGCCGCCTGGCGGATGCGGTGCTCGTTCTCGACGAGCCCGAAGCGCACATGGCTGTCGCCGTATTCGCCGAAGCCCAGCCCCGGCGCGACGGCCACGCCGGCATGCTCGATCATCAGGTTCGCGAAATCGACCGACGAGATACCCCGGAACTGCTCCGGGATCGGCGCCCAGGCGAACATGGTCGCGGGCGGCGACGGGATATCCCAGCCCGCGCGCTTGAAGCTTTCCACCAGCACGTCGCGGCGCGCGCGATAGGTGTTGCGAATCTCCTGAACGCAGTCCTGCGGACCGTTCAGCGCCGCCGCCGCCGCAACCTGGATCGGCGTATAGGCGCCGTAATCGAGATAGGATTTCACGCGGGCGAGCGCGCCCACCAGCTTTTCATTGCCGGCCGCAAAGCCCATGCGCCAGCCGGGCATGGCATAGGTCTTCGACAGCGACTGGAATTCGATGGTGATGTCCTTCGCGCCGTCCACCTGCAGCATCGAGGGCGGCGGGTTGCCGTCGAAATACAACTCTGAATAGGCGAGGTCAGACAGGATCCACATGTCGAAGCGGCGGGCGAAGGCGACGATCTCCTTGTAGTAGTCGAGATCGACGACCTGCGCGGTCGGGTTCGAGGGATAGCTCACCACCACCGCGACCGGCGCGGGCACGGAGTGCTTCGCCGCCGTGTGCAGCTTCTCCAGGAACATCTCCGGCGTTTCGGCCGGCACATGCCGCACGACGGCGCCGTTGATGATGAAGCCATAGGCGTGGATCGGATAGGCGGGGTTCGGGGCGAGGATCACGTCACCCGGCGCGGTGATCGCCTGCGCCAGATTGGCGAAACCTTCCTTCGACCCCAGCGTCGCGATGACCTCGGTGTCGGGATTCAGCTTTACGCCGAAGCGGCGCTCGTAATATCCGGCCATCGCCTTGCGCAGGCCCGGAATGCCTTTGGACGCCGAATAGCGGCTCGTCTTCGGATCGCGCGCCGTCTCGACCAGCTTGTCGACGATATGCTTCGGCGTCGGCATGTCCGGATTGCCCATGCCGAAATCGATGATGTCCGCACCACCGGCACGCGCCTTCGCCTTCAGGCGGTTCACCTGCTCGAAGACATAGGGGGGCAGACGCTTGATCTTGTAGAAATCGGTCGAGGGCATGGAACTATCGAAGGAGTCGGGGGTGCCAAGGGCGCGCACCCTATCCGATCCCTCTCCCCCGCCAAAGCGCGGAAAAGCCCTATCTGGGCAGGCGCGCCGAGGATGTTTCGCCCTGTCTCACCATTGCCCCTGCCGTACGCGTCACCTCACCGGCCCGGGCGATCTCGGCATAGAGACCCTGCCGTTCGATCGGCGTCACCTTCGGTTCGGGCGGGGTCTTCATGTCGACCAGACGGGGGAAGGCCGCTTCCGGCGAGGCGCACCCCGCCAGAGCCAGCGCGCTTAGGAGCACATAGGTCCGCATGGCCTGATCCTGCGCCGCTTACGTTGCGCAAATCAAGCGCGCGCCTTGCGCCTGTCACATCCCCGGCCCAAATTGCGCGGGACGGCGCGATTATGAAGACGCCGCTGGAAACGCCATGGCCGACAAGACTGCCGCCAAACCGGACGCCAAGCCCGCCCCCGCCGCATCGCAGGGCGATTTCCCCCTGCCCGATGTCGGCCTGCTCTCGCGCAATTTGCTGGAGCTCGGCCGCAAGACCGGCAAGCTGGTCAGCGACTATGTCGGCCGCAAGGAGCCGAAAAAGGGCGTCGGCGTTGTCGATCCCCTGAATGTCGGCAATGCCTTTATCGATCTCGCCAGCAAGCTGCTGCACGACCCGAAGAAGATCATCGACGCGCAGACGCGGCTGTTCCAGTCGCACCTGACGCTCTGGAAGAATGTCGGCCGCCGGCTGATGGGCGAGGACTACGAGACGGTCGTCCCTTCGCCCAAGAACGACAAACGCTTCAAGGACGCCGCCTGGACCGAAAACACGGTCTTCGACTTCATCAAGCAGTCCTATCTCCTCACCGCCAACTGGCTGCAGGAGACGGTGGAAGGCGTCGACGGTCTCGACGACAAAGAGCGCAAGAAGATCGCGTTCTACACCAAGCAGTTCGTGGACGCGCTCTCGCCCACCAATTTCGTCCTGACGAACCCCGAGGTGCTGAAGGAAACCCTCCGCACCAATGGCGAGAATCTGGTGCGCGGCGTCACCCACATCATCGAGGATCTGGAGCGTGGCCATGGCCGCCTCGCCATCCGCCAGGTGGATGAGACCAAGTTCAAGGTGGGCGAAAACCTTGCGACAGCGCCGGGCAAGGTCGTCTTCCAGAACGATTTGATGCAGCTGCTGCAATATTCTCCGACGACGGATGAAGTCTATGAGCGCCCGCTGCTCATCATCCCGCCCTGGATCAACAAGTTCTATATCCTCGACATGAAGCCGGAGAATTCGTTCATCCGGTGGGCGGTCGCGCAGGGCTACACGCTCTTCGTCGTCTCATGGGTGAACCCCGATCAGCGCCTTTCGCAGAAGGCGTTCGACGACTATCTGACCGAGGGCTTTTACGAGGCGGTCGATGCGGTCTGCAAAGCCGCCGATACGAACGAGCTCAACGTCATCGGCTATTGCATCGGCGGCACGGTGACGGCGGCGGGCCTCGCCCACATGGCGGCCAAGAAGGATACGCGGGTCAAATCCGTCACCTTCTTCACCAGCCAGGTCGACTTC
>VFQQ010002045.1_pt1 | contig 24831 bp, 12 predicted proteins | sample 3512341 | NCBI WGS metagenome assembly VFQQ01 (sample SAMN10412373, study PRJNA504923) | tailings metagenome | isolation source: Relicate 2 Philex TSF1 revegetated site | place: Philippines: Tuba, Benguet | collected 2017-08-29 | reverse complement strand
GGCCGACGCTGTGTTTCCTTGTCGGCGCCGGCCCGCCTCATCACCCTCCTGCTGGCGCTGGTTCCCGGCCCGGGCTCGGCCCAGGCCGCGCACCCGCCGCCCAGGCCCGTCGATCCCGCGACGGTCTGCGTGCAGGTCGACGTCGCCGGCTCCCGCGCCGGCCATCTCGACTGCGCCGCGGCGACGCTGCAGGAGGCCGGGCGGCTGGCCCAGTCCCGGGCCCGAGCCGCCTTCGATACGCCGGTCGTCGGCGTCCGGTCGCCGGACATCGCCAAGGGCGTGGCCAGCCAGTCGGCTCTACGCCAGCGGCTCGGTTCGAGCTTCGGCCGATCGCCGCACCCCCAGCGTCCCGATCGCCCCACGCCGCCGCCGCGGCCGTCGGGGCGGCCATGACGCGGACCTTTCCTCTTCGGGCCGCCGGCGCGTCGCGCCGCGCCCGTCCTTCCAATCGCCAGGCGGCCCGGGCCGCTACTCCTCTGGAGACCGTTCGATGACCCGTCTCGACTCGCGTTCGTTGCGTCGCCGCCTGCTGGTGGGCGCCTCGCTGAGCTCCATGCTCCTCGCCGGCGGAGCGGCCGAAGCCCAGGGCGGACGCGCATTCGGCGGTCGCGGCGCCGGGGCCAATCCGGCCGCCGCGGCGACCCAGGCCGCCCAGGCCGAAGCCGGCCGTGCGGCGGAAGCCTCGACCGCGACCCAGCGGGCGATCGCGACGTTCGCGCGCGCGGCGGCGACCCGCGACGCCATGGCCGCGGCCCAGGCGGCGGCCCGTGCGGCCGCGCAGGCGGCGCAGAGCAACATCCCCAACGGCCTGGGCCAGGGCGGGCTGAAGGTCGCCGACGGCGCAGCGCTCGACCCCAGCCTCTGGATCGGCGCCAAGGGGCCGACCCAGACGACCGGCGCCGACGGCCGCACGGTCGTCACCGTCGGACAGACCGAGCAGAAGGCCATCCTCACCTGGGACAGCTTCAACGTCGGCCGCGAGACCGACCTGGTCTTCAATCAGGGCGGCCGCTCCGACTGGGTGGCGCTCAACCGCGTCACCGACGCCGGCGCCGATCCCAGCAGGATACTCGGCCGGATCAAGGGCGACGGCTCCGTCTACGTCATCAACCGCAACGGCGTGATCTTCGGCGGCGCCAGCCAGGTCAACGTCCGAAACCTCATCGCCTCCACGGCGAACATCTCGAACATCCAGTTCCTGGAGCGGGGGATCAGCGGCGGCACGATGCCGGGCGCGAACCCGTGGGAGCCGGCGATCCCGGTCCCGGCCTTCACCAACGCCGGCGGGGACGTGATCGTCGAGGCCGGCGCCCTGATCACCACCAGCAAGCCCTCGACCGTGGTCGAGGGCGGTGGTTTCGTCGCGCTCATGGGCGCCAAGGTCGAGAACCGCGGCGCCATCGTCACGGGACGGGGCCAGACCATCCTGGCGGCCGGCGACAACTTCATCCTGCGGCCGGGCCTCGGCTCGAACGCCAACACCGGCTCCACGACCCGCGGCCTGGAGGTCGCGACGACCCAGAACGCCGGCAGCGCCAGCGGCGCGGTGGCCAACCGGGGTCTCATCGAGGCGTCCGAGGGCGACATCACGCTGGTCGGCCGCAACGTGCTTCAGGACGGGGTGGCGATCGCCACGACCTCGGTCAACGCGCGCGGCACCATCCACCTGCTGACCGATCTGCGCGACTCCGCCGCGACCGTCACGCTGGGCGCTAACGGCCTGACCCTGATCCTGCCGGAGCTCGACAGCAAGACGACGGCGACCAACGCCCAGCGCGACGCCCTGATCAAGGAATCGGGAACCGGCGTCATCGGCGACCTGCTCAACAACCAGGGCGTCGGCCGGCTGGGCTACATGCTGCCGGACCGCAAGGACCTGTCGCGGGTCGAGATCACGACCGGCGGCGTCGTCGACTTCCAGGGCGGCTCGCAGACCATCGCCCAGGGCGGGCAGATCGCCGTCGTCGGCCTCAAGCGCGTCAACGTGGCGGACAAGGCGGAGCTCAACGTCTCGGGCGTGCGCGGCGTCGCCATGGACATGGCGTCGAACAATCTGAAGGTGAACCTCCAGCCGTTCGAGCTGCGCGACTCGCCGCTGAACCGCGAGGGCGGCAATCTCAAGAACAACGACGTCTGGATCGACATTCGCGACCTGGTCCTGTTGCCGAGCGGTACGGGCGGGCACGAAGGCGACCGCTACTATACTCCCGGCGGCCTGATCGAGGTCGGCGGCCATCTGGGCAACACGACCCACACCATCGGCGAATGGGCGGCCCAGGGCGGGACGATCAACGTCCGAAGCAACGAGATCGTCGCCGGCAAGGGCGCGGTGTTCGACGTCTCGGGCGGTTCGCTCGACTACAAGGCCGGCTGGATCCAGTCGACCCGCATGCTCGGCTCCGACGGCAAGCTGTACGAGCTGGGCAAGGCGCCGGCCGGCGTGAAGATGCTGTCGGTGGGCGACGCCTACGTCGTCAATCACGACCGTTGGGGCGAGGCCTTCCAGCAGGTCTATTCGCACCCCCTGTTCAACTCCGCCCGCAGCGTGCGCTGGGAGGGGGCCTACACCGTCGGCCGCGACGCCGGCGTGCTGACGCTGTCGGCGCCGACGGTTCTGTTCGACGGCAAGATCGTCGCCGATGTCGTGGTCGGCGACCGCCAGACGGGCGCCCGGCCGACGACGCCGCCGATCATCAAGGACGGCCTGCTCACCGGCGCCTTCCCGAACCGCCTGGACGGCTACATCCTGCCGCAGAACGTGACCCCGCTGGCGGGCGGCTTCTATGTCGGCAACCAGATCTGGCAGCAGCAGGTCCCCAACCAGTCTCCCGAGCTTCCGTTCGCCAACAAGGTCGTCGTCGGCGCGGGCGGCGGCTCGGCCGGCGTCAAGCCGGGCGCGGCCATCGCGCCCGACCTGATCAACACGGTCCAGCTGTCGGCCGGCGACCTGAGCGCCGCCGGCCTGGGCGCGCTGCGGATCAATGGCGGCTCCGTCAAGATCGAGGGCGACCTGAAGCTCGCGGCGGGCGGCGGCATCGCCGTCCAGGCGACCGCCATCGCGGTCGAGGCCGACATCACCGCCCGCAGCGGCTCGATCTCGCTGGCCGCCGTGCCACCCTGCTCGAGCGGCTGCTCCACGCTCTCCGATCTCAAGGTGGCCGAGGGCGTGACGCTCGACGCCCGCGGCCTGTGGGTGAACATGAAGGCGGGCGGCGACGCCCGCGACCTGGCGCACCTCGCCGGCGGTCAGGTCATGCTCGAAAGCCGCCAGGGGCGGCTGGACTTCCAGAAGGGCGCCCTGATCGACGTCTCGGCCGGCGGCGCGATTCTGGAAGACGGCAAGACCGTCGGCGCCCGAGGCGGCGACGTCGGCTTCGCGGTCAGCTCCTTCCCGCGCGGCAACGCCAACGAGATGATCCTCGGCGGCGACATCCGGGCCTACGGTTCGGGCGACAAGGCCGGCGGCACGCTGACCATCTCGGCCGGCGGCCGGGCGATCACCGTCGGCGAGGCCATCCTGCGCGGCGGCGACGTCCTGGCCGGCGGCGAGGCGGCGCCGATCGACCTGCAGCTGCTTCAGGACGTGGTGCTCAAGGCCGGCGAGAAGCTGCCCTTCGACTATGCCTACACGATCAGCCACATCGGGCCGGGCCAGCCGCTGCCGACCGGGGTCAACGTCCTGATCGACCCGATGACCACGCCGATCGACTGGCTCGTGCCGGACGGGCTCGAGGTCTATGACTCGAGCTTCAACGTCTACTACGGCGGCGACACCATCCCCGCGGGGACCGCGATCGAGTACGGCTGGGGAACGCTGCCCCAGGGCTTCGTCGTCACACCGGAAATCTGGCCGAACGGGATGGACATCCCGCCGATGGCCTTCACCTACAAGAAGGGCGACATCCTCGCCGCCGACCTGACGCTGACCGCCGGCAGCACCATCGCCGCGGGCACCGTGCTGCCGGGCTCGGCCAAGGTGGCCAAGCCGCTGCACCTCGACACGGCGCTCTTCCAGACGGGCTTCTCCAAGTACGACATCCGCGCCGGCGGCGACCTGGTGATCGGCGGGAACACCAAGCTGGACGTGTCGGCGCCGGTTCGCCGCTTCACCGCCGACAGCGCCTCGGTGGCGAGCGGCGCGGCGCCGGAAGCGGCGCTGGAGCTGTGGCGGCCGGAGATGTTCCGCGAGGACGCGGCCAAGGGCCGTTTCATCCAACGGCAGGGCGCGAGCCTGAGCCTCAGCGCCTACGGCTGGGGCGACCGCAACTGGATGACCGGCTACGGCAACCCGATCACCGACCCGCAACCGCTCGGCAAGTTCGTGCTCGCGGAAGGCGCGTCGATCCGCGTCGACGACGGGCAGTCGGTGTCGATCACCTCCGGCGACGCCATCCGCATCGACGGGCGGATCGAGGCCCGCGGCGGCAAGGTCACGATGGCGGCCGGTCCGGTCGAGAACATGCGTCGCGACCAGCCGCCGTCATTCATCGTCTATGACAGCAAGCGGGCGATCTGGCTGGGCGAGAAGAGCGTCGTCGACGTCTCCGGTCGCGGGCTCAACGCCGTCGGCGCCGACGGTCTGCGCTATGGTCAGGTCTCCAAGGGCGGCGAGATCTCCATCGGCGGCGAATTCTCGGCCTATGTCGTGGTGCGCCCCGGCGCGCTGCTGGACGCCTCCGGCGCGGCGACCGAGATCGACTATCGCGCCTCGACCCTGTCCGGCGCCGACAAGTCCTCGTTCAAGCCGGCCAGCGACGGCGGCTCGATCAGCTTCCGGTCGCAGTACGGCGTCTTCCTGGACGGCGACCTGCGCGCCCATGCCGGCGGGGCCGGCGCCTCGGGCGGCACGCTGTCGATCGCGCTGTCGACGCCCTACTACATGCAGCTGGGCAACCTGAACGGCCGCGACATGCCGGACTTCATGCGCCGGCTGCGCACCATCGTCCTGGCGGAGAAGGGCGGCAGCGGCCTGGCGGCGGACCTCCAGTTCGGCGACTGCATCACCGGCTGCTGGACGCCGGGCCAGACGGTGGTCGACGCCGCCGCCGCCAACGCCGGAAAGCCCGATCTGGTCGGCCAGGCCCGCATCGGCGTCGACCAGATCAAGGCCGGCGGCTTCGGCAGCCTGACGCTGAGCACCGCCGACGTCATCCTGCTGGACGGCGCCGTCGACCTGAAGCTGTCGCGCAACCTGACCCTGAGCGGCGCGATCGGCCTGAAGAACGCCGACGCCGACGCCAGCCTCAGCGCCGCCTACGTCCGGTTCGCCGGGGGCGGCGTTCCGATGGGCAACGACCTGGTCCGTTGGGAGAACGGCTACGGAGCGCTGCAGAAGGTCCCGCGACTGGGCAAGGGCGACCTCAAGATCACCGGCGGCCTGGTCGACATGGGCGCCGCCCGCTTCGGCGTCCAGGGATCGATCGGCCTCTCCGGCGGACGCCAGCTGACCTATGAATACAGCGGGCCGCGCCAGGTCGACATCGTCAGCCGATCCGACATCCGGATGACCGGCGGCGAGGTGTTCTCGATGGGGAACATGTCGCTGACGGCGGCGCAGGTCTATCCGGTGACCGGGGCCAAGGCCGGGCTCTACTCGGGCGTCTACACGTACCGCCTGCCGACCGGGGAGTCGTCGATCTACCAGACGATGATGCCGGGCGGGACGATCAGCTTCCACAAGCTCCAGGGCGCGACGCCCGCGGCGCCGCTGTCGGTCTACGGCTCGCTGACGGTCGGCGCCGACATCATCAACCAGGGCGGCGTGCTGCGGGCGCCGCTGGGCTCGATCACGCTGGGCGGCGGCGGCGACCGGTTCGTCCCCGGCTTCGACCAGCTCAAGCCGGGCCAGATCGGCTGGTTCGAGACCGCGATCACCACTACCGAGGTCAATCTGCTGCCGGGCAGCCTGACCTCCGCCAGCGCCAAGGACCTCGTCATCCCCTACGGCGGCACGGTGGATGGTCTCCGCTGGCTGCTGAACGGCGCCGAGCTCACCACCACCGGCGCGCAGGGCGTGACGGTGCTCGGCTCTCTGCGCGCCGACGCCGGATCGGTGCTCGACCTGTCGGGCGGCGGCACGCCGTCGGGCGCGGGCTTCATCCCTGGACGCGGCGGGTCGGTCGACATCCTCAAGACGGCGCTGGCCAACATCAGCCCGGCTTATGCCGGCCTGAGCAAGGCGGACAACAGCGTCTACGCCATCGTTCCGGGCTACGCCGGCTCGGTCGCCCCGACAGCCGTCGACGGCCATGCCCAGCCGGGCGTCGGCCAGCAGATCGTCATCCCTGAAGGCGTGAAGGGCTTGGCGGCCGGCGTCTACACCCTGCTGCCGGCCGAGTACGCGCTGAACAAGGGCGCCTTCCGGGTCGAGCTCGGCTCTGGCGTTCCGGCCGGCGCCAACGGGATCACCCGTCTCGCGGACGGGTCGACCCACCTGGGCGTGACCACGACCGTGGCCAACACCGACATCCGCAGCGCGCTGAAGGTCGAGGCCATCCTCACCCCGGCCGACGTGGTCCGGACCTACTCGCAGTACAACGAGACCAGCTTCGGCGAGTTTCTGGCCAAGGCGCCGGCGGCCGCCCAGTTCGGCAAGCCGCTGCCGGCTCTGCCGCAGGACGGCAAGACCTTCCTGCTCGCGCTCGTGACGCCCAAAGAAGGATCGGATCGGCCGGTCTTCTCGTTCAAGGGCAAGGGCCTGTTCGACGCGGCGGAGGGCGGCATCGGCGGCGGCCTGGCGGTGACCGCCGGCAACTACTACGGCGCCGGCAAGTCCACGCTGGAGATTCTGGGCGACGGCGGCGTCGCCGCCGGCGCCGGTCATATCTCGATCCACGCCTCCGACCTGAACGCGGTCGGCGCCCGCGTCATGACGCTGGGCGGCGTGACCTACCGACTGGTGTCGAGCTTCGCCAGCGAGCTCCAGGTCATTGCGGGCGGTGGTCCCGGCAACGATCGATTCAGCCCCAGCGGCTTCAGCGGCATCGTGGTGCGCCAGGGCGCGGTGCTGGCCGGGCCGCAGGTCCTGCTGATCGCCGACCGCAACGCCGACATCACCGTCGAGGCGGGGGCGGAGATCAACACCCTCGGCAAGGGCAAGCAGGCCTTCGACTCGACGATGGGCTACACCCTGCGCGCCGACAACGTGAACCTGCTGACGGTCTCGAACGGTCTGCTGGAGTTCACCAGCACGACGGCGACGGCCGGCAGCAAGGGCGTCATCCGGGTCAAGGACGGCGCCTCCCTGTACTCCGACGGCACGCTGAGCTTCGTGACGCCGGCCTCGGTCGAACTGGGCGAGAACGTCAACTACGGCGCCCGCTACCTGGGCTTCTCGTCCGGCGCCGTGAACATCGGCGACCGCGCCGCCCTCGCCGCTGCGGCGGCCGACGGGGTTCTGCCGGCCGGCATCGCGCTGAACCAGACGGTCCTCGACCGCCTGATGCGCGGCGACGCCAGCAAGGGCGCGCCTAAGCTGGAGCGGCTGATCCTGTCGGCCAGCCAGTCTATCAACTTCTATGGCTCGATCAGCCTGGACACCCGCGACCCGGCGACCGGCAAGTCGAGCCTGCAACTGGTGCTCAACACCCCGGCGCTCTACGGCCGGGGCGGCGCCGGCGACGTGGCGCAGATCAACACCGGCACCCTGGTCTGGAACGGGGTCCTGGGCAGCCAGGGTCCCGATCCCTGGACCCGGACGATCATCACTGGTCAGCCGGGCGCGCCGATCCACAACGGCGCCGGCTCGGGCCTGGGCTCGCTGAACCTCGTCGCCGAGCGGATCGTGCTGGGCTACCAGGACGGCGTGGCGATCAGCGCCAAGCCGCCGCTGAACCGGCTCGCGCTCGGCTTCAGCAACGTCAACCTGACCGCGTCGAAGCAGATCGAGGCCAACCACGTCGGCGAACTGGCCGTCTATCAGTCGCAGGCCGAGTACGGAAAGCCGGGCCAGGGCGGGGTGCTGACCATCACCACGCCGGTGCTGACCGGCCAGGCCGGCTCGAAGATGCATTACAAGGCCGGCGACCGGATCGCGCTGGCGGCTCCGGCAGGCGGAGGAACGAGCGAGGTCGCCAAGCCTCAGCTCGGCGCCGAGATCAAGATGACGGCCGGCCATATCCTGGCCGACACCGCCATCGCCCTGCCCAGCGGACGCCTGGTCATGACCGCGACCCAGGGCGACGTCGTCCTGGGCGGCAGGGCCCGGATCGACATGGCGGGCAAGGCGACCGACTTCTTCGGCGAGACCCGCTACGGTTGGGGCGGCGACGTCGAACTGGAGAGCGCGCGAGGCGCCGTGCTGGTCGCCGCCGGCTCGGTCATCGACCTGAGCGCCGATTACAACCACGCCGGAACGTTGAAGGTCACGGCGCTGAACGGCGCGGCCGCTCTGGACGGCAAGATCGACGGCCAGGCTCGGAACGGCGGCAAGCCCGCCAACCCGGCGCTGCGCAATGGCGGGATCGATATCCGCGCCGGCGTGATCAACGACTTCACGGGCCTCAACCGGCGTCTGACCGAGAGCAACGTCACCGACAGCCGCAGCTTCGTCGTCAAGACCGGCGATCTGGTGATCGGCGACGAGGTGAAGGCGCGGCAGGTGACCATCGCGGCCGACGGCGGCGACCTGACCGTGATCGGCAGGATCGACGCCGGCGGCGCGCGCGCGGGGTCCATCCGCCTGTCGGCGCGGGACGACCTGACCCTGACCTCGACGGCGGTGCTGGACGCCAGCGCCAGCAAGACCGTGGTCGACGGCTACGGCGCTCCGATCGAGGCGTCGAACCGCGGCAATATCGAGCTGACCAGCGCGGGCGGCGTGCTGACGCTGGCCTCGGGCGCGACGCTCGATCTGTCCTCGGCGGACGGCGCCAACCGCGGTCGGGTGGAGCTGAACGCGCCGCGTCTGGGCGGGAACGACATCGCCGTCGACGCGCGCGGTCCGCTGACCATCCGCGGCGTCGGCAGCCTGTCGGTCAACGGCTTCCGAACCTACCAGCCGGCGGGCGGGGTGATCGACCAGGCGCTGATGGACGGCATCCATCTGGACAGCCGCGCCTTCATCGACGCCGCGATCGCGAACCAATCCCTGCTGGCGCGCGTGGAAGGCCTGCGAGCCTACAAGGACGCCTTCCACCTGCGCCCCGGCGTGGAGCTGGTCAGCGCGCCCGGCGGCAAGCTGACCGTGTCGGGCGACCTGAACCTGGCCGGTCATCGCTACGCAAGTCTCAATCCGAAGACCCAGCAGACTGCGGTCTACGGCTCGGGCGAGGCAGGCGTGCTGCTGGTCCGCGCGGCCGACGATCTGGACATCTACGGCAGCATCACCGACGGCTTCGACAAGCCTGCGCGGACCCCGGACGACAACGGCTGGGTGCTCTACAACAACAGCGAAGCCGGCGGCGTCGGCGCCTGGCCGGCGGACCACAAGCTGTCCGCGCCGGTGCGGCTGGCGGCGGGCGCCTCGTTCGACAAAGGCGTCACCCTGACCTTCGACGCGCCGGTCCAGAACTTCAGCGTCGTGGCCAACACCGTGATCGGGGCCGATACGCGGCTGGCGCAGCCGGTGACCCTGCCGCAGGACTGGGTGGCGACGTCCGCCATCCGGTTGCCCGACGGCACGCTCATCGAGCGCGGCGCGATTCTGAAGGCGGGCACGATCCTGCCGGCCGACGCCGAAGTCGGGAAGGGCGCGCTCTTCCCCATGACGGTGCAGCTACAGGCCATGACCTGGCCCAAGGACGCGCCGCTTCCGGCCAAGATGACGCTGTCGCAGACGACGCAGCTGCGGGCGGGCGACGTGATCCCGCGCAACAGTTCGGTGGCCATCAAGGGGCTGGCCGGCCTGCAGACCGAGCCGGTCGTCCTCGATGGCCGGTACACCCTGATCGGCGGCGCCTCGGGCGGCGTCGTGACCTCCATCCGGGGCGGCGCCGGCTCGACCGTGGTGCTCGACTTCGACATCGAGGTGCGCTCGCTCACCGAAATCCGGACCGGGGTCTACATCCCGTTCAGCTTCGTCAACTCCAGCCTGATCATCTCCCGAGCCGGGCCGTGGGTCGCGCCCGTGGACATCTGGGCCAGCAAGGCGGCCTTCGAAGCCGGCGCCGCGCCGATCTTCTCGAAGGGGGCGGTCGTCGGCGCCGGCAAGTTCGTTCCGGCCAACAGCTACTGGGGGGCGGGGGCGATCCTGCCGAGCCAGCTGGGCACGTCTCGGTCGATCGCGGCCACGGTCATTCCGGCCGGAACGCCGATGAACGTGTTCGCGAACGACGTGCAGCTGAACCGGAACATCACGTTGAACGCCGGGACGCTGATCCCGGCGGGCGTCAATCTGCAGCTTCTGAACGCCAACACCCTGCACAACACCCGCCCGATCCAGGCCGACGGAACGCAGGGCCGTATCTGGGCCGTCGCGCCCATGCTGGCGCCGGGGTCGCAGTCCTGGTCGATGCGCCTGGTCGCCGGCGCCGACATCGGATCGTCGGACGGACGGACCCTGCGCGCGGCGACCGACCTGGCCGCGGCGGGTCACTCGGGCGATCTGACCCTGTCGGACCGCCACTATGTGAACCCGCAGGCGACGACGGCCGACGGCTTCACGCGGAGCTGGCTGGAGGGTCTGAAGCTGATGCAGAACTTCAGCGTGATCCGGACCGGGATCGGCGCGCTGGACCTGCTGGCGGGCGGCAGCTACGAGCAGCTCTCCCTGTACGGCGTCTACACGGCGGGGACCCCGTCGGCCGAGATCGGCGGCAAGACCCTCGACGGCTACAACGTCTACAACCAGCCGCGGGCGACCCTGGCCGGCGGCGGCGGTCTGGCCAACCCCTGGATCGGCCAGAACTTCGCCGGCTATGCCGACGCGATCCGGGACTATCAGGCCTGGTATCCCGAGCACGGCGGCGACCTGCTGCTGGCGGTTCAGGGGCGGCTGACCGGCTACAGCACCAACCGCGATGCGGCCTACCAACGCGTCGGCAGCGGCAGCGTCGGCAACTGGCTGTGGCGCCAGGGCGGCTACGGCGTCGCCGACGGCGTCGCCAAGCAGCTGGGCCAGGACGTTCCGACCGCCTGGTGGATCAACTTCGGCGGCTATGCGCCGAACAACTCCGCGAGCGTCGGCGATTTCGTGAACTTCAACGGCCCGATGCTCGAGGGCTTCATGGGCATCGGCGCCCTGGGCGGCGGCAACCTGACCGTCCGGGCCGGCGGCGACGCCGGTGTCCATCAGGACTGGGGCGTCACGGGCGAGGGGCTCAGCGACGCCAACAGCCGCACGATCGCCGGCTCGGGCCTGAACTTCGCGGTGGGCGGCACCGGCCGCGTCACGGCGGTGATCCGCAACGCCGGCATCGTGACCGGCGGTTCGGTGGTGCAGACCGGCGGCGGGGATATCGACATCCGCCTCGGCGGGACGCTGAACCCCGGTTCCGCCGACCGGACGCCGACGGACCTGGGCGGCAGCGTGACCAACCTGCGCGGGGACATCTCGATCCTCGCCGGGGCCATCGGCAACATGAACTACGTCGCGGCCGCGGACTCGGTGGATCCGCGCCGGGCCGATCCGACGCGACCGGCTCTCCGGCCGGGCTTCGGGGGGTTGACCCTGGTCATCGGCGACGGAGACGCGCGCCTCGACACGCGGGGCGACCTGGTCCTGGCCGCGGTCGGGGATCCGGGCGCCACGGCGGTCTCGGCCGCCTCTGTCTCGCTGGGCTATGTGGACGCCGACGGCGACTACGTGCGTCCGGATGGCCTGACCATGCGGACGACCTTCTCGCTGTGGCGCGAGGACACCAGCGTCAGCCTGTTCAGCGCCGGCGGCGCCGTGACCCCGATCGTGCGTCCGGCGATGGGCGACTCGATCTCGTTCAACGCCGGCCTGCGCGACGGCCGCTACTGGTATCCGCCGATCCTGCGGGTGACCGCGGCCCAGGGCAGCATCTTCTGGAACGCGTCCAACTGCGACGAGTACTGCTCCACCGACGGCATCCTGCCGCTGGAGCTGGCGCCGTCGCCGCAGGGTCGGGTCGAGTTCCTGGCCGCCGTGTCGATCCTCGGCGGCGGCACGCGCTACACGGACGCCAAGGGCTACTTCTCCGCCGGCCAGGCGATCGCGATGTCCGGCATGTCCAACTCGCCGGACCTGCTGCCCAACCCGTTCCGGCCGACGTGGTTGACGGAGGTCCTGCGGACGCCGGAGGCCAACCCGAACGCCCTGCGCCCGGTGAACGGCAACACGACCCGGCTCGGCACGCTGCTGGCCTTCCAGAAGGACACCGCCACCGGAACCCTGATCTCGGGCCGCAAGAAGCCGGCGCTGTTCTATGCGGCGAACGGCGACGTCAGCAGCCTGAGCTTCGGCTTCATCACCTACGACGGTCAGACCCAGCTCTACGTCAGCTCGGGCGCGGTCGACGTCCGGGCCTCCCGCGACATCGTCAACCTGGGCACCGGCCCGGCCCTGGGCTGCAACCCCGGCGGTCCCGCCGAATGCCGGAGCGACGCCTACCTGTTCGGCGTCTACAACGCCGGCGGCCTGGTCGTGCACAACGACAAGGCGGACATCTCACGGATCTCGGCGGGCCGGGACATCATCTACGGCAACATGACCGTGGCGGGGCCTGGCAACCTGATCGTCGAGGCCGGCCGCAACATCTACCAGGCCGACAAGGGCCGCTTCACCAGCATCGGGCCGCTGTTCGACATCTCGCCGTCGACCCGCAACGGCGGCGCCGGCATCTCGATCATGACCGGGTTGGGGGCCGGCGGGCCGAACTACGACGCCTTCTCCAGGCTCTACCTCAACCCGGCCAACCAGGCCGAAGCGGGCCGTCCGCTGGCCGACCAGCCGGGCAAGGTGGCCAAGACCTACGACAAGGAGCTGATCGCCTGGCTCGAGGACCGGTTCGGCTACAAGGCCGCTGACGCCAAGGCCGCGCTGACCTACTTCGACGGCCTGGATCCGCTTCAGCGCGCGGTCTTCGCCCGGACCGTCTACTTCGACGAGCTGAAGGCCGGCGGCCGTGAGTACAACGACGAGAACGGCCCGCGCTTCGGCAGCTACCTGCGGGGCCGCAACGCCATCGCGATGCTGTTCCCGGAGAAGGGCGCCGACGGCAAGGCGATCTCCTACGAAGGCGATCTCACCATGTTCGGCGGCTCGGGCGTCCGGACGCTGTTCGGCGGCGCCATCGAGATCCTGGTGGCCGGCGGGCAGACCCTGGTCGGAGTCGGGGGCGTGCAGCCGCCGGCGACGGCGGGCGTGCTGTCCATGGGTTCGGGCGACATCGACATCTACTCGCTGAAGTCGGTGCTGCTGGGCCAGAGCCGGGTGTTCACCACCTTCGGCGGCGACCTGCTGATGTGGTCGGCGGAGGGCGACATCAACGCCGGCCGCGGCTCCAAGTCGACGGCCGTCTACCAGCCGCCGCGCCGGGTCTACGATCCGTACGGCAACGTCACCCTGTCGCCGCCGACCATGAACACCGGCGCCGGCATCGCCACGCTGAACCCGATCCCGGAAATCCCGGCGGGCGACGTCGACCTGATCGCGCCCCTGGGCACGATCGACGCCGGCGAGGCGGGCATCCGGGTGTCGGGCAACGTCAACCTGGCCGCGCTGCAGGTGGTCAACGCCGCCAACATCCAGGTCAAGGGCAAGGCCGTCGGCATCCCGGTGGTCGCGGCGGTGAACACCGGCGCCCTGACCGCCGCCTCGTCCGCGACCAGTTCGGTGATCGCCGAGGCCTCGCGCCTCGCCGAGCGCGCCAAGCCCGCGAGCAACGACATCCCGGCCATCATCACCGGCCGGTTCCTGGGCTTCGGCGACTAGCCGACCCGCCGGGGAGCGTGAACCGACGCTCCCCGGAACCCTCTGAGACTGGAGTTCTCCCATGACCGACGCGTCCAAGGCGACCGCCGCCGAGCCGTCGCTGGATCTGCCGCTCTTCTACCGCGAGCCGCACCCTCTGAACGGGATCCACCATGCCGACTGGCGGCTGAAGGACGGCGACCTGGGCTTCGCCGCCGATGCGGCTTTCTCGCCCATCGTGGTCGCCGAGCTGGCCGCCGCCGCCCGCAGCTATCCGGTCGTCTTCTCCGCCGGCGAGGTCGCGCAGCCGATCGCGATCCTGGGCCTGGAGCAGCGCAATCTGTTCGTGACCGAGGGCCGCTGGGCCGAGGACGCCTATGTCCCGGCCTATGTCCGCCGCTATCCGTTCGGCTTCATCGCCACGGTCAATCCGTCCGGCTTCGCCCTGGCCATCGACGCGGCGTCCGACCGCGTCGCTCCCGCGGGCGAGGAGGGGCGCGCGCTGTTCGAGGACGGGCGTCCGACGGCGCTGACGGAGGATGCGATGGCCTTCTGCAACGCCTTCCAGGCCGAGGCCGAAGCCACGCTGGCCTTCGCCGCCGCCTTGCGCGAGCAGGACCTGCTCATCGACCGCCGCGCCGACGCCACCCTGCCGGACGGCCGCAAGCTCGGCCTCGACGGGTTCCAGGTGATCGACACGGAACGGTTCGCAAAGCTTGATGATGCTGTCGTACTCGACTGGCACCGCAACGGCTGGCTGGCGCTGGCGCATTTCCACCTGGCCTCCCTCGAACGCTTCGGCGCGCTGCTGACCCGACTGGGCGACGCCGCGCCGGAGCCCGCGATCTCGTCGAAGAAAGCCTAAGTCCATGATGTTCCGTTCGCTCGTCCCCGTCGTCGGCGCGCTCGCCGTCGCGTCTCCCGCTTTCGCTCAGCCCGCGCCGGCGGCCCAGTCGCTCGGCGGCCCCGCGGTTCCGGGCGTCTGCCTGCTGTCGCGTGAAGCCGTCTTCGCCAACGCCGCCGCCGGCAAGGCCGCCAGCACCCGCCTCGCCGATCTGACCCGCGCCGCCCAGGCCGAGGTCGAGACCGAGCGCCAGCCGATCGAGACCGAACTGCGCGCCCTCGAAGGTCAGCCGGACAGCCCCGCGCGGCGTCAGAAGGCCGAGGCTCTCGAAGGCCGCTGGCAGACCCTGCAGCAGAAGGCCGCCCACGCCGGCCGCGAGATCGAGGCCACGCGCGCCAAGGCCATGGAGCGCATCGCCAATGAAGCCCAGCCCGTCGTCGCCCAGGCCTATACGGCCAAGAAGTGCGGCCTGCTGCTCGACCGTGGTTCGGCGCTCGGCGGCAACTTCGCCAACGATCTGACGGCCGATGTGGTCAAGGGTCTGGATGCGCGCCTGGCCACGATCACCTTCGAGCGGGAACGTCTGCCGCAGGCGGCCGCGGCCTCTACGCCGGCCGCGCGTTGATGCGCGCCGCTGCGGCTCGCTGGCGGGCCCTGGCCGCCGGGCTGGCGGTCGCCGTGGGGCTGGGCGGCGGGGCGCAGGCCCAGTCGCCCGGGTCGCAGGACGTTCCGGCTGCATGGACCGCCTACGCGGAGCAGGTCACCGCGACCGTCTCCTCCTGGTTGTCGGAGGAGGCGGATCCGGCGGTCCGGCTGCGTCGGAGTCTGCTCGAGTCGGCGCCTTCGGTCGGACAGTCGGCCTCGCTGGAGGTGAAGCTCTGGATCGACGCCGAAGGCGGCGTCAGCCGGATCGCTGCGATCCCGTCCGGCGGCGAGGACGTGCAGGCGGACCTCCAGGCGTTCGTCGCCGGCCGGCGGTTTCAACGTCCGCCTCCCGGAATGACGCAACCTCTCCGCTTGGCGCTGGATATCAAGCCGGAGGCGGACGCGGGCGACGCGACGCGGCGATGACTTCCGGGCGAGCCCCTGTCGGCCACGGTCGAACCTCCCTCGACCACTCGTCGAGTGACACGCCGTCTTCACTTGCAACCTAAGCGCGGTCGGCTAGCGTGGTCTTCAGGGTGGACGGGCGCGATAGCGCGGTCGAGTTGGGGGCGTTCTTATGCGAAGTCTCGTGAAGGCGGCTGCCGCCGGTGTTCTGTGCTGCGTCTCGTTTTCGTCCGCGTATGCCGACACCTACGTCTATGACGCCCTGGGGCGATTGAGCCGCGTGACCTACCCCAACGGGGTAAGCGTGACCTACAGCTACGACGCCAACGGCAATCGCACCCAGCGGACGGTTGCGGCCAATCGCGCGCCGGTCGCGAACGCCGACAGCATCAGCACCACGAAGAACACTGCGGTGTCGTTCGATCCGCGCAGCAACGACACCGATCCGGACGGCGATCCCGTGGCCATCCATGGAATTACCCAAGGCGCCAACGGCACGGTGACCAACGGCGGCGACTGGGCAAGCCTGATCTACACGCCCAACACCAACTTCGTCGGAAACGACAGCTTCACCGTCACCGTCACCGACGGCGTGCTGACGTCCACGGCGACGGTGACGGTGACGGTGAACGCGCCGCCGAGCATCACGATCACGAACTACCTCGGCAGCATGAACGGCTACACCACTACGACCGTCTTGATCAGCCAGCTCGGAAGCGCGGGCGGCGGCTCCGGCCTGTCGATCTCCTCGGCGACGGCGGCGGAAGGCAGCATCCAGATCGCGCCGGGCGGCCAGAGTTTCCAGTACACGGCCCCAGCGGGCCCGTCTTGCGAGGTCGGCCTCGTTTCAGGGACGTACACCCTGAGCACCAGCAATCCGCCGGGCTCGGCGAGCGGCACGCTTTCCTTCTACGTTCAGGGGCCCACCCCGCCGCAATGCTACAACTAGCGCCGCCTTCTCCGGCTTCGGTCGTGGGCTGAAAAAAGGGCTCCGCAGCGACGCGGAGCCCCAGGAGAAGGTCGTCCGCCGAGATGGGGGAAGGCTCTCGACATGGTAAATACAACCCAAAGTCGAGATTTGCGCCATGGGGGATTTTCCCTACGCGGCGATTGATCGCGGAAGGCGAGCGAGAGGCCTCTAGGCGGGCTGTTCGCCAGGCGCAGAGTCCTCCCCGGCGGCGTCGTAGGCGGCCTGATCGAGAATCCCCTGCTGCTTGGCCACCAGGGTCGGGACCAGCGCCTGGCCGGCCACGTTCACGGCCGTGCGGCCCATGTCCAGGATCGGATCGATGGCCAGCAGCAGCCCGACGCCCTCGAGCGGCAGGCCCAGGGTCGACAGCGTCAGCGTCAGCATGACCACGGCGCCGGTCAGGCCGGCTGTGGCCGCCGAGCCGATCACAGACACGAACACGATCAGCAGATAGTCGCCGAGACTCAGCGGCAGGCCGAAGAACTGGGCCACGAAGATCGCCGCCACCGCCGGGTAGACGGCGGCGCAGCCGTCCATCTTGGTCGTCGCGCCCAGCGGCACGGCGAAGGCGGCGTAGGGACGCGGCACGCCAAGCCGCTCGGCGGCGGCCTCGGTCAGCGGCAGGGTTCCGATCGAGCTGCGCGACACGAAGCCCAGCTGCATCGCCGGCCAGGCGCCGCGGAAGAAGCGAACCGGATTGAGGCCGTTCAGGGCGAGCAGACTCGGATAGACGACCAGGAGAACCAGGGCGAGGCCGATATAGACGGCGCCGGCGAAGGCCCCCAGCTGGCCCAGGGCGTCCCAGCCGTAGCGGGCGACCGCGTTGCCGAACAGGCCGATGGTGCCGATGGGGGTCAGGCGGATCACCCACCAGAGCACCTTGCGGACGACGGCCAGGGCCGAGGCGTTGAAGGCCAGGAAGCCGGCGCCGGCCTCGCCGACCCGCAGGGCCGCGACGCCGGCGACCAGGGCGACGACCACGATCTGCAGCACGTTGAACGACAGGCCGGTCTTGGCGACGCCGTCGGTGATGGTGGTCGAGGCGCTGAGGCCCAGCACGTTGACCGGGACCAGGCCCGTCAGGAAGTCGAGCCAGGAGCCGTGCGTCTTGGGCGCCTCCGCCAGGGCCGCCGAGACCCCGGCGTGCAGGCCGGGCTTGAGCAGCAGGCCCAGCGCGATGCCGATGCTGACGGCGATCAGGGCGGTGATCGCGAACCACATCAGGGTGCGCCAAACCAGGCCCGCGGCGTTCTGCAGTTCGCGCAGGTTGGCGATGCTGGCGACGATGGCGGTGAACACCAGCGGCGGCACCAGCACCTTCAGCAGCTGGACGAAGATCGAGCCGACCTGTTTCAGGATTTCGGCCAGGGCGTAGCCGGGCTGGCCCGCCTCGATGCCGAGGTTGCGCGCCAGCAGGCCGAGGCCGAGGCCGACGACCATCGCCGCCAGGACCTGGAAACCGAAGCCGGAGATGAACCGGCTGTCCTTCTTCGCCGCCATCGATCTTCTCCGATCAGAACGCCGGTACGACCGCGCCCTTGTAGGCGCCGTCGATGTAGGTCTTCACCTGGGGCGAGGTCAGGGCGGCGGCCAGCGCCTTGATGCGCGGGTCGTCCTTGTTGTCCTCGCGCGCGACCAGATAGTTCACGTAGGGGCTCTTGCCGTCCTCGATGAACAGGGCGTCCTTGGCGGGGTTCAGCTTGGCGTCCAGGGCGTAGTTGGTGTTGATGAGCGCCAGGTCGAGCTGGTTCAGCACCCGGGGCAAGGTCGCCGATTCCAGCTCCTTGAACTTCAGGCCCTTGGGGTTGCCGATGATGTCCTTCACCGTCGACAGCGGGTTGGTGGAGTCCTTCAGCGTGATCAGCCCGCTCTTGGCGAGCAGCAGCAGGGCGCGGCCGCCGTTGCTGGCTTCGTTGGGAATGCCGACGGTCGCGCCATTCGGGATGTCGGCGGTGGTCTTGTATCTGGCCGAGTAGGCGCCGAGCGGCTCGATATGCACGCCGACGATCGGGACCAGCCTGGTGCCGCGGTCCTTGTTGAACTCGTCGAGGTAGGGAAGCGTCTGGAAGTAGTTGGCGTCCAGCTGCTTCTGGTCGACCTGGAGATTGGGTTGGACGTAGTCGTTGAACACCTTCACCTGCAGGGTGATCCCCTGTTTGGCGAGCTGCGGCTTGATCTGTTCCAGGATCTCGGCGTGCGGCACGGCGGTGGCCGCGACGGTCAGCGTGCCGCCGGGGCCGGTCGGCTTGTCCGCGGGTTTGGGCCCGCAGGCGGCCAGGGCCGCGGCGGCCGCGGCGGCCGCGGCGAGGACGAGAAGACGTCGGTCGATCTTGAGCATGGGGAGGCTCCTCGGCGCTCAGCGCCGGCTGAAATGGATGACCAGGCGGTCGCCGACCATCTGGAGGACCTGGACCAGCACCAGCAGCAGCGCGACGGTGACGATCATCACGTCGGTCTGGAAGCGCTGATAGCCGAAGCGGATGGCCAGATCGCCGAGGCCGCCCGCGCCGACGGCGCCGGCCATGGCGGTGTAGGACACCAGGGCGATGGCGGTGACGGTGACGCCGGCGACGATCCCCGGCAGGGCCTCGGGCAGCAGGGCGCCGGTGACGATCTGGCGCGGAGTCGCGCCCATGGCCTGGCTGGCCTCGATGACGCCGCGGTCGACCTCGCGCAGGGCGGTCTCGACCAGGCGGGCGAAGAAGGGCGCGGCGCCCACGACCAGCGGCGGGACGGCGCCGACGACGCCCAGCGAGGTGCCGACCAGGGCGACGGTCACCGGGATCATCACGATCAGCAGGATGATGAAGGGAACCGACCGCAGGATATTCACCGCCAGCGACAGCACGGCGTTGACCGGGCGGTTCTCCAGCAGCTTGCCCGGCGCGGTCAGGAACAGGATCACGCCCAGCGGCAGGCCCAGCAGCACCGTCAGAAGCAGCGAGCCGCCGAGCATCGCCAGGGTGTCGAGCGTGGCCTGGCCGATGTCGGCCCAGTCGATGTTCCGGGCGATGTCGTCGAAACTCATGCAGTCACCTCGTCGACGGCGACGCCGGCGGCCTCGAGACCGGCGCGCGCCCGCGCGGCGTCGCCTCCGGTCAGGGCGGCGGTGAGCTGGGCGTAGCGAACGTCGCGGATGACGCCGGCCCGGCCGGAGAGGATGCGGTAGTCGACGCCGGTCTCGCGCGCGATCCGCCCGAGCACCGCGTCCTGGGCCGAGGCGCCGCGAAAGGTCAGGCGCAGCAGGGTCTCGTCGCGAGAGCGCGCCAGAGCGATGTCCTCGGCGGAGATCACCTCGTCTTCGGCCAGCATCCGGCGGGTCGCGGCGTGGATCGGGTGCAGCAGCACCTGCTCGACGTCGCCGACCTCGACCAAGCAGCCCGCGTCGAGCACGGCGACCCGGTCGCAGACCCGGCGGATGACGTCCATCTCGTGGGTGATGAGCACGACGGTCAGACCCATCTCGCGGTTCAGGTCGGCGATCAGGTCCAGGATCGAGGCGGTGGTCTCGGGGTCGAGCGCGCTGGTGGCTTCGTCGCACAGCAGGATGCCCGGCGCGGTCGCCAGCGCCCGGGCGATGCCGACCCGCTGCTTCTGACCGCCGGAGAGCTGGGCCGGATACTTGCGGGCGTGTTCGGACAGCCCGACGCGGGCCAGCAGCTCGGCGACCCGCGGCGCGATCTCGGCCGGCGGGCGGCCGGCCAGCTTCAGCGGGAAGGCGATGTTCTCGGCCACCGTCTTCGAGGACAGCAGGTTGAAGTGCTGGAAGATCATCCCGATCCGCCGCCGCGCGGCGCGCAGGTCCGCGGGAGGCATGGCGGTCAGGTCGCGGCCTTCGACCAGCACCTGGCCCCGGGTCGGCCGCTCCAGCAGGTTGATCAGGCGGATCAGGGTCGACTTGCCGGCGCCCGAAGCGCCGATGACGCCGAAGATCTGGCCGGCGTCGATCTCCAGGTCGACCTCGGTCAGGGCGGCCCGCCCATCGTTCCCGCGGCCGTAGATTTTCGTGACGTTCTTCAGCGCGATCATGCGGTCCGTCCGTCTGGCCGGGCATGGTTGGGCGTCCAAGGCGTCATTGTCGAGCGCGGAAAAGCCGAAAAGGGCCGCGCCGAGGACGCCGCCGGTGGAGTGGAGGCGGCGATATGGCGGTTCGGGCGGCTGTTGGCACGCGACGTTTGTTGGCCGGGCTTAGAGGTTTTCTGATCGTCAGACGACCGTTCGGGGGCGTTCGCCGCCCGACGCCGCGAGCGCCGCCACGCTCCGGAGGGCCGTTTCCAGCGTCGTCGCCTTCCCGGCGGCTCCGAGTGAGATGCGTACGCCGTTGCGAGGCGACGGTCCAACGGCGAAGGCGTCGGCGGTGACCAGGGCCAGACCTCGCCGGCGGGCGAGCTCGCGCAGCGCCGCCGGATCGCGATCGGCGGGCAGATCGAGCCAGACATGCAGGCTTTCCGGAGCGCCGACCGCCATCGGCAGGACGGCGCCGGCCAGGGCGCGTCGCGTTCGGGCGGCGGCGCGGACGCCGGCGAGGATCTTTTCGGCGACGCCTTCGCGAATCCAGTGAGTGGCCACCGCGGCGGTCAGGGGCGAAGCCATGAGAACCATGGCGCGCAGACCCTCCGCGAGCCGTTCGATCACCTCGCCGGCGGGAGCGACGAGAAACGCCGTGCGCAGTCCCGGCGTGAGCGTTTTGGCCAGGGTGGCGATATGGATCGTGCGCTCCGGCGCCAGGGCGGCGAGCGCGGGCGGCGGCGCGTCCAGCAGCCGGCTGTAGGGGTCGTCCTCAATGATCCAGGCGCCGGCGTCGCGAACGATCCGCGCAATCTCCCGTCGTCGGGCGGCGCTCATCGTGATCGCCGTCGGGTTCTGCATCGTGGGCACGCAATAGACCGCCGCCGCCCCTTCGCTCAGCCGCTGGGCCAGGGCGTCGGGCAGGAAGCCCTCGTCGTCGACCGGGCAGGCGATCAGCGCCAGGCCCAGATGTCGCGCGGCGGCGATCAGGCCCGGGTAGGTCAAGGGCTCGCAGATCACGACGGAGCCCGGCTTCAGCAAGCTCGACAGCGCCACCGTCAGGGCCGTCTGCGCGCCGGGCGCCAGCAACAGGCGGTCGGCGGCGACCTCGCCCAGGACAGGGGCCAGCCAGGTCGCGCCCGCCAGTCGTTGGGCGGTCGAACCGGCGTCGGGGTGGTAGGCCATCAGGGTGGCGACGTCGGTCCGCTCCAGCACCGCCCGGGTGGTGTCGCGCAACAGAGCGGACAGGGACAGCCCTTCCGGCGGCGGCGGCAGGTTCATCGACAGGTCGACCAGTCCCACCTCGTCCTCGGCCGAGCGACCCCGGATGAAGGTGCCGCGGCCGACCGTGCCCTCGACCAGGCCGCGCGATCGTGCGGCGCCGTAGGCGCGCGTCACGGTGGTGAAGTCGACGCCCAGGACCGCAGCCACCGTCCGCTGCGGCGGCAGGCGGTCGCCCGGGGTCAGCTCTCCGTCGCGAATGGCGTCCTCCAGCGCGGCGACCACGGCGAGGTAGATCGGGCCGTCGTCCCGCGACACCCGCTTCAGCCAGCGCAGGGAAGGATCGTCGAGCGCCACGGTTGCTTTCTCCGCACGGAATGCATACATTACTCATGCATTGTATGCACACAAAGATTGATTGTAGGCAAGCATGGCGATCGAACATTTCCACGACGAACCGACCAGCCTTGAGGTGGCGATGCGTAGCTGCTGCCCGCGCTGCGGCGAGGGCAAGCTGTTCAAGGGTTTCCTGACGCTGGCTGACCGCTGCGACCGCTGCGGGCTGGATCTCAGCTTCGCCGAGCCGGCCGACGGCCCCGCGTTCTTCGTGATGACCGGCATCGGCATCGTGGTCATCGCGTTGTTCGCCTGGATCGCGGTCGTCTGGCAGCCGCCGATCTGGTTCCACTTCGTGACCGTCTTCCCGGCGCTCATCCTCGGCTGTCTCGGGACCCTGCGGCCGGTCAAGGCCTGGCTGGTGGCCGAGCAGTACATCCACAAGGCCGAGGAAGGCCAATGGGCCAGTCTGGGCGGCCATGGCGAAGGCGGTTTCGGCCTGCGCGGTCGCGCCGCCGAGCGTCAGTCCGAGGACTAGGGCCTCTTGCCAGGGGCGGCGATGCGCGGTCAGGTCGACCCATGTCGAACGTCCGCGCCTACCGCGCCGCCCTGGTTCATTTCACGGACGATCCGCGGGCGGCGGGGCCGGGGGCCTGCATCCACCATCCCGACGGCCTGCTGCTGGTCGAGGGCGGCCATGTCGCGGCCTGCGGCGACTGGCGGACGCTGTCCGCGACCCTGCCGGCCGATGTCCCCGTCGAGCATCTGCCCGGCCGGCTGCTGACGCCGGGGTTCGTCGACGCCCACGTCCATTTTCCCCAGACCGACATGATCGGCGCGCCCAGCGGACAGCTGCTCGACTGGCTGGAGATGCGCACCTTCCCGACCGAGCGGGCGTTCGCCGATCTCGCCCACGCCCGCGAGACGGCCAAGGCCTTCGTCGCCGAGCTGCTGCGCAACGGCACGACCACGGCCCTGGTGTTCGGCAGCGTCCACCGCGCCGCGACCGAGGCGCTGTTCGAGGTCGCCGATAGCCTCGACATGCGGCTGATCGCCGGCAAGTCGCTGATGGATCTGGGCCCTGAAGGTCTGAACGAGACGGTCGCGGCCGGTCGCGAGGACAGCGAGACCCTGATCCGCGATTGGAGCCGCCGAGGCCGCCTCGGCTATGCGGTGACGCCGCGGTACGCCCTGTCGTCGACGCCGGCCCAGCTGGAGGACGCCGGCTGCATTCTGGCGCGACACGACCATGTCTGGATGCAGACCCACCTGGCCGAAAACCCCGGTGAGGTGCGACTGGTCGGCCAGGCCTATCCGGAGGCGCGAGATTATCTCGACGTCTACGACCGCTTCGGGCTGGTCGGCCCCCGGTCGGTGTTCGCCCACGCCATCCACATGTCCGACCGCGGCCTGCATCGCATGGCGCAGGCCGGCGCCGCCGTCGCCCACTGCCCGACCTCGAACCTGTTCCTGGGCAGCGGTCTGTACGATCTCGCCCGCGCGGACGCTCACGGCGTGAAGACGGCCCTGGGCACCGACGTCGGCGCCGGGACCAGTTTCTCGATCCTGTCGACGGCCGGGTGCGCCTGCCAGGTCGCCAAGCTGCGCGGCGGCGCGCTCGACCCGGTGCGGGCGCTCTATCTGGCCACCCTGGGCGGGGCGCGGGCGCTGGGGCTGGACGACCGGATCGGCAGTTTCCGTCCTGGCGCGGAGGCGGACTTCATCGCGCTCGACCCCGCGGCGACGCCGCTGCTGGCTCGCCGCACGGCGGGCGTTTCCGACCTCGCCGACCTGTTGTCCGCCTTGATGATCCTGGGGGACGACCGGACCGTCGCCCGGACCTGGATCGCCGGCAGGGTCGCGCACGATCGTGGCTAACGTCTTGTAACCCAATAAGGTTTACGGTCGTTCACGGCGTTTATTGAACATATCGCAAGAGCGGAGACGGCATTCTTTCCCACGTCTTAGGGGTAGGGCGTCGAGAACCGGCGCCCGTGCGGGAAAGAACGATTCGATGCGGGTCGCCACTATCGCCAGTCTCGGCGCGTCGGCTCTGCTCGGCGTCGGGGCGCTGTTCGTGGCCAAGATCTGGCTGCCCAGCACCCAGGCCGGGCCGAGCCAGGCCGCCGCCGCGGCGCCGTCGGTCAAGCTGTCGGCCATCGTCGCCGCCAAGGCCGCGCTGCCCTACGGGCACAAGCTCGAGGCCAAGGACCTGACGCTGATCCACGTGCCGGCCGACGCCGTGCCGGAAGGCGCCTACACCGAGGTCAAGCAGGTCGTGACGCTCGACGACGGCGGGCCGGTGACCCTGACCCCGCTGGCGGCGCGTGAGCCGCTGCTGCCGGCCAAGCTCAGCGGCGCCGGCGCCAAGCCGTCGGTGGCCGCGGTCATCGCCGACGGCATGCGCGCCTACACCATCAAGGTGAACGACGTCGCGGGCGGCGGCGGCCATGTGCTGCCCGGCGACCGCGTGGACGTGCTGCTGACCCAGTCGCTGGGCGACGGAGGGGGTTCCGTCGAGGGCTCGGGCGGCGGCCGCAAGCTCTTCGTCTCGGGCAACGTCCAGATCCCGCACGCGCCGCAGAA
>VFQQ010002044.1_pt1 | contig 24837 bp, 15 predicted proteins | sample 3512341 | NCBI WGS metagenome assembly VFQQ01 (sample SAMN10412373, study PRJNA504923) | tailings metagenome | isolation source: Relicate 2 Philex TSF1 revegetated site | place: Philippines: Tuba, Benguet | collected 2017-08-29 | reverse complement strand
CAGGCCATCGAGAACGATGTGCACGCGGTGGGCGTGAGCACGCTGGCGGCGGGGCACAAGACGCTGGTGCCGGCCATCATCAGCGCGCTGAAGGAACAGGGCGCCGACGACATCATCGTCTTCGTGGGTGGCGTGATCCCGCAGCAGGACTACGGGTTCCTCTACCAGGCCGGCGTGAAGGGCATCTACGGCCCGGGCACGCCGATCCCGGTGAGCGCGAAGGACGTGCTCGAGCAGATCAAGGCGGCGGTGAAGGCCTGATCGCGATGACGTGGCCGCAGCCGGAAGACGGGCCGCGCTTGGAGCCGGTGGCGGCGTCGGACTTCGAGGCCATGCTGGCGCTGCGCATCCACGCGATGCGGCCGAGCCTGGAAGCGCTGGGCCGCTTCGACCCCGAACGGGCGCGGCAGCGGCTGGCCGAGGGCTTTGCGCCGGCGTTCATGCGGCACATCGTCATCGGCAGCGGGCGTGTTGGCTTCACCACGCTGCGGCCGGTGGAGCAGGGGCTGGCGCTCGAGCTCGACCACCTCTACATCGAGCCGGGATACCAGGGCCGTGGCATCGGCGCCTGGGTGCTGGATGTTGCCAAGTCGCGTGCCGACCTGCTGCAACTGCCGCTGGTGGTGGAGGCGCTGAAGGCCAGCGATGCCAACCGCTTCTACCGGCGCCATGGCTTCGTCGAGCAGAAGCAGGGCGAGTGGGACATCACCTACCGCCGCGAGCCTCGGGCCAACCCGATCGCCGTGGTGCGCGAACTGTGGGCCCGCTTCCAGGCGCGCGACTGGGCCGGTGGGCGGGCATTGCTGCACCACGACCTGCAGGTGCGCTGGTGGGCGAGCGCGGAGCGCATGAACACGGCCGACTGCTTCATCGCCGTGCAGGCCGAATACCCCGAGGGCTGGAGCATCCACCCGATGCGCTTCGAAGCGCTGGAGGACGGCCGTGTGCTCGCCTTCGTGCGCGTGGAGCACCCGCCGCACGGCAGCTTCCTGGTGCAGCAGCGTGTGCGTGTGCGCGACGGCCGCATCGCCGAGGGTGACGAACTCTGGGCCACCTGCGAAGCGCCGCCGGCGTGGCGCACGCCGGAGCGGTTCCCGGGCCTGGAGCGTGTGGCTTGAACGTCCGCGAGATCACCGAGCCCCTGCACGGCCCGCCGGGTGCCGCGCAGCGCCGCGCGATGGCCAAGGCCATCACGCTGCTGGAGTCCACACGCGCCGACCACCGCGCCGCCGCCGACGAACTGCTGAACACGCTGCTGCCGCACACGGGCCGCAGCCTGCGCATCGGCCTCTCGGGCGTGCCCGGTGTCGGCAAGAGCACGTTCATCGAATCGCTGGGCCTGATGCTGGTGGCGCAGGGCCACCGCGTGGCGGTGCTGGCGGTGGACCCGAGCAGCAGCGTCAGCGGCGGCAGCATCCTCGGCGACAAGACGCGCATGGAGCGGCTTTCGGTGCACGAGCGCGCCTACATCCGCCCCAGCCCGAGCAGCGGCACGCTGGGCGGCGTGGCCGAGAAGACACGCGAATCGCTGCTGGTGTGCGAGGCCGCGGGGCATGACGTGGTGATCGTCGAGACCGTGGGCGTGGGCCAAAGCGAAACTGCCGTCGCCGGCATGACCGACTGCTTCGTGCTGCTGCAATTGCCCAATGCGGGCGACGACCTGCAGGCGATCAAGAAGGGCGTGATGGAGCTGGCGGACCTGGTGGTCATCAACAAGGCCGATCTCGACGAAGCCGCGGCCACCCGCGCCCGCGCCACGATCACGAGCGCCTTGCGCTTCCTCGGCCCGCACCACGCGCATGGACACGCCTCGCCGCCGGTGTTGCAACTGAGCGCACTCAAGGCCACTGGCCTCGCCGGTTTCTGGCAGGCCGTGCAGGCCTTCGCCGCTGCACAGAAACAATCCGGCCGCTTCGACACCCGCCGCCGCGAACAGAACCGTGCCTGGATGTGGGAGCGCATCGAGGCCGGCCTGCACCAGCGCTTCCATCAACATGCTGCCGTACGAGCGGCGCTGCCCGATGTGACCGCTGCGGTGAACCAGGGCACCCTCGCCCCTTCGGTGGCGGCACGCCGCCTGCTCGACCTGCTGAACTGAGAGAACAACACATGCATGACATCAACGAACTGCTCGAGAACAAACGCGCCGCAGCGCGCCTGGGCGGCGGCGAGAAGCGCATCGCCGCGCAACACGGCAAGGGCAAGCTCACCGCGCGCGAACGGCTGGAGCTGCTGCTGGACGCCGGCAGCTTCGAAGAGTGGGACATGTTCGTCGAGCACCGCTGCACCGACTTCGGCATGCAGGACAACAAGATCCCCGGCGACGGCGTGGTCACCGGCTACGGCATGATCAACGGCCGCCTGGTGTTCGTGTTCAGCCAGGACTTCACCGTCTTCGGCGGTGCGCTCTCCGAAGCGCATGCCGAGAAGATCTGCAAGGTGATGGACCAGGCCATGAAGGTCGGCGCGCCGGTGATCGGCCTCAACGACAGCGGCGGCGCGCGCATCCAGGAAGGTGTGGCCTCGCTCGGCGGTTATGCCGAGGTGTTCCAGCGCAACGTGATGGCCAGCGGCGTGATCCCGCAGATCAGCATGATCATGGGGCCCTGCGCCGGTGGCGCGGTGTACTCGCCGTCGATGACGGACTTCATCTTCATGGTCAAGGACAGCAGCTACATGTTCGTGACCGGGCCCGAGGTGGTGAAGACCGTCACGCACGAGGAGGTGACGGCCGAGGAACTGGGCGGCGCGTCGACACACACGACGAAGAGCGGTGTGGCCGACCTCGCCTTCGAGAACGACGTCGAGGCCATCCTGATGCTGCGGCGCTTCTTCAACTACCTGCCGCTGAACAACCGTGACGGCGTGCCGGTGCGGCCCAGCGGCGACGCACCCGAGCGCCTGGACTTCAGCCTCGACACGCTGGTGCCCGACAACCCGAACAAGCCCTACGACATCAAGGAGCTGATCCTCAAGGTCGTGGACGACGGCGACTTCTTCGAGCTGCAGCCCGACTACGCCAGGAACATCGTCATCGGCTTCGCGCGCATGGCCGGGCGCAGCGTGGGCATCGTGGCCAACAACCCGCTGGTGCTGGCCGGCTGCCTGGACATCAAGAGCAGCATCAAGGCCGCGCGCTTCGTGCGCTTCTGCGACGCCTTCGACATCCCCGTGATCACCTTCGTCGACGTGCCCGGCTTCATGCCCGGCACCGCGCAGGAGTACGGCGGCATCATCAAACACGGCGCCAAGCTGCTGTACGCGTACGCCGAGTGCACGGTGCCGAAGGTGACCGTGATCACCCGCAAGGCCTACGGCGGTGCCTACGACGTGATGAGCAGCAAGCACCTGCGCGGAGACGTCAACTTCGCCTGGCCCAACGCGGAGATCGCGGTGATGGGTGCGAAGGGCGCGGTGGAGATCATCTTCCGCGAGGAGAAGAAGGACCCGGCCAAGCTGGCCGCGCGCGAGGCGGAATACAAGGCGCGGTTTGCCAACCCCTTCGTCGCCGGCGCCCGCGGTTTCATCGACGACGTGATCCAGCCGCACGAGACGAGGAAACGCATCTGCCGTTCGCTCGCGATGCTCAAGGACAAGAAGCTCGAGAACCCGTGGCGCAAGCACGGGAACATCCCGCTCTGAACGAGGACGGCAACACCATGTTCAAGAAGATCCTCATTGCCAACCGCGGCGAGATCGCCTGCCGCGTCATCAAGACCGCGAAGAAGATGGGCATCGCCACCGTGGCGGTGTACTCCGAGGCCGACAAGGACGCGCGGCACGTGGAGCTGGCCGACGAATCGGTGCTGCTCGGCCCCGCGCCCAGCCGCGAGAGTTACCTCGTGGCCGACAAGATCATCGCGGCGGCCCGGCAGACCGGCGCCGAGGCGATCCACCCGGGCTACGGCTTCCTCTCCGAGAACGAAGACTTCGCCAGGCGCGTCGAGGAGGAAGGCATTGTCTTCATCGGCCCCAAGCACCACTCGATCGCGGCGATGGGCGACAAGATCGCCTCCAAGAAGCTGGCCAACGAGGCCAAGGTCAACACCATCCCGGGCTGGAACGCGGCCATCGAATCACCCGAGCAGGCGGTGAAGATCGCCAAGGACATCGGCTACCCCGTGATGATCAAGGCCAGTGCCGGCGGCGGCGGCAAGGGCCTGCGCGTGGCCTTCAACGACAAGGAAGCACACGAGGGTTTCACGAGCTGCCGCAACGAGGCGAAGAACAGCTTCGGCGACGACCGTGTCTTCATCGAGAAGTTCGTGGAGAGCCCGCGCCACATCGAGATCCAGGTGCTGGGCGACGCGCAGGGCAACGTGGTCTACCTCAACGAGCGCGAGTGCAGCATCCAGCGCCGCCACCAGAAGGTGATCGAGGAAGCGCCGTCGCCCTTCATCAGCGAGGCCACGCGCAAGGCCATGGGCGAGCAGGCGGTGCAGCTGGCCAAGGCGGTGAAGTACCAGAGCGCGGGCACCGTGGAGTTCGTGGTCGGCAAGGACCAGAGCTTCTACTTCCTGGAGATGAACACGCGCCTGCAGGTGGAGCACCCGGTCACCGAGTGCATCACCGGGCTGGACCTGGTGGAACTGATGATCCGCGTGGCAGCGGGCGAGCCGCTGCCTTTCCAGCAGGCCGACGTGAAACGCGAAGGCTGGGCCATCGAATGCCGCATCAACGCGGAGGACCCTTTCCGCAACTTCCTGCCCAGCACCGGCCGCCTCGTGCGCTTCGTTCCGCCGAAGGCGGGCATGGAGGCCGCAGGCAGCGAACGCTTCGGCGTGCGTGTGGACACCGGGGTGGCCGAAGGCGGCGAGATCCCGATGTTCTACGACTCGATGATCGCCAAGCTCATCGTGCACGGCCGTGACCGCGTTGATGCGATCGCCAAGATGCGCGAGGCGCTCAACGCCTTCGTGATCCGCGGCATCAACAGCAACATCCCGTTCCAGGCTGCGCTGCTGGCGCACCCGAAGTTCGTGAGCGGCGAGTTCAACACCGGCTTCATCGCCGAAAACTACGGCCGGGGCTTCAGCAGCGCCGACGTGCCGCACGACGACCCACTGTTCCTCGTGGCGCTGGCCGCCTTCGTGCGGCGCAAGGCACGCGAGCGCTCGGTGGGCATCAGCGGCCAGGTCGAAGGCCATGGCGTGAAGCACATGGCCGACCTCGTGGTGGTGGTGCTCGGCAAGGACGGTGCACACGAGCACCACGCCGTCACCATCGACGAGTTCGAGCCGACCTCCGGCAAGGCCGACGTCGTGATCGCCGGCCGCCACTTCGCGATCCAGAGCACCACGCCGCTCGGCAGCCTGCTGATGCAGGGCACCTGCAACGGCAAGCCCTTCACGGCGCAGGTGGAACGCAGCGGCACCCAGAACCCGCTGGGCATCCGCGTGCTGCACAACGGCAGCTTGATCGAGACGCTGGTGCTGCTGCCGCGCGCCGCTGAACTCTTCAGGCTGATGCCGCACAAGGCGCCGCCCGACCTCAGCAAGTTCCTGCTCTCGCCGATGCCCGGCCTGCTGGCCGACGTGAGCGTGGTGCCGGGCCAGAAGGTGCTGGCCGGTGAACGCCTGGCGGTGATCGAGGCCATGAAGATGGAGAACATCCTCGTCGCCACGCAGGACGGCACCGTGGGTGAACTGCTCGCCAAGAAGGGCGAGAGCCTGGCCGTGGACCAGCCCATCCTCAGCTTCGCGTGAACACGGCCATGAGCGACAACAAGCCCTTCCGCATCCTCGGCATCCAGCAGATCGCCATCGGCGGGCCCGACAAGCAGCGCCTGAAATCGCTGTGGGTGGACATGCTCGGCCTCACCGTGAAGGGCACGTTCGTGAGCGAGCGCGAAAACGTCGACGAGGACATCTGCGCGATCGGCGAAGGCGCACACGCTGTGGAGGTGGACCTGATGCAGCCGCTCGATCCCGACAGGAAGCCGGCCGTGCACACCACGCCGCTGAACCACGTGGGCCTGTGGGTGGACGACCTGCCCAAGGCCGTGGAATGGATGGCCGCCAACGGCGTGCGCTTTGCACCCGGCGGCATCCGCAAGGGCGCGGCGGGCCACGACATCTGCTTCGTCCACCCCAAGGGCAACGAGGAGTTCCCGCTCGGCGGTGAAGGTGTGCTGATCGAGCTCGTGCAGGCGCCGCCGGACGTGCTCGCCGCGCTGGGCTGAGCCGCGAAACGGCGCGCAAGGCCGCCACAATCGCCGCCGTGCAAGCCTTCATCGACGCCCGCCTTGCAGAACTGGCCGCGATGCTGGCCGACCCCACCCAGCGCCTGGCCGTTGCGGCCGGCCTCGTGGGCGGCGTGCTGGTGATCTGGAGCGGCTTCGCGAAGACCATCGTGCCGCTGCGCTGGCTGGCGGTGGGCAGCAACCTCGGCTTCATCGTGTACGGCTACGTGCACCCGGCGCCGATGGTGCTGGTGCTGCACCTGGCGCTGCTGCCCATCAACCTGTGGCGGGTGCTGGAGATGCGGCGCCTCACGCGCCGCGTGCGCCGCGCGCGTTCGGGCGAGGGCCTGCCGCAGGTCTGGTTGCAGCCCTACATGAAGCGCAAGCGGCTCAAGCCGGGGCAGGTGCTGTTCAGCAAGGGTGATCCGGCCGACCGGCTCTACGCGCTGGCCGAAGGCACGCTGGAGGTCGTGGAGAGCCAGCGCAAGGTCGAGCCGGGCGAGCTCATCGGCGAGATCTCGTTCTTCTCGCGCGAGGGTGTGCGCACCGCCACCGTGGTGAGCCCCACCGGCGCCACGCTGCTGTCGATGGACGAACCCACCTTCCGCCAGCTGTTCCACCAGAACCCGGCCTTCGGCTACGAGGTGGTGCGGCTCGTCACCGAGCGCCTCACCGGTGACGTGGAGCGGCTGCGGGGCGAGCTGGCGGCGCTGCGGCAGCCGGCCCAGCCGGCACGGGAGCCCGGGCGCTGAACCGGGCCGCCACCATCGGCTGCCCACGCTGCACGGCACCGATGCAGCACCTGGAGCTGCCCACGCACGGCGTGCGGCCGGTGGTGCTGGACCATTGCACACCGTGCCGGCTGGTGTGGTTCGACGCGCTGGAATCGGTGCAGCTCGACGACCTGGGCTGGGTGCGCCTGCTGCGCGAGCTGCAGCAGGGCGACGGCGTGCCGCTGGCCCAGGCGCTCACGCCGCGCCGCGCCTGCCCGCGCTGCGCCGAGCCGCTGAAGGTGGTGCGCAACCGCACACGTTTCGGCCTCTTCGCGGCGCTGGAGTGCCCGCGGGGTGACGGCCACCTGCACGGCCACAGCGGCCTGCTGGCCGAAAAGGGCCTGGTGCGCCCGCTCGGCGCCGCCGAGCGCCGCGCGCTGGCCACCGAGCGCCACGGCCTGGCCTGCCTGAACTGCGGCGGCCCGGCTGCGGCGGGTGACGAGCGCTGCAGCTGGTGCGGCACCGCGCTGGTGGTCATCGACCTGCCGCGCCTGGCCCACGCCATCCGCCTGCGCACGGGCGGCATGGGCGATTCGCCCACGGCGCGCGGCCAGCACGTGGCCTGGGCCTGCCACGGCTGCGGCGCGGCGCTCGACCCCGGGCGCGACGTGCAGTGCCCGCATTGCGAGCACCTGCTGGTGGCGCAACGTCTGCCGGACATCGAGCCGATGCTGGCCGAGGCCGAAGCCGAGCTCGCCGCCGCTGCTGCCGCCACGGCGCAGCGCCTGGCGCGTTACCCCAGCCAGCAGCCCGAGGCGCTGGCGCGCGCCCGTGCAGGGCCGGAACCGGAGCCGGTGGCGCAGCCCTCGGGCGCCGACCGCATCGGCCCCTGGCTGCCGCTGCTGGGCCTGCTGGTGCTGGCGCTGCTGATCGGCGCGGTGGCCGCCGCCGGGCTGTGGCGCCAGTGGCACGCCCCGGGCAAGGCCTTGCTGGCGCACCCGCTCGACGGCGACATCGAACGCAGCTGGGCCCTCGCCGACGCCTACCGCCGCCTGCGTCCGGCCGACGCCGAAGGCCAACGCGCGCTGCGCCTGGGCCTGCTCGACCGCCAGGTGCAGCTGCTGGCCGGCGAGACCCCGGCCCTGGGCATCAGTGTCGGCGATCTCGTGGCCTGGCAGCGCCCGGCCACCGGTTCACGCGAACAGCGTGAGCAGCGCGAAGCCCAGGAGCTGCGCTGGAACGCAGCGCTTCAGCGCAGCCTGCGTTACGCCGGCACGGCCGACGACACGCTGCCGGCGGAGACGGCGCGCATCCGGCTGCTCTCGGCAGCGCCGGGCATCTGGCTCGATGCCGACAACCGTCGGCGCGCCTGGTGGGCGCCGGAGTTCGAGGTCATGGGCAGCCAGCCCGTGCCCGTGGGCGCGCCGAGCCCGCGCCTGATGGCCGACGCGACCAGCGGCGTGTCCTGGCACTGCGAACGCGAGCCCGGCGCTGCGCCGGTGCTGCTGCCCGGCGCGCGGCTCAAGCTGCAGTGCAGCAGCACCGTCGAGCGTGGCTCCGACGCGTGGCCGCGGGTGCTGGAGGCGCTGAACGCCGGCGAACGCCCACGCCTGCAATGGGCGCAGGGCTGGATCGGCCAGCCCGAGCGCTGGGACGCCCTGCTCGACGCCGAGGTGGCCAGCGCCGCCAAGCGTTTCGTGCCCTGGGAGCAGCGCTGGTACCGCGGGCCGCCCAGGATCGGCGGCTTCAACCTTGGGCTGGCGGTGCTGGCCGGGCTGATGGTGGCCTTTGTCGCCTACTGCGCGCTGGCCCGCGCCATCGGGGAACGCCGCGCGGCCGTGGTGGTGTGGCTGCTGATGGTGGTGCCGGCCTGGTTCGGCGGGCGCGGCGAGGGTGCGGCCTCGGTGCTGCTGGTGGGTGGCTATGCAGCGCTGGCGGCGGTCTTCGTGTTCGGCTGCGCCTACGCCTGGCGGCTGTACCGCGAGCGGGTGTTCCCGCGCTACGGCTGAACCGGGGCGGCCCGGCCCGACACCGCGCTGCCCACCACGCCCAGCAAGCCGCCGAGCACCAGCACGTACCACAGCGGCGCGCTGCCGCCGGCGATGCTGACGAGGCCTGCACCGGAGGCCACCAGCGCCGCCGCGGCCACCAGCGCCACCACCAGCAGCGGCACCGCGAGCCAGCGCGTGGGTGCCTTCACGGCCGGGTCGCGGCTGCCGATGGCCAGCAGCGTGTAGCCGATGAGCGTGAACAGCGGGAACAACACCCACAGCGACAGCCCCGGCGCCGCCTGCACCAGGCCCAGCGGCGCGGCCACCAGCAGCAGCGCGCAGAAGAAGCCCAGGGCGGCGAGGGCGGCACCGGCAATGAACAGCAACATCGTCTCGGACCCCGAAGGTGCAGGTGCTGCGCAGCATAGCCGCCCAAGCCCGGAACGGGCACACGGGCAAGCCGCCAGCGCCTACAGTGGCGCCGTGTACTTCACGCTCTGCCAGGAAGCATCCGCGCCATGAACATCCAGTCCCTGCTCAACGCCGTGCTCGATTCGGCCCGCCCCAGCGGCAAGAACAGCGATTGGGGCAAGTACGCCGCCGGTGGCGCGCTGGGCCTGCTGCTGGGCACCAGGCGCGGGCGCAGCATGGGGGGCTCGCTCTTGAAGTACGGCGGCGTGGCGGCGCTGGGTGCGCTGGCCTACAAGATGTACCAGGAGCACCAGGCGCAGCAGGGCAAGCCTGCTCCGGCCACACCCGGTGCTGCAGCACCCACGTTCGAGGCGCTGCCGGCGCCGGCGCAGGAGCAGCACGCGCGCGCCATGCTCAAGGCCATGATCGCCGCGGCCAAGAGCGACGGCCACCTCGATGAACGCGAGCGCGGCCTCGTGCAGGGTGAGCTCACGCGGCTGCAGGCCGACGCCGAGACGCGGCGCTGGGTCGAGGCCGAACTCGCCCGGCCCATCGACCCGGCCGAGGTCGCGTCAGCCGCGCAGGGCCCCGAGATGGCGGCCGAGATGTACCTGGCCAGCCTGCTCGTCGTTGATGACCGCTCGACGATGGAGCGCGCCTACCTCGACGCGCTGGCGCGTGAGCTGCGGCTGGACGAAGGGCTCAAGGCGCAGCTGGAAGCGAAGGCCCTCGCTGCGGGTTGAAGCGGCGGGCTGACTCAGCGCTTCAGCCAACCGAGCACGTTGTTGTGCAGGTTGCCGATGTACAGGCGCTCCGGCGTTTCGAGCACACCCGTGGTCTGCGGGTAACGGCCCTGCGGGTCCTGCAGGTCGGCCACGACCTTGCCGCTTTCGTCGAACGCGAACACATGGCCGTAGGCCCTGGGCACCGGCCACAGCACGCGCGGCAGGCGCAGCGTCAGTTCGCGCAGGAAGGGCTTGCCGGCCATCTCGTCCACCTTCGGGCTGCGCGGGCCGCTCAAGGCCACCCAGATGCGGCCCTCGAGCCCGCGCATCAGGTTGTCGGGGTAGCCGGGCAGGTTGTCGAACAGCAGCCGCGCCTGCGCTGAAGGCTGGTTCACGTCGAGATCGGTGGCAGCCGGGTCGATGGCCCAGATGCGGTAGCGGCCGGTTTCGGCCACGTAGAGCGTGCGTTCGTCGCGGCTGAGCGCCACGCCGTTGGCGAAGCTCAAGCCCCGCGCGACGATGCGCGTGGCCTTCGTGGCCGGGTCGTACTCGATGATGCGGCCGGTGAGCGCCTGTTCGATGATGTCGAGCACCGCGGCCTCGTAGGTGCCGCCCCACTGCGCGGGGCCGAAGCGCGTCGAGGCGTCGCTGAGGTACATCTTGCCGTTGGAGGCCACCACCACCGCATCGGCATAACGGATCGGGTCTCCACCCACCTGGTCGGCGAGCACGGTCACCTTGCGGTCCGTGCCCACGCTCAGCAGCCCCTTGATCGCATCGGCCGCAATGAGGTTGCCGGCGGCGTCGAAGTCGAAGCCGAGCACACGGCCGCCGGTGTGTGCAAAACGTTCCTGCGCGCTGCCGTCGGGGTTCATGCGCACGATGGCGCCGCTGGCCATGGCGGCGTAGAGCTTGCCGTCCTTGCCGAGCATCAGGTGCTCGGGGCCGGCCTCGCCGTTCAGCGGAATCAGCGTCAGGTTCGCCAGGCGTTCATTGGCCGCATGCGGCCCCACGTAGCCGGGCACCGGTGGCGCCACCCAGGCACGGGCCCGGATCGGCACCGGCCACAACACGAGGTACGCGGCCAGCAACAGCACGAGCCCGAACAGGCTCCACAGCACCCGCTTCATCACGGTCTCCTCAGCGCTGCAGGGGTAGCTGCAGCGCAAACACCGGGGTGGCCACGCTCAGGCCCTTGAAGGCCTGTTCGCCCAGCGGCTCGGCCGCCAGCCGCCCGGCCAGTGCGGCCTGCGTGGCGCCGTCGCTGAGTATCGGCCGCCCCGCGGTCTTGGTGTGCGCTTCCAGCCGCGCCGCCAGGTTCACCGTGTCGCCCACGCAGGTGTAGGTGGCGCGTTGCTGCGTGCCGGTGTAGCCGGCGATCACCTCGCCGCTGGCGATGCCGACGCCGATGGCGATCGGCGGCTTGCCTTCGCTGGCACGTTCGGCGTTGAAGAGCTGCACGAGTTCGATCATGTCCAGCGCTGCACGCGCCGCGGCCAGCGCGGGCTCGGCCAGCGGCAGCGGCGCGCCGAAGATCGCCATCAGCCCGTCGCCGATCATCTGGTTCACCACGCCGCCCTGGCCGCTGATGGCGTCGAACATCAGCGTGTAGTAGGTGTTCAGCAGTTCGATCGTCTCTTCGGGCGGCTGCTGCTCCACGAGCGCCGTGAAGCCGCGGATGTCGCTGAACATCACCGTGGCCTGCACGCGCTTGCCACCGAGCGCAAAGCCGCTCTGCTGCAGGTCCTGCGCCACCTCGCTGGTGGCGAAGCGCTTCACGAGTTCCTTCTGCTGGTCACGCAGGCGCTTCTTCTCCAGGCTGGAGCCCACACGCGCTTTCAGCAGCACCGGGTTCACCGGCTTGTGCAGGTAGTCGTCGGCGCCGAGCTCGATGCAGCGCGCCACGTGCGCCACGCCTTCGAGCGAGCTGGTCACGATCACCGGCACCTCGCGCAGCTCGTCGTCGGCGGCAATGAGTTCGAGCAGCGCAAAGCCGTCGAGCTCGGGCATCTCCAGGTCGAGCAGCAGCAGGTCGAAGCTCTCGGCGCGCAGCATCTCCAGCGCACGCCGGCCGTTGTCGGCGCTGCTCACGCGGTGGCCCTGCAGCTCCAGCGTGCGGCCGAGCAGCAGCCGGTTGACCTTGTTGTCGTCGGCCACCAGCAGCCGCGCGCCGCGCTCAGCCACCCTCGGCCTCCGCAGCCAGCGCACGCAGCGCGGCGATGCTGCGTTCCAGCTCCGCGGCCAGTGTGTCGATCGGCGCGGCGCCGGCGGGCAGCCCACCCAGCTCCAGGCTGCGCGCCAGCTCGGCCAGGCGGCTGGCGCCGAAGGTGTTGCTGTTGCTCTTGAGCGAGTGTGCGGCGCGGCGAAAGGCCTCGGCCGCGCCTGCGGCATGCGCCTGCCGCAGCTCGGCCAGCATCTGCGGCGCCTCGGCCGCGAAGGTGCCGACGAGTTCGACGACGAAGTCGGCCCCGGCGTTGGCCTGCAGCTCGGCGAAGGTCTGGGGGTCGATCAGCGGCGTGCTCATGGTGTGGATTCTGTCGTGCGGGCGGCGGTCTGCTGCAGGGCCTGCACCAGTTCCTCGACGCGGATCGGTTTGGTCAGGTAGTCGTCCATGCCGGCGGCGAGGCAGGTCTCGCGGTCGCCCTGCATCGCGTTGGCGGTCATGGCCACGATGCGCGGGCGGCTGCCTGCGGCCCAGCGCTGCGTGATACGGCGCGTGGCCTCCAGCCCGTCCATCTCGGGCATCTGCACGTCCATCAGCACCACGTCGTAGGTCTGGCGCTCGATGCTCTCGATGGCCTCGATGCCGTTGCCGGCGAGGTCGGCGCGGTAGCCCATCTGGCCGAGCAGGCGCAGGGCCAGCTTCTGGTTCACCACGTTGTCCTCGGCCAGCAGGATGCGCAGCGGATGGCGCTGCGCCAGGCCCGCATCGAGCTTGGGCTGCGCACGCGCCGCCGCACGCGGCGCCGCTTCGTGCGCGAGCAGGCTCACCAGCGTGTCGAAGAGCTGGCTCTGGCGCAGCGGCTTGGCGAGATACGCGCTGAACAGGCCCTGCGTGTCGCCCATCTCCTTGCGCCCCAGGCTGCTGAACAGCACCAGCGGCATCTTCGGCGCCGCCTGGCCGAGTGCGCGCGCCAGTTCCAGGCCATCCATGCCCGGCATGTGCATGTCGATGATGGCGAGGTCGAAACCCACGCCCGCCTTGCTGGCCTTGCTGGCTTCCCGCACCCAGCGCAGCGCGTCCTCCGGCTCGCCGGTGTCCTGCGGCACCATGCCCCACTTGGCCGTCTGCAGCGCCAGCACACGCCGGTTGGTGGCGTTGTCGTCCACCACCAGCAGCCGGCGGCCTTCCAGTGCGGGCTGCTGGCCGATGAAGCTGCGCCGGCTCGCGGCCGGCAGTTCCGCCGGCGGCACCACGATCGTGAAACCGAACACCGCGCCCTGGCCCAGCCCGGCGCTGCGCGCCCAGATGCGACCGCCCATCAGCTCCGCGAGCCGCTTGCTGATGGCCAGCCCCAGCCCCGTGCCACCGTAGCGGCGCGTGGTGCTCGCGTCGGCCTGGCTGAAGCTCTGGAACAGCTTGTCCAGGCCCGCTGCACTCAGGCCGATGCCGGTGTCGCGCACCTCGAACTGCAGCTCCACGGCCTTGGGCCGGTGTTCGGCAACCGCCGCACGCACGCTCAGCACCACCTCGCCGCGCTCGGTGAACTTGACGGCATTCGACAGCAGGTTCAGCAGCACCTGGCGCAGCCGCGTCACGTCGCCCGTCACCGCCGGAGGCACCTCGGCGCCACCCTCGTCGTACGTGTAGGCCAGGTCCAGGTGCTTCTCGGCGGCGCGCGCGGCCACGAGGTCGAGAGCGCTCTCCACGCATTCGCGCAGGTCGAAGGGCTGGGCCTCGATGTCCATGCGCCCGGCCTCGATCTTCGAGAAGTCGAGGATGTCGTTGATGATGGTCAGCAGCGCGTCGCCGCTGTCGCGGATGGTGGTGGCGAACTCGCGCTGCTCTTCGTTGAGCGGCGTGTCCAGCAGCAGGCCGCTCATGCCGATGACGGCGTTCATCGGCGTGCGGATCTCGTGGCTCATGGTGGCCAGGAAGGCGCTCTTGGCCTCGTTGGCGGCTTCGGCCTGGCTGCGTGCCTCCTGCGCTTCGGCAAAGAGCTGCGCGTTGCGGATGGCCACGCCCACGCCGGCGGCCAGCGTCTCGAGCAGCTTCTGGTCGTCGGCGCTGAAGCGTCCCTGCTCGCGCGTGCTCTGCACGCTGATGACGCCGATGGCCTTGCCGCGCACGACGATGGGCACGCCCAGGTAGCTGGCCGCCTGCACGCCCAGCTGGGTGGCACCGATGGCGTCCGCGGCGCGGTCCACGTCTTCGTTGAGCAGCAGCGCGCGGCCGGTTTCGATGATCTTGCCGGTGAGGCCCTCGCCCAGGCCGATGGGCGTGAGCTCGTCGCCGTGCGCGTAGGGGAAGCGGATCAGCTCGGCCGCCTCGTCGACCAGCGCCACGTAGACGATGTCGGCGCGGAATGTCTCGCGCATCTTCTCGCCCAAGGCGCGGATCAGCTCCTCGAGGTCGATCTTCGCGTTCAGCGCGTGGCCCAGTGCGTTCACGGTGGCCAGCTCGCCGGCGCGCTGCTCGGTCTGCGCCAGCAGCACCTGCGTCTGCTCGAACAGGCGCGCGCCTTCCAGCGCCAGGCTCATGCTGGCGGCCAGCGTGGTGAGCAGGCGCACGTCGCTGTCGCTGAAGGCGTGCTCGCGGTCGACGTTGTCCAGCCCGATGACGGCGATGACGCGGCCGTCGGCCAGCACCGGCACGCGCAGCAGGCTCTTTGAAGGTTCGGTGCCGGGCACCGTGCTCTGCTCGATGCCCAGCTCGGCCAGGCGCTCGGCCATGCGCTCGTTCACGAGCCACGGCTGGCCGGTGCGGATCAGGTGCCAGCCGACCTTGGAGATCGGCGCGTCGGGCACCTCGTGCCGCCGCCCGCGCTCGATCAGGTAGGTGTAGTGGCGCCGGTCGGCTTCGGTGTCGAAGGTGGCGATGCTGATGCCCTGCGAGTCGAACAGCTCGCGCAGCTTCTCGCCCACCAGCTCGTGGATCGAGCGTGCGTCGAGCTTGTTGGCCAGGCCGGCCTGCACGCCGTTGATGATGGCGAGCTCGGCGGCGCGGTCGCGCGTTTCCTTCAGGAGGCGCTGCGTCTCGTCGAAGCGCTGCGCGCTCTGCAGCGCCACGCCCAGGCTGCTGGCGATGGTGCGCAGCAGGCGCACGTCGGCTTCGCCGAAGGCGTTCTCGCGTTCGTGGTTCTCCAGGTCGATGCCGCCCATGCGCTGGTCGGCCACGACGATGGGCACGTCGAGCCTGGCCATGGCCATGTCGGTGCCCGGCACCAGGGCCGTTCCCGTCTTCTGCAGTTCGGCCCGGGTGTTGTGCAGGATGATGTTGCGACGCCCGCTCATGCGCGCCCAGCGCGCCTCGTCGTCGATGCGCTCCGGCCCGATCGACAACCGGCGCCCGTGCTCCACCGCGTACAGCACGCGCACCGTCCGGGTGGCGTGATCGAGCCAGGTGATGCCCAGGTCGTCGGACCTCATCACCTCGCGCAGCTTGTCGCCCACCAGCTCGACGATGCCCTCGAAGTCCAGGCTGCCCGCGATGCCCTGCTGGATGCTGTTGATGATGGCCAGCTCGCCGGCGCGCTGCTCGGCCTGGGCCTGCGCCGTGCGAGCCTCGGCGGTCCGCTCCTCGACCTTGCGCTCCAGCGCCTCGGCCGCGCGCAGGTTGGCCAGCGTCAGCGCCGCCTGCGCCGCCAGCATGGCCAGCAGCTGGGTGTCGCCGTCGTGGAAGCGGCCGTAGGCGCCTTCGATGTCGGCGTAGACAAAGCCCAGCAGCTCGCGCTGCGCGATCAGCGGCACCACGAGACAGCTGCGCTGGTCGATCGGGTCCGCGCCCGCCGGGCCGTGGCGCAGCGCCGGCGCGCGGCTGCGGCGGGCTTCGTCGAGCCAGGGCGAGATGGCGCGCAGCAGCGGGCCTTCGGCCTCGCCCTGCGGCAGCAGCGCCGCGGCCACCTGCGGGCCTTCGGGGGCCTCCAGCAGCAGCAGCACCCGTTCGGCACCGGAGAGCTCGGTCACCTCGTCGACCAGGAACTCGCGCAGGTGGCTTTCCGACTTCTGCTCGTTCAGGCGCAGGCCGGTGTCCACCAGGCGCTCGAAGGGCTCCTTCAGGCGTGCCTCGCCGGCCAGGTGCGCCTCCCGCTGTTCGCGCGGCAGCCGGCGGCGCCGCGCCAGGCGCAGCCAGGCAGCGATGATCGCGCGCCGCTCGCCACGCTTGTTGAGCGCGTTGCGGCGCAGGCCCTCGTCGCCGAGTGATCCGACCGCATCGAGGATGAAGCGGTAGGCGCGCTCCAGCGCCGCGTCGGCCTCGCCGCGCAGGCGGTTGGCTTGCAACGCCTGGGCGTGGTTCCACCACAGCGCGGCAGCGTCCAGCCCGTCGGGCGCACCCAGCCCCTGCCGCTCGTGCAGCGCCGCCGCGCGGCGCGAGTGGCGCAGGGCCTCGGCGCCGCGCCCGAGCGCCAGCAGCGCCTGGCCCATCCGGTGCGTGCTCTCCAGGCGGTCGACCGCGAGCTGGTCGCCGGCGGTGCGGTGCGCGCGCTGGAAGTGCCGCAGCGCGCCGGCCGCGTCGCCATGGGCCAGCGCCACCTTGCCCGAGACGATGGCGTGCTGGGTGCGCGCGCGCAGGTCCGAGCGGTCCTGCGGGCCCGGCGCCGAGGCCTCGAGCACCGCACGCGCCGCTTCGGCGCCGCCGATGGCCAGCTCGATCTCGGCCAGGTTGCAGGCGTACTGCAGGTCCAGGCTGCGCTGGCCATGCCGCGCCGCCACCGCCAGCGCCTCGCGCTCCAGCCGCCGTGAGCGCCGGTACAGGCCGAGCTCGCGGTAGGTCTCGCCCAGGTTGCCGACGATCATCGCGCGCCCGAGCACGTCGCCCAGGGCCTCGGCGGCCGGCAGTGCCTGGGCGTACAGCTGCAGGTGCTCGGCCGCGTCGGAAGTGAGCAGGCTCAGCTGGTTCAGCGAACGCGCGATGCCGACCAGGTCCCCCGTCTGCCGTGCCAGGGCCAGGGCCTCGAGGCCGAGGCGGCGGGACTCTTCCAGCTGGCCCAGGCCCAGGTGGTGCGCGGCCAGGCCGTTGAGCGCTCGGCCCAGCCAGGCGCGTTCGTCCTGCGCCGCGAGCAGACGCACGGCTGCCTCGCGCAGCGGCAGCAGGGCTCGCTGGTCCTCGCCCTGGCCCGCGCGTGCGGCCACCAGCCGCAACAGGCATTGCGCCTCCAGCACGGGCGCGCCGGCGCGCCGTGCCGCCTGCACGCCCTCGGCGGCCACCCGCGCGCCGTCTTCGAACGCCGTGCGCCGCGCGTGGCTCAGCGCCAGGGCCTGGCAGGCCTGGGCGAGCAGCGTGGGGCTTGCGCTGGACTGCGCCAGCGTGTACGCGGCCGCCGCGTCGGCGGCGGCCTGCGGCCAGTCGCCGCGGTAGTCGTGGCTTTCGGCACGCAGCACGAGCAGCCGCACCTGCTCCTCGGTGCCGGGCCGCGGCGTGCCATCGCCCGCCAGCGCCCGTGTCGCCGTGGCCACCGCTTCGTCCTGCCGCCCGGCCCAGATGAGGTCGGCCACGATCTGCACCACGTCACGCCTCATCGGCTCTGCTCCACACGCATCAAGGCCTCCACCAGCTGATCCACACGGATCGGTTTGGTCACGTAGTCGTCCATGCCTGCCGCCAGGCAGGCTTCGCGGTCGCCCTGCATCGCGTTGGCCGTCATGGCCACGATGCGCGGGCGTTCGTGCGGCCGCCAGCGCTCGCTGATGCGGCGGCTGGCCTCCAGGCCGTCCATCTCGGGCATCTGCACGTCCATCAGCACCAGGTCGTAGGCCTGGCGCTCGATGCTTTCGATGGCCTCGATGCCGTTGCCGGCCACGTCGGCGCGGTAGCCCATGCGCTGCAGCAGGCGCAGCGCCAGCTTCTGGTTCACCACGTTGTCCTCGGCCAGCAGGATGCGCAGCGGGTGGCGCTGGGCCAGCGTGGGGTCGATGCGGTCGGTGGCCGGCGCGGCCGCGGCCGCTGCCGCGCCCGCGGAATCCTGGGCCAGCAGCGTGACGAGGGTGTCGAAGAGCGGGCTCTGGCGCAGCGGCTTGGCCAGGGTGGCGGCGAACACGCCGTCGGTTGCCTCGCGCCGGCCGAGCGAGCTGAACAGCACCAGCGGCAGCGTGTGGCCGGCGGCGCGGATGCGCCGCGCGAGCTCGGTGCCGTCCATGCCCGGCATGTGCATGTCGACGATGGCGAGGTCGAAGTGCCCGGCCGCCAGCAGTTCCAGCGCGCGCGCCGGTGTCGCGCAGGGCGTGGCCGCCATTCCCCAGCGCGCGGTCTGCAGCGCCAGGATGCGGCGGTTGGTGGCGTTGTCGTCCACCACCAGCAGGCGCTTGCCCACGAGCTGCGCCTGCTCGCCGCTGAAACTGCGCCGGCTGCCCGCCGGCAGGCTGGCCACCGGCGCCAGGATGCTGAAGTGGAAGGTGCTGCCGTGCCCCGGGCCGGCACTGGTGGCGTGCATGCCGCCGCCCATCAGCTCGGCCAGCAGCTTGCTGATGGCCAGACCCAGCCCGGTGCCGCCGTACTTGCGCGTGGTGCTGCTGTCGGCCTGGCTGAACTTCTGGAACAGCCGGCCCATGCCCTCCTCGCTGAGCCCGATGCCGGTGTCGCGCACGGCGAAGTGCAGGTGGCTGCCGCCCTCGGTCGGCCCACCGCCGCCCACGTGCACGGTGAGCACCACCTCGCCGCGCTCGGTGAACTTGACGGCGTTGGACAGCAGGTTCAGCAGGATCTGCCGCAGCCGCGTCACGTCGCCGACGATGGCCTCGGGCACCTCAGCTTCGAAGACGTACGCGAGGTCCAGCCGCTTCTCGGCTGCGCGCGCGGCGATCAGGTCGAGCGCCGACTCGACGCACTCGCGCAGGTCGAACGGCTGGCGTTCGATGTCCATGCGGCCGGCCTCGATCTTCGAGAAGTCGAGGATGTCGTTGATGATGGTCAGCAGCGCGTCGCCGCTGTCGCGGATGGTGGTGGCGAACTCGCGCTGCTCTTCGTTGAGCGGCGTGTCCAGCAGCAGGCCGCTCATGCCGATGACGGCGTTCATCGGCGTGCGGATCTCGTGGCTCATCGTGGCCAGGAAGGCGCTCTTGGCTTCGTTGGCACTTTCCGCCAGCCGCCTGGCGGCCTCGGCCTGCTCGCGCGCCTCCCGGGTCTCGTTGAACAGGCGGACGTTCTGGATCGCGATGACGGCCTGGTCCGCAAACGACTGGAGCAGGGTCTGCATCGACTCCGGCACGGGCCCGGGCTGCGACCAGCCCAGGTTCAGGCAGCCGATGGCCCGGCCTTGCTGCCACAGCGGCACGCCGATCGCGCGGCGCGTGGGGTTGTCGTCCACGCGCTCCACGAACTCCGGGTCCTGCCGGAGGTCCTCGATGACGATCGTGCGCTGCTCGATCAGCACGCGCCCGCTCAGGGTTTCGCGCGTGGCGGGCCAGGGTGCGCGGGACAGGACGTGCCGGTTCGACGCTTCGGAGAGCCCGTTGGACGCCACCGCCCGGATCAAGCCGCCGTCGAACAGGAAAGCCCAGGCCCCTGTCGAGCCGGCCAGTTCGCGCGCCAGCCGCACGATGGTGTGGAACACGGGCTGCACGTCGTCGCGAGACTGCGCGATGACCTTCAGCACCTCGGCGGTGGCGGTCTGCCGCTGCAGCGCGTCCTTGGTCTCGTTGAACAGGTTGACGTTCTGGACCGCGATCACGGCCTGGTCGGCGAAGGCGCGCGCCAGCGCCATCTCGGTCTCGGCGAAGGCCACGGGCACGTCGCGCTGGAACACCAGCACGCCGATGCACTCGTCGCCGCGCAGCATGGGGATGTAGAGCGCGGAGCGCGTGCCGCTGATGGCCCGGATGCGCTGCTCGTGCGGCGGCAGCTCGATCGCCGACCAGTCGGGCAGGTGCACCGGCACCTTGCCGACGATGGCGCGCGAGGGGAAGTTGGCCAGCGGGTCGATCGGCACCGACTCGTTGTGCAGCCGCGCCATCGAGGCCTCGCGGCCGAGCGCCGCGGTGGGCAGGAAGCGATCGCCCTGCACGCGCAGCACCGCCACGCGCATGCAGTCGAACAGATCGCGGGCACTGCGCACGATGGTCTCGAAGACCGGCTGCACGTCGGTGGGCGACTGGCTGATCACGCGCAGGATCTCGGCGCTGGCGGTCTGGCGGGCCAGCGCGGCCTGCGTCTCTCCGAACAGGCGCGCGTTCTCCAGCGCCACGCCGGTGCCCGAGGCCAGTGTCTGCAGCAGCCGGATCTCGGCCTCGCCGAAGGCGTCGTACCGCTCGTGGTTCTGCAGGCTCAGGTAGCCGATGACCGCGTCGCCCACGATCATCGGCACGAAGGCCGCCGACATCGGCGTGCGCGTGCCCGGCAGCGTGGAGTTGCCCCAGCGCGCCAGCACCGCGTCGTCGATGTGGTTCTCCACGAGCGGCTGGCGGGTCTGGATGATGTGCTGCCGCGACTTCGGCAGCGGCCGCACCAGCGGCGCCGCGCGGTGGCCGCCCTCGACGCTGAACAGGATGCGCTCGGTGCCGGCCGCGTGGTCGAAGGTGCCGATGACCACGCTCTGCGCGCCGAAGATCGCGCGCACCTTCTCGCCCACCAGCTCGACGATGGCGCCGTACTCCAGCGCGCCGGCGATGCCCTGCTGCACCGAGCTGATCACCGCCAGCTCGGCGTTGCGGGCCTCGGTCTCCTTCAGCAGGCGCTGTGTCTCGTCGAACAGGCGCGCGTTCTCCAGCGCCGCGCTGGTGCTCGCCGCCAGCGTCTCGAGCAGCCGGACCTCGGGCTCGCCGAAGGCGTCCTCGTGCTCGAAGTCCATCAGCTCGATGGCGCCGCGCACCACGCCACCGGCCGCCAGCGGCACCAGCACCGTGGCGCGCGGCAGCTGCGAGCCCGGCGGCGCTTCGGGGCTGCCCAGGCGGGCCATCGCGGCCGCCATGTCGCGGTTGACCACCAGCGTCTGGCCGGTGGCGATGACGTGCTGCGCCAGGCCGCGTTCCGAGATCAGTGGCGCCGGGTCGATGTGGATGCGCCGGCCCTGCTCGACGAGGTAGGGGAAGTGCTGCAACCGGCGCTCGGCGTCGAAGGCGCGGATGCCGATGTCGCGCCCGCCGAAGATGCCGCGCAGCCGTTCGCCCACCGCCTCGTAGATGCCCTGGATGCTCTGCTGGCCTGCCAGCGCCTGCTGCACCGTGGTGATCACCGCCAGCTCGGCGTTGCGTTGCTCGGTCTCCTTCAGCAGGCGCTGTGTCTCGTCGAACAGGCGTGCGTTGTCCAGCGCCACGCTGACGCTGCCGGCCAGGGTCTCCAGCAGGCGCAGGTCGGCGGCGCTGAAGGCGTGTTCGTGCGGCTGGGTCAGGCCCAGCATGCCCACCACCTCGGCCGCGCGCCTGAGCGGCACCAGCAGCAGCGCGCGGATGTGCACACCCGAGGGCGACAGCAGGCCCGCGTCGATGCGCCGCGAGGCTTGCGCGAAGCCTTCGTTGATCATCAGCGGCTGGCCCGTGCGCACCACCTCGGCGCTGAAGCCGCTGAGCGGGAAGGGCTCGGGCCTGAGCTGCTGGCCGTTCGTGGACAGCGACACCACGTGCACGAGCCCGGTGGCGCGGTCGAGCAGGCGCACGCTGGCCGAGGCGGTGCCGAACAGCTCGCGCAACTTCGCGCTGACGATCTCGTACACGCCCTGGATCGTGACCTCGCCCGCGAGGGCCCGCTGCACGGCGTTGATCACCGCCAGCTCGGCCGCGCGCTGCTCTGCCGCGGCGGTGCGCTCGGCGACCTGGCGCTCGAGCGCCTCCCGCGTGTGCAGGTTCACCAGCGCCACGGCGGCCTGCGCGGCCAGCGTGGCGAGCAGCTCGCGGTCGCTGTCGTGGAAGCGGCCGAAGGCGCCGTCGAGGTCGGCGTAGAGGAAGCCGAGCACACGCTGCCGGGCGATCAGCGGCGCCACCAGGCAACTGCGCTGGTCGAGCTCGTCAGCGCCGTCGGGCCCGTGGCGCAGGCGCGTGCGGCCCGTGCTGCGGGCCTCGTCCAGCCAGGGGGTGACGGCGGCCAGCAGCGCACCGGCGTCTTCGCCTTCAGGCAGCTGCGCCGCGGCCAGCGTGGCCGGCTCCAGCACCAGCAGCGCACGCCGCGCGCCGAGCAGCTCGGCGAGTTCCTCGATCAGCAGTTCGTGCAGCACGGCACTGCCGGCGGCCTCGTTCAGGCGCAGGCCAGTGTCGACCAGCGAGCGGGCGATGCGCCGCTCGTGCAGCGCCCTGTCACCGAACCCCTCCGGCTGCTTGTGCGGCATGCGGGGCAGTCTATCGGCCGATCTTGCGACCGCCAGCCGGGTGTTCAACAGTGACAGCCACGGTGACAGGCTTCGCCAGCCACGAAGGCTGGCTTCACAATCGCCGCAATCCCACGCCGACAGCGAAGGCTTAAGCTCGTGCGCTTCGACCTCACCACCCTGAACCTCGTGCTCGCCATCCACGACACCCGCAGCATCACGCGCGGCGCCGAGCGTGAGCACCTGGCCTTGGCAGCCGCGAGCAAGCGGCTGGCCGACCTGGAAGCGCGCTTCGGCGTGCCGCTCTTCGAGCGCCGCGCGCGCGGCGTGGAGCCCACCGAGGCCGGGCGGGCGCTGGTGCGCCACATCCGCACGCTGCACACCGGGCTGCACGCGCTGGAAAGCGAGGTGGTGGAGTTCGCGCGCGGCATCAAGGGCCACCTGCGCATCGTGGCCAACGCCAGCGCCATCAGCGAATGCCTGCCGCCCGACCTGGCGGCGTTCTCGCGCGCGCACCCGCAGATCCGCATCAGCCTGGAGGAAGAGAGCAGCGCCGAGGTCCAGGCCGCGGTGGCCGAGGGCCGGGCCGACGTGGGCATCTTCGTGCCGCCGCTGCTCGACAACCGCATCGTTTCGCACGCCTACCGCGCCGGCGAGCTGGCGGTGGTGGTGCCGGCGCGGCATGTGCTGGCGAAGAAGAAGAGCCTGCGCTTCGAGCAGCTGCTGGACCACGACATCGTTGGCCTGCACCATGGCGCCGCGGCGCAGGAGCTGATGCGCGCCGAGGCCGAGGGCGCCGGCCGGCAGCTGAAGGCGCGGCTGTCGGTGCGCGGCTTCGAGGCCATCGCGCAGCTGGTGGAAGCGGGCCTCGGCGTGGCCGTGATGCCGGCTGCCACCGCGCGCCGCCTGGCGCAGCTTTTCGACGTGAAGGTGCTCGTGCTCGCCGAACCCTGGGCGCAGCGCGAGTACCGCCTGGCGCTGCCGCGCGGCGACAGCCTGCCCACCGTGGTGCAGCGGTTTGTCGATGCGCTGCGCACGCCCGGCTCGCCGGACAATCCACTTCCCCCCGCAGGAGGCTTGAAGCCATGAATGCCAGGACGCTCTACGACAAGCTCTGGGACGAGCATGTCGTGCACACCGAAGAAGACGGCACGGCGGTGCTGTACATCGACCGCCACCTGGTGCACGAGGTGACCAGCCCGCAGGCCTTCGAAGGCCTGCGCCTGGCGGGACGCAAGGTCTGGCGCACCAGCAGCATCGTGGCCACCGCCGACCACAACACACCCACCACCGGCTGGGAGCGCGGCTACGACGGCATCGAGGACCCCACCAGCAAGGCGCAGGTGAAGGAACTGGACGCCAACATCCTGGCCTTCGGCGCCGCGGCCTACTTCCCGTTCCTGGACAAGCGCCAGGGCATCGTGCACGTCATCGGCCCCGAGAACGGCGCCACACTGCCGGGCATGACGGTGGTGTGCGGCGACTCGCACACCAGCACGCACGGCGCCTTCGGGGCACTGGCGCATGGCATCGGCACCAGCGAGGTCGAACACGTGATGGCCACGCAGACGCTCCTGGCCAAGAAGGCCAAGAACCTGCTCGTGAAGGTCGAGGGCCAGCTCGGCCTGGGCGTGACGGCCAAGGACGTGGTGCTGGCGATCATCGGTCGCATCGGCACCGCAGGTGGCACCGGCTACACGATCGAGTTCGCCGGTAGCGCGATCCGCGCGCTGAGCATGGAAGGCCGCATGACGGTGTGCAACATGGCCATCGAGGCCGGTGCGCGTGCGGGCCTGGTGGCCGTGGACGACAAGACCATCGAGTACGTGAAGGGCCGGCCCTTCGCGCCCAGCGGCGTGGCCTGGGAGCAGGCCGTCCAGCACTGGCGCACGCTGCACTCCGACCCCGGCGCGCACTTCGACGCCGTGGTGGAGCTGGACGCCACGCAGATCCTGCCGCAGGTGACCTGGGGCACGAGCCCGGAGATGGTGCTGCCGGTCGACGGCCGCGTGCCCGACCCCGAGAAGGAGAAGGACAGCGTCAAGCGGGGTGCCATCGAGCGCGCGCTGGCCTACATGGGCCTCACACCGAACAAGCCGCTCACCGACATCATGGTCGACAAGGTCTTCATCGGCAGCTGCACCAACAGCCGCATCGAAGACCTGCGCGAGGCCGCCGCGGTGGTCAAGCGCGTCGGCCAGCGGGTGGCGCCGAACATCAAGGTGGCGATGGTCGTGCCCGGCTCGGGCCTGGTGAAGGCACAGGCCGAGCGAGAGGGCCTGCACGAGGTCTTCAAGGCCGCGGGCTTCGAGTGGCGCGAGCCCGGCTGCAGCATGTGCCTGGCCATGAACGCCGACCGCCTGGAGCCCGGCGAGCGCTGCGCCTCCACCAGCAACCGCAACTTCGAAGGCCGCCAGGGCGCTG
>VFQQ010002042.1_pt1 | contig 24864 bp, 35 predicted proteins | sample 3512341 | NCBI WGS metagenome assembly VFQQ01 (sample SAMN10412373, study PRJNA504923) | tailings metagenome | isolation source: Relicate 2 Philex TSF1 revegetated site | place: Philippines: Tuba, Benguet | collected 2017-08-29 | reverse complement strand
GCAGCAGCAGCAGCAGCAGCAGCAGCAGCAGCAGCAGCAGCAGCAGCAGCAGCAGGCTGAGCAGCAGGCTGAGCAGCAGCAGCCAGCCCAGCCAGAGGAGCAGAAGCAGGAGCGGCAGCAGCATGAGTCCCCTCGCGGGCGCCGTCGGCAGGACTCACCTGACCGCAAGCGGCAGCGCTCGCCCAACCGCCAGCCGTCTTCCCCCGAACGCAAGCAACGGCGCGAGTCACCTCGCAGGCGGCAGCGGTCACCAGACCGCACGCAGCGGCGTGAGTCGCCAAGCAGGCGGCAGCGGTCGCCAGACCGGCGGCAGCGCAAGGAGTCACCAAGCCGGCGGGAACGCTCTCCAGACCGCCGGCAGCGCAAGGAGTCACCAAGCCGGCGGCAGCGCTGGCCAAACCGCCGGCAGCGCAAGGAGTCGCCAGCCAGGCTGCAGCGGTGGGACTCCGCGCAGCAGCAGCAACAACAGCAGCAGCAGCAGCAGCAGCAGCAACAGCAACAGCAGCCGCTCCCCAGCCCAGGCGGAACTGCAGCCAGTGGAAACCAGGGCCTTGCGGCGCAGGACCAGCTGGTCGGCGCAGCTGATGAGCTGCACATGGCCCGAAAAGCTGCCAAGGACGGCCATTCCAGAGGCCACAGCGCGCCACCGGCTGATGCGGGTGCGGCAGCAGAGCAGCCTGAGGCCAAGCCAGAGGGCGGCGGCGGCGCTAGCGGCAAGGACGGCATAGCAGCAGATGCAGAGTGCAAGCGCAAGCGCGCCCCCATTCAGTGGCAGCCTCAGGAGCCTCGACCGGGTGACCGGCCGCTCATGTTGGACGGCATTCCGTCTGAGCAGCCGGCCAAAGGCAAGCAGCAGAAGGGCGGCAGCGGCGGCACCCGTGAGCCGTCTCCGGCAGCAGCACCAGAGGGCAAAGGCAAGCAGAAGAAGGTCCTGAGCATCACAGTAGCGGGCCCGCCAGGCGGCGTGCAGCCAGCCGGCCATGATGCAGAGCTGCCTCCCGGCTTTGGCGGCCCCGACCTGCCTGCAGCGCAGCTGCTGGCACCTCCCTTTGGGGCAGCCGACCTGGCGGCGGAGCCGGACGGTGGCAGTGGCAACCTGGTTGTGCGTGTGCGCATGCCACACGACCTCTCAGGCGCCCTTGCCCCAACGGATCTCTCAGCCGGCGGCAGCGCCTCCACCCTGGGCGGCAGATTTGACCGTCTCAACGCCTCGCAGCGGCTGGGCAGCGAGGCGCTGCAAGTCTCTCCCCATGCGCCCTTCTTCCTTACCACCGGTGCCGCTGGCGGGCCGCCCATGCCAGGCAGTGCCCCGCCACAGCAGATGCTGGCAGCCGCACCCCTGGGGGCCAGGTTTGATGGGCAGCAGTACAGCGGTGCGCAGCAGCAGCTGAATGTGCAGCAGCCTTACGGCGGGCAGCAGCTGCTGCCTCCGCTGCAGCAGCCTTACGGCTGGCAGCCCCTCCCGCTGCCGCAGCAGCACCAGTACGGCGCCCAGCCATTTTTGCCTCCAGGTGAGCAGTTCTTGGCCATGCTGAGTGGTGATGCAGCTGTGCAGGCGTCGCTGCCCTTTGGCAGCGGCAGCTACGGCGACCCAGCTGAGCGCGCCCAGTCGGAGGTGGTGTCTCCCACCCACCCACCCCGCCACTCCAGCAAGGGCGGCGGCAGCGAGGGCGACGACCGGCATGTGCTGGTGGAGCGCAGCGACAGCTACAGGGGCGGCGGTGGCGGCAGCAGCAGCGGCGCAGCCATGTGGTGCCCCATGACGGCCTGGGAGACGGCAGCGGTGCGCCTGCTGCACGAGCAGCCGGGCATCACGCTGGGAGAGATGGCGGGCCTGCACCCGCTGCCGCCCTGCTGGGCGGGCACGTTTGCGGCCTATGCAGCCTACGTGCTGCGCCGCAAGCAGCTGTTCAACGTGCGGCCCTCGGGCGGGCAGCGCGAGAGCGCCGCTGTGTACGCCTCCAAGGGCGCCCGCGCATTTTTGCTGTTCAAGCGCCGCGTGCTGCAGTTCCTGGCGGAGCACCGGCCGCGCACCGATGTGCACGCCGTGCTGGCTAATGTGCCCGCTGAGGGCATGGCGCAGCACCTGATGAGCGAGGTGTGTGTGCGAGGGAGGGGTGGTGTGGTAGGGTGCGGGAGGCTGCCGGGCGGTGGAATGATTAGGTGGGGCTTTAGATCGACGCCTTGTGTGGTGGCATCACGAGGCTGCGCTGCTTGGGACTCTTGCGGCAGCCTGCTGCTTGTTTGTGACCTAACTAAACAGACCATCTAACCCATCCTTGTCAAGTTGCCTGCCATCGCTTTACACTCCGGCCGCCTGCCTCCCCCCGGCCCTCCCCCCGCAGCTGGAGCGCAACCCCGTGGTGTTTCTGACCAAGTACCTTGGCGGCGAGCTTGCGGCTGTGGACCCTAAGCATGGCAGCGTGCGCGACACTCGCCTGCTGGAGCTGCGCCCCTTCCCCGCCAAAGCCGCCGCCGGCCAGCCCAGCCTGGCGCCCCCCTTTAAGGGCGTGTGCGCCTACTGGAAGAAGGGGCACTGCAACAAGGGAGACCGGTGTGACTGGGGCCACGTGCCCGCCCGCAACTTTGCCGATCCGCTGCACCCAGCCCTGGCGCGCGGCAAGTGAGCCGGCTGTGGCTGGCGTCCATCCAGCTGCAGCCGGCTGCTGGCTGTGGTGCTGCTGTTGTGTGGTGCGTGCTGCACCCCACACCCGAGGCAGCAGGTGGCCAGCTGTGTTTGCAACGTCTGCCGGCTTTTCTTTTGTGTCCGGCTGTTTCTTTTCATTCTCTCACAGGCAGGCAGGAATGAGCTGCCATGCCTTAGGCACTACCCAATGTCGCCACGCTTTGGTTCCCTACCCTGTTTCTACCCTGTAGAGCACCCATCCGTTTCGTTGCCGAGCGCATGGCTTCCATGCATCTCTTTGCCAGTATGCTTCTCTGAGTGCCGGCATTTGAGCCAGCAGCTGTGTGAACTGCCTATGCCTATGAATGCGTGATTCAGCAGAGTATATGCGTGTAAATGTCACGTGCCATGCATTGCAGGCTGGAATGGCAAACAACTCCAGGCCTGCTGGACGAGCATGCTCTGCCTCCGCTGCTACATGCCTGCTGCGCCTCCTCTGCGTGTCTGCATCAGCCATCAATCATGCGTTTGCAGGGAGAATCAAAGGCAGGCTGGCAGGCAGGGCAGAGTGGATGCTAATGCCTGGATCAGGACCTTGAAACAAGCAACCAAGCAAAACCGAAGTCTCTCAGAAGCAATGCAGGGCAGCACAGCTGGTGGGCTCTCGTGCAGAACAAAGGGCGGGGACGCTAACCCGGCAGTTAAGTGCCACAAGGGGCAGGCCCCTCCCCTCAAAACCATGCCCGATCCCTGGCATGGGAGCAGGGGCACTGCTCCTCCATGCGGCAGGAGGTGGAGGTGCCGTGGAAGGTGCGGCAGATGGGCGGGAAGTTGGGGGCGCCAGGCGCGTCCCGGCCGTACGGGCCTGGCGGCAGCACAAACGGGCGCAGCTCCGCTGTGCGCAGGCCGGGCTCGGTGTACATGTGGACACCCCCCAGCGTCCAGCACTGTGTGGGCAGGATTGGAGGGAGGAGAAATCTGTCTTGCAGTGTGACGGCTAGAACAGGCTTGAACAACAAGCGCTGCACACTGGCTTGCAGGTTTCTGCTGCCCAATGCACGGCCGGCAAGCCAGCCTCACCTCATTTGACATGTATGTCCTCAGCAGGGCGTACATGTCCTGAGGGGAACGCAAAGACGAGCAGTCGGAGCTCAGGCATCGATGCATCTGGTTAGGCGCAGGACACTGTGCATCAAGAGTCGTGGCGAGGCACCGCAGTGCTGCAGTGCTGGCTGCAGGCAGATGCCTCTCGCACATCATTCCCAACGCTGGTGCTACCCAAGCCCAAGCTGGGCCTCACCATGTGCTGCAGCTCAGCAGGGAGGTCGGGCGGCAGGCGGGGCAGCGCCCTCACTGCCACCCGCGGGCCATGGTTGGCCAGGAACTGCGGCAGTGCAGGGGGGCATGGGTTGTGGATTAAATGCAAAGACACAACCAACAACAATGCGTGCATTTTTTAAAAGAAGGCAGTTGTTTATTAGTGCAGCATAAGCGGCACTGCAGCTGGGTGTTGACAATTCCCTTGCGCGGCACAAGGCCAGCCTGCTAAACACATCCTGCCTGCTCACCTGCAGCAGGCAGCGCTTGTAGGCCAGCCAAGCCTGGGCGCCTGGCGCAACAGCCACCAGCGCCACCGGGGAGTTTGGGAAGCGGCGCAGGCGGAACACATGGGGCCGCCTTTCGATGAAGCGCCCCAGCGTATCTGCAAGGGTGGCAGGTTGGAAGGAAACGCGAGACCTTTCCTAGGTCCAGCCGGCGCCCTGTCCCCTGCTGCAACTCCCCGCCACGCCCAGCCGCCCCACTCACCCGCCCCGCGGGGCCCCATCTGTGGTGGCAGGTCGACCAGCGGCACCAGGCTTTCAACGGGCATGGGGCCGCGGGTGAGCAGGCGCTGCACCGCCTGCATCTCAGCACGCAGAGTGGGGTCCCAGGATGCGCCGCCGTGACTTGGAGCGCAGGCGGCGGCGCTTGGAGCGGCCTCGGCTCGGCTCCCGCCCTCCATCCTCCCGCCCTTCATCCTCGCCCGCCCAGCCGGCACCCTGCCGCTGCCCGCGGCTGGGGGAACCGCCTCGAGGCCACTCAGAGCGTGCGCCTGCCTGGGCTGGATGGGGCAGGCGCTCAGGCGAGCTGCGGTGTGTGCGCCGTAGCGGGCTCGCTTTGCGGTCCCACCCAGGGCTGGCGCTGCGGCTGCGGTTGCGGCCGGTGCGCCACTCATGAGGTGCGTAGTGCCTGCCACGAGGCCCAGCTGAGCTGTCCCACACTGCTGCGGCCTTCCTGACTCGGGGAGGGCTCCAGGCTGCCGCCTGGTTGACGTCAGGGGTTGCAGCAAACTGCCGAGCCCTGCTGGGCGTATATAGTGGCTGGCGGTTCTGGCCCGCTGCGGCTGCTGATGGTATGTTGATGTTATGCAGTTGAGGCCCTGCTGCCAAGCCCGCCTGCCCAAAGGCCGTCAGGTGCGCAGCTGGTGGAGCAGCGCCCCAGCCGGTTGCTGCGGGCAGGCCTGCATGTGCGTGTGCACTGGCATGGGCAGCAGGCACGGAGCTGAGCAGCGCCTGAAGCGCTGCCTCCTGCTGTGCTGCAGCTGCGTGGGCAGGATGAAACAGCAGCTGCTGCACTGCAGGAGACATTGGGCTGGTTGGCATTGTCGCTGGCCCAGCTGCAGTGGTAGCTGGCATGGTCACGGGCAGCAGGCCGTTAGCTGCCCAGAGGCTGGGCACTGCATGGGCTGGCGCCAAGGGGCTGGTTGGGAGGCTGGCAGAAGGCCTGTGAGCCAGCTGCTGCGGCTGCTGCTGCTCCTGAATGGTGGCCAGCTCAGGCGGCAGCCGGGCCTTGATGCGTAGCCCGACTGCCCCTGGCAGAGCAATCACAGAGCGCCCAGCATCTGCTGCGGCGGCTGCTGAGCTCAGGCTGCCGTCATATCCAGGTGGCAGGTCGGGTGCTGACGGATCGAATGCCGCGGGTGTGGCCACAGCTGCAGCACGGGCCCCGTGCTCACTCGGCATGTGGCCGGGCGCTGCCGCTTCAATGGAATGGTTGGGGTATGGGTTGCGGTGCAGGGGCGGCGCCATGGCATGGCCGTTGGGTGCTGCGGCGCCTGGCTGGCAGTGAAAGCGTAGGAATCGTGCAGACAGCCGCTGTAGCTCATCCGCGCTAGGTGGCGCACATCCAGGCTCGCCAGTGGTGGGCTGCGGCTGCGGCTGCCACACAATCGGCTGGCGGCGGCGTGGCGTGTCCCGCTCTGCTGAGGCCACCGCTGGATGCTCACTCGCCTGCTGCCCACCATGCCCTGGTAGCGCCACTGGCCGAGTGGAGATGCGCAAACCCAGCTGCTCATGGCGGCTGTCCGCATGCTGGCTGGCAGCCTCCAGGCCACCCGCCAAAGCTGGCTGCCTGCTTGGGGCCCCAGCACAGGGCACAGCCGGCGCAACGCCAATGGTGGTGCTGCCGGCCGGCGGGCTGCTAGGCGGGGGAAGCAGCATGCGGGGCTGCTCCACTCCTACCGAATCAAAAGAGGTGCTGTGGCCCTTCAAGGGGAAGCTGCGGGAGGCACTAGCAATACCGCCTGCGTCCGCTAGCTGTGCCAGCAGCAGCGGCACGTGCTGTGCCTGCTCTGCCGGGGCCTGCTGCCCATGCTGCGCATGCCAGCTCAGCGCAACATGCCGGCGCCACGCTGCCGCTGCAACCTGCAAGGGCAGTATGGGCCTAGGTTTGAGGCATTGCTGCTGCAGATTCAGACGCAGGATTAGAAAGACACCCGCTGCCGTTTGGACTGCCCTGCCCTCACCTCATGCAACAGCAGCGCCTGCCTGTGCTGCTGCATCCACTCCTGAACCTCCTCCGCGCCACATACATCCCAGATCGAATCGTCAAGAGGGCTGGTGCCAGACACAGAGGCCAGAGAAATCCGGCGCAGCGGCAGGGGCGTGCCTGCGCTCGAGGCATCACTGAAGCTGTCTGGCGCCTGCAACGCTTGTGGGCAGGAGGAGGGTCAGGTGGCCTGGGCGGCATTCAGAGCGGTGTGAAAAACTCAGGGTTGCCTGCCATTCATGAGCGGCCGGCTTACCTGCACCATAAATGCGGTTCCACCTGCACCATGCTGCTCTACGCCCTCCACAGCACGCAGGTGGTAGCGCCCCTGGTACTTGAACCGAATGAACAGGCCGTGCAGCAGGTCAAGGCGCTCTGCAATCAATCAAAGCGGTTGGTACGAGTGAGCCAGCGCCGGCGGCGGGCAGAGGCAGCCCCAGCCCCGCCGGGGCCCACAGCCTGCCTTGGACGCCTTGCTGCACAGCCAGCAGAGCGGCTGCCTGCTGCTTGGTACAGAAGAGTAGCTGCAGGGAGGCTCGCTCCACGGCCGCCTCCTCGGGCGCGGCTGCGTCCTGCGTGCCCTGGGAGGCTGTGGGCGAGTCCATGGCGTCTGGGCCTTGTGCGATCAATAGAAACTCCAGATGGATCAACCAGAGCTTCCTCTCTAGCATGGGCGGCTGCGGCTGACTAGGCGGCCAAATGCCGCGTCTCGGTCAGTTTACAATGTACAAAGTCAGGTTGAATGCGCAGTGAAATGGGTCAGAGGATGAAGTCATGGTCAGAGCAGAGCAAGCAGGCGGAGCACGGAAAAATGGGGCGGCATGAGCATGTGTGTGGGCAAGCGGTTGTTGCACGTATCATAGCAGCGCCGGCGGCGGCTCATTGCCTGGGCGCGCTCTGCAGCCCCTGCGGCCCCCAACAGAGCTTCTTCTGCTTGGGGTCCTGGCCAGGGCTGAGTGGCGTGGGCTTGTGCGGGCTGCCGCGGCCGCTGGCGCTCTTGCGCCGCGTGCCGCCGGGCGGCTTCCACTCATCCCCGCTGTCCGCCTCGTCCTCGCTCTCGCTCTCACTGATGCTCTCGGCATCGCTGCCGTCTAGGTACGCCTCCTCCTCCTGCGGAAGTGGGTGGAGATGGGCAGGGCTGGTGAGAAGGAAACTTCAGATGAGGCGACACAGCAGGTGGGGTGTTATCAGCGGCGCCATCCACGGGGAGCAGACATGACATGCACAAAACGCCAGCCGTGCCAGCAGCACAAAACCCCCTGTGCGCCCAGCAGCAGCACCTTGATCCGCTGGGCGCGCTCCTTGCGCGGCGGCTGCACCCGCGTGGGCTGCGCTGCGGGGGGTGGCGGCGGGGGCGGCGGCGCCACCACCTTGAACTCTGCAAGGGCCGGGTGGGTCAGGTGCAAAATGGTAAAGAAGCAATGGTCCGCAAGCACAGGAATTGCTTTGGACAGCACAAAGAAGACTAGGGCCTCGGACTGAGGCTTGAGAAACAGCTGCATGCACATGGCCATGGGTGGGCGCGCAAGGTACACAAACTAGGCCATGTGTGCAGAAGAAGGAGCTCAGCTGCCAACAGACTCAGCCTCTTATCACCCACCCACCTGCTGCGTCGCCCTCTGGCGCGTCTGCTGCCGCCGCTGCATCATACGGCAGCTCCGCAAACAGCTCCGCATCAAAGGAGGCCCGCCACTTGTCTACCAGCGCGCTCGCCAGGCGGCGCACCTCCTGCACAGGCGGCGGCAGAAAGGGTGCCACTCTGAATCAGCTTGCTGTGCAGGATAGGGAAATTTTGCGGAACAGTGATGCACAAGGCGTGTTAAGCTAACCTGCTGGGGCTGGCTGGCCAGTGGCAGGCGGGGCCCGCACCCATGGAGAGGCGGGAAGGCTGGCGGGCACAGCAGGCCCATGGTGCAGCAGGTGGGCCACTCCTGCCCTGCTGCATGGTCCAGCACCCACCTCCTGGGGGTGGTGCACCGCCAGCGTGGCGGCTGCTCGCCCGATGTGGGTGCTGCTCAGGTCAGCCAGCTGCAGGCGGTAGCAGTCCAGCTTGCGCAGCACGTGCAGCAGCTTGTGCTTGGAGGTGGACGGTTCCAGGAGCACCTGCAGGGTATGAGAAGAGGACAGATTGTTGGGGTGGCGCTTTCCATGCAAGGGCACACGTGTGGCAGCGACAGCAGCGACGACAGAACAGGCGGGCCTGCGCAGCAAACTGGCGGCAAGGCAACGGCAAGCAATCCCCTAGCAGGACTGCCTGCATACCCACCGTGTAGTGCTGCTGCAGCTCCTCCTGTGTAAACATGCCCCATCTGCATCGCAATGGTAGATACCGCAATGTCATGGTGCACTCAGCAAGGACATGGCAGCTTAAGCCTGCCATGGCGATGCGACCAACAAGCGGCGGCAAAACCCCCAACCATGCCGCCTCCCCTTCTGCCAGGCATGCTCTCACGTCTGCTTGCTGCTGACCACCTTCTTGAGGTCAAACAGCGTGAGCTGCCCCTTGACCTGCTCCATGGCCGCCATGCTGCTGCAGGCGCGGCCCTGCCAGCGCAGACTGTTGAGCGGCGAGGTGCGGGCGACGGCGGCAGGCGGGAGGCGGCGGCGGCTCGTGGCCGGCGGGTTCCGAATGAAGTCGCCGGCGCGCGAGGGTGACGCAGCGGCCTGCCTGATCGCACCAGCGGCTGCCGAGGCTTCAAGGAAGTCGGCCAAGTTTGCGCAACAACAGGCGCGAGCAAGCAGCTGTGCGGGCGGGCTGCTGATGAGAAGCACACGGTCCACGCGTGGGATCAGGGGAGCGACTGGCAGGGGGCGGCAGGCCAGCCGGCTTTGGCTGCCGCCGCCGCCGCCCCTGTGGCGAAGCATGCCGCCGACATTTCACGATCCAGCTCCTCCGTTGTTTTCTGTCATATCCATCCTCCTTATTGTCTTCCGGATGTTGATGGTTACCATTTACACTTTGCAATGCACTCGCGAACGCTCGCCTACTTGCCGAGCACCCGCGCCACCCAACGGCAAGCCAGCGCAACTTTGCCCTCCGCATGCCGGGCCTGAATCTCCAAGAAGTGGCTCCGCCGCACCTCCTCCGGCATGCCCAGCAGCGCAAACTTGAAGTCCTGCATATACGGATGGAAAGTGTGCAGCTCCTCTGATTCACAATGTGATCGCCTGTAGACCGTGGAGCATGGCTGTTGGGACCTGTCGACCAAACAGCCCACCCCATCCCTTCTCCTGTATTCAAAGCTTGCCAGGCTCACCTGTGCATCCAGGTCATCAACGCCACACTCCGACAGCAGGACGTCCAGCCGAGCGTGGCAGCGCTCCCAGCTGGCGTCCGCCGGCAGCAGGCCCTCGCTGCGAGCGGCTGCTGCCGCCGCTGCTGGCGGCGCTGCGCCTGCAGGAGGCGTGGCCGCCGCTGCTGATGCTGCTGGGGGCGCAGTCCCAGGCGCGTCAGCCAGCTGCTGCTGCTGCTGCTGCTGGTGCTGCTGCTCCATGCCCTGCTGCTGGCGGGCTGGTGGGGTGCCAGCTTCGGGAGGGGCCTGGGCCGCAGCACCCGCTGGTGAGGCCGCTGGCTGCTCCGCCTTGTGACGTTTGGCAGGCGGCTCCTGCTGCACGCCCTCTGCCCCCTCTGCTCGCTCCGTCTTGACCTCACGCGGTTTCCATGGCGCCCACCGGTGGGGCGGCCGCATCTTGCCGCCATGGTTGTCGCAGTAGGCGCGGCAGGTGCCACACAGCTTCTTGCGCTTGCTGCCAGGGAAGGGCCGCCACGCGTACGTCGCTGTGCAGCCGCAGTTGGCGCACACGAGGGGCTGCTGCTCCCCTGCCGCCGGCACATCAGCTCCCTCAGGTGCCTCCTCAGCGGCATCGCCCACCCAGCGCAGCCCGCCATCCACCCGGGCTGGCACGCCCTTGCGGCGATGTGATCCTGCTTGGCCGCCACTGTTGCCAGCTGCCGCACCCTGCGCTGCTGCCGGTGCCGCTGCTGCCCCCTGCTCCTCCTCTTGTGTCCGCACCACAGTGAGCTGCGCAGCCAGGCGGCCCTCGCCAACGCTGCCAGCTCCAGCTGGCGCCGGCCGGAAGCGAAGCACGTCTCCCACCCGCAGTGAGAGCCGGCTCAGCAGCCGCACAGCACTGGCGGTCTGCGAGCGAGGGAGGGGACAAGTCATCCTTTATTACGACCAGCACTGAACAACAAATGCTGGCATGTGTACCCACCATCTTACCCATTCCACCCATCTTACTCAACTGCGCATTGCAAACTCCAGCAGCCCTAGTAGCAACCGTGGCAACAGGTCATTGCAGAGCCGGCCAACAGGTCGCATGCACAGCTGGCTCACCGCCATGCGTGCGCCGTCGCGGCCCATCACTCCAAACTCCACCTCCAGCGGGGAGCGGCCCCTGCTGCCCGGGCTGAGCGGCGAGTCGCCCTGCTGCGCCGCCGGCTCTGCGCCGTCACACAGCGTGATCAGCAGGCGGGGCACGTGCTCCCGGCCGCCCTTCCAGCCCAGCAGCTGGAAGTCCTGAACTGCAGAAAGGAAGGGCAAGGTGAGGCGGCAAGGGAGGCGTTGCAACGGTGCCGGGAACAGGCATGCCAAAGAAGAGATGCGGCGGGTGCACTGACAGCTTTGCTCAGACCGGCCGCCAGCAGCAAGTGAGCACACCACAACACCGGTTTTCTGGCGCAGCGCCCACCTCTAAAGCGAACGCTGGAGCTGCTGAGCGCCGCTGCGCTCATCAGCTTGTCAACCGCGGTGTTGTCCGGATCCACATGCACTGCCCGGTGGCGCCAGTGCACATGCCGCCGCTCGCTGCCGTCCCCCCGCCTGCTCTTGCTGCGGTCCCCGCGCATCCGGCCTTGCCGCAGCGACAGGGGCGGCGGGAAGAGCTGCCGCACGGCGGCGCGCAGCTGCCTGAACTGCGTCAGCGGGCGCAGCGCCGCCAGCAGCGCGGCATCGCTTTGGTAGCCAGCCTCTGGGTAGGCCCACTGCAGCAGAAGAGTGGGAAGGGGACGGCCAGATGCTGCTCAGCTGCTTTCAGCACCCGAAGGTGGGGAGGCTGTGGACGGTGCACCAGCTGGACAAACTGAATACTTGTCATGGCAGGCACGCAGGCCGGAAGCAGGCGCGGCTGGCTTGCCCTGTTGCGCACCTGGCATGACTCCCAGGTGGCGCGCTCAATGCCGTGCAGCGCGCGCCAGGCATGCCCCACGTCTCGCGCCCGTGCCGCAACCTGCCGGCAGGAAAACACTCCCACGGCTGCACGCACGGTGGGACAGCAGCAAGGAACGGGGCGTCATCAGTGGCAGCTGCAGCAATGCTTAAGCAGCCAAGGCAAGGTGAATTCAGCTGGTTGCATGGCAAGACTCACTGTGTGGGCAGACAGTGCCCGTAGATGCCGGCACCGCCATCTGCACCACAATGCCACCCTGGCAGGTTTTGTGGTTCTGCAAAGCAGTGGGTCGGGCAGTTGCTGAAGCCGCAGCATTGCGAGTCTACAGTGCCTCTGCTGGAAGTGGCATACTGATCTGGCCAGCAAACAGGCCAGTAGAAGCAGGGACAGCAACCCAGCAGCAGCAGGCCCTCACCTGCAGGCCGCTTGTGCGCCCCGGTGGCTCCTTGCCGGCCGTCCGCGCCAGCGATGGATACGCCTCCCAGTTCAGCAGGGGGGCTGCCTCCTCCTCTCCTGCTGCGGCTGGCTTGCCGTCGGCCTGCGCTGCCGCTCCTGCTGCTGCGCCTTGCGCCGCCACCGGCTGCGAGCGCTCATGCCTGCCGCTGCCGCTGCCCGGCCGCCCGGCTGCGCATGGCTCGACATCAGACTCGTCCTCACTGGCATCCTCAACGTCCCAGTCATCCGCCTCGTTGCCCTCATCGCTCAGGTCCTCCGACTCCGAGTCGTCCAGCAGCGAGATGACGCAGTTGTCATCCTCCGAGCAGCCCGCGGCGCCCTGGCGAGCGGCGGGAAGGCCGCCGCCGCCGGAACCGGGCGGGTCGCGCTGGCCTTGCTGGCCCTCGTACCACGGCTCCTCCTTGGGCACCACCCGCTGAGGAGAGATGCGAGGAAACAGAGCGAGCGAGAGAGCTGGTCGGGGCAAGTCGTCAAGCGGAGGCTTGCAAGCCTGTCGGCATGTTTAACACACTTTACAGGTTTGATAACACGCTGGAAAGCAGCATCCAGCCACGATCAGCAGCTGCACACCTCCATTGAAGGTGCCGCTCGCGGGGCTCGGCACGGGAGGGCTTGTTGACGCCGGCGATTGGTTGGAAACGTTCCGGGAGTGGCATGTATGTTCAGGCAGCGCTGAACGCTCACGCCCTGCATGGGGACGGCCGCACCCGCATTGCCCCACCCCTTCCGGGCCTTGCTGCGGCTCACACAGGTATAAGTAAACACGATCAATTGTCCATAATTCGCCCCGCCGGCATCCCTTAGGCTCGTGCACCGGCTTCCAGACTTCCTGCCTCCCCCACCCGCGTTCTGCAAGCGCCAGCAGTCTCAAACCGGCCTGTGGGGCCTTCGACGGCCGCAATGCAGGGGGTGGCAGTGCTGCCAGGCGGCGGTGGCGCTGCGGCCCCGCCCGGCGCCACACTGCATCCAGCGCCAGCAGCCCCTCAACCGGTGCCGCCCGGCTGCATTCGGGCTGCGCTGCTCAACCGCAGAAACCTGGCCGAGCTGTTTGTGGGCCGGTCGGAGATGGCAGCGCTGCGACAGCTGGAGCTGGCCCTGCGCGGTGAGTCTCCTGACCTTGGACCAGTGATGTTGAGCGAAGTGCGCAGTGCGGGCTGGTGCTTTGGCGTTAAACAGTACCAGCATCCATTCCCTTTGCCAGCGCTGACTGGATGCACATGATTCTTGCCGACTGCTTCCCAGAGATGCGCACCAAGCGCGGCGAGCCGCACGTCAGCCCCCTGCTGGGCGCCATCGTACGGCTCAAGTCCAAGGGGACCTACCGCCTGGCCCGCATCACGGGCGTGCGCACGCTGGACGATGGCTGCGGCGGCGTGGCCATGACGCTGCGTGTGGAGGTGCGGGTATGATAGGTGCTTGAGCGCAGTTGAGGGGCACATATGGTCATGGCTGCTGCCCAGCCGACCTGCCAGCGCTTGGGGCGGCCATTTCCATTTTGCCTGACCAAGTGCCTCCCTCCCTGCCGTCCCCGCCATACCGCAGCCGCCGGTGCCCGCGCCGCTGCTGCTGTATGGCGAAAGCTTCATCCTGCCCAGCATGCTGTCGGACCGCAACACCCTGGAGCAAGGGCCGGCCTACGAGCTGTGCGGGCGGCAGGTAACACGACACAACGGTTGTCTTGCAACACGGTGTGGGATTGTTGAAGATGCCGGGCAGCTGTGGCAGTGTACGTGGCTGTGCAGGCAGCACACGGCTCTCCGCTCACAGCCTCTGCCAGCTGTTGGTGCTGCCTTGCCCCGCAGGAGCGCAAGGCGTTTGAGGAGGGGCTCGGCCACCAAGGCTGGGACCTGGCAGAGGTGGGGGCATACCCGCTGGGCTGCTCATGCAAGTGCCGAGGGCGGCGTGCTTCGCAGTGCACTTGGAATGCATGGCTCTTGCAAATGTGATGCGTTTTGTGTCTTGTCTCAGGCGGCACTGCTTTAGGGCAGGCTGCCTGGTTGCATCCTCGGGCTGTGCCTGTGCTCCATCCCTGCTCGCCCACCTGCCTCCCGTGCAGACCGCGGCGGCGGCATGGCGCCTCAAGGTGGCTCGCGCATGTGCGCCGCACCTGCAGCCCTGGCTGGCAGAGTTTGGTCAGGCCAAGCTGCTGCGAGATCTGGAGCAGCCGCACCCGGAGCAGCTGGGCTTCCTGGAGCATGCAGACCTGCCGGCAGACCACGTGGGCGCCTGGCTGCCGGCAGCGCAGCAGCAGCAGCAGCAGCAGATGCCGCCGCCACAGCAGCAGCCGATGCGGGCGCCACCACAGCAGCAGGTGCCACCGCCACAGCAGCAGCAGATGCTGTTGGTGCCGCAGCAGGCGCAGCTGCCTCAAGCCCAGCGGCAAGAGGCCCAGCAGCAGCAGCCACAGGCACAGCTGCGGCCGGCGCAGGCCCACTTGGGCCAGCAGGTCGTGCTGCCGCAGCAGTGGGCGGTGCAGCGGGCGCCCGCACAGCAGCATGTGCAGCAGGGGACACAGCCGCTGGGGCAGGACGTGATTGACCTCACAAGGAGCGTCAGCCCACCCGCCGCCCTGCCTCATGCAGCTGTCGCGGCAGGTGGGCCAGCGCCCTGCCAGCAGGTGCTGCAGCCGCACCTGCAGGCACAGCCCCAGCTGCCCCAGCTGCAGCAGCAGCAGGCGGCAGTGCAGCAGCAGCAGCAGCAGGAGCGCCCACTGGCCCAGGCACACACGCCGCTGCAGCTACCAGCCGCTCAGCCCAAGACGCCCCTGCAAGTGGCAGTGCAGCCCCTGCCTCAAGTGGCACGCATACAGGCGCTGCAGCCGTTTGCAGCCGGCCAGGCAGTGGAATCCACGCCACCTGCTGGGCTGCCACTTTGCAAGCAAGTCCAGCAGGCAGAGCAGCAGCAGACGCCGCAGGTGCAGGGCCAAAGCTTGGCACTGCCGGCGCAGCAGGCACAGCAGCAGCAGCAGCCGCAGGCGCTTGTGGCGTCGCAGCCCAAGCAACCGACAGCAGCAGGGCAGCAGGCTGCAAAGCGAGCGTGCGTGCTGCCGGAGGAGTGAGTATCAGCCATCTCTGTGCTGGCTGCAACCGCAGCTGCCATCTGCCTTTTGCTCGAACACTACAGGCGCGTTTTGCGCACAAGCAACGGAGCCGCTCACAAAGCTTCCAGTTTTCAATTCTCCCTATGCGGCAGGACGCTGACGCTTTTCATGCGGGCGGTCTCGAAGCTGCTGAAGGACGGCTGCCGCCCGATGACAATCTGCAAATTGGCGGCATGCATGAACAACATGTCCCGGCAGCGCTGGTCGGCGCAGGCAGTGCTCGGCATGAAGTTTGTCGATGTCTGCCACCAGGCCGTGGAGGTGAGGGGGCCGTGGTTGTGATGGGCTGCAACAGTGGCAGAACTGCTTCCTTTTGCTGAACAAACACTGCCTCTACGCATTGTCACCTGCCATTTTATTCAGCCAGGATAAAACCGCGATCGCACAACCGAGCTCGTTACCATTACCCTGCTGCAGGACATGTGGGCTGAGGGCGAGGGCGGCCTGCGCGTCGTGTGGGACGATTCTTGGAACAGCTGGGTGATTAAGCCCAGCCAGCGCCGCCTGCAGCGCATCCTGTCAGACCCGCTGCCGCCGCTGCCGCCATCGATGCGGCAGCAGGCGCAGCAGCAGGCACAGCAGGCGCAGCAGGTGCAGCAGGTGCAGCAGCAGGCACAGCAGCAAGCGCAGCAGGTGCAGCAGCAGGCGCAGCAGCAGCTGGAGCAGCAGGCGCATCAGCAGCAGGAGGCGGAAAAAGCGAAACTCCTCGAGCAGCAACTGCAGGCGGAAAGAGAGAAAAAAGCCAGGGATGATGCGGCGGACGCAGCAGCAATGGCCAAGCAGCTGGCTCTGTTGCGGCAGCCACCGCCATGGGCACGTCTGGCGGCAGACATGGCAGCGCCGCCTGCTGAGCTGTCTTTTGAGGAAAGCCGCTGGTGGTGCCATCAGGCGAAGGCCAGCAGTGAAGAACCGGCCACTCAGCCCCCACTGTGGAGCCAGCTGCAGCGGGCAGCGCTGCGCCGACCAGCGGCGCATCTGTGCAGGCACCCTCCTGCAGCGTGCCTGAAGCAGTGGCACTGCAAGGTGTGGTGCAGCAGGCGCAGGCCCAGCAGCCAGCGCTTGAGGCAATGGAGCAGCGCGTAGAGACGCAGCAGGAGGTGCCGGCACCGGCGCAAGCGGCGCAGCAGCCTCCGGCACAGCAGCAGGCACAGGCACAGCTCCCGCACCAGCTGCAGGTGCAGGTGGCGACCAAGCCCCAGGCGCAACACCCGCCAGCACAGGAGCAGCAGCAGGCGCAGCCGCAACAGCAGGCGCAGGCCCCGCAGCCCGCGCAGGTGCAGGCGCCGCCATCGCAGCAGCAGCAGCAGGAACCTGCACATGAGCAGGCACAATCGCAGCCATCACTGCAGCAGCAGCCTCTGCCGCAGCAGACCCAGGCACAGCAGCAGCAGCTGCTGCCGCCGCCGCCGCCGCCGCCGCCGCAGCAGCAGCATGCGCGGCAACACCAACAGTCACAGCCACAGCAACAGGGGCAAGTGCAGCTACAACCTCAGCCCTCTAGACAGCAGCAGCAGGCTCTGCCGCCGCAGCCACAGGCACAGCAGCACCAGCAGCACCAGCAGCGCCGGACAGAGAGGCAGCAGGCGCAGCAGCAGCAGCAGCAGGCACCTCGTCAGCACAGCTCACCGGCAGTGGGGGGGGCCCCGCCAACGTGCTGTGCGCTGTGCCGCCTTGGCCCAGAGGCTAATGAGCCGCTGGGGCCGCTGAGGCAGTTTAATGTATCAACTGCCAAGCAGCGGCGCGCCGCAATGGTTCATGAGCTGTGTGCAGCCTACGCAGCCCAGACGCAATGGGTTGGGGAGAAGGTGAGGCGGATTTGTGTGGAGGCCGGGCACAGAAGGCCGTCCTATGCTTTACTCAAGTTTCTGCCTGTTTGGGATCCTTAAAGAGCCACAAGGCCACTGTCGTCGCTAGCAGGCTTTTTTTATCACACTGAATTCAGTCATCGTCTGCCGCCTCCTCGCCTTGGCAGCCTGGGGCGCAGCACGGGTTCATCAGGGTGCCCGAGGAAGTGCAGAGGGCGCGCGTCCTGCGCTGCAGTCAGTGTGGGCGCACCGGTGCCGCCATGGGCTGTGATGTGGCAGAGTGCGAATGCACCTACCACCTGCCGTGCGCCATGCTGCAGGTGAACAGGTTGGGCGATGCTTCTGCTGGCTGCTATGATTGAATGGTGCAAGTGCAAGGTCTGCCTTGCATGTGCGCCCCTGGAGGCTCTGCAAGCATGTCATGCTGTCCTCTGGGCTTCGCTCTGACACGGGATTGTCCCTGCCTACACTACTGCCCACAGGCGGGTGCTGCACTGGACCCCGACCGCACTCGGGTGTACTGCCCCTTGCATGCGGGCCGGTTCCAGCCTCACGCACCACAAGCAAAATCGCAGCACAACTTGCAGCACTGCCGTAGGGTCATGCAGCGGCTGGTGCGGAAGGGGGCGGTGGATTTGCCTGTGGCAGCGCCGGCAGCAGCTGGGGGACCAGCAGCAGCAGCGCCGGCAGGTGGGCAGGCAGCAGCTGCAGCGGCAGCAGCGCAACAGCCAGCAGTGGAGGCCACGAGGGGTACCAAGCGGCCGGCGGAGCAGCCTGCCGCACCAGAGCACGGCCGGGCCAAACAGGCCAAATAGAAAGTGTAGTGCTTTCTTGTTGCGGACATGTGTATTGACGTCAACTCTGCTGTGCTCAAGCATGTTGTTACAGAGGGGCTGGCATGTTGTACAAAAGACACGTATTGCAGCTGAACACAAACCCACATGGGTGGGTGGAGTGCAAGCTGCAACGGCAAAGAAAGAATTGGGCAAGGGCAGTCGTACACAGCGCGGAGCAGAGGCAATCAACGCAGAGCAGCAATGAACGGCAACATGATTTAGCGTGAGAGCGGCCAAAAACAGTCTGGTTGCGGTGGGGGTGGCATCCTGCTAAGGTCACGTCGCGAGTCAGCTGGCGTTAACGAGTCCTGGCTGGCTGCCTTCATTTCTTCTGGCCTGCGTTCTGCAACATGGCCCAGAGGTCGCTGGGGGCGGGAACGGCGCCAGCGCTGGGTGCAGCCGGGGCTGCAGCTACCGGCTGCGGAGGGGCGGCGTGGGCTGGGGCTGCCGCTGTGGGCACAGAAGGTACCGGGGCCAGCAGCGAAGCGGGAACGGCTGGAGGGGGAGGGGCTGCCGCCGCTGCTGCGGCCGCCTCAGCAGGCGTGTGCTGCTGCTGCAGGCGCTGCCACAGGCTGCTGAGGTCTGCAGGTGCAGCCGCTGGCGGCTGGGGCTGAGCAGGTGCTTGGGCTGGCGGGCCTGCGGGCGCCTGCAGGCGCTGCAACAAGGTGGCAGCGGGCGCGGCAGGGGGCGGCGCAGATGCTGCGGGAGCCACCTGGCCACCCTGCTGCAGATGCGACAGCAGCTGCATGCCGGGAGCAGGCGGCGGAGGCGGCTGGGGCTGCGGCGCGGGCGGTGCCGCAGGCCGCTGCAGCTGCTGCAGCAGCGCGCTGCCGGGGGCCAGGCCGGGCGGGGGGGCAGCGGGGGCGGGGGCAGCTGCCGCGGCCGGCAGGGGTGCTGCCTTGGCTGGCGACTGCAGCTGTGCTAGCAGGGCCTGGCCAGGAGGCATAGAGGGCACACGAGGAGGGCTCAGCGGCACACTCTGCTCCTGCTGCGGCGGCCCCGGCAGCATCGGAGGGTACTGGTATGTCAGCGCCGGCGCCGATGGCACCATGGGCAGCACGCCTGGAGGTGGAGGCAGCCCCTGGGGCTGCTGAGGGGCAGGCACCACACCCCGCTGCAGCTGCTGCAGCAGCGCGGCCCCAGGGGGCGGCGGTGCTGCGGGCGCCTGCGCCTGCTGCTGGTTGGGAGTAGAGGCAGAGCGCTGCAGCTGCGCCAGCAGCATGAGGCCGGCCGCCTGCCCCGTGGGCACAGCTGCTGGTGCCTGTGGGCTGGGGGGTGCGCCAGGTGCGCCTGCTGGCGCTGCACCACCCTGCTTCTTCAGCAGTGCAGGCGGCAGGGCAGCAGCCTTGCCACGCCCCATGGCGAAGCCCTTGGCGTTGGGCTGGTCGGGAATGCGGGGCTGCTGCTTGCTGCCGCCGGGTGTGCCGCCACCGGCGGCGCCATTTGGCGCGCCTGCTGCTCCCGTGGCTGCCCGGGGAGGCGCGCCAGACAGGCCTGCCATCGCCGCCTGCAGCGCTGCAGCTGCGTTGGGCTGCTGCTGGCGCCGCTGGCTGCTGGGTCCAGCGCCGGCCGCCCCCGGCTGCTGCTGCTGGCGGGCAGTGCGCACGACCCTGGGGGCGTGCTGCCCCTCCGCCTTGACAGCCGAGGGCTTGGAGAGGTTGAGCAGGTCGGCGGAGGGCAGCAGCATGCCGCAGTTGCCGTTGCAGCGGCCGTACAGGTCACTGCCGCCGGGCACCTCCGCATCAAACACAACCTGTGGAGGGAGTGGGGGCAGGGGGCAGGTGTGGGGAGGTGTTGGCTAGGAGTGGAGGGGCCGGCTGTCCTAAAATTCAGCAGGTATGGCACTGCCGTAACAGCAGCAACCCGCAACCTCACATGCCTTCCACCTTTCCCTCCTCACCTCCACTGCGTCGTCATATGTGCCCACCACAGTGCCGCGGCTGCCAAAGGGCGGCGAACCGGAGCCGGTGATGGCGGCCACGCGGTCCCCAATGTCAAACACGCCGCCCGCCAGCGCAGCAGTCATGCCGCCCTTCTCTGCACCAGGCGGCGAGGGGCGAGGCAGGAAAGCGTGATGGGAGTAGATGTCGGAAGCAGCTGGTGGGAGAGTGGCAGCCCAGTGCAGCCCAAAGGAGGCCAGTGAGCGGGCACAGCATGGAGGCCCTCTGTCTGCCACCAATGGCCAGCCTCTGCTGGGCCCTAAGCCTGCCGCGGTGCTGGCTGCACAGCGCAGCAAAGCACCGACCTGTGGGCGGCAGCAGCAGCGTGGCAGCCACATTCTCCAGCTCCACAGCAGGCTGCTCCTTGGCGCGGGGCGGCAGCGCGGCCTGCAAGTGGCAGCAGAGGGGAGGGAATGGTCCTGACCACCAATGTTCATTTGCAGCAGTACCGCAGGCATCGATCCACAGGTCGGCGCAATGCACACAGCAGACTCAGCACTCGCCCCAACACTCCTCCAACCCCTTGCCTGCAGCATCTTGACCGCCGGCTCCGGCGCGACCTGCGCGCTGAGCTTGACCAGCGGGCGGCGCGACAGCGGCAGACCCTTCAGCCACTTGCGCAGTGCGGCTATCTGCGAGCAGAATGGTGGTGGGGTGCGGTGGGTTGTTGGTGAGGCTTTGGGGCATCTGGGGTGTGTGTTTGGTGGGCTGGCTCCAGCAGTTCCTGCTCGCCTATGGACAGCAAGGCGGCCACATGCACATCCCCACCCTCCCCAGCCAGCCAGTGTGGCCATGTTGGTGCAGTGCAGCCACACAGCCCCAGCCCGCACCTGCTCCAGCTGCTGCTCCCGCTCCTGGTCGGGCAGCACGTCGTCCAGCTTGAACTCAGCTGCAGAGGCGGGGGAAGCAGCACCATGTGGAACAATTCCAAGCGCAGGGTGATCACAGCTCATGAGCACAACAGATGTCTGCACAGCGGGCCACCCATACAGCACTCTCTGATCCACCGCTCAGCCCAGCACGTCACACTTCTCCGCTGCCCCCAGTTCCCACCTGGCGAGGCATCCATCTCTATCGCCGCCCAGAGCCAGGGGAAGCGGCGGCGGTAGTCGTCCAGCACCCGCACCAGCGACTCGCTGTACGCCCAGCCTGCGGGGCGCGGCAGTAGTGGCAGCAATGGGAGGTGGGGTGGATGCACTGGCTTTTGGGAACAGAGTCAGTCAGTAGAGACCTGCATGGCGCTAGCTCCCCCAAGAGGTGATCCACACATCACCCGCAGCAAGGACGCTGGCCTCAAACAAGCACCCCACCACCACCACCGCTCTGCAACCCCACCCACTCCCCTCACCCTTGGCGTCGCCGCCCTCCATGAGCGGGCGCGCAAAGTCGGGGACGTACAGCCCCTTGCCGCCGTTTTTGACGCACAGGCCCACGTCCACGCGGTCTCGCCGCTCCTCGCCCGCCTGCAGCCACACGTTGCCTGCGGAGGGAGCGTGGAAAGGCGGGCACGGTGTGTCGGTGGAGGGACAGTGGGTATGACTGTGCAGGCAAAGAAGAGACCAAGTCCAGCAGGGGCATGCATGCCCCAATGCGCCCCTTCCCAGGCACCCAGCCACGCATCCCCCCGGCCGGCCGCCCCGCCCACCCGTCATGCGGCCCAGGGTGCGGTGGGAGACGCCCAGCCGGCGCGCCACCTGCCCGCTGGGGCTGTACTGCACATTGATGTTGCCCAGCACGCGCTTGGCTGCAGGGTTGTGTGCACGGTGGAGGGGTGGATGGATGGAGTGAGCGTTTGGTAAGCATGGTGGTGAGGTGCAAGGCATTGGCATGCACACAATCGCCCAAGATGCACACATGACGCAGATGGACAACCAAACGTGTTTGCACATGCACGCCCCGCCATCAGCCGCCCCACCTGCTTGCGCAATGGTGTTCATGTTTGTTGGGCCGGGCTCCAGCGAGACGCGGAACACGGAGCGCTGCTGCTGCGCGCCGCCCGCCACCAGCTGCTGGCCCTGTGGTGACAGGAAGGGGAGGGGGCAGGGGGAGATGCGGTTGTCCGTGCAGTCCGCCTGCCATGCAGAATGCACTGGTTCGTAGGGGCGCTGCTGTGGTAGTGCAGCCACCGAGGCCCAACCCACCATCCCAACTCATCCCACCCCGCCCGCCCACCTTCTTGGTGAGCCCAGCCGAGGCGTCGGGCAGCACGGTGGCCATGCAGCCGTAGTGGGAGCGCCCCAGGAACAGCGCGCGCGCCCCCGGCTTGAAGTCGTACGACACCAGGGAGGCGGTGGCGGTTTCGGGCTGGAAGCGGGGGTCGGGGGAGGGGTTGCGCCGCACCACCAGCTGCACATGGGCGCAGAGGGAGGGTGCAGAGGGAGGGTGCACAGGGGTGGTCAGGTGTGCGAGCAAAGGCTTGAATGATAACTAGTATTCTGGGCGCTGACTTGGGCCAATACTGAACCACACAACACAAGGGCGAGGAGGTGGGTAGCCGAATGGATTGGGCCAGCTGCATGCCCAGAGCCTGGCTTGGGTGGCGATCAGAAGAAGCACATTTCGCACCTCCATGGGGTACAGCACCTCCTTCTTGGCAAACCGCTTCTCAATGGTGCCGTCGACCTGCAGTGCGGGACATGTCATGAGCAAGCTGTCGCTCCCGCTCCCTGCTGCTGCCTGCTAGCTGTCATTGTAAATTTCACCAGAGCATGCGGGGCCAACCGCCTTCAGGCGCACCAGCGGGAGCAGGCTTGCTGCCCCGCTACGCGATGCACAGGTGTGCGCCCTTGACAGCAGGCAGGCTCACCTGCCGCACCAGCCCCTCGCACGGCCGCACGTGCAGCAGCAGCGTGATCTCTCCGCAGTCCACGCCCTGCAGCGGCGGGAGACGCATTGGCAGACGGCAGGTGCTGTGCGGGAGAAAAAAAGGCGGTGCAGCACACCCTCCCAGCTCACACCTACACTGAGCTAGCTGCACAATGTCCTGCATCTCGACACAACACCCTTTCCGCTTGCAGGATTGACTGCCCTCCGCCGGCAGGCCTGCCATTCACTAACCCACCTGCTTGTGCAGGTACTCCTGCTGCATGCGGTGCCGCTCCTGCTGCCACTCCCCCGCCTCAGCGGGCCCGTGCCGCACCGTGCCGCCGCTCTGCGACACCTTTGTGCCTGAACAAACAAGGGGGGCGCGGGTGATGAGGAGAGTGGGTGGATGGGTGGGTGTGCTTCCATGCTGGTGGGCAGATGGAGAAGCAAAGCGGTGTAGCGTTGCTGCGTTTCAGGGCAGTAAAAAGGGCACACTTCCCCCTGCCCTGCATATGCAGCAGAGCGAGCATCCGATTCGTCACCATCAGCACCAATCACCACCTGCACAAGCCAGCCCAGCCCCACTCCACCACTCCGCCACTCACTGGCATCACTAACTGCTTCCACCACCGCCTCCTGCAGGTACGGCCACTTGACCCAGCAGCGCTGGCCCAGCAGCGCCCCCGCCACCTGCCCCGCGCTCAGCTGCTGCCCGCCCAGCTGGCTGGCCAGCCCCTGCGGTGGGCACAGCGGCGGAACCATGCGTGAGTCATTGATGGGCAAACAGGTGCACGCTGGTATCAGGAAGGGACAGAAGCGCAGCACAGCTGGTGCAGTGTGTTGTCAGGCCGGCACCACATGCATTCAACCCTGCCAGCCGACTGCTGCACCCTCCCCCAGCACCCTTGCCCTGCCCCCACCTCCCCCTCACCTTGAGCTGCAGGATGAGCGACTCCTTGCGGCTGGCCATGCCAAACACGTTGACGCCGATCTTGCGCAGCTCCGCAGTCGACTTGATGGTGGTGAGGGAGGGGAAGCCGGGGGGGCCCGACCCGCCCGTCTTGGTGCCCGCCACAAACTGGGGGGATGAGGGAGGGAGGCAGCATGGTTTGGTTTGGGGTAAATGTCTTGGAAATGCAATGAGCCACCTGCATGGATGGGCCAGCAGTGGACATCGAAGCCACACAGGGCTGTCAAGCCCCCCTCCCCAATCCGGCCCCAGCACCGGCCACAACCGGGGCGCACCTCTGGCACGAAGCCGCGGTCGCCGGCGGGCAGCGGGGGCGGCGCCGCCTGCGCCACGGCGCGGCTGTTGGGCGCCGCCACCGAGGCAAAGTGGGCGGGCAGGGTGGAGGCGCAGAACTCGGTCTCGGCGTCCCCGCCTGGAATTGGCAAAAAACGTGGTGGGACAAGGGCGGTGGGCAGGGTGTAGGGGGAGAGAGAGGGCAGGTGCACTTCACGACCAACACCAAGCACTACGAGACGGCCTCTCCATCAACTACCTCCACAAACCACCACAGAGACACCTCATGAACTGCCTCCAAGAACTGCCTCTCTGAACTGCCCCTCCGAACCACCCCCTGTTGATCTGCCACCCACCCGGCGCGTGGGAGAACACCAGGATGTCCCCCAGCGTGTTGCGCTGCCGCTCCTCGGGGCTGAGCCGCCCCGGCGGCACCGAGGCGGCGGCGGCCAGCAGCCGGTCCTGGTCGATGAAGGGGATGAGCACCACGCCCTCCCAGTCCGCGCCTGCGGCAGGGTGGGGTGGGCAGCAGGGTGAGAAGCAGGCGGCGGCATGCTGACCAGCAGGCGAGGAGGCGGGTAGACAGCCCCTTGTCATGCCGCCACACCATGCCAGCTGAAACTTGCAGCGACAACCCACGTGGCTCTGCCCATGCAGGCGGCAACAAGCCAATCAAAACCAGGCTAGCCCCCCACTCACGCTTGCCCTCCAGGTCCACTTGGAAGTCGGTGGGGTAGAAGTCGATGATGGGGGAAGAGGGGTCGCACATCAGCGGACGGTACGGCTCAGGCAGCACGCGGTAGCTGCAAGCAGGGGGAGGAGGGCAGAGGGGAGAGGAGGGAGGGAGGGAGGGGCGGCGGTTGGGTGGTGTGCATCCTTGCGTGGTGCGGGCGGCGGGAGTGCCTTGCATGGGTGGGGCAGATGTGGGCAGCACAGGCGCCCCAGTAAGTGCAGAACAACAGCAGTGCCGGCAAGCCAGGCTGCAGAGCATCTTGCCATGCCAATGCAGCACACGCAGAGTGCAACCTCACCTGGACGAGGGCTGCACTGCCAGCAGCTGCTCGTAGGGCAGGAAGG
>VFQQ010002041.1_pt1 | contig 24876 bp, 18 predicted proteins | sample 3512341 | NCBI WGS metagenome assembly VFQQ01 (sample SAMN10412373, study PRJNA504923) | tailings metagenome | isolation source: Relicate 2 Philex TSF1 revegetated site | place: Philippines: Tuba, Benguet | collected 2017-08-29 | reverse complement strand
ACATCGGCGTATTGATCGACGATCTCGTCACGCGTGGTGTGGACGAGCCCTATCGACTGTTCACATCGCGGAGCGAGTTCCGCCTCACGGTGCGGCAGGACAACGCGCTCGCGCGACTCGGCCCGAGGGCGGCAGAGCTTGGTCTGCTGTCCGCCGCCGAGGAGGCCCATATGACGCGGCGCCTGGATGCAGTGCGTGAGGCGCTGCGACTGGCAGAGGCCACCAGCATGCCGCCGAGCGTGGCAGACCCGGTGCTGGAGTCGGTGGGCTCGCGTCCGCTGCAGCACGCCGTGCGTGCCGCCGAGCTGGCCAAGCGGCAGGATGTGTCGCTGGCGGCGCTGTTTGCTGCGGCCAACGTGGGCGATGAACTCCCGGGCGACGCGGTGGTCGGCGCCGAACTCGAGATCAAGTACGCCGGGTATTTCGAGAAGGAACGGGCGCGTGCCGCTCGGCTGGCCGCGCAGGGTACGGTGCGGCTGCCCGCGTGGTTGGTGTACGAGGAGCTGACCACGCTATCGGTTGAGGCCAGACAAAAGCTCGCGGCGGTTCGCCCCAGCACGATGGCGCAGGCTGGGAGCATTCCTGGCATCAGCCCGGCAGATCTTCAGAACCTGCTGTTCGAGCTGCACCGCACCCGGCCTGCGACCAGTTCGGCGTGATGCCGAAGTTGTGTGTATTTCCGGGGTTGAAAGCAGTTAGTGTTTTATTGATGGCTTTATGATGTGTTGTTAGTGTAGAGCGCCAAGTACCTCGTGCGTCGAACGCTGCAACGGAACACCCGAACCTTGGTGACAGTCCGGTGTTCGTGCAGGTAGCAGGAGCAGTAGTCCCGGGTTCATCAACTTTCATCCCCGTCGCGGGAGCAGGTATGCCACGAGCACACAAGCGGTCGTTTACGTCCCGAACTATATGGTATGGCGCCGGACTGGTGGCGGCCGGATTTGCGCGGCCGGTGGCGGCACAGACCGTGGCCCCGGAGCACCCGCCGGCCATCATGGTGTCGGCTCGCGGTGAGGTGCAGGTGGCACCCGATCGGGCCCGCGTGCAGGTCGGGGTGGAAACGCAGGCCAAGACTTCAGCGGCAGCGGCGGCCGAGAACAACCAGAAGCAGGCTGCGGTGCTGAAGGCCATTCGCGCTCTTGGAATACCGCAGGCGCAGATCCGGACACTGAACTACAGCGTGATGCCCATGCAGCGCTACGATGACAAGCTCAAGCGAGTGGTCATCGACGGCTACCAGGTCAGCAACATCGTAAGCGTAGAGACGGAGAAGCTCGAGCTGGCTGGCCAGATCATCGACGCCGGACTGAACAACGGCGCCAACCGGGTGGCAGGCCTCGACTTCTTCGTGAAGGACCGCGCCAAGGCGCAGGAGGAGGCACTGGCCCAGGCCGTGGCCACCGCGCGCCGACAGGCCGAGGTGGCTGCCCGTGCCGCGGGAGGCCAGCTTGGTGGGCTGCTCGAGATCATGATCAACGACTTCGAGCGCCCGGACCCTCGCCCCATGTTGAGCATGGCCAAGATGGAGATGGACGCCGCCGGGGCACCGACCGAGGTCAGCGCCGGTACGAGCACCGTCAGCGTGCAGGTCACGACCCGCTGGCGCTTTCAGAACCGCTGACGCCGCCAGTTCTCAGACAAGCCACACAGACGCCCCGGAGCCCTCTGCTCCGGGGCGTTTCTGTTTGACCAATTACCACGAATTGCACGGACAACAGGGAAGCCACAGGAAAGATCAGCTTGAAGCGAGAAGGCTGACGATCAAGCAGGGCTGATCCGGTTGTTTCCGCGCGTTTCCGCGTCATCCGCGACAAGGCAGTTCAGCTCCTCTCGCCCTGGCGCTGCGGCCTGTGTGGGAAGCCGTTTCACGTGAAACACCGTGATCTGTGCGAATGCGAATGCCGTTGAACTGCCTTGTCGCGGATGACACGGAAACGCGCGGAAACAACCGGATTGGCCCCGTGCCGAAACGAGCCTCAGCCCAAATGGGCCAGAATCCTTACTCAGTAGCTGCCAAGGCTTGGGAACAGCCAAGGTCTCGCCCCCACACCGTCCCCATCCTGTTGTTTCCCCGGTTGTCCGCGGAATCCGTGGCAATCAGTTGGGTTGAGTGCGCGCGTGGAAAGGCGTTTCACGTGAAACGCCGTGATCTGCCCCTCGAATTGTCCGGCCCAAACCGCCCGACGGGCACACTAATGCAGCAATTGATCCGGGAATGACCGCGTTGCCATGGTCCCCGCGCGTCCGGCGCCCTATACTTCGCCTCCCCAGTGAACCCCTGATCAAGAGCCCGTGGGACGCATCCTCGCCATAGCCAATCAGAAGGGCGGTGTCGGTAAGACCACCACCGCTGTCAACCTCGCGGCCTCGCTCGCCGTCGCTGAGCAACGCACCCTGCTCATCGACGCCGATCCCCAGGGCAACGCGACCTCGGGCTGTGGGATCTCCCGCGACGACTTCTCCGTCCACACCTACGACGTCCTGCTCGGTGAAGCCACCATTGATCAGGCCCTCGTCCGCGGCGTGCAGTTCCGTCACCTCGATGTGCTCCCCACCACGCCCGATCTCGCGGCCGTGGAAGTGGAGCTGGTTGATGTCGAGGACCGCGTCACCCGCATGCGCGACGCCCTCGCGCCCATTCGCGATCGCTACGACGTCATCCTCATCGACTGCCCGCCCTCGCTGGGTCTGATCACCCTCAATATGCTCGTGGCCGCAGACGCCCTGCTCATTCCCCTGCAGTGCGAGTACTACGCCCTTGAGGGACTCTCCCAGCTACTGAGCACCGTGCAGCGCGTGCAGGATTCCGTGAACCCTGCGCTCGACGTGGACGCCGTGCTGCTCACCATGTACGACGCCCGCCTCAACCTCTCGCGCCAAGTGGCGGCCGACGCCCGCGCCCACTTTGGTGACCGCGTCTTCCAGACTGTCATCCCGCGCAATATTCGCCTGGCCGAGGCCCCGAGCTTCGGCAAGCCGATCGTGGTGTACGACGTGGCCTCCGTCGGCGCGCAGGCGTATATGGCCGTCGCGCATGAGCTCATCGCCAGAATGAACGCGGCATCCCAAGTGGCCTCAGCCGCGGATCCGTCGGACCAGACCGCTACCACGCCGACCACAGACTCCGCCTCACCCGCCGCCTCGCATGACGCCTGAACCACCGCGCCGCCTTGGCCGGGGGCTCGACGCCCTCCTCGCCCGCCGCGATCCCAAGCCCGCCGAGAGCCGCACCGCGCCCACCGAGCAGGCAGCTGCACAGGCAGTTGCACAGGCCGGTGCTGGGAGCGCATCGGCCCCCGCGGCGGCCGGTGACATTGTGCCACCGGCGAACGTCGAACCCGCCAATGCAGCCGGCAGGCTGCGCACCTTGCAGATTTCCCAGATTCGGGCAAACCCGTATCAGCCCCGCAAGGAATTCCGCATTGAGGAATTGGCAGACCTTGAGGCCAGCCTGCGCACCAACGGCCTGCTCCAGCCCATCACCGTGCGGCCGGCCCCAGGTGGCAACGGCTACGAGCTGATCGCCGGCGAGCGCCGCTACCGTGCTGCGACCCGCCTGGGCTGGACAGACATCCCGGCCCTCGTACGCGAGGTCGACGACCGCCAGTTGGCCACGCTGGCCATGATCGAGAACCTCCAGCGCGCCGACCTCGATCCCATCGAAGAGGCCGAGGGCTATCAGCGGCTCATCGACGACTTCGGGCTGTCCAACCAGGAAGTGGCGGATGTTGTTGGCAAGGACCGCTCGACGGTGGCCAACGCGCTGCGGCTTCGGCAATTGCCGGCCAGCGTGCGCCGTATGTTGCAGGAGAAGCAGCTGACGGCCGGTCACGCACGCGCCCTGCTTGCGTTGGGAACCGAGCGAGCCATCGTGGACTTGGCCCGAGAGACCGTGGCACATCAGTGGTCGGTGCGTGAAGTCGAGCGGCGGGTGCAGGCGGAACGCCCCAAGACGCCGGCGGCCAACAAGGCGGACAAACCCGCCGCGGCCACGCCGCCAGGTGCCTCCGGAGCGGTGGTCCGTCAGCTTGAGGAAAAGCTGCGCCGCCGTCTGCAGACCACGGTGTCCATCCAGTTGTCGGCCAAGGACAAAGGCGAGGTGCGAATCCAGTTCTTCACCAACGACGATCTGGAGCGCTTGCTTGAGCTGCTGGGTGTCTCGCTCGACTGAAATGGCGCCACCATCGGGCCACATCAGCACCACATTCAGGACAACAACATGATCAAGTCGGCTATCTCCCGCTTCACGTTTTGTCTGCTTTCGGCGGGAATCCTCGCAGCCTGTGGCGGGAAGCAGGCGGACGGCACTGGGGATTCCGCGGGGGCCAGCGACGGCCTCAAAGTGGCGCTGCTGACTCCTGGCCCCATCTCCGATCGGTCGTGGAATGGCGTCGCCTACGAAGGTCTGGTTGGCCTCCGTGATTCATTGGGCGCACAAATCAGCCACATCCAAACCCGCACGCCGGCCGAGTTCGAGGAGAACTTCCGGCAATACGGCGCCCAGGGTTATGCCATGGTCATCGGCAACGGCTTCGAATATCAGGAGCCGGCGGCGCGTGTGGCTGGCGCATATCCGCGCACCAACTACGTCATCACCTCAGGGCGAGCGACGGCCGCCAATCTCGCCGGCATTGCCTTCGCCTTCGAAGAGGCCTCGTATCAGGCGGGCATCATCGCAGCCAGCGTGTCGCGCAGCAACAAGCTCGGTCTCATTGCCGGCCAGGAATACCCGCCGGTGCGCGCCAGCTTCGAGGCGTTCACGCGCGGAGCACGTTCGGTCAAGCCCGACATCGAAGTCATCACGTCCTACATCGGCAACTGGGACGATGTCAGCGCAGCGCGTGAGCAGGCGCTCGCGCAGATCGGTCGCGGAGTGGATGTGATTTTTCAGAACGCCGACGCCGCCGGGCTTGGCATCTTTCAGGCCGCGCGCGAAAAGAAGATCCTCGCCTTCGGCACGAACGCCAACCAGAACGACGTGGCGCCCGATGTCATTCTCGGCAGCGTCGTCATCGACTTGCCCAAAGTCTTTCTGCGTATCGCGCGGGAAATTCAGTCGGGCACCTTCACGGGTCGTGTCATCAATCTGGGCGTGAAGGATGATGTGGTACGGCTCGAGCTCAACGCGCAGCTCAAGGATCGCATTCCCGGCGCCGCGCTGGTCGCCAGCGACTCGGTGGGTGTACTGCTGCGAAACGGCAGCTTCACGGCCCTGCAGGATCTGCAGTCGTGGACCAATCCGCCGGCAGCGTCCGGCGCCAAGTGAGCCGAGATGGTGACCTGCTGATGTCCGCTCCTGGTATCGCGCTGCACGAGCTGGTGGCAGCGCTTGACTCCGAACTGCGCAGCGCTGACATCCCTGACTATCCGCCGGCCATGAATGGTCTGCAGGTGGCCAATCGCGGGATGGTGCACAAGGTGGCCATGGCGGTGGACGCCTCACAAGCCGCGGTTGCGGCGGCCGCGCGCGAAAGGGCCGACCTGCTCATCGTGCATCATGGGCTCTTCTGGGGCGGCGCCCAGCCGCTCACGGGCGTGCCCTACGCCAAGTTCCGCACGCTCTTCGACGCGGACATCGCTGTCTACAGTACGCACCTGCCGCTCGACGCGCATCCCACGCTGGGCAACAATGCGCAGTTGGCCGCTGCCCTTGGTCTTGTGCCAACGGCCGGCTTTGCGCGCTTCAAGACCATCGATATCGGCGTCGCCGGCGAATGCGACGAACCCACCGCCGATCTCATGACTCGCGTGCGCAACTTTGCCGCCACCTACGGCAGTCCCGTGCGCAGTTCGGTCCCCGTGGAAGGACGACACACCAGACGCTGGGCTATCTGCACAGGCGGTGGCGCCAACAGCGACACGCTGCGCGAAGCGCGCGAGCGTGGCATCGACACCGTCATTGTGGGCGAGGGTCCGCACCACACCACGGTGGACGCCATGGAGCATGACCTCTGCGTGCTCTATGCCGGCCACTACGCCACCGAGACCCTTGGCGTGCAGGCCGTCGGCGCCTGGCTGACGCAGCGCTTCGGCCTCCCGTCAACGTTCCTGCACCTGCCCACCGGATCGTGAGCACCACGTCTGCGGGAGCGATGCTGCTCTCGCTGGAAGGCATCACGCATGCCTTCGGCAGTGTGCGCGCCCTCGATGCCGCCTCGCTGCATCTGCGGCCGGGCAGCGTGCACGCGCTCCTCGGTGAGAACGGTGCCGGCAAGTCCACCCTCATGCGCGTGGCCTTCGGCATGCTGGCCCCCGATGAGGGTGTTGTACGCTGGCAGGGCCAGCCCCTGACGCTGCGCTCACCCGCCGATGCCCTCGCGCGTGGCATCGGCATGGTACATCAGCACTTTTCGCTCGTGCCAGCCATGACCGTGGCGGAGAACGTCGCGCTGGGTGGACGTGGACGCTTTCATCCCCGCGAAGCTGCCGAGCGCGTGCGTGCCCTCGCCGAACGCATGGGTCTCGCACTCGACCCCGATGCGCGCGTAGGCAGCCTGTCCGTCGGCGCGCAGCAACGCTGTGAGATCGTCAAGGCCCTCACACGTGACGCGCGTCTGCTCATTCTCGACGAACCCACCGCCGTGCTCGCACCTGCCGAGGCACGTGAGCTGCTGAACTGGGTGCGCCGATTTGCCGACGACGGACACGCGGTGGTGCTCATCACGCACAAGCTGCAGGACGCACTCAGCACGGCCGACGACATTACGGTGCTGCGCCGTGGACGTACCACGTTTACCGGCGCCGCGTCGGCCAGCACGACGACGCAACTCACGGACGCCATGCTCGGCGATCAGGGTGGCAGTGTGCAGCAGGCACCGCGCCTTCCTTTGCACAACACGTTTGACAGGACATCGCGCGACACTCTGTCTGCGCCGTCGGGCGATGCATCTCGCGCGCGCGTCGTGTTGCGGCTTGATCACGCGAGTTGGCGCGACGAGCGTGGCGTGCAGCAACTTCGCCGGGCGTCCCTGGTAGTGCACGCCGGCGAGATAGTCGGACTGGCGGCCGTGGAAGGATCCGGTCAGCACGCGCTGCTGCGTCTCCTCGCTGGACGACATGCTGCGCAGAGCGGAGTAGTGGAGCGGCCGGCGCGTGTGGGCTTCGTGCCTGAGGATCGTCACCGCGATGCCCTGCTGCTCGACGCGCCCCTGTTTGAGAATCTGGCGCTGCGGGGGGCCGGCACACGGACCGGACGCATGCGCTGGGCGTCCTGGCGCGCGCGCACCACCGAACGCATGAACACCTTCGACGTGCGCGCGGCAGAAAGCGGGGTGATTGCACGCACACTGTCAGGTGGCAATCAGCAGAAGTTTGTCCTTGCGCGTGAACTGGATGAACAGCCCGAGGCGCTGATCGTCGAGAACCCGTCGCGTGGCCTCGACATACGTGCCACCGCTGCCGTGCAGGACGCCCTGCGTGCGGCGCGTGACGATGGCGCCGCGGTGCTGGTGTACAGCACCGATCTCGATGAAGTCCTGGCGCTCGCGGATCGCGTGTATGTCATGCACGCCGGACAGGTTGTACCCGTATCCCCTGATCGCGACGCAGTGGGACGGGCCATGCTCGGAGTGCCGGAAACCGGAGTGCCGGAAACCGGTGTGCCGGAAACCGGTGTACCGGTACGCGGCGTATGATGCCTCAGCACGCCGTTCGGTGGCCCAACCGAACACGTGAGCCACTGCGCCAGGCCGGCATACTGCTTGGCGTTGGCGGTATCGCGCTGCTCCTTCTGATCGGCCTCTTGCTGCTCACTGGTCATGCGGTGGGTCCGGCCTTGTCGGCGCTGGTGCATGGCGCGGTGGGCAGCAGTTACGCGTTCACCTCAGCGACTCTGGTGCGCATGGTACCGCTTGGCTTTGCGGGACTGGCCGTATCGCTGGCCTTTCGTGCGGGCCTGCTCAATGTGGGCGCCGAAGGGCAGCTGCTCATGGGTGCGGCCGCAGCCACGGCCTTGTCGCTGCAATTGGCGGACGTCAGTCCCTGGCTGGCCATTCCACTCCTGCTGTTGTGCGGTGGTGTGGCTGGTGCCGGCTGGGCCGGTGTGGCCGCGCTGCTGCGCGCGCGCTTCGGGGTCCTGGAAGTGATCAGCACCATCATGCTCAACTTTCTTGCGCTCTATGTGACAGGGTATCTGGTTCGAGGCCCGCTGCAGGAACCCACGCGCATCAATCCGCAGTCGGACACACTGCCTGCCGCGCTGCAACTGCCGGTGTTGCTGGAAGGCACACGGCTGCACGCCGGGGTGCCGCTGCTGGTGCTCGCCGCACTGCTCATGTGGTGGTGGCTCAGCTACACTGCCAGCGGCTTCCGCGTGCGCGCCGCAGGTGCGTCGCCCAGTGCGGCGCAGTCCGCCGGTGGAATCAACGTATCGCGCACGGTGATGCTGGCCTTCCTTGGTAGCGGGTTGCTCGCGGGACTTGGTGGGGCGGTGGAGTACCTCGGCATCACCTTTGCGCTCTACGAGAACTTTTCGCCCGGCTATGGCTACACCGCCATTGCCGTGGCGCTGCTGGCCCGGCTGAACCCGCTCGGTGTGCTGGCCTCGGCGCTCGTCTTTGGCGCACTCGATGCCGGCGCGAATGCCATGCAGCGGGATGCTGGTGTGCCCAACGTGGTGGTGTCGGTGGTCGTGGCAATGCTCATTCTGCTCATTGTCGCCGCCGATCGTTTGCTGGGGCAATCCTTACTTGCGCGCGGCATGACGGGTCGCCCTGCCGAGTCGGGCACCTGACAATGGCGCTGGTCGTTGACATCGCGCCTGATGCAGGTGGCGCCTTCCTCGAGGCCACTGTGCGCACGGCCACGCCGCTCGCGCTGGCAGCGCTTGGCGAGTGTGTGAGCGAGAAGGCCGGCGTCATCAATATCGGACTCGAAGGCTCCATCATCGCCGGAGCGCTGGGCGCCACCGTGGCGGCGAGTCTCGTGGGCGTGGGTGGAGGCTTTGCTGCCGGCGCGCTGAGTGGCCTGCTGGTGGCAGCGCTCTTTGCCCTGTTCACCGTGGGGCTGCGCGCCGATCAGATCATCACCGGTACCGCCATCACGCTGTTTGCGCTCGGGCTCACCGGCACACTGTATCGCTCACTCTTTGGTGTGAGTGGAGTGGCACTGGCCACGCCCACCGCCGGCGTGGTGGCGCTGCCCGGCGTATCGGCGCTGCCGCTGGTGGGCCGTGCATTGTTTGCACAGCCGGTGATCACGTACGTCGCATGGCTGATGGCGCCACTGCTCGCGTGGTGGCTGGCTCGCACGCATGCCGGTCTGGGTTTGCGCGCGATCGGCGAGGCACCGGAGGCGGCAGTCACCGCTGGCATTCGTCCGCGCCGCTGGCAGGCGGCAGCAGTGCTCTTTGCGGGCGCCATGGCGGGGCTCGCCGGCAGTACGCTGGTGCTGGCGCAGGCCGGCACCTTCGTGGAGAACATGTCGGCGGGCCGCGGGTTCATTGCCATTGCCATCGTCGTGCTGGGCCGCTGGCGACCCGTTCCCGTATTGGGTGCAGCGCTGCTGTTTGGGGCGGCCAACAGTTTGCAGACGCTGTTTCAATCCATGGGTTGGACGGGTGTGCCATATCAGTTGTTCCTCGCCCTGCCCTATCTGCTCACGTTGGCGGTGCTGGCAGGCGCCAGTGGACGGGCCGCGTCGCCAGCGGCGCTGGGCAAGCGCTAGTCGTCCCGCGTCTCGCCGCCGAATTGGCCGCCACAAACACAATGGCCGGACACGTCACGTGACGTGTCCGGCCCGTTCGTTTGGTGACGCGCGGCGGATCAGGCCGGCAGCGCGTCGAAGGGATCGTGTCCCTTGGGATGACGATGCTTGTCGACCACGCGAGTCAGCAAGCGCACCAGCTTGTCCCGAGCGCCCACCCAGGCAGTCTCGAGACGATCAGCCGCATGCGTCACAGCCACAGGATCACGGCCACTGAGGCGGGCTTCCAACACGCACTGCTTGTCGGCGGCGCCGGACTTGTCGGCGTTGACGTCATGCAAGTGCACCTCCACGCGCGTCACGTAGGTACCGAATCGCGCGAGCGCGTCACGCAGGTCGTCCTCGACCTTGGTGAGAAAGTTGGGCGTCGTCTCGAGATTCTTGACCGTGTTCACCTGGATCAGCATGCCATGTCCTCCGGGTGGTGTCTCGCCGCACCAATGGCCCGCACGACAGCGGGGCGTGTCAGCGCTGCGTAGTTTGATTGCACCAGGCGGGTCGGACTCGGCCCGCCGGCCAGACGTACTGCACTCTCGTCTTCCCTCCCCTACCCCCATGTGTGCACTACAGGTCCGCCGGGCCCTTACCCGGCCGCTGGGCGCGCTACTGGCGTCCACCTTCCCTATTCTCTCTCTCGACGCCCAGTCCGGGAAGCCCGTCACCGATGAAGCAGCAGTCATGGCTACCGCCCGTGCGCTGCAGGCCAAGGTGCTGTCCATCGACACGCATGTGGACATTTCGCCCGCCAACTTTACCGAAACGGGCCCGAACTACACCAGCAAACTGCCGCGCACCCAGGTGGACCTGGTGAAGATGGAGGAGGGCGGCCTGGCCGGGGCGTTTCTCATCGTGTACGTGGGACAGACCGCCAACCTCAACGCCGAGGGCTACGCCCGCGCCCACGAACAGGCCATCGAGAAGTTCGAGGCCATTCACCGCCTCACGGAGAAGCTGGCGCCGGCGCGGGCGGAAATTGCCTACACGGCCGCGGATGCGCGTCGCATCCACCAGGCCGGCAAGCGCGTGATCTTCATCGGGGTCGAAAACGGGTTTCCGATTGGCAGCGACATCAGCAACGTGAAGAAGTTCCACGATCTCGGTGGTCGCCGTATCATTAAAAAACACAACGGCCACTCGCAGCTCTCCGACAGCAACACCGGGGAACGCGATGGCGTGTGGCTGCACAACGGCCTCTCGCCGCTTGGTCGTCAGGTCATCGCCGAGATGAACCGTCTGGGCATGATGATCGATGTCTCGCATCCGTCGAAAGCGAGCATGCTGCAGACGGTGGCGCTGAGCAAGGCACCCATCATTGCCTCTCACTCGGGTGCGCGCGCGCTGTGCGGGCACAGCCGCAACATGGACGACGAGCAGCTCGACGCGCTCAAGAAGAACGGCGGCGTCATTCAACTCGTGGCGTTCAACAGCTACACCAAGTGCAACGCGCGACGCGATGCCGAGCGTGAGGCCGCCATTGCGGAGCTGCGCAAGCAGTACGGCATCACCGCCACCTCGCGAGTTGACGTGCAGCGCGCCATTGAGGCGCTGCCCGACGACAGGCGCAACGCCTACCTCGCCGCGCAGGAAGACATCACCGCGCGTCGGTACCCCAGTGATCCGCCGGCCACGGTGAAGGATTTCGTGGATCACATTGACTACGTGGTGAAGCGCATCGGCATCGACCACGTCGGCATCAGCAGCGACTTTGACGGCGGCGGCGGCGTGGAAGGCTGGCGTAGCGCGAGTGAGACGGTGAACGTGACCGCCGAACTCGTGCGCCGCGGCTACACGGAAGCCGAGATCGCCAAGATCTGGGGTGGCAACCTGCTGCGCGTAATGGAGCAGGTGGAGAAGGTGGCGGCGAAGTAGCGATCAGCGGAAGTCGGAACCCGGAACTCGAACCCAGAACCCGAAACGGATCAGTTTCGGGTTCTGGGTCCAGGTTCCGAGTTGTGAGTCGCGGCTGATTACACCGCTTCCGACAATGACGTGAAGTTGAAATCGCGCGCGCGCAGCGCCGGCATCACCACATCACCGCCCTGCTCGGTGCCCGCCAATCGCTCGGCACGTCCGACAGCCTCGATGTTGTTGAGCACGAACAGGGGTGATTCGTTGAAGCGGAAGTTGCGGAGCGCCTTGGTGACCTTGCCATTCTCCACCAGGAACGTGCCATCGCGCGTGAGGCCCGTGTAGAGAATCGTGCGCGGATCGACCTCGCGCAGATACCAGAGCCGCGTGACGAGAATGCCGCGTGTCGTGCCCGCCACCAGCTCATCGATGCTTTGCGTGCCGCCCGCCATCTTGAACGTGCTCGGACCGCCGGTGGGCTGCTTGCCCTGCTTCTTCGCCCAGAAGCGCGAGTAGATGAGCTGCGTCAGTTTGCCACTGTCCACCCACACCTGACGGCCCAGCGGCATGCCTTCGAAGTCCCAGGGACGACCGAGCAGCTGCGGGTCGGCCGGATCGGAGAACAGTGTCACCCGTTCGTCGACGATCTTTTCGCCGACCTTGTTGCCGCCGCCCTGTTTCACGAAGGGACTGCGGCCTTCGTCGGCACTGCGCGCGTCGGCGTAGTTGGAAATGAGCTGTACCAGATCGCCCACAGCCTGGGGCTCGAGAATGACCGTGTAGCGACCGGGCTCGATGGCCACCGGGTTGCGGGAGAGGCGTGCCTTCTCGCTGGCCCGCTCGGCCACACCGCGCGCGTCGAGCTGCGCCCAATCGGCATGATCGGCTGCGGCCCAGCCCGACCCCGTGCCATCGGCCGTGCGGACCGTGAGCGAGTAGTTGGCATTGGTGCTGCGATGATAGGCGAACATGCCACTGCTGTTGCCGATGGCCAGCGCGCCTGCGGTGCTGACGAGATAGCCCGCAGCCTTGAGGTCGCCGCTCTTGCGCGCGATTTCGAGGGCGCTGAGCGCCGCACGGGCGCGATCCTCCGCTGACAGGTTGGCGGTGGAATCGAAGTAGGCCGTGACGGGTGTGTACTGCTGCGTGCCCAACTGCGGCATGGACTCGGGATCGTCAGGCGCGAGTCGCGCCAACCGTTCGCTTTCGCGCACCGCGCGTTCGATGGCCGCGTCGGACAGATCGTTGGTGGTCACCACGGCATGCTTGGGGCCAAACGCGCTTTGAATGCCAAGCTGTGCGTCGGTGGTCCGCCCGGCCGTGCTCACCTGATTGTCGGCAAAGCGGATGTTGCCCTGCACATAGGTGTTGACCTGCACGTCCACGGCGTCAGCCTTGGACAGCCTGACGGCCTTCTCCACAATGGCCTGCGCCTCGTCACGCGTGAGGAGGGCGCCGTTCTCGACCGGGCGCATCAGGACTTCCTCCCCGTGTTGATGACGTTGACGTTGCGGAAGCGCGCCGGCGGCGAGCCATGACTCACGGCGTTCACCTGCGGGGGTTGTCCCTTCCCGTCGAAGAACGAACCGCCGAGTTGGTAGCTGCTCTTGCCGCCGATCATGTCCATGCTGTTCCAGAAGTCCGGCGTGCGAATCTGATAGGCGACGTCCTTGAGTACGCCCACCACCTTGCCACCCTTGATCTCGTGATAAAGCTGGCCACCGAATTGCGCGTTGTAGCGCTGCTGGTCGATCGAGAAGCTGCCGTCACCCTGAATGAGAATGCCACGATCGGTGGCAGCGATGAGGTCGTTCATGCTGAGGTCCTTCTCACCAGGCAGCAGCGACACGTTGGGCATGCGCTGGAACTGCACGTTGTCCCATCCCTGTGCGTAGGAGCAGCCATGTGAGCGCACGGGCATGCCGGACTTCTCATACCACCAGCGCAGCCACGGCGCCTGTTCGCGCGTGGTCTGATAGTCGTTGAACACGCCGTTCTTCACGATGAGGAACTCGTCGGGCTTCACGCCATCGTCGTCCCAACCAATGGTGGAGAGACCGCCTTCCTGCGAGCGGTCGCCCTGCACGTTCATGATGGACGGGCCGTACTTGAGCGTGCCCAGCATCTTGTCGGGCGGCGCGATGAAGCTGGTCCCGGCATAGTTGGCCTCGTAACCCATGGCTCGGTCGAGCTCCGTGGGGTGCCCGATGCTTTCATGAATGGTGAGCCAGAGGTTCTGCGGATCAAGCACGAGATCGTAGCGACCCACTTCCACGGGCTTGCCGGTGAGTTTGGCGGCCGCCTCTTCGCCCCATTGCTGCGCGTTGCCCACGAGATCGCTGGCGAGCACGTACTCCCAGCCGCGGGCCATGGGCGCCACCATGTTGCTGCGATTCTGAAAGTCCGTGAAGTCGCTCGACACCGCAGTGATCTGCATGGTGGGCCAGGAGCGCACCACATCCTGTCTGGTGATCGTGCCGTCGGTGTTGGCGTAGTTGCGTTCGTCCTTCACGAAGAAGAAGCCACTGAAGACATACTTCACGTTCTTCGCCTTGAGCGCCCCGGCATTGGCCTTGAGCAGCAGCTCGGCCTTCTGCTCCACGGGCACCTCAAACGGGTCCTGCGTGAAGGCGCTCTTCCACACGCCATCCTTCACCACGGGCGAGGGCAACCACTCGATGGGTGTGGCGCGGGCCACCTTGGAGGCCCTGGCAATGGCGACCGCCTCGCGGGCGGCGGCGGCAGCGCCGTCCGGAGTGAGAAGGCGTGTGGCCGCGAAGCCCCAGGTCCCGTCCACCAGTGCGCGCACGCCGATACCCACGGTGTCGGTGTCCACGACCTGCTGAATCTGCTGCTCGCGGGTGAACACGAAGTTCTGGCGTTGCCGACTGCAGCGCACGTCGGCCCAGGTGGCGCCAGCCATCTTCGCGGCGTTGAGCGCGGCCTGCATGAGCTCGCGCACGTTGGCGATGTCGGTGAACGCCTCGAGGGCGCGCGGGTCGGGGGCGGGGGCAGCGGCGAGCAGGCGCGGGATGCCGGCCAGCGCGCTGCCGGCCAGCAGCGAGGCGCCCATGGAGGCGCCGAGGGCCGTACCGCCCTGCCGGAGAAAATCGCGACGGGTGGTCATTGGGAAGGGGTGGGTGGATCGGTCTCAGCCGTCAGGTGCACACGGCGCGGTGGGGTACAGCGACCTACGCTACGTCCCCACCGCCCGTTTCGACAGCACCACTGGACGAACCGGTTGCCCACCGGTTCGTCCCGCTGCATTCAATGGCCATAGCGATCAGCCCGCTGACCAGTGACGCCATCACGCGCCACCGCCACCCAGGGCGCGCGCGCGTCACGCCGCCGCGCCGTCCAGGTCAGCACCACGGGCTCATCACTGCGCAGCGCAGCCGTCTGCGTAGCCGGTCCGCGCAGAATGAGATTGTCAGCCTGCAATGTGATCGGTCGGGTGCGCAGTCCACCCGCCCCCGGCTCCGCCCGCAGCACCAGCCGCAACGTGATGGTTCCGTTGGCCGAGGTGGAATCGGTGAGCGTGTACCGCTCGCCGCCGGGCTGCACCCCGCTCATGAGGTCCTCCATGAGCCACAGCCAGCGATTGTTGGAGTGCACCCACACCTCCTTGTACACGTACATGTTCTGCGATGGCCAGTACGGCAGATCGCTGGTGCCGCGGCTCTGCATGCCCACGGGCAACGTGCCCACCATGTCGCCGGAACTCACGCTGTACTGCTGCGCCCAGTCGTAGCCTTCGCCATACAGCGTGCTCTGCGAGAACGGATTGCGGCCCACCACCCACTCGGCCTGACGCGTGGCCAGTTCAAAGCCCAACCGATCGCCACGCAAACGGGATGCCGCCGACAGCGCCTTGGCTTGCGACAGCAGCACGCCGTAATTGCCGCGCCGCTGAAACCACACCGGGAAGGTGCGCAAATACCAGCCCTCCCCCATGGCGGTGCCGGCGCGCACCTGTTCGGCGTATTCGCTCTGCTTCTCCATGTAGCGGCCGCCCGAGTCCGGCACCTGCACACTGTCCACCACACGATAAACGTACGCCGGCAACACCTCGTAGGGCGCCGTGTTCTGCGCACTGCGCTTCTGGTACTCGGCATAGCGCACGATGGTGGCGTACCAGTTCATCCAGTCAGCGTGCTGCGGCAGCAACTCCACCAGTTGACCCAACGCCACGATGGGCGCCTGATCAGCGGCACGATGAAACTGATGAAAGATCGTATCACGGTCAGGGCCGGTGTAGAAGAAGCCGGACAACGGAAACGTCGTGCCCACGCGCGTAACCTGTTGCGAGGCCATCACCACCCGCGCCAGCTCCACCGCCTTGTCGCGGTAGCGCGCCTCGTTCGTGGCGCGCCAGAGTTCCAACGACGCGGTAATGCCGATGGCCGCCAGCTCCATGCGTGACGCGGCGAAGGCGGGCGTGTGCCAGGTGCTCGGCCCTTCAATGCCCACGATGGCGTGATTCCAGTCGTCACGCGCAATGCGCAGGGCCTCTGCGGCACGAACCGGATCGCGGCCCCGCAGCACGCGCGAGGCAATGGCACCCGCCGCCGCCGCGATATAGTTGGCGTTGGGATTGTTCTTCGCCTCCACCAGCCGGTCGTCGGCATCGCCGGCGATGTTGTTGCTCCAGAAGTTGTGCGGTCCGAAGCCCACGCGATATCCGCCGTCGAAGCGCACGCGCAGCACCCAGTCGAGACCCCAGGTGGCTTCCTCGATGAGCCGCTCCACCAGCGCCTCACTGCCACCCTGCGCGGCAAGCCGCTCAGCCAATGCAAACATGGCGTACGCGCCTTCGCCCGTGTTGATCACACCCTGCGACAGATCGCCCGCGTCGTGCCAGCCGCCACTCATGGTGAGCCGCTGCGTGCCATGGGTGGCAAACCAGTCGAGATGATCGATGCCATGCACACCCGGCACGTCGAAGCCGCAGCGATTGCCGTAGTAGAAGTTGAGCGACTTCCACACCGACGGGTGCCAGACCGTGTCGTGAATGGCAAAGGGCCGTGTGAGTCCCTGACTTGTGCGCAGCACATAGCGACCGGGTTCGCGCAGTTCGCTGAAGTCGAGCTGCTGGAAGGTGCCGGTGGGAGTGCGCAGCGTGCGCACCGGCTTGCGCAGCACGCTCTCACCGAACGCGTTGTCGCCCACCCGCACCACGTCGAAAGTGGAATCGCGGAGCGCCGAGGCCAGCGCCGACTTGTTCGACTGCGGCGCATAGCCGCTGTGGCTGAAGGCCAGCTTGCCGCCGCCGATGGTCCAGCCCGTATGCACGTCGGGCTCCACGCGCTGCAGCTCGATGGCACCGACCTCGAAGGCCACACGGTCGTCGGGCGCAGCCAGCATCTTGTTGACGAAGTAGCCGATCTCGAGCCGCGTGACCTTGTCGCGTGCCAGCGGATCGATCTCCCACATCACCGCCTGCCATCCAGGCCTGGCCAGCGAAATCACGTGTGTGCCTTCGCGGTTGTAGCGATCGGGCACCTTGATGGCGCCGTCGTTGTGCATGACGAGCTGCAGCGGCAACCCCGGCATGCCGGTGCAGTCGGGCCGCAGCCAGATCACGAGACGGTTGTAGGCCGTCCAGTCTTCATTGGCGATGGCACGGCGCAGATTCACTGCCGGCAGACGCGGACGCTCGGGCAGGTCGGGCGCGCGGTTGAGCCGCATGTCCACGCGCAGTGCGCGCATGTCGCCCAGCACCGGTGCCGGCAGCACCGTCAGCGTGCCGGCACCCGAGAGCGTCCAGGTGCCGGGCCGCGTGTGATCGTCCAGCACGCGCCGTGCGAGGACGGGCTTGGCCAGCCAGCCGTGTTCGGCCGACTGCGTGAAGTCGATGGGCAGCAGGGCTCGGCGCGGGGCCTGCGACTGGGCCGCAAGTGCAGGCGCGCAGAACGCGATCGCAGCGCCCAGCACCACCAGTTTTGAACGCACATGGGGGAGTGACATCCCCTATGCTAGCCATCGTACACACGCCCCGCGACTAACCCAGCAGCAACTCCAGCTCCGCCTTGCCGATGCTGCCCAAGCCCCCGCGATCCTCGCTGAGAATGGCGTCGGCCAGCGCGCGCTTGCTGGCCTGCAGCTCGAGAATCTTCGATTCGATGGTGTCACGCGCCACGACACGCGTGGCCAGCACATGCCGCGTCTGACCGATGCGATGGGCGCGGTCGATGGCCTGGGCCTCCACGGCCGGATTCCACCATGGATCGAGCAGGTACACGTACTCGGCGGCCGTGAGGTTGAGACCATGCCCGCCGGCCTTGAGACTGATGAGGAACAGCGGCGGCCCATCAGCCGACTGGAAGCGTTCCACCCGCGCCTGCCGATCACGTGTGCGGCCATCGAGATACTCGTAGGCGATGCCCAGCGCATCGAGACGCTGACGCAGCAGCGCCAGAAAACTCGTGAACTGCGAAAACACGAGCGCCTTGTGTCCCTCGGCCGCGATTTCCTGCAGCGCCGGAATGAGCGCATCGAGCTTGGCTGAGGGCAATGACGCGCGCCGTGTGTCCACCATGGACGGATGACAGGCCGCCTGCCTGAGACGCAGCAGCGCCTCGAGGATGTGCATGCGCGATTTGGCCAGACCCGCCTTCTCCACCTGCTCGAAGACACTCTGCACGTAGCCGCGCCGCAGCTCTTCGTAGAACGCCCGCTGGGCCGGCTCCAGCTCCACCTCGAGCGTCTGCTCGGTGCGCGCGGGCAGTTCCGTGGCCACCTGCGCCTTGGTGCGCCGCAGAATCACGGGCCGCAGCGCACGCGACAGCACATCGTTGGGCGACTGTCCCGGCAGAGGCGGCAGCGCCGTCGTCTCCACCCCCAGCATGCGCGCCGCGGCAGAGAAACGCGTGGACGCTCCCAGCATACCGGGGTTCAGGAATTCGAAGAGACTCCAGAGTTCTTCGATGCGATTCTCGATGGGCGTACCCGTGAGCGCGAGCCGATGATCGGCCTGCAGCAGACGCGCTGCCTTGGCGGTGGCGGTCCCCGAGTTCTTGATGGCCTGCGCTTCGTCAAGCACGACGTAGTCGAAGCGTCGCGACCCCAGACGTTCGATGTCCCGCCGCAGGGTGCCGTAGGTGGTCACCACCACATCGGCCCGCAGATCGTCGAGCGCATCAACGGCCCGCTCGCCATGACTCAGATCCACTACCTGCAAGGCCGGCGTGAAGCGCGCGGCTTCCTGCACCCAGTTGAACACCAGCGAGCGCGGCACCACGAGCAGTGACATGCCCTTGCCTTCCACGCGCCGCGCTTCGAGCATGGCCAGCACCTGCACCGTCTTGCCCAAGCCCATGTCGTCGGCCAGACAGCCGCCCAGACCGAAGCGTCGCAGAAATTCGAACCACGCCAGACCATCGCGCTGGTAGCCACGCAATTCACCCACAAAACCGTCGGGCACCGCCACACTGCCGATGCGACGGAACTCCCGCAGCTGTTCGCGCGCCGCACTCAGCTGCGCGTCGACATCCACGTCGGGCAATTCGTCCAGCAGCACATCCAGCAATGCCAACTGCGATGGGCGAAAACGCAGCGTCGTGCCACGACGCTCCCCGATGGCCAGCAGGGCGCGCAGCTCGGCCAGCTGTTCGTCGGGCAGAAAACCCACCGATCCATCGGGCAGCGTGATCTGCTCCTGCCCCTGGTCCACCGCAGCCAACACCTGTGTGAGCGGAACCTCCTGCTCCCCATAGCGCACGGCGCCCGTGAGATCAAACCAATCGATGCCCGATGAGACGTGCACCTCGAGTTTGCCAGGCGCCACAAACACCGCACCTTCCGTCTCCACATGCCAGCCTTCGCGCACCAGCGTGGCAATCAGACGCGGCAGCGCATGCGCCTGCACCACCAGCCCCATGCGATTGTCGGCGAAGCTGTACATCTCCTGCGCGCCAAGAGCCCGCAGCCGCGTCATGGCATTGCGCTCGGCCGCCGTGCGACGACGGTACAGCGTGCGCGTGCTGCGATCGAAGGCCGTCGGGGCCGAGGATTGCACATCCACGAGCGTGGTGCCATAGCGGAAGTGCAGCGTGAGCCAGGACTGCGTGCGCTTGCCCAGATCCGGGCCGCTGCTGATGGTGAGATGCGGCTGTGGCGCGGCGTCGGCTTCGGACTGCAGCTCGCCCGGCGGCAGCGACAGACGCGGCGCCTGCCGCAGCGCATGATAGGCCGCGAGAAACGAGGACGGATCGTCACCCAGTTCAAACTCGCTGGCCTTCCACAGACGTTGCACCAGCGGCCAGATCTGCTGCGCGTCAAAACGCGCCAGCGTATCGCCCAACACAATGAGGCCGTGCTCGGTGATCCAATCGGTGTCGGCCAATGGACGCGAGCTGCCGTCGCGCTGCACCTCTCCCACCAGCACGTAGCGCTCCGGACTCGGCCGTTCAATGCGCAGCGTAACGGTCCACGGTGCCCCGTCATCCCAGCGCAACACGCGCCGATCGAGCGAACGCCGATTGCTGCGTAGCATGGCGCGACCCGTGTCACACATGCTGCGCAGCGTGGTCCCGTAGGCACGCGGGCGCAGCAGAAAACCACCCGGCGGCATGCCCGTCACGCCGGTGGCCTCACTGCTGCCGAGTAGCATCTCCGCGATTTGCCGATCAATGGGCTCGTGGGCATTCACCCACGCATCGGCCGAAAACGCGAAGGGTTTGGGTTCGTCCCACGTCCCGTCGCGATCACGCCGCTGGGTGGCAATCTCCACGCGCACACCGGGCTCGGCTTGCGGCTCCGTCAGGTGGAGCTGGTAGATCAGCCGACGGTCGGCAGGCAGCGAGGGCGCCCGCGTAGACGGACGCAGCTCGCTGCTGCCGGACTGCTGCTGGCGCGCCTCGGTTTCCTGGAGCGCCTGCAGCCATTCCCGGTCCGGCGCATCACTCATGCCGAGACCGACCATGTGGGGACGTTCATGCACATCCCTGCAATGTAGCGGATTTTCTGCGCGTTACTTGAAGCGGATGCCGTTGGGGGCGATGGCACCCTTCGTCGGTACAAAGGGCTTGGGTGCCGGCTTGGCCGGGCCGCGGGCCGGGCCGCGGTTGGCATTGGTGACGTCACGCCGGGTCCCCTCTTCTCCGCTGGCGGACTGGGCGCGTCCCGTGCCATTGCCGCCGTCGCTGCGCATGCTGAGAGCAATGCGGTTGCGAGGCAGATCGACGCTCTGCACGGTGACCTTGACCTTCTGCCCCACCTTCACGGCGTCGTTCGGGTCCTTCACGTAGCGATCGGCCAACTGACTGACATGCACCAGACCGTCCTGGTGCACGCCGATGTCCACAAAGGCCCCAAAGGCCACGATGTTGGTGACAACGCCTTCGAGTACCATGCCGGGCAAGAGGTCGCTGGGCTTCTGGATGTCGTCGCGGAAGGCCGGCGGCTCGAAGGCCGCGCGCGGGTCGCGCCCGGGCTTCTTGAGTTCGGACGCGATGTCCTGCAGCGTGGGCATGCCCACGTCACCGCTGACGTAGCGGCGCAAGTCAATGCGATCCACCAGCGTGTCGTTGCCCACCAGCTCACCCACCTGCACTCCGAGATCGGCCGCCATGCGTTCCACCAGTGCGTAGCGCTCGGGGTGCACGGCGCTGGCATCGAGCGGGTGCGCCCCGCCGCGGACACGAAGGAAGCCCGCCGCCTGCTCGAAGGCCTTGGCGCCCAGACGAGGCACCTCAGTGAGTTCCTTGCGTGACTTGAAGCCGCCGCGCGTGTCGCGCAAGGTCACGATGGCCTGTGCGAGACTCGGTCCGATGCCAGCCACGTAGCCCAGCAATGCGGCCGAAGCCGTGTTGATCTCCACACCCACACGGTTCACCGCGCTTTCGACGGTGTCATCGAGGCGCTGCTTGAGACGTGTTTGATTGACATCGTGCTGATACTGCCCCACGCCGATGCTCTTGGGGTCGATCTTCACCAGCTCGGCCAGCGGATCCTGCAGGCGGCGTGCAATGCTCACCGCCCCACGCAGCGACACATCGAGTTCGGGAAACTCCTGACGCGCGAGATCGCTGGCACTGTACACCGAGGCGCCCGCTTCATTGACCACCACCACCTGCGGACGTGGTGCATCGAGTTCGCGCAGCGCCGCCTTGGTGAGCGTTTCCGTCTCACGGCTGGCCGTGCCGTTACCGATGGCAATGAGTTCGGGGGTGAAGCGCTGCACCATGGCGCGCACGGCGCCCGCAAAGCGGTCTTCCTGATGCAGATACAGCGTGTCGGTGTGCACCAGTGCGCCGGTGGCGCTCACCACCGCCACCTTGACGCCGGTTCGGAAACCGGGGTCCAAACCGATCACCCGCTTCTCGCCAGCCGGTGACGCGAGCAGCAACTGCTCGAGGTTGCGGCCGAAGATGGTGATGGCCTCGTCGTCGGCGCGCGTCTTGAGCTCCACACGCAGTTCCACCTCAATGGCCGGCGCCAGCAGACGCTTGTAGGTGTCGGTGCACACCAGCGTGAGTTGCTGCACGGCCTTGCGACGACCAATGACTTCCTGCTGCAAACGCGTGGTGATGTCCTCGACCGGCGCTTCGATACGCCACAGCAACTCGCCTTCGGTTTCACCACGACGAATGGCCAGCATGCGATGGCTCGGAATCGTGCCCAGCGACTCCGAGAACTCGAAGTAGTCCTTGAACTTCGACTCGTCGCTCTTCTTTTCCGCAATCACGCTGCTCTTCACGACGCCCTTGGCGCGCGTGACTTCACGCACCCAGCCGCGCACGACGGCGTCTTCGGCGATCTGCTCCGACAGGATGTCGCGAGCGCCCTGCAACGCCGCCTCGGCGCTCGGTACTTCGCTGGGCTTCCCGTCCACTTCAGGCAGCACGAACTCGGCAGCCTTGGCGAGCGCGGCCACATCGTCGAGCGTGCCTTCCCACAGTGCGTCGGCCAGGGGACCAAGTCCGCGCTCGCGCGCAATCATGGCGCGTGTGCGGCGCTTGGGCTTGAAGGGCAGGTACAGGTCTTCAAGAGCCTGCTTGGTGTCAGCGGCCAGAATGGACGCCTTGAGTGCGTCGTCAAGCTTGCCCTGTTCGTCGATGCTCTTGAGAATGGCGGCGCGCCGGTCCTCCATCTCCGTGAGATACTCAGCGCGCTCACGCACATCGCGGAGCTGCACTTCGTCGAGGCCACCCGTCATCTCCTTGCGATAGCGGGCAATGAAGGGAAGTGTGGCGCCCTCGGCAAAGAGCGCGAGGGTGCGCTGAACCTGCTGCGGGTTCAGCGAGAGTTCCGTCGCCACGCGCGCGATGATGGCGGGGGCGAGGGTTTCAACGGTGGGTGCGGTCATGGCGCGGAGTCTATGCGGCCCGTGCGCCGTTGTGGAGGTCTTGCCTTTTGGCCGAGAACACCTCGGCCAAATCAGCGAAATGCGACCCGTGTCACGTGCGCCGGAGTATGCCCCAGGAGAACTCGCGACCGAGAGTGGCCGAGGCCGTGATCCACACCAGCGCCGCCGGCTCGAGAAAGCGCGCGCGCTGCAGGGGACCAAGACGCACGGGCTCGAAGCCGATGTCGGTCGCGAGCTGCGATACGAGATCACACGCGGCGACATCATCACCGCACAACCACAGCACCGAACGCGCCTCGCCGAAACGCGGATTGGCCATCACTTCCATGCCGATGCTGTTGAAGGCCTTCACGACTTGCGCGCCGGGCGCCCAGCGCGACACCTGCTCCGCACCCGAATCGCTGGTGCCATGAGTGAGCACCATGCCCGGACCAATCGGATTGGTGGCGTCGATCAACACCTTGCCACGCAGATCCCCCGCAGCACGCAGTGTGTCTTCAGCCCCCGCCCACGCGGTCGTGAGCACCAGCACCTCACTGCGCGACGCAGCGTCGGCCAACGTGAGCACTGGCCCCGGCGTGTCGGCGTGTTTCGGGTCTTCCGGTACCCGCACACCGTACACCACGTCATGTCCGGCGTTGGGAAAGCGACGACCGAGAGTCGTGCCGACACGTCCGGCACCGAGAATGGCAATGCGCATCTAACGCCCCAGGGTTTCGATGACGAGCCGCGCGGCCGCGGCCCCGGAAAACTGCTGCTGACCAGTGATCAGGCGGCCGTCGCGCACCGCAAATGGACGAAAGCGCTGGTCCACCACAAAGTTCGTGCCCTCGATCTTGCGTGCGTCCGTCTCGATCCAGAACGGCTGGATGCGCAGGCCCACAAAGGCATCGGCGTAGGCTTCCTCGCTGTCGGCGAAGCCGGTCCACGTCTTGCCCTGTACCAACAGCTCGCCGCCGGACAGCCGGGTCTCGAGCAGCAGGCAGGTGGCGTGACACACCAGCGCCACCACCTTGCCCGCTTCGTAAAAGCGCGCGACGAGCGCCTGCATGCCGGCGTGGCCTCGAAAGGTGATCATGGGCGACTGCCCGCCGGCCACGAACAGCGCGTCGTACGCACCAACGTCCACATCGGCAATCGACGGCGTATTCGCCAGCAGGGCCGCGTGGCTCGGCGACCTCTTGAAGCCCAGCGACAGGATGTCGTGCGCCGAGTAGCCGCTGGCGTCTTCGGGGTCGGAGTAGGCGTCGGCCTGCAGCGCGCCGCCGTCGGGGCTGCGAATCTCGACGCTGTATCCGGCCTCGGTGAACTCCCAGTAGGGGTGCGTGAGCTCGGCCCACCAGAAGCCCACCGGCCACTGGGTGACGGGCGAGACGGTGGCGTTGGCCGCAATGAGCAGTATGCGCCGCGGCTGGACCGGGTTGCTGCTGTTGACGTTGGCACTCATGTACACGGCTCCTGTTGAAAGAGACGGGAGCACGCTACGATTGCACAGCCCATTGCGGCAGTATGCACCTTTTGGGGTGATACTCACCATTCAGAGAGTGGACCATGCCTGAGTTTCTCTTCGAGGGCCACACATTTCAGAGCCCGGTCGAACTGGCCCTGCACGCCATCGGCGGCAAGTGGAAGATGCCCATTCTCTGGCGGCTCAATCAGCGTGACTGGCGCTACAACGAATTGCATCGCGACCTCAAGCGCGTCTCGCACAAGATGCTCACGCAGCAACTGCGCGAGCTGGAGGACGCCGGTCTGCTCACACGCACCGTGCATCCCGTGGTGCCGCCACACGTGGACTACGCCATCACCACACTCGGCCGCTCGGCGTTGCCGGCCATTGAGACACTGCGAAGCTGGGGCGCGAGCTACCGGGCCGCCCGTGAGGCGGCCCGGCAACCAGACACCTAGTCAGCGCGCCGAGGGCGACAGGCCGGACGGTGCGTCGCTCGAGATCTGACCCGGCAGGGCCTTGATGGCCTCCTGAATGGCCGTCTGCAGCTCACGGTCCACGCCCTTCA
>VFQQ010002040.1_pt1 | contig 24902 bp, 45 predicted proteins | sample 3512341 | NCBI WGS metagenome assembly VFQQ01 (sample SAMN10412373, study PRJNA504923) | tailings metagenome | isolation source: Relicate 2 Philex TSF1 revegetated site | place: Philippines: Tuba, Benguet | collected 2017-08-29 | reverse complement strand
GCAAAGGGACCAGCCACCAGGGCACACAAGGCAGCACGTGGGTTATGGCGCCAACTGAATCGCGGCAGGCTTGCCAGCAGAGCTCACTTTGCACCGTCTCTCAGCTGGAACCCTGCCTCCCACCCAAGCCAAGCCTGTCCGCACCTCCAGGCTCCACCCCGCGTCGTATCGCCGCCGCTGCGCCGGGTCGCTCAGCACCGCAAACGCCTCGCCCACCAGCTTGAACTGCTTGGACGCCTCCTCTCGATTCTCCTCAGTAGCCTGCAAGGAGCGTGGCAGTGCGTGTATAAAGGACTGTGCGGGTAGCCGTGGCAGCCAACTCAAATGCTAGCGCGCCACACGTACTGCACCAGGGCCGACTCCGTGCTGCATTCTGGACAAGAACTTGCTTCAGCAACAGCCTGCGCCAACCAATCACAACAGCCAATTGAGCACCGCCCATGACCACGTGAGCCACGGCATTGCCCACCTTATCGGGGTGCGTTTTCAGTGCTGCTTTGCGGTAGGCGCGCTTCACCTCGTCGTCGTCTGCATCCTGAGACACCCCCAGCACCTGCATGCCGTGGTGAAGGAAGGTGCAAGCATTTGAGCGTCACTGTAGTAGCACACCCCAGCGTGGCGTGCTCGCCCCGTTCGCATGGAGCCCTTTGCACCCACCACTCGCTTCCATCCTCACCTCTCCGCTGCCGTTGCGGCTAGCTGAAACCGCTCAGCCCGGCAGGCATGCCAGCAACAACACCAGCCACATTCACCAGCCCGCCGCACCGCATAATAGTCCACTCGGTTGGCCTTCTTCTTGGCCAGCTTGGCCTGGCGCAGCATGTCCCCCAGGCCTGCACGGACGAGGGAGCAAAGCTGGCTGCACATCAGGCGGACGGCCGGATGGCACTGCCAGGCGCAGGCTCGCCAGGCTTGTCAGCATGCCCTCACCTCTCTCTGCTGCCCCATCTTCTCACAGGCCCACTGCTTTGCATCCCAGGCAGCCAGCCGGCCAAGCACGGGCGCACCTGGGTACGAGTCGTCCAGCTCCGCCACCTTGTTAAAGTCCATGATGGCGGCATCAAAGTTTTTCAGCTCCAGGTGCGCCTGGGGCAGCGAGGGTGCGAGGTGCGCAGGGCAGGTCAGGAGGGCAGGCGGTGAAGGCATGCTCAACCTGTGCACCACAGCAATGGCCCCAAGCAAGCATGCCCAGCGACACATCAAGACCGCTGGCGCTGGCAGCCTCCAGTCTCCACATGCAGGTGTTCACACTCCCAAACGGCACGTCGGCCCACCTGCGCGCGCCGTACATACGCCTTGGCATATGATGCGTCCAGCTGGATGGCATGCTCAGCATCTGCCAGCGCGTCCTCATGCCGCCCCAGCTTGGCCGCGGCCGCCGCACGGTTGCACACCACCTGCAGCAGCGGGGACGGGGCCAGCCAGGTAGGGACGCTTGCACATTGGGACACAGTGCGAAATTGCATACAGCGGCCAACTGCGTGCAACCAACCGACCTAGCTCTGGGCACACGGCATGCCGCCAGCAGCATCACCTGTGCCATGAAGGCGGTGCGCAGCTGCGGGTCGGCATCCAGGCTAGCGCTGTAGTGCTGGTACGCCTCTTGAAACGCGCCGCGAGAGAATGACTCATTGCCGCGCTCCTTGCCAGCCAGCACCGAGCGCAGGCGCTTCAGGCCGCGCTGCGCCGGCAGGCAATCGGGGTCGCGCCTGGCGGGGCGGGAGAGCAGAGGTGGGAGGGGTGGGATGTGCGGCAGCTGCACACAAGGCAAGCAACCCCAGTAGTTTGCTGGAGGCATGGCCGCCACCAGGCTTGCCTGCCCGCCCACAGCGGTCCTTCCCCAACCGCCGTCCCCCGGGCAGCGTGCTGCCGCACCTGAGCGCCTGCTGGTACAGCTGCTGCGCCATCTGCATGTTGCCTGCAGACAGCGGCGCACGAGGGGAAGCACGCTTTGGCAAGCTGTTCTGCACAGCCAGGCATGGTCACCCAATGACAGCCACAGGTTGGGATGGAAATGCGGCAACAACAGGCATGGGCATGAGTGCATGAGCATGATTGAGCCGTTTGGTGTCACGCACCGCAGAGGTAGAGGGCTTGCGAGCGCAGAGCCAGCACTTCGGGCGCCTGCGCGTCGCCTCCCAGCGTCATGTTGCGCGCCTCGGCCACCGCCTCAGCGTGCCTGCACATCACCAGCCGTGGAAGAGACAGAGCTGCTGCATGAGGCAGGAGAGCTGCGCTGTGGCCGGCTTAGGCAGGCCCAGCCACAACCAGTACCATACCGTATACCCCACGGGGATCCAGTGCCCATGGTCAAACGTGGCTGGTCCCCAGATGATGATCTGATCATCACCATGTTCCCACCTGCCCAGGTGCAGCAGCGCCTCCACTCGCAGGCGCACGGCAGGCTCGGCCGCGGGCACAGAGCCCTCGCAGGCAGCCTCGGCCAGCACCAGCGCACGATCCGCGTCGCCCGCCGCAAGCGCCTCCTGCCCTGCCCGCACCTTGCGTGCCACTGCACGTTCGGGGCAAGCCAGGCGTTGATTGGTTTTCACCTGCTGAACAGCAGGCAGATCTGATGGCGTCCTGCCCAAACAGCCGCCGCTGCAGGCAGGTTTTCAACTGAGCGCAGCCCAGCTAGCCACTGAGAGCATTCCATGACATCAACATGCAGCCTGCACCCACCGATCTGGCAAGCAATCAGGTCCTGCTGCAGGCTGGCGTCCCGCTCCATGCCCCGCCGGTACAGCGCCTCTGCCGCCTCAAACCGCCCCATCAGCATCTCAGCCTTGGCTGCAGGGGCAGGCCAGGTTTGGAAGGTGAGACAGCAGCATGGGCCTGGGTAGCAGGCTCACACAGCCACCTAGACAAAGCACAAATTGTTATTGGAGCGCACACTGCCCCCCACAGTGCAAGCCACATGTGCGAGGGGCAGCAGGTACGCTCTCCCCCCACCCCCACTTGCCTGCGCGTGCGTAACCCTTGACAAAGCCAGGGTCCAGCTCCAACGCCGCCAGGCTGTCACTGATGGCGTCGGGGTACTGGCGTGCCATCAGGTGTGCCGCAGCGCGGTTGCCCAGATACACGGCTGTCTCGGGGCACAGCTGCAGCGCGGCGGTGAAGCAGCGCACCGCCTCATCGTACCGCCCAGACCTGAAGGCGGCGTTGCCCAGCGCTTTCTGCGCCTCGGCCAGCTGCCGAGGCGAATCGGGCGCTGGGGCGGCGGCTTGGGGCGGCGAGGCTGCGGCCGCCGCTTCGCCCGAGGCCTCGGGCGTGAGTGGTGGCACGCCGCCAGCAGGGCTTGCCCGGGCACCCTCGCCCTTGGCAGCTGTTACCGCCGCTGGCGCGCTGTTCTCGGCACCGCCCAGCGCCTCGGCCTCTGCCTTTTGCCGCCCCTCCTTCAGCTGCTTGTTGCCGGGCTTGAGCGCCAGGCCGCGCTCAAAGGCGGCCATCGCCTGTGCACTGCAGCCGCCGCGGCCCAGGTATGCTGTGCCCAAGCGATACCAGGCTGTGTGCCAATGGCGCGGGAGGAAGGGGTGGTGGTTGAGTGGTCGGTGGGCAAGCAAAGGGGCCTGGCAGGTTGAGAACGAACGCGAATGCCCTTCGGCACACGAGCGGCAGGCACCGTGAGCGGCGCCTGGTGAGCTTACCCTTTTCCCAGTTGGGCGCCAGCTCGCACGCCTCCAGGGCGTCCTTCACTGCATGATCCCAGTCCCCCAGGCGCTGCAGGGCGGCGCAGCGGTTCGCAAGGAGCTTCGCCTGCTCCTCCGCTGTGCCGTCCTGCTGCCGGAGAGCTGCAAGCGCCGATGAATAGCCGTTGGCGGCCGCTGCATAGTCCTCCGCCTTGAAGCGCTGCTCGGCCTCCGACTTGAGCGCCTGCCAAGCCATAATTGGCAGGCGTGGGGCCAATTGGAGTCTGCAGGAGGTGAGGATACCCGAAGAGGCCGGGCCGTGTCGATGGACGTGTGTTTGGGCGGCAGCGGGCGCCATGCTGGCAGCGGGCGCCATGCTGGCGGCGGCTGCCGCAATTCGTGCAGCACTCGTATTTCGATGCCGACATGCCTTCCCTGAGCAAGGGGTGGGATCACAGTATGGGCCCGATAACTGAAGTGGCAGAGAGAGTGGAGGTGCTGGCTGCACCCGTATTGCATGGTTCTGCGTTCAAGGCTGGCGAGCGCCCGACTCCGATCTCTGGCCTCGTTGGCATCATTGCGCCTCCTGCGCTGGCCGCCAGCTGTGGAACACACAACGATGATGCTGCAGCCGCGCGAGGCAGCCAATCTGACAACTGCCAGCAGGGCAGAGGATCAACAGATTGATCTTTGCCATTCCTTGCCCCTTGCCCCAACTGTACGGGTAGCATCCGCTGTTGCGACGGCGCGGCGAGGTGGCTTCTTCAACCATTAGTTGATTCACATTACAGTTTAATGGTAGTGTGGCTGGGTGAATACATGCGTCAGGTTTGCAAGAAGGCAGCAGGCTTTTAACTTCCTTTCTGCCTCCGGGCACTCGTTAGTTCTACAACTTGGTTCATCCTGTCATTTCCCCGGCAGCGGAGGCCAGAGCAGCCCGTCCAGCCATCGCCTTCACCTCCACGGGCGCCCCATAGCTCCATAGGCCAGCAGTGCGCTCTGCCAAATCGGTGAGCGTGCCGCTATGAGCGTGGCTGCCATGCCCATGTTCTTGCAAGCCATTAAGTGCGTGGGTCGCATGCCCGCCCAATGGCAGCTCAGCCTTATGAATGCTTGCAGGCGTGCAGCTGTCCATGCAGAGCAGTGGCAAGGGTTGGGTCAGCAAAGACAGCCAGTGAGAAGCACACACACAGTAACATGAAGCAGAATGGACCCAGATGGCACACCCCCGGCCACCTTGCTAGTGCTGTTGCGTTCGCAGAGCAACCTCTGTATCGCAAGCTCCGTTGCGGATATGCAGACTGTAATACCAAAAATGGAATGGATCCGGCACACCCAGCTGCCGTTAAAACAGGGTCAGTAGACAGACTCATGTGCAAGCAGGGGCGGTGGGCCGCAATCCTGTACAGTAGCAATCCTGTACAGCAGCAATTATACTGAACACTGTCTCGGTCTCGCCGCGCTGCCAAGCCTTAGAATTCAGAGAAGACAGAGCTTTCGCGCTACAGGAGCAAGCATGTGGATTGCGGCTCACGCCGCGTGCACACATGCACACCAAGCTCAGGTTCGCCCACCAAGGGAGCCCAATCAGCCATCATGTTAACAGGCTGCCGCTCACCAGCTGTGGCATGGGCGGCAAGACGGCTGAAGCATGTTCGGGTGGCGGCGGTGGTGGGCCACCGGCAGGGCCAGCCTTCCTGACCAGCCCAGCGACTTACACGGACCCTATGCTGCCCTGCAGACCCCCAGCTTGCTTTCTTGGCGTCAGGGGGTGCGAGCAAGCGCGTAGCTGTAGGGGTGAGAGCAGCAGGCCTCAGCTTGGCCGGGAATGGCAGTGGCGCAGGATCCGCGCTGCGGAAGCAGGTACGCGAGCAAGTGAGAAGGGTAAGTGAGGGTGTGGGGCAAAGCGGCCCCCATGCAGGCAGGAACAGCCCACAGCGGATCGAGCTGCTGCTGCTGCAAGTGCGAATTCGATTGAAAGGCAGTGTTCGTTCCTGCTCCAGGCTTGCGCACTGTGCGACGTTCGTTCAAACCACTAGTGCACGCGGCTGCAGAGAGGGGCAATGGACGATGTAAAACGAGATTCAAGCCCATGCCGCTATTCCCTGGCGGCTGGGTTGCTGCTGGCGGTGCTGGCCGCCGCCGCGACAGCGGCACAGTTGGGAGCTGGAGCTGCACCGCTGCGCTTATTTCAGCCTGGCATGTTTCCAGGCCCGGCACTGCCCAGCCTGCTCCAAGCAGCCTGCACAACCAGCAACCTGCACGGCTTGGTGGAGGATGGCGAGTTCACCTGGGGCTGCGGAGCAGCCATCTGCAACCTCGCCGCGCCCGCCAGCAACGCCACGGCTGCTGCTGCTGTGCAGCACCCCCCCTGGCAGGCGCCCTCTCTTCAGCTCACCCGCTGCAAGCTGCGCCGCTTCACGCCTGAGGCGGCTCGTGAGTGCCTGGAGGGGAGGCCGCTTGTCATGATTGGAGACTCGCTCACCAGGTGGGGGCTGCTTTTTGCTGCCGTTTGGCTGTGACATGTGCACATGTTGGCGGCAGATGTTTGCAAGCATTGCACGCAGCGGGCCTGGTCTGCCGCACCTGCAGCATGCCTCACTTGGCACATGTGCTGGAAGCTGCACTGGAAAATGTGTTGCGCTTTGCAGTTGTCAGCGGGTGTCCATGCAACTATACTGCAGCGTCTTCCGCTGCCTGACTGTGGACGCTGAATCTTGCCACCTGCATGTATGTGTTTGCAGGTATCAGTACATTGCCTTAATATATTTCCTGGAGTTTGGGAGGTGGCCGGCACCGCTGCGGGGTGCTGCAGGGGACCCCTCCCCCGTGATCGCGAGCGAGTGGGGCCCGTGGTCACAGTTCTATCAAGGTGAGGCTGCGTGCGGGTTGGCCAGCGTCGGTTGCAGGAACACACCATCAAGCAGTGTAAGCTGTGTGGTCTGGTGGCTCCAAGCCAACACCACTAGCCTTACACCCTGGAGCTGCCAATGTTCAAGGTTTAAACAGGGCAGACGTGTTTCGGCAAGGCTGCAACCCAGTAGCTGTGTGCAGCATGCTGCAAGCTGGGCCCCCGTTGCACCACCCCTGCAGGCACAACTACGATGTTTGCTGGGCACCAGCAGTGCCGCTGCTTCCGCCAGGATGCATTCAATGCACCAGAGGACCGGTTCTACCGCAATGGCAACCTGTCGATGACTTTTTACCGCTGGTGAGCAGCCCGGGGTGCTTGAGAAGTGATGAGCTTGCACGCCGCACGTGCACGGCAGCACCGCTTGCTGCGGCAGCGGCAGCGGCAGCGGCAGTTGCTTGCAGATAGTACAGCAGCCGCTTGCGGATAGTGCTACTCAGCTTCAGTCCCTCAAGTATGCAGATTCAAGCTCTCGTGCTTTACACTGACTGCCGCGCTGCATGTGAGGCTGAGACAATGCTGCATTATGTTGCTTCCCTGCAGGCTAGGCTACCCCTTAACACCACTGGCTGGTCACTGGGGCTTTCCACCATTCAGCAATGCGACAAAATGCCAGCCAGGAGCATGTAGTGCGGATCCAGACTGGCAGCTTCCTATCCAGGACGGCATACGGGAGGTGCGGGGTGCCACACCCTGCTGCTGCCTGCCAGCCCTTGCACATGGCTGCCCCTGCCAAGATGTGCTTGGTGGCTGAGCTACATGCTGCCTGCCTGTGCTGGCTGCTGCAGCATTTATAACTTTGATGCCAACCTCCTGACTCGCTGCTGTCCTACGTGCCTGCTCAGGTCATTGCAAAGCTCAAGCCACACACTCTGGTGCTCAACGCCGGGCTGTGGCGTCGAAATCGGACAGACTGGCCCACAGAACTGTACGACAGCATTTTTCAGGCAGGAATCAAGGCTGTGGCGCCACAGGTGAGTGACCTGCGAATGCTGGCTGCAGCCCAAGTAGCCCAAATGTGGGCCGAGAATGCAGCTGCGATTCTCAACTTGGCACTGCGTCATTGCCATGGGTCCCCTCTCAGAGCTTGCACTATTCTGCTATTGTCGCCGGGTAGAGCTTATCGACTTTGCTTGATATTGTGCAGGGCGGGCAGTGTGTTTGGAAGACAACCACGCTTGCCCAGGCAGGCGACCTCAAAGTGGGCCGCGACCGAGATGCGGCGGCAGTAGCGGCGGCACAGCGGCATGGCTGGCTCGTTTCGGACGCATGGGGAGCTACACACGCCGCCAAGATGCAGCTGGGCGATGGCATTTATATAGACCCGGTGCGCAACCTTGTTTTGCATCAAGACGGGTTGTTGCTGATGAGGCAGCTGACCGCTGAGATGACTCGACTTGTAAGCATTGCAAGGCATGATCACGTGCATGCTGCAGGCCACCTCTTGCTGCAGTGCGCCCAGGCCGTGCACCCGACTACTAAGGCATAATTTCTGCGGCATCCACTTGTGCAGGCGCACTATAAGGGCTTCGTGTACACGGAGCTCAACCAGCTGCTGCTGAACACGATCTGCCCCGCTCACAACTGATTGTCACCGTGCTGTACCAGTACTTCAAACCTGTAAGGACAGTGTGGCTGCTGCAAAAAGGGTCTCAATTCTTTTCTGCAGCCCCGCCAGCATCATACGACACCGCCACCCCCGCAAACATGTCCCCTGCTGCTGCTTTGCCACGGTGCATGATGCGGCGCACGGGCCCAAGTGGGAAAGGCTTGGCACAAGTTTTCTGGTGCTGGTCAAGGCTGGCAACCGCATGTGGCCTGCCAGTTGTTGGATGCAAGTTTCCATCACCGCGGCTGGGCAGCATCCCCAGCATGACCGTTCGGCATGACCGCCCTGCCGGCGCCATGCCCTGGCCTGCCCGCAGCTTTGTCGCAGCATTGCCATTTGCAACTGACAGCTTCATGTCAAGGACTGACCGTGTGCCAGCGGAGATCTCTGCGCAGACTGGCATATTGAACCCGCGCCTCCGGGCATACTGAACCGCGTCCTTCCTGGCCCGCAGCACGTGCACCAGCAACGGCAATCAAGCACTTCCAGCAGGGAGGCCGGAGCCCCACGGCTTGCCTTGCAAGCGGTTGCCGACACCACTCGAGAGCGCTCCGGTGCCAGAGGCACACTGAGCATCAATGTCGGTCGTTGGGCCCAGTAGGCAAGTGGCAGGAGGTGGCGGGGATGCGGGAGGCTGGGATCACTTGCTGGACGGCGGCCGCACCCCTCCGTCCCTCTTGACCGCTCACCGCCCATCGTGACCCCTCCTGCTGCTGCTGGCCGCAGTCTCAAGGCGCGAAGCCCGGCGATGGCTGCCGTCCTGTTGGCTGTCGCCCTGCTGGCTGCAACTACCCTGGTAGCCTTCAGTTGAGTGGGGCAGCCCGATGGAGCGGTTCAGGCAGCACAGCCGCCCACCCACCCGCTGCCGCCCTCTGTTGCCCTCTGCTGCCCACCCACCCACATTAATGCCCCTCTGCAGGCAAGGCGGCTGGTCGCAGACCGTGTTCAGGAGCATTATGGTCTCAGGGGGACAAGCATCACCCAGCTGGCAGCCACAGCAGCAGGACAGCCAGCTGGAGGTGCTGCGAGGCTGCACAAATTTTGCCTGCCTTAGGGCAGCGCATGCGCTGCCGCACAGCCCGGGCGAGCGCTTCAACTTCCCGCACTTCTTTATCTTAGGTGGGGAGAAGGGGAGCAGAGTGCGTGCTGTTAGCAGCAGTTGCTGCAGCTCAAAGTCACTGGCACTCTGCTCGCTTTCTGGCTTGCAGGATTCGGAAAGAGTGCAACCACGTCGCTCGCAGCGTAAGCCGATGCTGAATTGAGTCAAGTCAATGCTGAAATGGGTGTGGAAGCAGTATAAGCATCTTGTGATCCGGCATTAAGCCTTCTTGACTCCTTATGCTGCTGTTCTTTGGTGCAGATACCTCGGTGCACACCCGCAGGCGGTCAACCCAACGCCCAAGGTGCGACGGCGCACCACCTAAGCATGGCAACAGATATGCTGCATCCCTCGCTTCCCGACGCTCAAGTTTGTTTGTGGGCATGCGTCCCACCTTGCAGGAGCCTTGGTTCTTTACCAGGCACGGGGACTGCATACACCCCAACAGCTCCGCACTCTGGGGCTGCGACCAGCAGGCGCAGCAGCGCTACCTGGTGGGCACGCTGCACCGTGATGTGGTGGTGGCCAGCGGGCTCACCCGCGCCGCCTTTGAGGCCTCCCCCGACTACATCTTGGTGAGAAAGCTACCCGGTTTATCACTGAGTGCTTGCTGCTGTGGCATATGCAGCGCTCATGAAGCCGTGCGTTGCACCAAGTTGTTTGGCTTATTGCTGCCCGCTGCTGCCCCGCTGGGTGCAGGCTTCAGCTGCTGTGGTGGCGGGCATTTGGCGTGAGCTGCCCTGGCTGAAGGTGGTGGTGTCGATGCGGGACCCCATCTCCCAAAAGATGTCAGCAATTGTGCACTGGGGAGGTGAGCGGCACATCGTTGTATTGAACACCTATGCGCTGGGTGGAGCACCATTCCGGCCCAAACCTGAGTGGCTCGCTTCGCGACCATCCTGTGCAGAACTCATGTCCATCACTCCGCGGCCAGCCGCGCTGCAGACGTTGGAGCTGGATAGGACACAAATCCCCAGCAGGGACTGCTCTGAGTTGCTGTTTAAGAATGAAAGCAGCATGTATGACTGCCTATTAATGGCTTTCAACGAGCATCCTCATGTCTCAGGACAGTATCATGCCAACCTCCAGACGTGGCTTGCCGCCTCCCCTCCGGCTCGCTTCCATGTGCTTCAAGTAAGTGAGCTCACAATGTAATGGCCTGCCGGAGTGCTGCTGGACTGCTGCCTGTTGCAGCGGCGGCCCTGATGTATGTGGTGAATAGTTTGTATGATCTCCATGCCCCTCCCCCTTCTGTGCACAGTTTGAGAATCTGACCGCCAACCCGGCGGCAGTGCTGGCCGACCTGCAGCGGTTTGTGGGGCTGGACCCCGCCCTCGCGCCCGGCGAGCTGCCCCGCGAAAACATCAGGTGGGCCACCACGCATATGGGAGTTGCCAGTGGCCAGCACTTGGAGTGCGGCTGCAGCTACGTGGACAGGCAGCCCAGCTCCCTCTCAAAACTGTTGCTGCGCCTTGGCAGGAAGTCCAAATACCGTGCCGATGGGTGGCCCATGAAGCGGCGGGAGTACGAGCACATCCTGAGCCTCGCGCGACCCAGGGCGCTGCAGTAAGCAGGGCATGCGGGTGTGGTTTAGCAGGCTTACACTCCTGTTGGTTTGCTGTGCGCTGCCGGGTTCCTGCGTTCGTGCTGTGCTCATAAATTGGCAACCGCAGCAGTGCGGTGCTGTTGTGCACACCAGCGCACACGCACTCCTCCCCATATGTGGCCTGCAGGACTGCTGCGGTGCTGGAGCAACATGGGCTTGCAGACGCACGGCAGTGGATGGCACCCTGGGAGGCGGCATGGCAGAGAAACCTCGATGGCTGCAGTGCGGCTGGTGAATGCATGATCCAGCTCACCTAGTTGGGTGCTAGGCTCGTTTCAGGCCTGTATTGCTTCCACGACTTCTTTCATTCAACATTTCTTTTCGGCTGTTATTCCAATCTCGCAAAAGCAACAGAGGAGAGCACAGAGAGCTGAAGCGTGCACCTGCCGCCCCGCCATGCATGGCCATGCACGGCGTGCACGAAGGGGGTTGGAAGGAGTGCAGTTACCCAGTTCCTGGCGTCGCGCTCACTTAACCTCCCCTTGGGCCCAGCCCGGAACTCGAGTGGCTTAAATCAACGCAGCCAGAGCCGCCTGCGCCCCTGCAACTGGGGTGCAAGGCAGCTGCGCCCCGCCCGAGTCGCGAAAGCCGGGGATCTTCTCGCCGCACACTTCCAAGTTGCAAGCCCGTCGCGAAATCAGCAGCTGCACAGGTGCGAGCGGGGCAACTCACGGGTAACCGCTGGGCGCGGCCCACCATTTGCGCGCCACCTGCAACTTGGCTGTTTCGCACACTTGTGGTGCCGCCCCGCTTGCGAGCGCGAGACCAGCGCCGCAACGGCACCAGCTGCCGCTGCCGCCGCCTGCTCCCCTCCTGCCGCCGAGCGGCAGCTCCCGCCCAACCGCCCCAGGTGGTCCCCTCCACGCCTTCTCCACTTCTGCAGGCATGAAACCCACAAGTAGTCGGCGCCGAATGCAGCGAACAACGGCCCTGGTGGCCGCCGCAATGGCGTTGCTGGTGGCGGCAGCGCCAGCCGCCGCAGTGTCCCATGCCACCGTGCATGCCGGGTCGGCAGCTGACTTTGCGGCGGCGGCACACAGCCTGGACGCTGGGGGCCGCCTGACGGTGACAGGGTACCGCCTGGAAGGCCAGGAGGGCGAGGCCACGCTGCAGCTGAAGCACCACCAGGTGTGGGCCCCCGACGCTAAGGTGGTGGTGCACACGGCAGAGGGCACCACCGAGGCGCCGCCCCCGACCGCCCGCATCTTCCGCGGCACCATCGACGGCGCCCCCGACTCCTCCGTGCTGCTGTCCGTTCACGAGGACGGCCGCATGACGGGCATGGCTATGCACAGTGGCGCCAGCTGGGCGCTGGGCCACGAGGAGGCGGTGGTGGTGCACGGCGGCGACAGCGGCAGCGACACGCCAGCCGGTGGCCGCAGGCTGCTGAGCCTGGGCTCCCGCCGGGCGCGCCTCCAGGAGGATGACGCGGCCCAGCCGGCAGAGGCGCCCAAGCCCAAGTCGCGGCGCTGCGGCAACCGGCCGGGGCACTCGCATGGCCCTGAGCGCCACCAGCCCGACCCCAGCTTCTTCCTGCAGAATGCGGCGCGCAAGCTGGCCCAGGTGGGTGCGGCTGAGTTGTGCAATAGATATGAGCTGGAGATGCCTTGCCGGCATTGGGCCAAGAACATTGCGCTTGTGCCGCCTCCCATCACGCAAGCGGGAGGCGGCAGCAGGTGGCCGCCCCTCTCCTGCCCCACGGCCTCCCAACCGGTGGGCCCCGCCCTCTATCTCCCGTCCCCCGCAGTCCACGGTGGTGATTGACACGCCACTGCAGTGCTCCCTGGCAATCGACTCTGACGCTGAGTTCTATGCGCTGTTTGGCAACAAGGACGACGCCACCAACTACGTCGCGCTGCTGGTTGGATGTGAGCACAGCGCCTGCCTGGCGGGAGAGGTGGCAGGGTGGTTCATCAAGCGTCTGACTGCAGCTATTGTAGGCTGATTGCACCGTCAGCTGCAGGTGCAGCTGGGCTGACTGCGCCTGGGCTGCCTTAAACGCCCACTGTTTGCATGTGCTCCATGCCAACTCTGCAGATGCTGACGTGGTGTACTCCCGCGAGATTGGCGTGGACCTTGTGCTGGGTGGGTGCCGCTGGCCTAACCAGGTGGCAGCTCATGCAGTGCTGAGGCCGGCGATGCAGCCCAGCATGATTGCAGCAGCTGTCGTGGGCTGGTCTGCATCATGGCTGGACTGGATTGGCTAGACTGGATTGGCTGGCCATGCAACTCACCCTCATTATGTGCTCGCCCTGCGCAGGCCACCTGGAGCTGCGGCCTGACAAGAACGCGGGTGGCTACCCCTACCGGTCCCTGCCGGACGCCGAGGTTGGCCTGGTGAGTACAAGGGCGCAGTTGGAGGGCTGCAAGAAAAGGCGGGCTTGCTGTGGTGCTGTCTCTTGCAACCCCTCCCACCGACATCCAAACCTGCTGGCCCTTGACGTTGCGCAGAACGCGCTGCAAAATTACTGGAACAAGAACCGCCAGGACATCCGACGCTGCGCGGCGCACCTGCTGAGTGGCAAGAAGGATGTCGACTGGGTGGTGAGTGGCCCGCTGCTGCTGCTGGCACCGAGGCTGCTGCTGGGTTGGGTCAACCAGCTCTTGAGCAGCACTGTGTCCTGCACCGACTGCGGCCCGCTCCCCCGCATGTTCCGGCGTGTGCAGGGCATGGCCTGGGAGGGCGTGCTGTGCGGCTGGTATGGCAGCAAGGGCGACAACTGGGCCTACGGCTTCACCTCCAACCTGGAGGGCGACTTCACCTGGAGCGGCGTCCAGGTGCTGGCTGGGGGGGCCAGGGGGAGAGGCTGCCTGTGTTGGTGGGCCGGCAGAGCAGCAGCGGCACAGGCGGGGTGTGCTCAGTTAGCTGGTGTGCATGCATCACAGGGTGGCACTGCGTGCTGAGCCCAGCTCCCTGTGCGCCCCAAAATTTGTGCAGGGCAAGAACCCCAAGGCGGTCAGCTGGGATGTGTTCAACTTCGCCCACGGTGATTTTTTTGCTTTCTATTGCCACTGCTGGCCAGCCCAGCAGCTGCAGCTATCTCACGTTGTGCTGTCGCGGCGGCGCATCGGTCTGCACCCCTCCCAGTGGCTCACACCCATGCCTGTGCTGCTCCCCTCCATCCCTGTCTGCAGAGGTGGGCCACAACTTTGGCGCCATCCACGCCTTTGACTACTGCGGCAAGGACGGCTGGGGCGACAACCAGCCCGTGGACTACTGCAAGCAGACGGACAACGGCTGCTCCCAGCCCAACGGCTACGGCTTCGTGCCCAAGTGCAGCAGCACGCCCAGCGCTTTCGGCGGCGGCGGCGGCACCATCATGAGCTACTGCGACGAGATTGGCCCCGGCTACATCCGCAACGTGGCCATGACCTTTGGCAAGAACCACCCCTGTGAGTGCCTTGCACAGGGGCTGCGGATGGTGCATGTTTCTGTGTACATCGCGCACACTGCCGCCGCCGCCTAGCACGCTGATGCTCCTCCAACCAGCACAAACGCTCAGACAGTGGCCTGCTAATCTGCAGCGGAGTCTGCCACTTGGGGTACGAGTGATTGCATGCCTGACGGCAATCTGCAGTAGTCCTGAAGCCAGCCACAGCACCTGCCCTCACCGTTCCATGCAGGCGGGCACAAGCCGGAGCGCATTGCCAACTCCATGATTGCCCACGTGTCCAAGGTGTCCAAGCAGTACCCGCAATGCTTCCAGGTGTCGGGCGTCTCACCCTCGCCCCCACGCTCGCCCTCCCCCTCCCCATCTCCCTCCCCCGCTCGCTCGCCCTCCCCTTCTCCCTCACGCTCCCCCTCTCCCTCGCCGTCGCCCTCTCCTTCGCCCTCCCCGTCCCCCTCTCCCTCTCCCTCGCCCTCCCCGTCTCCCTCGCCCTCGCCCTCCCCCGGCCAGCCCAACCCCGCCACCACTGGCACTGGCACCTGGACCAGCCCCATTGCCATCCCCTCCATCCCCTTCACCAGCTCCGACATCAGCGTGAGAATTGCTGCTGGGGGCTACCACATGCTTCACAGCCACGGCAGGATCTGAAGCTTGAACTGGATCGGACAAACTCATGCCGTGAGATGCTCACACCAACCCAGCAGTCCACGCCCTCCTCCCATGCCCGCCCCCTGTACAGACCTTTGAGGACGGCTCCAACGTGCCAGGCCACTGCAACGACGCGGCCACGCCCTTTGACTTTGCTGGCAGGCCTGTGCGGCGGGCGGTCAAGGTGTACAGGTGCGAGGGGATGCACTGCCTGCTGGGCAAGAAGGCAAAAGATTGCAGGAGGCAAGGGGACATGCAGCAGCCAAGTCATGGCGGCCTGCTGGCCTCAGGTTGGCCAGTGTCACATCATGCAGCTTGTTCACCTGCTGCGGCACTGCAGGTGGAGGTCTCCCCCTGATGCTCGCGGCCGCATGACGATCGGCTCCTGTGGCGCCGCCCTCAAGGGCCGGCCCGCCGTGTCTGTCCGCTCCACCATCAACCCCAGCGCCAACCCGATCACGGGCCCGTGGCAGTGCGAGGGGTGAGTAGCACTTGTGGCTGACCGCCATACTGCATGGCAGAGCCTGGCTGGTCTGCGTTTGCATGAAGAATGGGTGCATGGCAAAGCAAGCCGGCGTGCATCATGCCATGACCGCCCCTCTCCCCAACTTGCCCACCCCCGCTGCTGCCCCGCCGCCGCAGGTGGGCCGAGAGCGGCTGCTCCAGCGGCAATGGCTTCAAGCTGTCGGTGACGCTGCGCCCCAACACGGTGTATGTGTTCATCATTGTGGGCATGGACATCGCGCCCACACTGCGGTTTGGCATCACCCGCGCCGACGGCCCCGTGGCACCGCTGGCCGCTCCCCAGGGCGCCTGGTCCAACGCCCGCACCATCCAGGGCCTGCCCTTCACCTCCCCCGCCTTCAATGTGAGGCCGCTGCCTGGGCGCCGCATGGCACTGCAAGGCGCCAGTATTGCTGAGGGATGCTGGGCTGACCCAGGGTAGGCCGCATAGCGTAGCCTGCCAGTCCGGTCCACTGGTTCGTCACAACCGCCCACCTCCCCGCCCCGCAGGCCTTCTACAAGAACACGGTGCCCACCGACTGCAACGACCTGGCGGTCAACACGCTGTCTGATGGCATCACGCAGTCCACGGGCCCCACCCGCGTGTTCCGGTGAGCCCGCCGACCCGCGCTGCAGGCGCAAGCGGGAGAGGTTGCATGTGGCCCAATCTGGTCAGGTCCCAGCCCACTGCTGCATCCCCTGCTGCATACCCTGCTTCCCGGCATCACGGCATGCTGTGCTTCCCCCTGTCGCAGGGTCTGGTTTGGCACCCAGGCGGCGGGCAGGAGCATGACGGTCAGCTCGTGCGACAGCCCCGACCAGAGCGGCGACACGCATGTGTCCGTCCGCGCAACCTCCAACCAGAGCAACCCGCTGGCGGGACCCTGGATCTGTGTGCGGTGAGCTGCCAGGCAGCTTGCGTTGTGATGTGCCACACATGTGTGGACAGTTTTTAGAAAGCTACCGAGCAGGCTAGGTGCAGGCTGCCTAACCAAACCACTCCCTCTCCTCGCACCATCCCATCCCCCAGGTCGGCCACCGACGGCTGCCCCAGCGGCAATGGCTTCAGGGTCACGGTGCCAGTGCAGAGCAACAGCTGGCACTACATCGTTGTGGGGTATGCGGGCTCGGGGCCGGCGCCCGCCACCAAGCTGACTGTGGCGCTCAGCTGAGGCGCTCTCAGCAGTGCCAGCACCACCAAACGAGCCGGTGCATCCACCAACTTCCTATTCTTTCGCTGCATTCTCTTCACCCATTGCCGACCGGTACGCATGTCCGCCACTACCCCCTTCCCCTCCCCCTGACACCCTCTGTCTTGACTAGCTGCTTGCTGCAGAGGAAGCCTGCAGGGGCAGCCGCTGATTTTGCTGACCAACTGCATCACTCTCTGTGCTTTGCACACATCATACCGCGCCTGTGACGTAGATGGCTGCTGTTGCGCTGCACGCTACCACTATTTCATTTCATGCATGCAGCGTTCCTTCAGGCTGCTGTAATACGGGAGAAAAACGTGAACAGCAGATGCATTTCATAGCACTTGGAAGGCTAGGGCAGCTGCAGGGCACGAAGCACGGGTCAGATGTGAGCCTCCGCCGGCGCACGGGAGCCTGGGCGCCTGCGCCACCGCCTCTGCATGAGCACCCCAGCGGCGGCGCCTCGGCTATTCTCGATTCCGCGACTTTCTGCCCTGCTCACGCCTGCCAAAGTTTCAGATACAAGGCTCCTGGGGAGCAGCCGCTGCAAGCAAGCCCCGCAAGTGAGTGGCGCCGCACGCATGGCGCCGCGGGAGCGCTTGCAACGTGTGCAGCAGCGAATGCAGGCCTCACACTACATGGCTCCGCTGCTGTTCGGCGGCTTCCGCCTGATGCACCCTTCCGCCGCCGCCGCTCGCCGCCGCCGCGCTCTGCTGCTGCAGGTAGCCGCCAGCAGCTCGCGTCACAGGCGCCATGCCTTCCGGCAAGAGCAAAAAGACGCACAGCAAGGGGCGCAAGACCAAGCTGCACAAGCGGGGAGTGCGCAAAATCTTCAGCGCGCGGCACGTGGACCAGGTGCGCTTCGGTCACGTGGGCGGCTCACCAGCCATGTTGCTTCTGGCTGGTGCAGGGGGCTGACCTCGCATCCCACCGCGCATGCACCGCAGGTCTGGGAGGATGTGCGGAAGGCGGAGGGCGTGCACGACGGCAAGTTCGGGCCGCTGGGCACGACCGACAAGTGAGCCGCGCGCTGCAGGCCTGGTGCTGCTTGCGAGGTGGTGGCGGAGCTGAAGCACAATGTCATGATGTCAAAGGGGAAGACCATGTTTTCTGTCTGTTGTCATCACCTTTCCCTTTCTTGTGGCGGACAAGGAGGAGCCGCGACCTGCCTTAGAGCTCACGCCTCACTGTGGCCTCCGCCTCGCACCGAACCTGCCCGCAGGGTCGAGCTGGACGAGGACCTGCCCGCCCACGGCCAGCACTTTTGCATCGCCTGCTCCCGCTACTTCATCAACGAGGCGGCGCTGCAGGACCACCTGGGCACCAAGCCGCACCGGCGGTGAGTGCAGGGGTTGCAAGGCTTTGCTCCCGGCTGCCTGGGTGTTTAGTAACTTGTCTTGCAAGCATGCACGAGCCATTGCATGCCTGCGTCACGCTGCCGGACTCTCCTGCCGCCTGCCTGCTGCAGGCGAGTGAAGGAGCTGATGGGGGCGCGGCCGCACAACCAGACGGATGCAGAGTGGGCAGCGGGCATGGGCGCGCCAGACAATGGCCCGCGCAGTGGCGGCGGCGGCGTGGCCAGCATGGACCAGTGATGCGCCCATCTGTTGTCTGCTTCCGACCACCAATGTACACTAGTGACGATGCTGTGATCCACTATCCCTCCCCAACTATCCATTCCTGTCACACCCTTGCGAACTTTGCTGCACCGATTGTAACCCCCTGGCCTCGTTGCTGCTGCGGCAGATGCCGCTGTGGGTGCCTCACATGTGTTTGCAAGGGGGCCAATGCTGCTGCATGGTGGGCCAGTGCAAGGAGCCAGGTCGACAGGTTGCAGGTAAAATGTGGTGCTGAAGGCAGGAAGAAAACGAAGAGAAAATCATTGCTGGCAAGGGCCCCGGGCAACGTGTGGTGCTCGCGCTGGGCTGCCCGCCACTCTGCAGTTGCCGGAGCACCTTGCAGCAGTCTAAAGCCAGGCCGCAGATTCCAAGCCATCCAGCGCCAGGAGGGCTACTACATGGCAGGCGGCGCAAGCCATGCGCCGGGTTGCCGGGCGCAGCGCGCCTCGGGCGCCAGCAGCGGTGGTGGCCCAGGCTCAAGCGATGCGAGCCGGTGCCGGTGGCCGGGCCGCCGCCGCCGCCATTCCATTGCTGCTTCCGTGCGCCAGTTGTCGCCCACCAGGCAAGGCGGGGCGACGGCGCTTGTGCCGCGAGGGCGACACGAGGGCGCTCAGCCAAACAGGCCGCCACCCATCTGCATTTTCTCTTTGTTGTACATCTCCCAGTACTGCGGAGGAAACAGGGGCAGGCGCAGCAGGGAGAGGGCAGGGTGAGGGACATTCAAGGATGGGGCTAAGCAGCCAGGGCTGCACCTTGTGCGAGGCAAATTTGTCCCAAAGTTTGTCCCAAAAGTGCATGCAAGCTGGCAAACGCAAGCTGCCTTCCCAGGCCCCGCCCGCAACCCACCTGGTAGATGATGGTGACAGCCAGCAGGATGCCGGTGCCTGCATACACAGTGGCGCAGGCGCGGATAGCAGTGAGATACGTCCGCAGACCAACATGAGTGGACGCGAATGGGCCAGCAACAGGACATCCACTTAGGGTACATAAGGATTGGTGCTTAGAGATAGCAAAGGTACACAGACACCCCCCAGGTATGCGTGTGCCGCTCCGCACCCGAGCCGATGGCGCCCAGGAAGTCGGCCACGATGGTCAGCGCGCCGATGCACATGCCGCCAAAGGCGGCGGCGGTGGGGATGTAGCGGTTGAGCTCCTTCTTCAGGCTGGACACCGTGTCGCGGTGGCCCTGCGGCAGGGACGGTGCGTGGTGGGGTGTGGGTGATGCTGGGCAGGGCTCAGGCGTGTGGCGGCATACTCAGCCAGCCAGAACCACAGAACAGCCACACCACCGAAGCATTCCCTTTCCGCGTCCCTCAACATTTGGTGTGCTGGCGGGCGCTCACCGCCAGGAAGTACTGCTGGTCGCGCAGCTGCTTGGCAACATCGTTGGCGGACTGGCCAGAAACCTCAATCCAGGTGATGGAGAACAGGGCGCAGACTGCGGGAGGGGCGGGGGGCCGGCAGGGCGGGGGATCACGGCTGGACCTACAAATGGAAAGCTGGCTTGCAATCCCTCCAAAGGGTTTGAACGTGCTGCGCAGCGGGTAGCTATTTTGCAGTACCCCACACTGCGCTGCACTCGCTGCCCAGCATACTCACTGCCCAGCATGAAGGCCACGTAGAACAGGGTGTGCAGCGGGTTGGCGGCGGCCGCCGCCAGCGACTCGGGGGCGGAGATGTAGTAGACCAGGCCGCCCACCGGGTTCATCTGCCCGCTGAACTCATCAGCCTGGCGAGTGGAGGGAAGGGGGAGCAAACACACTACTCGGCTGGCCGTCTGGCTTGCCAGGCAGGCCGGGTGCCACACCATCACCGCCTCACCTTGAGCGCCAAACCTAACAGCTGACCTCCCACATCTGCCCCGCACCATCATGCGCCCTCCCGCCCTGCCTAGCAATGCAACCAAGCAGCTGCGAGCCACGCTCACGGCCCAGCAGATCAGCTCCCAGCAGCGGCGCCGCACCTGCCAGCGGCCCAGCAGCTGCACCAGGAAGTTGCCTCCGTAGCGGCGGAAGAGCAGCTGGGAGATGAAGTAGAGGTTGGACACCAGGGCGGACTGCAGGGGGTGCACGAACAAGAGGGTGGCTGTGAGTGGGCATGGCTAGGATTGCGCGTGTGCGGGCACCTACACTTGAATGCAAGCAGTCTCAAACCCATCCACCCACCCACCCACCCATGCTACCCACCTGCAGGATGATGGGCATGTTGGAGGTGTAGAAGAGCTTGATGGGGTAGGTCTGGTTGCCGAACGCGCCGCGAGACCGCTTGGAGCGGATGGGCAGCTCCACGCGGAAGCCCTGCAGGGGGAGCGGAGGGAAAGGAGAAGGCAGGAGGTGAGGTGAGGGTGGGCGGGCGCAGGTTGGTGGGGAGGGGCAGTGAAGTAAGCAGCATGATGCGGCTGGCTGCTGGCTCTTTCGATGCTCAGAGGTGCAGCAGCTGGTTCTGCAGTGCAGCCAGTGCGGCCAGGCACCACCACTGCCCGCAGCAAGGCGATGCCCACCTGGAAGTAGACGACCATGAGGAAGATGGCCACGGTGGCCAGCAGCTGGATGATGTTGGGCAGGCCCTGGCGGTAGAACGCGTCCTGCTCAACAGGGAGAAAAGCACGGGGGCCGCAATGCACAGGTGATGGGTGGTGCACACAAAGGGCACGTGGCCGACTATGCAAACAAACTACTGGGCTGGCAGCCTGGCTGGCCAGGCAGGCTGCGCGCTACGCCGTGCCCGACTCACCTTGAGCGCCTTGGTTTTGTCGGTGCGGGTGAGCAGGAAGTGGACCAGCGCGATGACGGCGCCCTCAAACTCGGGGCCGCGGCCCACGTTCAGGGTGTAGGGGCTGCAGAGCAGCGGGGCCAGGCCAGGCCAGGTGAGTGACATGTGCAACGCAGGCTGGAAAAAAATCATTGTTGAGCAAGTGTGGCCGCTGCAGTGCAAACACGGCTTGCAAAAAAGGCAGGGTTGGTGCATGTACTGGGACAGCGTCAACCCCACAGTGCAGTCACCGTTCCGCCAATCTGTGTTCATGAGGCACGGCAGCCCACCTGAATGCCTTCCACACGATGGACTCGCAGATGTTGGTGGCGATGAAGAGGGAGATGGCAGAGCCCAGGCCCCACCCGTTGTTCAGCATCTCGTCCAGCAGCAGCACCAGCACGCCCGCCACAAAGAGCTGGGTGCCGGGGAGGGGGGGGGGAGGAAAGCAGGGTTGGCCAGAGCAAGCTTGCAGGGCAGCGTGGCTGGGATGCAGACAAGCAAGCAAACGGTTGTTGAGCAGAAAGCTCCATTGAAGTGGCACCGCCAGTGCCGCAACCACACCTGTGGCATGCGAGCTTTCCAGTCAGATCAGCAGGGCAGCAGCACAGCAACACTCGACTGTCAACCAAACCCAGCAGCCTGCCCTTTCCCTCCCCTCAACTGCCATGCCAGCCCGCACAACCACGCACCTGCAGCACAATGAGGATGCCGTTGATGGCACCAACCTCCGAGGGCTCGCCGTACATGCCGGTCAGCACATACACAATGGCCTGGCCCACGGTGATCAGCAGGCCCAGCACGTGCTCTGCCGTCTTCCTGCAGGGCCACAACAGTGCATGTGCACAGCCATCAGATTGGCGGGCCAAGTAATGGAGCACCACAGCAGCATGCAACACAATCCACGCTCCCACAGAACACGATCCGGCGGCAGGCGGTGCGCACATGAGGTCGCGGTCAGTCTTGACATTGGTGTCGACGTCCAGGATCTTGGAGCCAACCAGCAGCTGGATAATCAGTCCTGCAGCAACAGGGGCCCCGAATATGGCGCAGGCATCGGACACGGCACGTCGGCGGCGTGGGCCCGTGTGCCGCCGGCGAACCACGCTGCCCCTGTCGCACAGCAGGCTGGCAGCCGACCCACAAGCACATGCGGACAGTACTTCATGAAGTGCAGCAGCAGCAGCGACCCAGGCCAGGCTGCAGCGCGCACCCGCCGTGACTGTGGGACCGATGCCCAGCTCCATCACAGTACCGCGGCTGGATGCCATGATGACGCGCGCCCAGTACAGCGGGTCTGCAGCGCCAGGTTGCAGGGAGCAAGGCAAGCGGTGAAAGGAAGATCAGCGGGGCAGGCAGGCTCGGTGTGTGGCGTGCAATGCACGCTGATGCCTAAAAAGCATGGTGGCCGCATTGCTTGCCGCTGCACCCCAGGGGCAGTCACAACATGCAGGCGCAGCGCACCCGCGCCGCTGGTGGTCTTCACGCCATAGAGCGGCAGCTGGGAGCAGACCAGGAAGATGGCCAGACACACGAGGGTGTACAGCAGGCGATCCCTGCGGCCAGGCAAGGCAGCAGCAGCAAAGTGAGAGGGAGGCCAATATCGACGGCGGTAGAGATCGGCCCAGGTGGCTAGATGGCCCCCCGGGCCCCTGCAGCCTCAGGCACGACGATCGGCTGCAACATACTGCTGCTCCCAGCGCAGGCTGCGCCTGAGGCTGGCACTGCCGCCATAATGCACGGCGCCGCGACCGAAGCTGTGCGCAGGTGCCACAGGTGCGGCGCCGCCAAGCAGCGGCGGGGGCAGCGGCCTGGCAGCTGCGCTGCGGCCGTTGTGCGGGCCGCCGATGGCTTTGATCTGTACAGTGCATGCTGTTCCAGCTGCTGGGAGCCCGCCATCACCCGCCGCAAAACTGCACCCGCCTCAACGTCGCTGCCGCTCCCCAAGGCCGCAGCGCCGACGATCAGAGGCGCTGCCGAGGCCGCGTGCAGCCCAGATCACGGTCTGGCGCCGCGTGCAGGGTGCTCGCAAGCGCCATTCGCACTTCCCCGCCTCTGAGGCCCTGCCGGCCCCAATGCTTGTACCACCAGCTACTCCAATCCTCCTGGACGCCGTGGCGCCGCTCCCGGACTCACTTGAACTGCACACGCTTGCCGCCGCTGGGCTCCTCCACCTCGGGGATGAAGCGCCCGAGGGGCGCCACCAGCTGGATCGCGCGCATGGCGTCGACTTTTGGATCGATCGGGCCGGGCGGCGCTACGTTTCTGCAACTCCTGCTGCTGTGCCCATGCTCGCCCCGATGCGGCTTCCTGCGCCTCGTTCGGCCATGGATCGAGCCTCTCCAACGTGCTTAGTCACCCAGAGAGCGCCGCCCAGGCCCAGGTCCCGGTTGTGCCCGCCCGCCGGCGGGTGCTGCCTGCCGTACTTGCCGCTCCCTTGCCCTCCCCAGCTGCGGCAGCCCGCAAAGCTGGATGGACTGGCCACTTACCAAAAAAAAGATGAGGAGGCTGGGCAAGCTCCACAGCTGTGCGTCAGCCGCACGCCACAGTTTCCTTGCCGCACCATGGGTAAACCGCGTGCAGAGCAACTCTTCCCTCCTCCCTTGTGCACAACCGCTAACACTGAACGGCCGCAGCAACCTGAATAAAGGCACAGCATACGGCTGTACTGCGACAACTGACAGTGCCTGTGCGCGCATGCTAGGGCCAAACGAGCGGGGGAATGAGGCAGTTGCCGACGCCCCAGTGTCGCCAGTGTCACCAACAAATGAAGGACCCGACTGATTGAGTTTCCGGGCCTGCTGTGGCGGCAGCAACCTGAGTGAGCCGGCTGGGATTGTTACTGCTCAGTGAGGCCCCGTGCTCACCGAGAGGACCCTTCCTTTGTGTGAGAGCGTTACAAGCGCACGATCAGAGGGGCTCACCCAAGAGTGTGGCGGCAGGCGAGGGTACCGAGCCTGGCGGCAGCACGGCAGCACACATGGGGAGGGAATGAGTCCAGAAAAGGAAGCGGGAGCGCCTTAAAAAGGGGAGCACCTGGCTCTCAGTGTACGAGAGAGGGGGCGGCCCTCTCTGTATGAGAGAGAGGAGCGTGCACTTTTGGGCGCAAAGTGAGGCATGGAAGCGGTGTGCATCAACGCAGCTGAGGGGTCTTGAGAAAGCAGACGGGAAAGCAATTTTGTTGGGTGAAACGAGATGGGTTGGGGAAATGGCATGTTGCGTGACACCAGTGTAAGCTTGCCGCAGCGGGAGAGTCGGCAATGACTAACGTGCGGCAGGCAAGCTGCCATTTGAGATCAGGTTAAGTTATGCTGCAGAGGGGTTGCTGCAGCTGGTCCAAACCTGGTGGCTGCAGGCTGTCAAAACTGCCTTGCGGCGCTGGCGCTGGCGACGTGGCGGCGGCACAGCATGCTTGCCTGACATGTCTGCATTGTGAATTCTCGCTGAGGAAGAAGCTGCACTCTACTCTAATTGGCTGTGCAGTCACTGCAAGTTTGAAACGCGCAAAGCCGCTCTTCAAACCCCCAGGCAGCAAGCCGGCGCAGCTTTCGCACAGCCTACATCAAGGCGCAGCAACATTGCAATGATCGCAGCAGCTTCCCTCGCCAGCTGACCCTCGGGTGGCACAGGTGGGCGCAGCCCAGCTCAAGCGGGCGCACCAACGATCTTCAATGGGCGCGTGCTGTCCAGGAGTTGCCCTGAAATGCTTGATAATGCAGCGGCTACCGGCGTGCAGGAGGGCAGCAGCCTGTCGTGTCCGCGCTCGGCCGCCGCTCACCAAACACATGTGGCCACCGCACAATGGCTTGCTACCCTGACCTTTGCAGGCCTGCCTGCACCCAGGTGCAGGGTACAGCTTTTACTCCAGCCAGGGGAAAAGGTAGACTCGGCATCAAACAGCAGCCATGGCAGCGACCAGCCGCAGCACGGCATTCAAGATCGTA